>CEPZ01041714.1_pt1 | contig 179080 bp, 155 predicted proteins | sample 530461 | NCBI WGS metagenome assembly CEPZ01 (sample SAMEA2620106, study PRJEB7988) | marine metagenome | isolation source: saline water (ENVO:00002010), including
ACCGTTGCAGAATCATCTACAGCATCTGGAACAAAAGACGTTGCACCACTAGAAGCAACTGTTACAGTTACCGTTGCAGAATCTGCTTCACCGTCTTTATCAGTTATTACATAGGTAAAGGTATCGGTTCCTGAAAAAGTAGCTGTTGGTGTATAACGGATTTGAGTATTACTTATCACCTCAATGGCAGCACCATTCGCACTGGCATTAGAGGTTGAACCATTCAAAAATGTTAATGGATGTGTAGCATTTGCACCATCGGTTCCGTAATCATCGTTACCAGTTACAGTAATATCTACAGCTGAACCACCTTGGGTAGCATTTGCCGTGTCATCATTGGCAGTTGGTGTTGAATTGGCAGTAGGAGCCGCTGGTGTTACCGTAATGGTAATCGTTGCATACCAGTTAACACCTGAAGAACTGAAATAATAATCATAAGTATCAATACCCGAAAAACCAGGTGCAGGGGTATAATACAGTTGATCATCCAACCCACCTATACCAGTAGCGTTATCTTTTAGTACTATTGAACCTCCTTCAGTGGTTGTGTCGGTTAAATGCAATGTTGAAGCAATCAACATCGATCCATTATTACCTGGTCCATCAATATCATTAGCAACAACATCAATAATATTGTTGGAACTATCTTGATCCACTGTAATTGTGTCATCCACTGGACCAAACTGAGTAACAGAAACTGTAACCGTTCCTGTGGCAGCTAAACCATCATTATTTGTGATTACATAGTTAAAAGTATCTGTTCCAGAAAATCCATCCGCTGGTGTGTATAAGATAACATCGTCAGTTAAATCTCCTGAAGTCCCATTATCTCCAACAACTATCGTTGCCCCATTTGGACTTGCGCTGCTCTTACTTCCATTTGAAAAAGTTAATGGATGTGTCGCATTGTGACCAGAAGCTCCAAAAGAGTCGTTACTTGTAACATCTATTGTTACAGTCGTGTTATAGCTACCTGAGCTTTTTGCCTGGGTAAAACTATAGGTTGATGCAGAATCGTCTGTTGTAGTTGGATTAGTAGGCGTACCATTAAAACTCTCAGTTGGAGTGTAAACCAATGTGCCTATGTCATCATCATTACCATAACTGGTAAAGGTGACTAACAAAAAAGCTAGTAAAAAAGTAATTTTCTTCATGTGATCAGGGTTATATGTTATTTAAATTAAATTCTAATTATTAACCTGAGTACGGTCATAACATATCGTTTCAAATAAGTACGTTATTTCCGTAATCATTTGAACCCTAGGGAAAGTTCTTTCATAGCGGTTTTTAGGGAATCCACCGAATTAACAAAAATAGAAAAAATATTTTAACTAACAACTTTAATATCAATTGATTAAAATTGATAACATTTTTTTAAAAGTTAAAATACTTAATCACTTGTTTATCAGCATCTTAAAAAATATAGCTGACATAAAAAAAGCAGAGACACGAGGGCCTCTGCTTTTTGCTAATTGGATTTTAATCTAACTATTTGATAATAATCTTCTTAGTTCCGTAATCTTTAGTGTTACTTAAAACTTTCATCAAAACAATTCCTGGACTTAATTTTAAGTTCATTTGAAGGGTATTGTTTCCTTGATTTAAATCCACCTGACGGCTGTAAAGAACTTTACCAATTACATTATAAATTACTATGGTTCCTGAACCATTTTCTGCACTTTCAATATTCGTAGTGAATGTACCATTCGAAGGATTCGGATATACAGAGAATGTGTTGTTGAACACCATGTTGGTCTCCGTATTTGATCCTCTGTTCGAGCTGGTTGCAGTCACTGTGATGTTCACCGTACCAACAGAAGCGTCTCCACTTGCATCAGTAATGGTGTAATCAAAAGTGTCCGTTCCGCTGAAACCTGCTGGTGGGGTGTATACAAACACATCATCCGTAGTATCAGCTGTTCCTTTGTTGTCGATGCTAATTGCACCTCCTTCAGCACTGGCACTGTTCAGTGTACCATTGGTCATGGTCAGTCCGCCAGCGATATATCCGTCAATACCTGATTCGTCGTTCGCCAATACATCAATCTCATTGTCGGTTGAGTCTTGGTCTACGCTTACCGTATCATCGTTCGCTGTTGGTACAGCAACCGTACCGTTGGTTGTTACCGTGATTGTTACCGTTGCAAAGGAAGCATCTCCACTTGCATCAGTAATTCGGTATCTAAAGGTATCTTCTCCTGAGAAGGTACTCGTTGGCGTATACTCAATCTGATTGTTCACCACTTCAATGGTAGCTCCGTTATCACTGTAGCTGATCATTGAACCATTGGTAAAGGTAATTGGGTGTGTTGAATTTGGTCCGTCTAAACCATAGTCGTCATTGTCCAACACATCAATCGGAACCATGTTACCTCCTTGATCAGCACTTGCTGTATCGTCATTGGCGGTAGGTGTACCATTGGTAGTAGCTACCGCTACGACATTGATGGTTACTTCAGCTGATGTGGTCTCTCCGTTACCATAGGCAATCACATAAGTAAAGGTCTCTACTCCTGTGTAGTTGCTATTTGGTGTGTAGTGGAATGAATCATCATTGAAGCTTAGTACTCCCCCATCAATTTGTTGGATGGTACCGTTTGTCAATGCAATCACGTTTCCAGTTGAAGCGGTTCCTGCAATGGTTAATCCAGTAATGGTTACATTCGGATCACCATTGGAATCTCTCACTCCTGCGTCATTTCCAAAGATGTCTAATACGTTGTTGGTACTATCAACATCTACGTTGAAGGTATCGTCTGAAGCGGTAATGGTGTTTGGTTCACTTACCGTTACGTTTACCGTTGCTGTCGAAGCATCTCCACTTGCATCGGTAATGGTGTATTGGAAGGTATCTGTTCCTGTGAATCCAGCTACTGGGGTGTAGTTGAACACATCATCAGAAGTATCTGCCGTTCCTTGGTTGTCAATGCTGATGGCAGCACCTTTGGTACTTGCACTTGTCAAAGTACCGTTTACCATGGTTAATCCATTGTCGATATAACCATCTGTACCAGAAAGGTCATTGGCCAATACATCGATTACATTCACTCCAGAATTACCTGTTACCGTTACTGCATCATCATTGGCCGTTGGTGTCGATAATCCGCCTCCTGAGGAAGCACCTACCGTTACCGTTACTGTACCTGTATCTGCATCACCACTTAAATCAGTGATTACATAGGTAAAGGTATCTGTTCCACTAAAACCTGAAGCTGGTGTGTAAACGATGTAATCATCATCGTAAGTGTTTGGTGTGTTATTATCATTAACAGTAATGATTGCACCATTGTCACTAGCACTGCTTGTTGAACCATTGTTAAAGGTTAAAGCGTGATCTGTGTTTGCTCCTTCTGGACCAAAGCTATCATTTGCTAGTACCATAATGTCTATCGCAGCACCATTCTGATCAGCACTTGCTGTATCATCTGTAGCTTCTGGAATACCACTGTTTACAACCGCTGGTGTTACCGTAATGGTAATGGTGGCTGTGGATTGATCTCCGTTGGCATCGGTTAAGATATAGGTAATCTGATCCGTTCCAGAGAATCCAGCTGCTGGAGAATAGATGATCGTGTTGTCTGTTGGATCACCATTGGTTCCGTTTTCAACCACAATGGCTGAACCTCCTGCTACTGTTGGGGTTACTGCTATAATTGGATTTACAGCTGCATAACCATCAGATCCGAAGGTATCGTTATCCAACATGTTGATTACATTATTTGTACTGTTCTCAGCTACGGTATCTGTATCATCGTTTGCTGTTGGAACATCTGTAATGGCCGTTACCGTTACATTTACTGTTCCTGTAGAGGCATCTCCACTAGCATCGGTAATTGTATACTGGAAGGTATCTGTTCCTGAGAACCCAGCTACTGGTGTGTATAAGAATACATCATCCGAAGTATCTGCAGTTCCTTGGTTGTCAATACTGATGGCTGCACCATTAGAACTAGCACTACTTAAAGTACCGTTGGTCATGGTCAATCCTCCATCGATATAACCGTCAGATCCTGCAGTATCGTTGTCCAATACATCAATGATATTGGCACTACTATCTTGTACAACTGTGGCAGTATCGTCGGCCGCAGTTGGCGTTCCGTTTACTTGAACTACAGGAGTTACATTGATCGTTACTGTAGCTGTTGACGAATTACCGTTACCTCCTAAGACTGTGTACTGGAAGGAATCAATTCCTGAGAAGTTCACAGCTGGACTATAAGTTACCGTATCGTCTGATTTATCTTGAGTTCCGTTTTCATTCACTGAAATCGTTCCTCCGTTTAACGAAGTAGCTCCTGATAAAGTAATGCTGGTAATACCGTCTTGACCGATGGTATCATTGTTCAACATTGCAATGTCATTATTGCTACTGTTTTGATCAAAAGTTACTGTATCATCTACTGCATAAGGCACATTGGCAGCGCTACCTACATTTAAGGTAACCGTTACTGTTTTTGCCAAGCCTAAAGCATCTGTAATCACATAAGTAATCGTATCAACGCCTGTAAAGTCCGCAGGTGGCGTATAGATGATCACATCATCTGTTAAGTCATTTGGAGTACCATTGTCTCCAATAGAAACTGGACCACCATTGGCACTTGCGTTACTCAAGGCACCATTGGCAAAAGTAAGTGGGTGTGTTGGATTTGGACCGTTGAATCCGAAGTCATCATTGGCCAATACTTCCAATACATTGTCAGAGCTGTTTCTGATGATATCATAGGTATCTTCTCCAGCAGTTGGTTCTGGTAGCTTTACCACAACCGTTCTGGTAACAACCGTTTCATTGCCTGAACCATCCGTAGCAGTATATACCACCGTATAAGTTCCTACTGTTGGGTTTTGAGGTACGTTGTTTACCGTATCTAAAGTCACCGAACAATTATCATCTGCCGTAGCACCTGCATCGGTGTATGGCGATGAATCCTCATGAAGCACCGAAGCATCTCCGTTCAATGTAATCGTTGGAGCGGTGTTGTCCACAACGGTTACCGTGGCGGTCGCAGACACATCATTAAATTGTGCCATCTCTTGAGCAGTCAAAGCTCTATCGTATAAAAATGCTTTTGATATTTGTGCATCTATTCCTCCAATTTGATTTGGAGTTGTATGTCGTGCACCAAATAAAATTTCAACGTTATTTGGATCCCAAGAAGTATCATCTGGATCAGTAAACGAACCGATCACAGAACCGTTTCTGTATACGGTGATGGTTACTTCTCCATTCGCTACCTCATAAGTTATTGCCATTTGAACCACTTGATTGGCTACCGTCTCTGTAAAACCAGGATTCAAGGTTTGATTTCTTCTATAAAACGTACTACCATTCATCCAAGTAGCGGGATTGAGTTCTCCATAAACAATTCCGTCGAAGTTGTCCCCTGAAACGTTATCAATAGTCATAGCCGAACCAGAACCAACATTTAAATCCTGAATAGACACATAAGAAATTAATGTCTTGTTTGTAATTGGGGCGTTACCTGCAAAAGTTCCGTTCGAAGTTCTAGCAAAACTGTTCGGATCAACATCCAAAGTTCCGTTTACTATAGAAGCACCACCGACTAATTCGATGTCGCCCCAGTTCCCTGTTTTATCTTCTAGGGGATTGTTGCTTGAAAAATCCCAATGACCAATTAAACCTTGTTGTGGTAATGAACCCGCATTTCCACTGGCATCTGTTGCAGTAATATTTACAGTCTGAGCTCCTAAATCATCACAATCAAAATTGGTCTGGTTCACACTTAGGGTTACCGATCCCGAGGCATCGGTAGCACTCGTTACAACGTCTTGAGCTGTAATAGTTGCGGTACCGAACTCATCTAAGGCTAGGGTAATGTCTTTCGGAACAACAACAGGCGCTGTTGTATCCACAACATTTACCGTTCTGGTTACTTCGGTTGCAGCATTGCCTGCAGCATCAGAAACATTGTAAGTAACAGAGTAAGTCCCAACCACACTTGTATTTACCGCCGTAGCATCAATGGAAATATTGTTGGAAATATCTCCGTCAGTATTATCGTCGGCAGTTGCTCCTAGCTCAGTATATGCATCACCTAACTCAATGGTTTGAGGGTTATCTCCTGTTAGTGTTATGGTTGGTGCTGTAGTATCCGCAGCAGAATCACCCGGGCACCAAGTAGATTGACCTATGTCATTAACATTTGTTTGAGTGGTATTTGTGCCATTATCAGAAACATCTGTACTATTGTTTGCAGTTTGAACATTGGTAATTGTAGTGTTCGATAAACTATTCGGTATAACTATTCCAGCTGTACTTGAACTGGCAATTTTTGAATTCAACACGCTATTATCAGTTCCATTAAACTGGAAAAAGATACCCGTTGCTTTGCTACAAATCTCAACATCATCAATGGTGATATTACTTGAACTACGAACATAGATCCCTGTTGTCCCAGCACCAGTAAAACTGGCGTTTTCAACTGTTACATTATTGCTATTATCAATAAACAATCCTGTTCCAGTAGCATTATCATAGGTGTTAGCACCCAGGGTGTAATTATTTGCATTTATTAGAAATAAACTAGTTCCCGAATTTGAAAGGTCATTACCTGAAATATCGGAAGGGGTCCCTCGATATTCCAAGGCCGTTGCGGCACTATTGCTTAAATTATTATTGGTAACTGTACCTCCTGGTGAATCATTAAATAAATATCTAATTCCGTAATTATTATTAGAAAAATTATTATTGTTCACTACAGTATTTGTCATATTGTTATTCAAACGAGCACCTTCAGCAAAACCTGTTGCCGTATTGTTTTCAATAGTTGAACTGGTTAAGTTCCTAACAAAAAGCGCAATTTTAACGGAACGATTTACTCCGTTAGCAATCAGGGAATTAAAGTCCCAGTCATTAATGGTAATGTTGTTTGACTCGTAGTACTGAATTGGACCGTCAATATGGTCACCGTAAGTATTTTGATTTGGACCGGCAGATCCTGGAGCCGACAACTCAAAATTATTAGTTCCGGCCATCTGAACACCAATTTTAGATCCTGTAAAGTCATTTCCAGAAATCTCGGTTGGAGTTCCACTATACCCTAAACCTAGGACGTTATTATTGGTCAGGTTATTGTTGGTAATCGACATGCCATTAACAGTTTGTAATACGCGAATTCCATAATTACCACCTGAAGCATTGTTGTTATTGACCACCGTATTGGTTGCATCATTTGCAAATCGAATACCTTCACCAAAACCAGTAATCGTATTATTCTCAACGGTAGAATTGGTCAAATTTCTTACACTTAAAGCAATTTTAGTTAACCGATTCACATTAGAATCATATAATGATGGAAAGTCCCAATCATCAATAGTGATGTTACTTGATTCAAAATACTGGAATGGATGATCAATATGATCTCCCCATGTGTTTTGGTTAGGTCCAGTTGAACCTGGAGCTGATAATTCGAAATTGCTCATCTGAGCTAAAGAGGCTCCAATTTTAGACCCAGTAAAGTCATTCCCAGAAATTTCAATCGGATTTCCAGCAGCCTGTAAACCAATTAAATTGGCATTGGTAAAATCGTTATTAGTGATGGTATAATTCGAACTAGTTTGTAAAATTCTAACCCCATAATTTGATCCTGCAAAATTATTGTTATTTACCGTGGTATTTGAGGCATCGTTGTTGAAACGAATTCCCTCGGAAAATCCTGTGAATATGTTATTCTCTATCGTAGAGTTCGTAAGATTGCGAACATTTAATGCAATCTTCTGTAATCTATTAACCGAATTGGCATATAGTGAGGTAAAATCCCAATCATCAATAGTGATGTTGTTTGACTCAAAAAATTGGAAAGGATGTTCTATATGATCTCCCCATGTGTTTTGGTTGGGTCCAGTTGAACCTGGAGCTGACAACTCGAAATTACTCATCTGAGCTAAAGAGGCTCCAATTTTAGACCCAGTAAAGTCATTTCCTGAAATTTCGGTAGGATTTCCTGCAGCCTGTAAACCAATTACTTTAGAGTTGGTAAAATCATTATTGGTCACAGTGTAATTTGAACTAGTTTGCAAAAATCTTACACCATAATTTGATTCAATAAAAATATTGTCATTAACCGTGGTATTCGAAGCATCATTATTGAAACGAATTCCTTCTGAGAATCCAACTGCAACATTACGCTCAATGGTCGAACTGGTAAGGTTACGAACGTTGATTGCCAATTTTGTTGATATATCTGCACCACCATCCATCAAAGAATTGAAATCCCAGTCATCAATGGTAATGTTGTTTGATTCATAAAATTGCAAAACTGTATCAGAATGACCTCCGTAAGTATTTAAGTTAGCACCTGTGGAGCCTGGGGCTGATAGCTCAAAATTACTTGTGTTTACCATGAACACAGCACGTAGCGAACCCGAAAAGTCATTTCCAGAAACTTCTGTTGGCGTACCACTGTAGTAAAAAGCATAAGAGCCAGCGTCAGAAAAATCATTATTGGTAATCGTATTTCCTGTATTTGTACCAAAAAAGTAAAAACCTTGAATAAGAGCACCTGGGGCACTGTTATTATTTATGGTATTATTATTTGCATTCTGACCTTCGATTCCACGATTAAAAGTACCTGTCATCGAATTGTTTTGGACCAGTGAGTTACTAGTTCCTGCCAATTGAATTGCTTGGAAGTAATCGTTCAATGTATTGGAAGAAATCTCCACATTTGATATGTTAGTAGTTCTAATAGCATAACCCGAATTTGGTGTTCCTGAATCAAAACTCAGATTGCTAATTTGAGAATTACTGGCGTTCGCAGATAAGGAAAAAACGTTTTGTCCAGCTAAGGTAATAATTGGCGCAGCAGTAAAACCTGGCTGTGAACTTCCATCAATTATCACTTCATCTGTAATAAGAATTGTTGTAGAAACATTAATGGTTTGAGCACCTGTTCCAATCGCGAATTCAATAACATCCGCACCTGGGTTGTTATTTGCCTGCGTTATGGCATCTCTCAGTGAACCAGCGCCGGTATCATCGGTATTGGAAACTGTAAGGGTCAAAAAATTGTTGTCTGTGTTTTCGGCACTGGTATATCCAAAGGATACTAACGCCGCCAAAAGGAACAACTTAGAGGTAATTTTTTTAAACATAGTTAAAGTGTTAGTTAAAATGAAATTTTAACCCACAACGTCATACTATCGATAAATCGAACGAATGCAAATACGTAAAGTCTTTGGCTTTTTTTGGTTAGGGGTTCGAAGCATTAATATTTATGAAATTAGGGGTTTTCAAAAATCGATGTTAAGATATAAAAAAAACTGAATTGACCAAATAACATATGTTTTAGGCAAAAAGGACATCAATTTAAGGTAAAAAAATAAGAGCGATTTTCGAATAAAAATCGCTCTTATCTATTTGTTTGTCAGTACTTTATTTAAATATCACTTTTTGAATTCCGTAGTTAGAATTTCCGATTATTTTTAAGAACATTACGCCTTGACTTACATTGAAATTGAAGTCCAAATTGTTCTTTCCTTTGACTAAGTTTACTTCAGACTTGTAAATAATCTTACCAGTCACGTCCATCAAATAGACATTTGCTTTTCCTGAAGTTGCACTTTCTATTGCAGTTCTTACCAATCCGTTTGATGGATTCGGATATACCGAGAATGAATTTGTAAAATCACTTGTTTCAGTTGATTTTATTTTTGGGATTGCATTCACTGTCATGGTTACTGTAGCCGTAGAAGCATCTCCCGTAGCATCAGTAATGGTGTACACAAATGTCTCGGTTCCACTAAATCCATTTACTGGAGTATATTCAATCCTATCATCTGAAGCATCATTTGGTGTTCCAAAATCATTTACTTTCAGGAATCCACCATTATCGGTAAATCTTTCACTCAATCCACCTTGTAGACGTAACCCATGCCCAGAAATGTATCCGTCTGATCCAATCGTGTCGTTATTTAACACATGGACAGAATTAGCAGAAGAGTTCTGATTAACAGTAAACGAATCGTCAACAGCAGTTGGAGTGCTTACAGTGCCACCGCCACCTCCGCCGCCACTTCCGTTAGACGCAACGGTAATTGTAACTGTAGCTCGGTCTGCTTCTCCATCCTCATCTGTAATTACATAGGTAAAGGTATCTGTACCTGAGAAAGTAGCCGTTGGTGTATATCTAATTTGACCATTCACCACTTCAAGAGCTGCTCCATTAGAACTCGCATTGGTTATTGCTCCATTGGTAAAGGTTAATGGGTGTTTTGCATTAGGTCCGTCGGTACCATAGTCATCATTATCAGTGACATCAATGTCCACCGAAGATCCACCTTGGGTCACCCCTGAAGCTACGATATCATCATTTGCTGTTGGTGTTGAATTTACGGCAGCAGCAGTTGTAATGGTAATTGTTACCGTCCCAGTATCGCTTCCTCCACTGGTGCTGATCGTGTATTCGAAAGTGTCAGTTCCTGTAAAACTTGTGGGAGGTGTGTATGTACCAGTTCCATCACCATTTAATACAACTGAACCACCATTGGCTCCAAGAGCATCATAACTTACCACCGTAATTGGCGGATTTGCACCCGCTAAATCATTGCTAAGAACGTTAATGGCATTCGCACCACTGTCCTCAATCACTGAGAATGCGTCATCTACAGCTGTAGGTGTTGCTGAAGCAACAACCGTAATTGTTACCGTGGCTGTATCTGCATCTCCACTATTATCGGTAATGGTATATTGGAAGGTATCCGTTCCACTAAATCCTGCTGGAGGTGTATAGCTAAACTCATCATCCGAAACAGTTCCAGTTCCTTTATTGTCAATGCTAATGGCACCACCTTTAGTACTTGCACTGGATAATGTTCCGTTCGTCATGGTCAATCCTCCATCAATATATCCATCTGCTCCTGGTTCATCGTTGGCTAATACATCAATCACAGTGGCCCCATTATTGATAGATACTGTAGCTACATCATCTACCGCATCTGGAACAAATGCTGTTGCCCCGCCTGAAGTTACCGTTACAGTAACTGTTGCAGAATCAGCTTCTCCATCAGCATCAGTAATCACATAGGTAAAGGTATCTGTACCTGAGAAAGTTGCGGTTGGTGTGTATTCAATTTCATTATTGACCACTGTAATAGCAGCACCATTGGCACTTGCATTTGAAGTTGAACCATTGCTAAAAGTCAATTGATGTGTTGCATTTGGTCCGTCCGAACCATAATCATCATTATCTAAGACATCGATTGTAATTGTATTACCACCTTGAGTAGCCGATGCAACATCATCAGTTGCTGATGGTGAACCATTCACAACAACTACCTCAGTAACAGTTACAGTTACTGGAACCAATGAATTTCTGTTATTCCCAGGAACATAATTAAAGGTATCGGTACCTGTAAATCCAGCTCGAGGTGTGTATAAAATAACATCATCTGCAGTATCCGCCGTATTGTAAGTTTCAAGGGCAACTGTTCCGCCTTTAGCCGTTGTTCCGGTTAAATGGTCAACACTTTCAATCAAAAATCTTGTATCGTTAGAACCAAAGGTAGCATCATCAGGATCATTAGCCATCACATCAATGATATTGTCTGAGCTATTTTGATCTACTGTTGCTGAATCTGGTTGATATCCCACATTAACGGCATTTACTGTGACATTCACAGTGGCCGTCGAGGCATCTCCACTACCGTCTGTAATGGTATATTGGAACGTATCTGTACCACTAAATCCTACAGGTGGCGTATAGAGGAAGACATCATCAGTTGTGTCGTCAGTATTTTTATTGTCGATGCTAATCGCAGCACCTTTCGCACTGGCACTTACCAAGGTTCCATTCGTCATGGTCAATCCACCATTGATATATCCATCCAAGCCTGGTTCGTCATTTGCCAATACATTAATAATGTTATCGCTAGAGGCCTGATCTACTGTTGCCGTATCATCGTTTGCAGTAGGAGTTGATACCGTTGCCAAAGGGGTCACGGTAATATTAATGGTTCCTGTTTTTGCCAATCCTTTTGAATCGGTTATGGTATAGGTGATAAAATCAGGACCGTTATAATCTTTTGGCGGTGAGTAATGAATTACATCATCCGTAAGGTCATTCGGTGTACCATTGTCTTCAACACTTACAATACCTCCTTGATCACTCGCATTGTTCAACGTACCATTTTGTAAGGTCAATGGATGTGTCGCATTCGGACCGTTGGTTCCGAAGTTGTCATTGGCCAGTACATCAAATACATTATTCACACTATTTTGAATCACCGATGTGGTTAATCCGAAAATAGTCGGCTCTGGCACATTATTTACATTCACTGTTCTTGTTGCAGTTCCTGTGTTTCCAGCGGCATCAGTAACCTCGTAGGTTACACTGTACGAACCGATAACATTTACATTTACTGCAGATGCATCAATAGTGATGTTGGCAGTGAGATCTCCGTCTGTATCATCGAGTGCCGTCGCATTCGCCTCAACATAGGCATCGGTAAAATCGATATTTTGTGGATTATCTCCCAACAAGGTAATCACAGGTGCTGTTTGATCAATCGGTGGATCACCAGGACACCAGTAAGATTGTGCTAACCCATTTAAATTGGTGGATACCGTATTGGTACCATTGTCTGAGATATCTGTGGTATTTCCTGCAAGTTCTACATTATCAATTGTGGTATTTGAATAGGTTGCTGGAATTTTAATACCCGCCGTTGAAGAGTTTGAAATTTTAGAGTTTATAATTTGGTTGTTAGTTCCACTAGATATGAACTCAATACCATAATCTCTGTTACAAATTTGTACGTTATCAATTACAATATTGCTTCCTGCATTTATATAAATCCCTCTATCAAAATTCGCATTACTGGCTGCATTTGTTAAATCCACATTTTGAATGGTAACATTACTTGAAGCCGTAATAGCGATTGAAGTCCCGGCATGATTTGCAAAAGTGTTTGCACCAAGAGTAAAATTGGAATTACTATTTCGTATGTGGATTCCGTTGGATGATCCTGAAAAATCATTTCCGGAGATTTGACCTTCAGTTCCAAAATACTCTAGACCGAATACACCAGAATTCGTTAAGTTATTGTTAGTGAATGTATTTGCACTACCGCCAGCACTGTATATTCCATTACCAGTGGTTCCAGAAAAATTGTTATTTCGAATAGTATTGTTGGTGTTATATGTTGGGTGCACCCCATCCATACGAAGTGCAGTTCCAAATCCACCACTCAAATCGTTGTCTTCGATTGTTGAATTACTTAACGCAAGTACATGTAGACCATATTTAGACCCCAAGTTCACTCCACTTGCGAATAAAGGAGCCATCACCCAATCTTTAATCGTTAAGTTCGTTCCAAGTGAAATTTTTAATACTAAGTCTTGGTGATCTCCCCAAGTATTTTGATTGGGTCCAGTTCCCGTTGGTGAAGTCAAGTTAAATCCATTTGTATTGAATAAATAAACTCCCGAAGCAGAACCCGTAAAATCGTTACCGGATATTTCAACTGGAGTTCCCTTGTATTCAATAGCCCAATCACCTCCGTTGGTAAAGTCATTTCCGGTTATCGATTCTCCACTACCACCGGCAGTGAAAAATCCTCTGCTTGTGCTTCCTGAAAGATTATTATTTCTTATAATATTGTTGGTGTTGTATGTTGGGTGTATCCCATCCATACGAAGCGCATTGGCAAAACCACCGCTAAAATCGTTGTCTTCTATTGTAGAATTACTTAGCGCAAGCACGTGAAGCCCATATTTGGTACCCAGGTTCACTCCATTTGCAAACAAAGGCGCCATGACCCAATCTTTGATGGTTAGGTTATTCCCTAATGCAATTCTCAATACCAAATCTTGGTGATCTCCCCAGGTATTTTGATTGGAACCTGTTCCGGTAGGAGATGTTAAATTAAATCCATCTGTATTTAATAAATATACACCAGATGATGAACCCGTAAAATCATTACCAGAGATTTGAGCTGGTGTCCCTTTATATTCTATGGCCCAGTCCCCACCATTGGTAAGGTTGTTTCCAATTATTGTATTTCCGTTTCCGCCAGCAGAATAAAACCCTCTACTAGTGGTCCCAGAAAGATTGTTATTTCGAATGGTGTTATTGCTATTGTAGGTTGGGTGAACACCATCCATTCGAAGTCCAACACCGAAGCCACCACTTACATCATTATTTTCAATGGTAGAATTCGATAAGGCTTTGACCCAAAGTCCGTTTTTGAGACTCAAGTTCACTCCATTTGCATACAAAGGAGCCATAGTCCAATCGTCAATAGTGATGTTTGTTGAAAGTTCAAAACGGAAAACAACTCCTGTATGATCACCCCAAGTATTTTTATTGGCACCAGTAGAAGTTGGTGATGTCAATTCAAAAGTATTCGCGCCAGTAATATAAATTCCACTATCAGAACCTGTAAGGTCATTATTAGTAATGGATGTAGGCGTACCGGATGAATAGAAAATAGCCCATCCTCCGGAATTCGTTAAATCATTATTTGTAATGGTATTACTGCTATTTGCTCCACTTTGGAAGTGAATGGTATTGCTTGCTGTGCCAGAGAAATTATTATTATCTATTGTATTATTGGTATTCCCAGAATTTCCTGACGGTAAAAACCTTAAGGCATGATTGGTTGTTCCAGTGACAGTATTATTCGTTATGCTCGTCCCACTGGTAACTGTAAGTCTCATGGCCTCTTGAAAATTATAGAATGTATTTTCATTAATAGAAAGGTCACTGGCAATTACAGTATTTATAGCAATACCTGTATTGGAGGTGGTAGATTCAAAAGCCAACCAAGTAACTTCTGAGTTGTCTGACCCATTCTCAAATGAAAATACATAATCTCCAACGAGCGTAATTAATGGAGTCGTTGTAAATCCCGGTTGGGTATCACCAGAAATCGTGACGGTTTCATCAACTTGAATTTCCGAACCAATATTAATGGTTGCCGCACCAGTTCCGATGGCAAAATGAATTACATCTGCTCCCGGATTGTTATTCGCTTGATCAATGGCCCATCTCAAAGAGTTGGCAGTACCCACATCGTCAGATGTATTTGTAACGGTATACGTTACCGGTAAATCATTTGTTTTTTTAGAGGCAAGATTATCCCTGTTACCTTCCTCAGATGGAAATGCGTAGAACTGCATACCAAAGGTTGCTAGCACCAATGCTAGAATGTAATTTTTTCTCATGGTTTAGATTGCGATAAATTCTAAAAAATAATCTATTAATTTCGAACTGAGGGATAGTTCTTGGTAAGAAACTTCTAATTAATAAATTAGGGTTACAATTAATATTGACCGCAAGATACTACAGAAAGAGGTAGAAAATAATTAACATAGGTTAATTTTTTTAACCTCTAAAGAAACGAGAGAATTGACTCAATTAGTTACTGATTACCAGCTGCTTAATGGTTTTATGAATGTCGTTTTTTACAGATAAAAAATACATTCCAGATTGAAGTTTTGAAGAAATTGGAACCTCATTTGATCCTTTTTGAAGTCGAATATTCTTGCTCATTAAAAGCTTTCCTGTTAGGTCAAATAATGCAATTTCACTTTCAGCATTCATCTCTTGATTGATCAAAATAGTGATCCGTTCAACAGCCGGATTAGGGAAAATATTGAATGAAAATGACGACGATTTTAGTACCTGTTGAACCAATATATTTCGTGTTTTTGGTTTTTCTTTTACTTGCACCTTAATCAATCCATTCTTAATAACTCCTGATTTTGTTTTTAGTTGGTAATGCACAATATCGGTCCCAATAAAGTCCTGAGGCGGTGTATACAACACAAGATCATCGAATAATTGATATGGAGTTCCATTGTCACTGATGGCTAAGCTTCCGCCTCGTTCACTTCGGCAAGTAAGTTGTTCTTTTGTGAAGGACAAGGGATAATTCAAATGTGGTCCATCAATTCCAAATGAACTTTCACGCAACACATTGAATCCATTATTGATGGAATTGGAGAGCACCATGGTATTCATTTCCATGGCTAGTGGCTCCATAACAATATTAGAATTGGTTGATTTCTGCTGACCGTAAACAACAGTAATAAGTGCCGCAAACAAGATTGATGATAAGTACCTTTTTATCATTGTAAAACAATTTAGTTTAATAAATAACTAAATCTTGGTAATGGTTCTTCTTAGGATGAGGGTAAGGTACTGTGGGAGGAAAACGACCCTTGCATGATTGTCGCTCTCAATACGGATATAAATATAAAATTATTTTTTAGTTTTTCCTAAATTCTCTTAGAACCTTCTTACAGCTCTGATGTTATTTGAGAATGTTTTTAGGATTTCCGCAGCTTGCCCGTTGGTTAAATCGATACCTTCAGCTCTTTGGTCATTGATTTCGGTAGAGCTCCAATAAGCATCATTCAACAAAGCCTGACCGCTATTTGCAGCTGCAGTTGTATTAATTACCGACTTACTTGCGAAAATTAAATTCAATTCATATTTACTTGGTAAATACCAATCACCATAGGTATTGGAACCCTGGGTAGCACTGTAGTTACGACAGGTTCTAGCTGCATACAATGCCGGATTGCCTTTATTGGATTCGTTATCAAAATTGATACTTACGGCCATGGTAGTGTTATCTGCTCCTGCATACAAACCGTCTCCTCTAGCCTGAGTATGAATGAATGTACCCCAAGAAGCAGCGGTTAAGTTTTCATTAGAACATACCAAACCGTGTTGCTTGGTTTCGTCAACCCAGACTACAATTCCGCCTTGGGCAAAGTCACCGATCGCATAGGTAACTACATTTTCGATTTTTGGTTTGTTGGTTAAGTCGTCATAATTACCGCTAAATACGTTTTCAGCAGACTTGGCATTCAATGCATACGGAACACTCAAAAACTGACTCGTACCTACAATGGTATAATTGGAGCCACCTTCTAAATCTGTTTCGTGCTTGATGAAATAATTACTAGCAGCCCAATCGATGGTTGTAAAACTTCCAGCAATTACTGACCCCGTTCCGATTTCTAAAGTCACCAGTCCGTTAGCATTGGTCGTAATACTATGACTTTCAGAATACACTGCAGTCCCAGTAGAAGATCCTTGCAAGATACTGATGCGCATTCCAATTGCCTTGTTTGGCTCTAAATCGCCACTGGCGTTTCGAATGATTGCTTGAAAACTCATTTTCTCAGGTGTTTGAGAGAAAATGGATAATGAGGTAAATACAAACAGAAAAAGTGCTAGTCTTAGTTTCATTTTAGTTTTTTAAAATTTTAAATGTTTTGAGGAATTTATTTCTCTGCTGAACTCTCAAGAAATAAACACCTGTACTGTACGGTTGAATGTTCAAATAGGTATTGTTTGATTTAATTTTACCACGTTGGAGAATCTTTCCATTGGTATCAATCAACACATATTGCAGACCATCCAATTCAATATTTTGAAGTTTTAAAGCGAAAACATCTTTTGTCGGATTTGGGAAGGTCGTTGAATTCTTTAATAAGTCAACTTCTTCCGTACTCAAGGAAAGTAGTTCAATGCTTTGTTGAACACCCAATAAAACGCTTCCAGAACTCTCAATGGTAGAGGTGTAAAATACCTGACCTACCGAATAGCTCACACTACCTGTAGCCGTCACCGTGCCTCCCGTGGAGAGGATTACTTCTTGAGCATGACTGGCATTATGGATGGAAAATAGGGCTATTAGGGCGAAAATTATTTTTTTCATGAAGCATCAAATAGTTTGGGTGAGATTTTTACCTTGACAAAAACCTCACCCAAATATAAATGAATTCCTCAATAAATAAAGAAAAATTATCTTCTGCTGTAATTTGGAGCTTCTTTGGTAATGGTCACATCATGTGGGTGATTCTCCAAAATTCCGCTCGAAGTAATGCGTACAAATCGCCCGTTTTCTTTCAATGTAGCGATGTCCTTGGCTCCACAATAACCCATACCTGCTCGTAAACCTCCTACAAATTGGTGAATGCTTTCATTCAACTCTCCTTTGTATGGTACTCGACCTACAATTCCTTCGGGAACTAACTTTTTAATATCGTCTTCTACATCTTGGAAGTATCGATCTTTGGAACCTTTGGTCATGGCTTCAACAGATCCCATTCCACGGTAAGATTTGAACTTTCTTCCGTCATAGATGATGGTTTCACCCGGACTTTCTTTGGTTCCTGCTAATAAGGACCCAAGCATCACGCAGTCTGCACCTGCAGCAATGGCTTTCGGAATATCACCTGTATAACGAATTCCACCATCGGCAATAATCGGTACACCTGTACCTTTGAGTCCGTTAGCCACTTCAAGAATCGCAGAAAACTGCGGAAATCCAACTCCGGCTACAACTCTGGTCGTACAAATGGAACCTGGACCAATTCCCACTTTTACGGCATCAGCACCTGCTTCTACCAAGAACTTGGCTGCATCTGCGGTTGCGATGTTACCTACAATCACATCAATCGAAGGGAAAGATGCTTTGATATCTTTTAGAGCTTTTACCACTCCTTTTGAGTGTCCGTGGGCGGTATCAATTACAATAGCATCTACACCAGCCTTTACAAGAGCCTCGGCTCTATCAATGGAATCATGGGTAATTCCAATCGCAGCCGCCACACGAAGTCGACCATATTGATCTTTATTCGCGTTGGGCTTTTGTGTTACTTTGGTGATGTCCCTAAAAGTGATAAGTCCTTTTAATTTATAATCGTTGTCTACGATAAGTAGTTTCTCAATTTTGTTTTCTTGCAAGATTTTTTCAGCATCCTTCAATGAAGTTCCGACAGCAGCCGTCACCAAGTTCTTACTGGTCATAACTTCTTGAATTGGTCTTGAATTGTTGTGTTCAAAACGCAAATCTCTGTTAGTTACAATACCTTGGAGGGTACCGTGATTATCCACTACTGGAATACCTCCAATCTTATGTTCACGCATCAAGTAATTCGCATCAGCCACTACAGCAGACAAGGGTAAGGTAACAGGATCAATGATCATTCCGCTTTCCGCTCGTTTCACCTTTCGAACTTGATTGGCTTGATCATCAATTGTCATGTTTTTATGCAGCACACCAATACCTCCTTCTCTAGCTATCGCGATCGCCATAGCAGATTCCGTCACCGTATCCATCGCAGCAGAAACCACTGGAATATTGATGGTAATGTTTCTTGTGAATTGAGTTTTGATACTTACCTCACGAGGAAGTATTTCTGAGAAAGCTGGAACGAGTAGAACGTCGTCGTAGGTTAATCCTTCTCCTAATATTTTATTCAGATGTGAATCCATTGTGCAATTAAAATTAATTGCAAGCAAATTTACAATTAATAATTCAATCTGCTCACAAGGGACTGTTAAGTTATTTTATCATACTTGCTAGCCCAGCAGTACTCGCTAAAATTCTTTCCGGAAGCCGCGCCATAGAAGAAAATCATTCCCAGTATTCCTTTAAAATAGAACAAGAACAAAACTACGTTGTAGCCCATGTTGAAAGTGTCTGTAGAGAAAAACTTCATGGTTAAAATGGTAAGTAACAAACTAGTCACAAAAATAGAAATACCCATATTTTCAACATTCTTCACCGCCCAATATTTTACTTTTCGCATCGGATGAAGATCAGTACCCCATTTGTGGATCAAATAGAAATAACCATTACCCATTGGCGCAAATAATAAAGGATCGTCTGCTTTGTCTAATCGGAATAATTTTGAAGGTGCAATAATTTTAAACCCATCAAGAGTTGTTTCATGCTCCTTCTCTAACGCCTCAATTTTAGACATTACCTCTACCGGATAATTCCCTTTGAAGTACTTGGTGTCTAGAAATCGCAAACGGTAATCACCACAAATTTTTTGAATTTGGGAGATATGAAAAATCGCATCAGTATCTACCTTATCGATATCAAAATTGTTCAAATTTCTTTCAATAGGCGAATTGGTAAGACGATTAAGAATTGATAAATTTGATGACTCTTCCTTCGAAAGTACCGAGTACACCCAACCTAAAATCTCCTCATCCTTTACCGTCTTGTTGCGCTCCTTGATTAACTGTTGTTGAATATCAATTGGTCTTAAAATCTCCATGCCTAATAAAAATTTTTATCAAATATACGGCTCAAAGTAGGTTTCCTCAAAATCAAAAAAAAACGTGATATTATTTAGAATGATTATAATTTAATCATATAGCATTGAATACCTCCAACGCTTTATTGTAGGCACTTTCAAAGCTCATAGGTCGCACTCCAGTATTGGCTTTTTCGGCGGTAAAGTAAGAAACAAGTTTCTCGGTAGGCATGTTTCCCGTGAGTTCATCTTTCGCCATTGGGCAACCGCCATAGCCTTTGATGGCACCATCAAAACGCATACAACCGGATTTGTAGGCAGCCTCCACCTTTTCGAACCACGAATTTGGCGTGGTATGCAAATGGGCTCCAAATTCGATCTCGGGATATTTAGGAATCAAATTTGAAAAAAGATATGAAATTACCTCTGGTGTAGAACTCCCAATGGTATCGGAAAGAGATAAGATCTGCACCCCCATAGAAGCTAATTTTTCAGTCCAACTCCCCACAATGTCAACATTCCAAGGATCTCCATAAGGATTACCAAACCCCATGGACAAATAAGCCACAACTTTTTTATTTGACCGATCTGCTATGTTTAAAATATCATCCAAAATGACCAAGGATTCCTCAATGGTTCTGTGGGTATTTCGCATTTGGAAGTTCTCCGAAATGGAAAAGGGATAGCCTAGGTAATCAATTTCTTCAAATTGAGCGGCATCATTGGCTCCCCGAACATTGGCAATTATGGCCAATAGTTTGCTTTGTGTTGTGGATAAATCAAGTTTTGCCAAAACCTCTGCCGTATCACGCATTTGCGGAATGGCTTTGGGTGAAACGAAGCTTCCAAAGTCAATCGTGTCGAAACCAACCTTTAGCAGAGAATTGATGTACAAGGCTTTCTTTTCAGTCGGAATGAAGTGGGATTTGATGCCTTGCATGGCATCTCTTGGACATTCGATAAGCTTGACTTTATTCACGCCTCAAATATACAATTTTGATAGTCAATCAATCGATTTCGTAACACCATAATTCCATTGACAAGTGGGTAGTTCACAATAGCTTTATAATCAAAGTTTTGAAAAAGAATTTTAAGAATTAAGGATTCAGATTGTTTACAGAAGGATAAAAACTGCGATTCCGACAAAGACCACAATCTGCATCCACTTCAAGAACTGCTTTAAAAACACGCTTTCTTGGATTTTTTGGGAAGCGGTACCCCCGAGAATGGCTATGGTCGAAAAAATGACGAATGAAGTTACTATAAACAATCCACCTAAAACATAAAACTGGATTACTTCAGAAAGGGAATCCGAGAATAAAAAACCAGGAAATAAAGCCATGAAAAAGATGGTGACCTTGGGATTCAATACATTCATCCAAAATCCCACTTTGAAAAGCTTTAGCGTCGATTTCTTTTCCACATTGTTCAAATCCATTGTAATGTTCGGATCGCTCTTAAAAACTAAAAATGCTAAGTACAATAAGTACACGGCCCCTAAGACTTTGATTCCCATAAACACCGCCGGATTCGCTTTTATGATAGCAGAAATACCAAATGCCACTAAAGTCGTATGAATGATACATCCTGTCATCAATCCCAATACGGTTGCAATACCATATTTTCTGCCATGAACTACGCTCTGGGTCAATACAAAAATATTATCTGGACCTGGAGAAACAGCCAGCACACTAGTTGCAAAAACAAATGAAATCAATATTTCTAAGTTCAAAATAATCTCATTGAATAGTCAAAGCTAATGAATACATCCATAATTCTAATTTCAAGCCCTAGAATTTTTCGGTTTGAATGATTATATTCGTGAACAATTTATAAAGATTCAAATATGCGATTTAAAAACTACTTTAAATTTCTAGTTTCCTTCGTTTTTATGCTAGGGATTAGTTTGACTGTTTCTGCCCAGAAACACAACCATACTGAACAATGTGGAACGGAAATGTCTGCAGAGGAATACAATCGAATTAAAAGTATGTTGCCTCAATTAAAAAAATATGAGCAAGAATATTTACAGGCTCGTAAATCAAACAATACACCTATCTTGAATTCGGTGCCAATCAAAGCACATATTGTGCGGAATTTCGTTGGGGGTACAAACACTCCTTTTACGGAGACAGATCTAAATGATGCCATTACATTAATGAACTCTTATTTCCAAAACTCTGGATTGGAATTCTTTTTATGTGATGGAATCAATTACATTGACTCAAACACCTTTTTTAATTTTGACTCGAGTCAAGAATCACAATTGACATCAGCAAACCAGGTTTCAGGACTTGTGAATATCTATTTTGTAAACTCTATTACAACCTCTGGAGGGGGTTCTGCTGCAGGTTATGCTTATTTACCTGGAGGACCGGCAACAATCTTAATGACGCATTCCGCGACTAAAAACGGAAGTACATTAACCCATGAGATGGGACACTTCTTTGGATTGGCTCATACGCATGGCCCAGTAAACGGAACTTTAACTACCGAGTTAGTAAATGGTTCAAACTGTGATACAGACGGAGATTTAGTATGTGATACACCTGCTGATCCTCAATTAGGTGGAAACAATGTTGATTCAAATTGTAACTATACTGGTAACGCGGTTGATGCAAACTTTGATCCTTTTGATCCAGATGAGACGAATATCATGTCTTACTCAATTCGTGCTTGTAGAACAAATATCACCACACAGCAATTTGCCAGAATGTATGCATTTTCAAGAGTTGATGCATCTCGAAATAATTTCTCTTGTCCAACACTAAATGTAGCCTTATCGAGTGATGTAAATTCGACTTGTAACTCTACATTGTCTGTGAATTTTACAGATAACAGTACTGGTGCTACTTCATGGCAATGGGATGTTGACGGAGATAACGTAATTGATTATACGACTCAAAATATCAGCCACACCTACAATACCGCAGGTAGTTACGACGTGAGTTTGATTATCTCTGATGGAACCACAACGATCTCTAAGAAATTCGACAACTTTATTTCTGTAGGAACTCAAAATAACTTGCCTGTGAGCGAGGACTTAAATAATATTTCATCTATTACCGAATTAAAATGGACCTCCATTGATGGAGGAGGAAACGGATTTGAATGGTTGATCAATAGTGGTGGAACACCATCGCCAAGTACTGGTCCATTAAATGGCAGTGGCGGAACAGGAAACTATTTCTTTACGGAAGGATCTGGAACATTTGTTGGTGGATCTGGAACCGGACAACCAGGAGATGTTGCTGAATTGATTTCTTATTGTGTTGAGTTAAATGCAAACGATGCGGAATTAACTTTCGATTACCACATGTGGTCTGCTGATATTGGAATGGGTGAATTACATGTGGATATTGATGATGGTTCAGGATGGACGAATGACATCATGACTCCGTTAGTTGGATCACAACAAACCAATCAAGCTGACGACTTTATGACCGCTACAGTTGATTTAGCAGCCTATGCCAATAAGAACGTTAAAATCAGATTTAGAGGAATTAGAGGAAATAACTTTACCAGTGATATTGCTATTGACAATGTTCAAATCAACAGTAAGTCTGGTACCTTGAGCACCAATACTGAAGCCATTCAAAACTTGGCAATCTATCCAAATCCAGTGAACGGAAGTTTCTTAAACGTGGTAAACAACTCTTACACGAACGGAGAACGTTTGAATTATGAGGTAAGAAACGTTCTTGGTCAGAGTTTATCTAGAGGACGTGTTGAAAATAACAAGGTTGACATCGCTTCCTTGGCGCCAGGAACTTATATTCTTGTGCTAAAAGTTGATAACGCCCAAATTGCGAAGAAGTTTATCAAGCAATAAGATAACAGAGTAATAAATAAAAAAGAGAGGCTGAGCCTCTCTTTTTTTATTGTAGTAATGCTTTGTTGATGTCCTTAACCAGTTTAGGACCTTCGTAGACAAAACCGGTATAGAGTTGCACCAAGTCGGCACCAGCTTCTATTTTCTCTAAGGCATCATTTGCCGAATGAATCCCTCCTACTCCAATGATAGGAAATGCTTTGTTTGATTTTTCAGAAAGAAAACGAATGACTTCCGTAGACCTTTTGGTCAAGGGCTTTCCGCTCAAACCACCCATCTCCTTCTTATTTTCAGATTGCAAACCCTCCCTAGAAATAGTGGTATTGGTTGCAATGACACCATCGATCTTTGTTTCCTTCACAATATCAATAATATCCAGAAGTTGATCATCGGATAAGTCTGGAGCAATCTTTAATAGAATCGGTTTTCTGTTTGCCTTCTCTGCGTTTAAGTTTTGTAAGGTCTGTAATAGTGCCGTTAATGGCTCTTTGTCTTGCAGTGCCCTTAAATTAGGTGTATTTGGCGAACTTACATTCACCACAAAGTAATCTACATGATCAAAAAGACCATTGAAGCAAATGACATAGTCGTTCACAGCCACTTCATTGGGAGTTACTTTATTCTTTCCAATATTACCTCCGATTAAAACACCTTTGTTCTTTTTGAGTCTTTCAACCGCTTCTACTAAACCACCATTGTTGAATCCCATTCTATTGATAATACCCGAATCTTCTTTCAATCGAAAAAGACGTTTTTTAGGGTTCCCAGGTTGTGGTTTGGGTGTAATGGTGCCTATCTCAATAAAACCAAAACCGAAATTGGATAGTTCTTGGTATAGTTTGGCATCTTTATCAAAACCCGCTGCGAGTCCAACTGGATTCGGAAATTTCAATCCGAATAACTCTCGTTCTAACCGTTTGTCATTTACTTGGAACAATCCCTTGATAACATTGGTAGCCAATGGAATTTTAGAGATATTCCGAACCATTGAAAAAGTAAAATAATGCACCTCTTCTGGATCAAATGAAAAAAGTATTGGACGGATTAGGTTTTTATAAAGCATGTAATTCTTAACCGTATATATTTCGACTATCGCAAGGTGGCTTCGAGGTTTTTCTCAAAGGTCAGTTGCAATTTGGTCATAATTTTTTCTATCTGTTTATCGTTCAGAGTCTTGTTGTCATCCTGCAGGATAAAACTAACCGCATAGGACTTTTTGTTCTCTGGCAGTTTATCTCCCTGATATACGTCGAACAAATCAACTTCTTTTAAAACCTTACGCTCAGCTTGATATGCCAAATTATAAATCTCCTTGAATTCGACTTGCTTGTCTACTAGTAATGCCAAATCTCTTTTTACAAATGGGTATTTTGGCAATGGTTGTATGGCTTTATTTTCGGTTGAAATTTCTTTCAACAAATTATCGAAAGAGATATCTGCGAAGAAAACCTCTTGCTTCACACCATATGATTTTAAGGTTTGCGTATTGACAGTTCCAAACTCGGCCAGTTTTCCATTTGTTCCATGAATGGCAATGGCTTCGTTAAAACAATCAGACTTAGCCGGTTTGATTTTGGTCTTGCTTACCCCCAATCGCTCTAGTAAAGAAGTAATTATCCCTTTGATGTAGAAGAAATCTGAGGACGAAGTAGGATTCAACCAAGATTCTTGATTCTTATTTCCTGTAACCCAAATGGCTAATTTTTTCTGCTCTTGGTATTGATCACCAAACTTGTGGTAGGTTTTTCCAAACTCATAAAACTTGAGAGCACTATTTTGTCTGTTGATGTTGTAACCCAAAGATTCCAATCCACCACCAAGCAAAGACTCACGCATGACACTCAAATCATTACTCAATGAGTTCAAAATACCTACGCTTTTATCATCATTTTCCTCTTCACCTTCGGATGACGACGGCTTCGTTAAAGAATTGGACATGGTTTCATAAAAACCGTTTGATGATAAATAGTTGGCTATGGTATTCTCTAACTTCCGATCCAAATCAATATCAATTGAAATTGAGGCATTCAGTTTGTGTGAGAATTCGATCTCGTTGTAACCGTACACTCGTAAAATCTCTTCAATGATGTCTGCTTCTCGCTGCACATCTGCTCGATATGATGGAATGGTAAGTCCCAATCCGCCTTCAGTTTCACTGTTGATTTTGATTTCAAGAGAAGCCAAAATATTCTTTATCGTTTCCTTCGGAATCTCCTGTCCGATCAGTCGAAATGCATTATCGTAGGACAAAAAGACTTGAAAATCTTCTAGTTTTTCTGGATAAAAGTCCGAAATATCTGAGGCCATTTTTCCGCCTGCATATTCCTCAATCAATAAAGCAGCACGCTTCAAGGCATACTCGGTCATATTGATATCAATACCACGCTCAAAACGGAAGGAAGCATCGGTGTTTAACCCATGTCTTTTGGCTGTTTTACGAATCGAAACCGGATTAAAGTAAGCACTTTCCAAAAATATGGTCGACGTCGCTTCAGTTACACCTGATTCCAAGCCTCCAAAGACGCCACCGATACAAAGCGGATTGTCTTGTCCGTCACAGATCATAATATCTTCTGAGGACAATTTGCGTTCCACCTCATCTAGGGTCACAAAAGAAGTTCCCTCTTCAAGAGTTTGAACCTTGATTTTGTTGCCTTTTATTTTTTGAACATCGAATGCATGTAGGGGTTGACCTACTTCATGCAATACGTAATTTGTAATATCTACAATATTATTTTTAGGCGTCAACCCGATGGATTTCAAACGGTTTTTAATCCATTCCGGAGATTCTTTCACCTCAACATCAGTAATGGTGATTCCGCAATATCTCGGAACCAAATCTTTATCCGCCACTTCCACATCCAAACGTAAGGTTCTTTCATCAACGTGAAAGTCGGAAACAGATGGAGAGATCAATTCCAGTTTCAAATCTTTTTGAATAAGACCTGCACGCAAATCGCGAGCAACTCCAAAATGACTCATGGCATCCGACCTGTTAGGAGTTAGACCGATTTCAAAAACCTGATCAACTTCAATATCAAATACTTCTGAAGCTGGCAAACCAACTTCCAAAGAATCTTCAAGTACCAAGATACCATCGTGATCATCACCCAGACCAAGTTCATCCTCAGCACAGATCATACCTTCACTTACCTCGCCACGAATTTTACCTTTTTTAATCTTGAATCCTTCTCCTTTTTCATCGTACAACATGGTTCCAACGGTGGCTACAGGTACCTTTTGACCAGCGGCAACGTTGGGAGCCCCACAAACAATGTGCAATGGTTTGTCTTGTCCAACATCCACAATAGTCACCTTTAATCGATCAGCATTCGGATGTTTTTCACAGGTCAGTACTTCACCAACCACAATCCCCTTCAAACCACCTTTTACAGATTCGAAAGGATCAATGGATTCTATCTCTAAACCAAGATCAGTTAAGAGGTCCCCTACTTCCGTAGCTTCCCAATCAATTTTGATAAATTGCTTTAACCAATTGTATGAAATTTTCATAGTTTCTTTTCTAGATGTAAGTGGACAAATTTAACCTTTTTTGCCGTCCTACTAAATTAATTTCCAAGAATTGTATCAAGAATTTGAGCTAATAAATTGGTACATTTGACCCGTTTTAATTTCTATGAAACTTCAAGAAAAACGAATATTTGAAGCAACAATATTAATCATCAGTCTAAGCATTATTGTTTGCATTTTAGGACTGCCACTGGATTTGTTGTTGCCAGACGCCACGTTGTACGGCATGATTTCCAAAGAAATGTACCTGACTGGAGATTACATCAACCTCTATTCATTGGGTTACGATTGGTTGGACAAACCTCACCTTCCTTTTTGGCTCACTGCCCTTTCTTTTCATCTTTTCGGGGTGTCAAATTTTGCATACAAAATTCCAGGTGTTTTGGTATTTTGTTTGGGTGCGGTTTATACTTATAAATTTGCAATTCTTCACTACAATAAAAAAACAGCTCTTCTTAGCGTAGTGATATTGATTACTTCGTTTCACAGCGTTTTATCAAATTTTGATGTTCGTGCAGAACCTTTTTTGACAGGATTTTTAATCGCTAGTTTTTATTATTTCTCGAAATATTTAAAACAGAAAAACTTTATAAGTCTAATTTGGGCATCCTTCTTTGCTGGATTGGCCATTATGACCAAGGGCATCTTTGCCATTTTACCCATTACCTTCGGATTGGGAGGTCATTTTTTATACTACAAAGACTGGAAGAATCTATTCAATCCGGTTTGGGTTCTCGTGGTCGCCATGATTTTGTTATTTATTGGTCCCGAATTATACAGTCTTTATGTGCAATTCGACATGCACCCTGAAAAAGTAGTTTTTGGTCAAACCAATGTATCCGGTTTAAAATTCTTCTTTTGGGATAGCCAATTCGGAAGATTTTTCAATACCGCTCCTATAAAAGGTTCTGGAGATATTTTCTTCTTCTTGCACACCTTATTGTGGGCCTTTTTGCCATGGGGTTTGTTATTTTACATCGCTACTTTTTTTAGGTTCAAGTCGTTTAAAAAAGGAACTCAAAAAGAGATGATCACCCTTTTTGGTAGCTTGTTAACCATATTGATTTTTTCCTTGAGCAAATTTCAATTGGCCCATTATACCAATATTATATTTCCGCTCATGGCTGTCCTTTGTGCCGATTTTGTACTGAGTATTTTAGAAAACAAAGACACAGTTTTCACAAAACTGACCCAATACCTGCAAGTTTTTACTTCGATAATTCTAGTGGTATTGCCTTTTGTCATGCTCTATTTGTTTCAGCAATTGCCAAATTTATCCTTCGTGGGCTTTGTAATTCTCTCCATTGGCGGATTCATATGGATCGCTCGAAATGTCCAAACCCGCCTTATTCAATTGATGTATTTTTCGGCAGTAAGTGCAATCCTCACGTATACCTTCTTGATGATTCATTTTTATCCGACCATTCTACCTTATCAATCGGGAGCCGAAGCAGCTTTACAAGTGAATGAAAAATATGAAGGCAAGGGTCACCTCATCGATAATAAAACGCGAAGATTTGACTTTGAATTTTATCTTGATGAATTGGTGGAACGCGTGAAAGTGGCAGATTTGGAAAACCATAAAGGAGCTGTTTTTTACAGCAACAAAAAAGAGCTGAAAGAGTTGGTTGAGAAAAACATCGCCTTCGATACGCTCGAAGTCATTCCGTTTTATCCAATTACACGATTGTCTTTGAAATTTATCAATCCAGAAACTCGACAGGAAGTCTTAGATGAGAAGTACTTAATTCAAATTAAGTAGTTGATGCCGTTGGTTCTGGAAACAACTTGTCCAGTAGTTTTTCAATCAACTTGGCATACAAAATTCCGAGTACGATTCCCGTAATATATCCTGTAAAAACATCGGTTGGAAAATGCACCCCTAAATACAATCGACTGTATCCGAAGAAAAGCGGAAATAATACCAATAAGAAAATTCGCTTATCAATTTTTTTAAACCAGTAAATGACAAAGGCCGTAAAAAATGTAGAAGTAGTGGCATGGCCCGACATGAAACTATAGCCTCCTGGAATGTATACGGTTCGTAGTAAGGAATTGATGGTTGGATCATTGCACGGGCGAAGTCGCATGGTGGAATTCTTGACAAAATTCACAAACTGATCGGAAATGACTACCAAAAGTATCATGGACAGGAGTAGCAGTCCACCTTTTTTCCATCCAAACCTTTTAAAGGTTAGGTAAATGATTAATAAGAAAACGGGAGTCCAGTTAAGCTGGTTGGTTATAAACATCCAAAATGAATCCCAAAAAGAACTACCCAATCCGTTTAAGAAAAGGAGTAGTTCTTTATCGAGATTTATGATGGTATCCATTCAACTATTTTCCAATTTCTAAGATTTCGATCTCGAAAATTAAATCTGATTTCGCTGGAAACGGACCGTATTTATTAGCTCCAAATCCGATGGAATAGGGAATGTAAATCAAGGCTTTTTCTTTGTCACGAAGCTTTAATACCCCTTCCTTGAATCCAGGAATCATTGGTTTGGAGGCATCGTCTAATCGGAATACGAAAGGAGTTCCTCCGTCCAAAGTAGATTGAATTTTCTTTCCGTCAGCTGTATATAAGGTAAAGTGGCTTCGTACTAACTTATCCTCCACAACTTTCTTGCCTTTGGTACGCTTTAGTTTCTTTACTTTCAATCCGGTTGAAGTCGCTTCCTCTGTATCAAAACCATTGTTCTTTAGGTAATTATCCCGGTCTACCAAATACTTTGCGTAGCGCTCTTCTTCTTCCTTTTGAGCATTTAATCGACGCTCTTTGGCAGCCGCTTTAAACTTTATCAATTCATTTTCAAATACTTCGGCCGCATCAAATGATTTTGCCTTCGATCCAATCTTGATAAAGTCGATGTCTAATATGGTATCAAACTGTTCGATACTGTTCACAACTGCCATTCGTAAAGAATCCATCGCCTTGGTTAAAGCAGTTTCATCAGTATACTTCATTTTCAACGAATCCATTTGAACGGAATTCACAATGGTTTTCCCGAATACACTGTGTTTTCCATCCAAGTATTGAATGGGTTTGTGCGTAATAAAAAACTGACTTCCATTGGCATTCTTCCCCGGATTCGCCATGGATAAAATTCCTGGTGCATCGTGACTGTATTTTAAATCTCCTTTTTCGTTTTTAGGAAATTCATCTCCAAAAATGTAACCAGGACCTCCCCTTCCAGTTTCGGTTTTGTCTCCAGCCTGAATCACAAAATTCTTCACCACCCGGTGAAAACGAATACCGTTGTAATATTTGTTCCCTCGTAACGAATCGGAAACAGAGGTATTGGTTCCCTCTGCTAGAGAAACGAAGCTAGATACCGTCATCGGTAAGTCCTCGAAATACAATTCGACCAAAATCTTCCCTTTATTGGTGTTGATAGAAGCATAAAGACCGTCGTCTAGTCCTTGGTATTCTTTGGCCAAACAACCCGTAAGAAGTACGGCAAGAAAAATATAGACTACTTTCTTCATAATGAGTTATTCCTTGATAATGTCTAACAATTCAACTTCAAAGACTAAGGCTGAAAATGGAGGGATCTTTTCTCCTCTATTTTGATAACCATAAGCCAATTCTTGCGGAATGAAGAACTTGTATTTTGAACCTACGTTCATCATTAACAAGCCTTCCGAAAATCCTTTCACAAATTGGTTTACCTTTAATTCGTAAGGTTTCTTTCTATCTACAGAGCTATCAAATACTTCGCCTTTAATGGTGGTACCGTGGTAGTGTAATTTCACAATAGAAGTCGGATTTGGCTTCTTACCCTTTCCAGTTTTTAACACTTGGTATTGCAACCCGCTTGCAGTAGTTTGAACGCCTTTTTTCATTTTATTGCTCGCCAAGAATGCTTCTCCAGCCTTTTTGTTATCGGCAAACTTTTCCTCAGCATCTTTCTTCGCCTTGGCTTCTTGTTCTTTTCTTTGTTCCGCTTGCTTTTTTTGGAAGTAGGTATTTAGAATCGCGGTAACATCCTTTTCTGGAATTACAAAGCCCGACGAGTCGATTCCGTCTTCCAATCCTCTTAAGATGGCCTCTTTGTTCACTTCTCTGAAGTTTACACGCATTTGCTTAGAAATGTTTAACCCGATCGCATAACTTACCGAATCAACCTCTGTTTGAAGTGAAACATTTGAAGAACTTTTCGAATTACAGTTGAATAATGCCACTGTAATCATTAGAAAAAGTGTTGATTTAATAATTTTCATTTTACTTGATATTTAATAATGTGATTTTACTTTTTATGGTTTGATAGACGCCTATTTGATCTCCGTCACCGGCAGTTCCGAAGGCGACACTGGAAGGAAAAATAAAGGTCATGGTTTCGCCGACCTTCATCAACTTCACTCCTCTTTGGACTCCAGTTAAGAAATCCTGTTTGTCAACAACATAGGTTTGTGTTCCTAATGTGTTTTCATCATAAATGATGGAATCCCTTAAAGACATAATATTGTATGAAAACTGAATGGTATCTCCTACCTGTGGCATATTTGAATCCGCCTCAATCTTTTTGTTGTAATAGTACCAAAACCCTTGTTCTGAAGAAATGTAGGTATTTGTTGAGTCGGCCTGAATAAAAGCCTCAATATTTTGTTCTTCAAGTGCTCTAATCTTTTTAGCTTGATCAACTGTTTGCTCAAAAACGGTGGTTGAAGGTCTTGGATTGATGGGTCTTCTTGGTTCGCTAGAAGAACAAGACATCAATAACACAATGAGCAAGAAGTAAACAATTCTATTCATAGGATACCAAAAGTTCTTCTTTGTACTTGGGTAGCAATTCCTTGAAACGAGCAACAGTAGCCAAAAGATCTTCATCAGATCTCCCACCAGCAGCATTGGTATGCCCTCCACCATCAAAATAATTTCTGGCAAAAAGATTCACCGAAAAACTACCTTTTGACCGGAAAGAAATCTTCACAATCTTTTGTTCAACATCTTCAATAAAAATCGCTGCAAAGACAACTCCTTTTACTGATAAAGCATAGTTCACAACACCTTCTGTATCACCTTTCTCGAATTTACAACAATCCTTCTCCGCTTGTGAAAGGGTAATGAATGCTGTATTGAATTCAGGCAGCACCTCAAGGTTTGTTAAGGCTTTTCCTAACAAACACAATCGGCCTTCACTATTTTGATCATACACATTGTTGTGAATGCGATCATTCACAGCACCCCTATCGATTAAATCGGCAATGATTCTGTGAGTCGTACTAGTGGTTGAACGAAAGCGGAAAGAACCGGTATCGGTCATGATACCCGTGTAGATACATGTTGCAATGGTTTCATCAATCAAATCGAGATCACCATTCATTTCTATGAATTGATACACCATTTGACAAGTTGAAGAAATATTCACATCCGAATACATATAGGTAAAATCATCCGGCTGTTGATGATGATCAATCAATACAAAATCGTTGGGATATTCCTTAAGCGTATTTTCCATATCCCATCCAACACGATGCAAAGCATTAAAATCCAATAAAAAAACAATGTCAGACTTGGCCAAGGCGTTCTTGGATTGAATGTTTTGCTTATCAAAGCGCAACACTTTATTAGACTCTGGAAGCCACTTTAAAAAATGGGGAAAATCATTGGGTACGACAACCTTTGGCTTGTGTCCCTTTTTTTTCAAATAGTGTTGAAGGGCTATGGTCGATCCTACGGCATCACCATCGGGATTTTTGTGACCTATAATCACAATCTTTCTCGGGCTATTCAAATAGGCTTGTAGGTTCTCAAATCCTTTCAAAATCATAAGCAGCGAATATACAATTTAATTAAAAAAATTGCGTAATTTCGCGCCGATTTTATACCACAAGTAAAATCAATTATTTTAAACAAATACCCATAATTATGGCGACAAACAGAACATTCACAATGATTAAACCAGATGCTGTTGAAAACGGACATACTGGAGCAATTTTAGACAAAATTACAGCAGCTGGATTTAGAATCGTGGCATTAAAAAAGACACAAATGACTACTGCAGACGCTGAGACCTTTTACGCAATTCATAAGGAAAGACCATTTTTCGGAGAATTGGTTGAATTTATGACCAGAGGTCCTATTGTAGCAGCTGTATTGGAAAAAGAGAACGCTGTTGAAGACTTTAGAACTTTAATTGGCGCTACCAACCCTGCTGAAGCTGCAGAAGGAACCATCAGAAAAATGTACGCAACTTCTGTTGGTGAAAACGCGGTTCACGGATCTGATTCTGATGAAAATGCATCTATTGAAAGCAATTTCCACTTCTCAGGAAGAGAGATGTTTTAAATAAAGTATCAAATAAAAAAGCCGGTCAGTTGACCGGCTTTTTTTATGACCAAAATTCTCTTTGCTTGTTCAATTCTTCCTCTGCTTTCAAGTATTCTTCCGCTTCTTCTGGGGATAATACTTTTAAAAAGGATGGATGTTGTTCAATGGCAAACTCGATTTTCTTCACGATTTCATCAATACTTTCGTTTTCATAATCGATTTCCAAAGGTTCTTTAATCACCATGGATTGCAAGACATTCTTTCGTTTGATGTTCAATCCCTTTTTATCGAAGGCGCGACGAAATCCGTCAATCACAATCGGTACAACAATAGGCTTATAGGTTTTAATAATATGAGCTGTTCCTCTTCGAATGGGCTTAAACGGAGTGGTAGTTCCTTGAGGAAAGGTAATCACCCATCCGTCATCAATGGCTTTTCCGATGTTGGTGATATCTGAATTCTTCACCTGTCTATTCACATTCTTTCCTGCACTCCTCCAAGTTCGATCGATAGATACAGAACCCGTGTAAGCGAATATCTTTGGTAATAGTCCAGCTCTCATCGTTTCACCCGCTGCAACGTAATAAATGTTCAATTTTGGCTGCCAGATGTATCCAATATTCTTGATACTGTCATCCCTGCCCTTTAAAGCGGCATTAAACACATGTAACATGGCTGCCACATCAGCAAAATACGTTTGATGATTGGAGATAAATAATACCTTTTGCTCTGGTAAACTTCTGATGATATCAGTTCCTTCAATTTGAAGGTTATTAAAGCTACGATACCTTCCGTGTGAAACTGCACCTAAAATTCGAATGAGCCATTTTTTAATGAATAAGTAATGGCCAAATGGATTCCTCTTAAATAAGGGCATTCAAAATTATTTTTGGATGAAAAGCAAATGTACAAAACAAAGTTAAAATAGGTCTCTGATCTCCGCAAGCATCATTGCGGTAGCTCCCCACACAATGTGTTCTTCAAAATAAAAGCAAGGAACCATGCTTTTTTCCATGTAGGAAGTCTTCATGGGAAACTCACGAATGTTGGCATCATCAAGCAATTCTTTTAAGGGTACTTCAATGATTTGACTCACTTCATGATTGGGAACAAACTCAGGCTTGGCTTCTACAAAACCAACATAGGGTGTCACCAAAAAATTACTTGGGGGAATGTACACCTCTGTCATTTCTTTAATGATAGTTACCTCTTGTTCATCCACTCCTACTTCTTCTCGAGATTCGCGTAAAGCTGTGATTTCCTTGGTTTGATCCGATTCTTCAATCTTTCCGCCTGGAAAACTGATTTGAGCAGAGTGCTTCCCATTGTAACTAGCTCTCTGGGTCAGTAAGAATCGTGTGTTGTTTTGTTCATCCGGATAAAAAAGGGCGAGAACTGCGGCCTGCTTCGGATTACTGGCTTTGATTTTCTCCAAGGAATACTTCAATCGAAGTTTGGGAGCCAGTTTGAATTGCGCATCCAATCCACCCAAAGGTTTCTTCTCAATTTTACTTACGAAATTTTGAAATTCGTTAAAGTTCACAGATGCTAATTCTTTTACTATGTTTGTAGCAGCGAAGATAATTCATTTGAACGGAAATTATTTTCACAATCAATCATGAAATCAAAGTATCAAAAACTAGTTTTAAGTCTTATACTAGATGCCATCGGATTCATTCCGATTCCTGCCTTCGACTTCGTTTGGGCACCGCTTTCGGGTTATATCATGACTCGGATGTATAAGGGTCAAAAAGGAAAAATTGCCGGTGTTATCAACTTTGTAGAAGAGATTTTACCATTTCTAGACATCATACCCACCTTCACCTTAATGTGGATTTATGTGAACGTCATTGAAGGAAACAAAAATGATTCAGAGAGTGGATCGGAAGATCCGAAGATTATTGAAATCGACTAAGATTTGAAGAGAAATCCGAGTCCCAATCGCTTTAAAAACTTCTTTTCGAAATTCCAGAAAAATTGAAACTCTCCAAACAACCATCCAACCAGAGGCAGGGTCAATTGGTAAATCGGAAAAATCAGTAGTATTCGTATAGGCCAATAGAACCAAGCACTCATGGTTTCTAGTGAAATTCCGAAGTAGTTGCAAACTGGTTTCGCAACCCATGCTGCAAAGGAACCATTGATGGCAAAAACAATCAGAATGGCGATAATCGACCAGTTGTTACGAATTCCCCATTTATTTTTTAACCGTTCCAGCATCTTTGGTACTCTTTTTAAACATCAACCATAAACCAATCATCACCAAAGGAATACTCAAAACCTGACCTGTATTGAGTGAATTAAACACCCAATCTTCTCTTCCATCTACCTGAGCTTCCTTTAAAAACTCTATAAAGAATCGCAAAGCCCAAAGCACGGCCATGAACAAACCGAATAGGAATCCGAGTTGTTTTTTCTTTTCGGTTTTCCAGTAAATGAACCACATCACAAAGAACAAAATCAAATAGCTAAAAGCTTCATACAGTTGCGTAGGATGTCTGGCGAAATCTTCACCATTAGCCTTAAAGATAACACCAAAGTCGGTGCCTGTTGGTTTCCCAACGATCTCTGAGTTGAAGAAATTTCCGAATCGGATGAAGAAACCAGCTAAGGCAACCATAATGGCCAATCGATCTAAAATGAATAACCAAGGCTTATTCAAATGCTTTTTCGCATAAAAGTACATGGCTAGAATGATGGTAATAGCAGCACCGTGACTCGCAAATCCAGTGAATCCGGTAAACTTCCAGGTACCTCCTATTTTTTTAAAAGGAATGATGATTTCCAATAAATGATTTTGGTAGTAATCCCAGCTGTAGAAAAACACATCCCCCAAACGCATTCCGATCAACATCGAGATGAAGGTATACATAAAGAGGTTGTCCATTTTCTCGAGGGGCAATTTGTCCTCGATAAATATTTTTTTCATCAAATAGGTCCCTAATAAAAAGGCCGCAATAAACATCAAGCTATACCAACGAATGGTAAAAAAGCCAAGGTCTATGCCCAATGAAGGATCCCATTCTATTGCTAAATAATTCATCATTTGTTATGTTTTTCTGGCACCGGATCATATCCACTTCCACCCCAAGGATTGCAACTTACAATTCTTTTTAGAGCTAACCAACCGCCTCGAAACAAACCGTGTGTTTTAAGCGCTTCCAACGAATATTGAGAGCAAGTTGGTGAATATCGACAGGTAGCCGGTGTAAAAGGTGAAATAGCTGTTTGATAAAAGCGAATCAACAGTACAAAAGGGTAAATTAGAATTTTCTTTAAAGACACCTTAGAAGATTATTAATTAACCGAGAAGGTTGTTCCTTCCCTACCGTCTTTCAATTGAATTCCCAATTCCGCTAATTCATCGCGTATTTGATCCGATAAAGCCCAATCTTTATTATCCCGTGCTTCTTTTCTTAATTTTATCAACAATTCAACCGCACCGTTTAATTTATCTGACTTGTTATCGGTTGTGTCATCCATTAACCCAAGAACATCATAGGCAAAAGCTTCCATCTTAGATTTTAACAGTGCTAAATCTTCTGCATTAAGTGATGCCTTATTGGTCTTCATTTGGTTGATCAACTTAACCGCTTCGAATAAATTGGATATCAATACTGGTGTATTAAAATCGTCATTCATGGCAGCGTAACAAGCGTCCACCCATGATTGTACATCAAAGCTTGACGTTTTTCCAGCTTGAGCGCTTTCCAAATATTTCAAGGCTTCCATTAATTTGGAATGTCCTTTTTCCGCAGCAATTAAGGCCTCTCCTGAAAAATCCAAAACACTTCTGTAATTGGCTTGCATGATAAAGAATCGAACCACACTGGCTGAAAAAGCCTTCGGAAGGATATCATTTTCTCCAGAAAGAATTTGATTCGGAAGAATGTAATTTCCTGTTGATTTGGCCATTTTTTGGCTGTTCAATAACAACATATTGGTATGCATCCAATAGTTCACTGGTTTGATACCACTACATGTCTGAGATTGCGCGATTTCACATTCGTGGTGTGGAAATTTCAAATCCATTCCCCCTCCATGAATATCAAACTGTTCGCCTAAATATTTGGTACTCATTACTGAACACTCCAAATGCCATCCAGGAAAACCATCGCTCCAAGGGGATGGCCATCGCATGATGTGCTTCTCATCAGCCTTTTTCCACAAAGCAAAATCTTGCGGATTCTTTTTGTCGGACTGACCGTCTAAGGTTCTTGTATTGTGAATGAGGTCCTCAATTTTTCGTCCAGATAGAATTCCGTAATGATTGGCCTCGTTGTATTTTAAAACATCAAAATACACAGATCCGTTTACCTCATAAGCAAATCCTTTGTCAAGTATTTCTTTGATCATTTCGATTTGCTCCACAATATGCCCCGTAGCAGTTGGCTCAATACTTGGAGGTAAAAAGTTGTAGTTCTTTAAAACATCATGAAAGTCAACCGTATACATTTGAACCACTTCCATGGGTTCAATTTGTTCGAGTCTTGCTTTTTTAGAAATACGATCTTCTCCTTCATCTGCATCATTTTCCAAATGCCCAGCATCGGTAATATTTCGCACATAACGTACTTTATAACCCAAATGCAATAGGTATCTGTAGACGATATCGAAAAACATAAAGGTTCTGACATTTCCAAGATGCGCATTGCTGTACACTGTCGGTCCACATACATACATTCCAACATAACCTTCGGTTAGCGGTTTGAAATCCTCCTTGGATTTGGAAAGGGAATTGTAAATCTTGAGCTGATTATTTTTGTATAACTCCATTAAAAAAGCGTCTCTTATCGGCCGATAAAGATAGGCACTTTATGAAGAATAGGGAAATGGAATTATTGGAAGTTTCTTTAAGGAAATCCTAAAGTATCATCGCATACAAATCACTTAGTTTTTCAAAACAAGCTGACTGTATTTTCCTTTGATCACAAAGTTTTTATCTGACGAATTAATCAGAAAATTGCCATTAATTTCTTTTCGTTTATTGTCGCCTAAAGTCATTTTCAAAGCCGCCTTTTCAGGAAATAAGGGTGACTTTTTACCAATATCGAAATTCAGCGGCGCGGTTATATTTTTCAATCCCAAATGCGCATTTGCATAATCTAGCAACAATCGAAAGGATGCATAGTCGGAAGTGATTTCATCAATGGATAAATCGCCAAATTTATGAGTAATGTTCACATTTTGATTCACCTTATTGATCTTTACCCCCGAAGAACTATTGGACAATTTGGCATTTGTAACTGATGCAATGGTTGCATCAGTTACATTGTTTAAAAATAAGTTACAAGCATTCAAATCTTGAATAGTCACTGGCGAATAGTAGATTTTTAAATCTCCACCAGCCAAGGCGTTTGCATCAAATGCCCCATATCTCACGCTACCATAGGCCACCGTATTTGGAAGTTTAACCTTACAATGACGGGTGTTTAAATTAAAGGTCGCTTTCTTAGGTACTTTGATTTCAATTCTTTTTTTGATTTTTACTTTCTTACCGTCAATGGTAATGCTGTTTTGATCGGCAGAATAATTCAATTTCAGCTTTTTAAGTTCAGCTTTGGCCTTTTCCAAGGATTCTCTGATTTTTTGCTTATCGATCTTGATTTTCATTCGATTTTCTTCAATCTGCTTGCGAATTTCCTCTCGCGACTTGGCCAAATCCTTGCGCATTTTCTCTTTATCGAACTTCATTTTCTCCTTGAGCTTTTTATACTCTTTGGATTTTTTGAACTTCTCCCAGTCTTTCTTTGATTTAATTTCAATTTTATTATCTCCGTCTTTGTAGGTGAAATTGTAATCTCCGTCTTTACCTACCCAAGAGTCAAAATCTTTCAATACCTCTAAAGACTCCAAACTTTCTAGTCCTTCAAGAACTTTCAGATCTTTGAAATCGAAGTCAAAGTCAAAATTCATTTCTGGTAATACAATGGCATCAAAGTTTTCAAAATCTATGTCTGGCATTACGAAGTTTTGATCGTTAAAAAAGACAAAGTCGTTCTTAAACGGGAAACGATTGTTACCCTTCGCTGTAATCTTTACTTTCGATTTGTTTCCTAAAGCTTCGAAATTCCAATTCTTAAAGTATTTCTCAGCCTCTTTTTTGTCCAATCCTTCAATTTCGATAAAGGCATTTACCTGCACTTGATTCTTAGACCATGTGGTTACATTGATCTCTGCATTCGATGCGTTGATTTCAACCTCTACATCTTTTTGGACGTTGAAAGTATCTGAATATTTCTTATCGAATTTTTGCCCGAAACTCTGTCCAGCCATGACAATGGATAGACATACTACGAACAATTTAAACCTGTTTTTCATTTTGTTTTGTGTTTAACGTATTTAACTTTTTTAATTGGTCTTGTAAACGTTGCAACAGTTGTAGGCGTAATTGTAAATTACGGATTAATGCATCTATAGTAACATCGTTAACTCCTTTTGTATTGAGCTCTTGAGTTAACGATTTATACTCTTTTGTTAATTCAGCAATTTTAATCAAGTAGCTATCTACCAGATCTTTATGCTCGTCATTTAACTCCAAATCACTAATAGCTAAATTGATACTATTCATGTAATAGCTCTCAATGGTATTCAATTCTGGAGAAATTTTTCCCAGAGTAATTTGATTGTCTGTTTTGGTGTCTTCTACAGGTTTTTCACCTGGAAAAAACTGACTTGCCAAGAAAATCAACAAGGCAATAGAAGCCGCAAAGGACAACCAATTTGAATAGGATGGTTTGGACCTTTCAATCTTCTTGTCATGCAATTCCTTTTGAAGCAAGTTTTCAAATTTGCCTTGATGATTGTCTGATAATTTGGCGTTATCATCCTTGTAATCATTACATAAATCTCTAATATCTTGCTGCATAACTAGTAGATTTTAATTTTTCTTTTAATATTCTTTTCCCTCGTAACAAATGCGTTCGAGAGGTATTGGAGCTTATGCCCAATATTTGCGATATTTCTTCGTGATCATAACCTTCAAACAAATACAGTGATAACACCAATCTGTATTTTTCCTTAATGTCCTCCATCGCAGATTTAATATCATTTACCGTGATGGTACTGTCCACTTTCCAATCTTCATCGTCCACCACTCTTAAAGTTTCCTCATTCATGGAGATCAATTCTAACTTCTTCTTTTTCAATGCATCAATACTTTGATTGATGACAATTTTCTTTAACCAAGCACCGAAAGGGACTTCATTTCGATAACTTTTGATGTTTTTAAAAGCTTTTATAAAAGCCTCTTGCATGACATCCTCGGCTAAAAAAGAATCATTCACATAGCGATTTGCAATCACAAACATAGCTTGGCAATACAAATTGTATAGCTGCATTTGGGCCTTAGCACTATTCAAACGGCACTGGTCTATGATGGTTTGGTGTGGTTGATCCGCCAATGTTTTCTTAATTAGTTATCTTAAATACGAATGGATTTTCGAAGTGTTGCAAAATTTATAATTAAATTTACATATTCTCATTCATATGGATAAAAAGTCATCGGCATTAGAAGAAAAAGACGGAGTGATCAAGCCACCCACCACACAAAAAAAGGGTATTGACATCATTAAAAGGAAAAGAGCCAAAAAGAATTCTGTTGGTGAATATGTTTCTAAAATTATAGAAGGAGATATCACTTTTTTGAGCAAGGCTATTACGCTCATTGAAAGCACCAATCCGAAGCATCAAAAACTCGCCAATGAAATTGTAGAACAATGCCTACCCCATGCGTATCAATCCATTCGAATAGGCATTACAGGGGTTCCTGGAGTCGGTAAAAGTACCTTTATCGAAGCTTTTGGAAAGCACCTTACGTCCATCGGAAAGAAAATTGCAGTATTGGCAGTGGATCCCAGTAGCACCGTAAACAAGGGCAGTATTCTGGGTGATAAAACACGGATGGAAGAACTCGTGACCGATAAAAATGCGTTTATAAGACCTTCGCCTTCTGGAAGCACATTGGGCGGGGTAGCCCGAAAAACGAGAGAAACCATAGTATTGTGTGAAGCGGCTGGATTTGACACCATTATTATCGAAACGGTGGGAGTTGGCCAATCGGAAACCATGGTGCATTCGATGGTAGACTTTTTCTTATTGCTAAAGTTAGCCGGAGCGGGTGATGAATTGCAGGGCATCAAAAGGGGCATCATAGAAATGGCAGATGCTATTGTGATCAACAAGGCCGATTCCGGAAATGAAAAGAACACAAAACTCGCAAAAGTAGAGTTCAATCGAGCGCTACATTTATATCCTTTAAAAGAGAGTAACTGGCAGCCAAAGGTTTTGACAGCTAGTGCTTTGCACAATAAAGGAATTGAAGAAGTATACCAAATGATTTCGGAATATTTAAGTCTAACCAATGAGAATGGTTATTTCGATTCCAAAAGAAACGAACAAAACAAATTCTGGCTATTTAGCACCATTGAAGAACAGCTGAAATCCAATTTTTACCACAATCCGAAGGTAAAAGAATTACTTACAGAGGAAATTCAAAAGCTCGAAAGCGGGAAAACAACTCCTTTTAACGCAGCCAAAAGATTACTTGATTTATAATGATGAAGAAGATCCTACTTATTTTTTCATTAGCCCTATTTTCTTTGGGTGTTTATGGACAGGATAAGAAGAATGACCAAGCTATTTATACGTATAAAAAAGGCGATTATTTCGGAATAGGTAAATGGTATCTAGGTCGTGAAATTGCTTACGTTATGGGCTATGAGGGAATCAGTTGGTTAGAACGTCCCAATCGAGAGGATGAGGAAAAAACCTCCATACTTATCAAAAACATGAACATCAAAAAGACCGATTACATTGCTGATATTGGTGCTGGCTCTGGATACCATGTTTTTAAAATGGCTCCACGAGCGAAGAAAGGAGAAGTCTATGCGGTAGACATACAACCAGAAATGCTTCGGGCTATCTTGATGAATTCACAGTTCGATAAAAATCAGAATATCGAATTGGTTCAAGGCGCTGAAAAAACAGTGAACTTACCCAAAAAGAAATTCGATAAAATTCTGATGGTGGATGTTTATCACGAATTCAATTATCCCAAGGAAATGATGGAATCTATTATCGCCTCCCTAAAAGATGATGGAGAAATCTATTTAATCGAGTATCGCATGGAAGATTCGAGTGTTCCGATAAAAAAGGTTCATAAAATGAGCGAAAAACAAGCGGTAAAGGAAATGAAATTTGTGGGACTCAAGCTCAAAGAAAACATCGACAATCTTCCTTGGCAGCATTGCATGGTTTTTGTAAAAGACACTAACTAATATTACTCCATTGCTTGGAATCTTTAGAAAGCTTCTCATAAGTTCTTCGAATCTCAATATTCTCTTTTTGCACCAACTCTGGATCTGCTTTTAGCAAATCAATAACCACTCTTCTAGCCTTACTTAAAATTTGATTGTCGGTAGACAGATTGGCAATTTTAAAATTTAACATTCCGCTTTGCTGCGTACCCATGATGTTTCCTGGTCCCCGAAGCTTTAAATCCACCTCAGCAATTTTAAATCCGTCATTTGTTGCCTCCATGGTTTTCAAACGCTCTTTACCCTCTTTGCTAATCTTATGATCTGCCAAAAGGATGCAAAAACTCTGTTCTGCTCCGCGTCCTACACGCCCTCTTAATTGATGAAGCTGAGAGAGTCCAAATCGTTGGGCACTTTCGATAACCATGACACTGGCATTGGGAACATTCACACCTACCTCAATCACGGTGGTTGCCACCATAATCTGTGTTTCACGCTTGGCAAAACGCTGCATTTCAAAGTCCTTATCCTCTGGTTTCATTTTTCCATGAACCACACTGACCTGGTATTTGGGTCGAGGAAACTCTCGTAAAATACTCTCGTAACCATCCATTAAATCTTTGTAATCTAATGTCTCAGATTCTTCGATCAAAGGATACACAACATAGACTTGACGACCCTTTGCGATTTCCTCCTTCAAAAATTTATAAACTCCGAGGCGATGGTTGTCTGACCTTAAAACAGTCTTCACTTCTTTTCTGCCAGGTGGTAATTCATCTATCACTGAAATGTCAATGTCTCCATACAAAGTCATGGCCAATGTTCTAGGAATTGGAGTTGCGGTCATCACGAGAATGTGTGGTGGGATTGCCCCTCCAACCTCCCCAATAGGGAGGCTTTTGAGTTTTTCAGAAATATCAGAGAGTACAGACTCAATATCCCCAATTACGACTTCATTGGAAAATCGAATTACCTGATACCCCAACTGATTTAAATAGTGAGTTCTTTCCTTATCTAGTTCCTTTTGATCAGGGGTATTATGGTATCCACCATCAACTTCAACGACCAGTTTCCTATCAAGATTCACAAAATCAACAATAAATTCATCAATAATGTGCTGTCTTCTGAATTTGGCCTGAAGTTTTTTGCCCTTTAGCTGATCCCAAAGTATTTGTTCTGCTTGAGTAGTTTGTCTTTTTCGCTCAATTTGGAGCTCTTTCATCAACTTATATGATGAAGGTCTGGCAGTCATATAACCATATCGACTTGTCCGTGCTTCCTCCCTTTGGGAGGACTGAGGTGGGTCTTTAGCCCATAACTTCGCTCGTTGTTTTACGCCAAAACGATGTTGTTCATCAATAATGGCCAATCCCAAATTCTGAAACTGAACTACATCCTCTAGAAGTGCATGGGTACCGATTAAAATCTTCAAAGAGCCATTCAAGAGCGATTCATGGATGATCTTTCTCTTTTTAGTTTTGGTAGAACCCGTCAACAATTCAACCTGAATCCCCATGGGAGCTAACAAACTCGATATAGAACTGTAATGTTGATTGGCTAGAATTTCTGTGGGTGCCATCAATGCAGCTTGATAGCCATTATCAATGGCCAACAACATGGTTAACAATGCCACAATCGTCTTACCTGAACCAACATCGCCCTGAAGGAGTCGATTCATATGAGCACCATTGGCCACATCTTTGCGAATTTCTTTAATCACTCTTTTTTGAGCATTGGTCAAATCAAACGGAAGTTGATTTCTGTAAAAATCATTGAATTTTGCTCCCACTTCTCCAAAAACCAATCCTTTTAAGCGCTGTTTATTGATCATATTCTTCTTGATCAACTGGAGTTGCAAAAAGAATAGTTCCTCAAATTTTAATCGATCTTGGGCCCTAGACAGCAGATCTTGACTCTTCGGAAAATGTATTTGAAGTAAGGCTTCCTTCTTTGATAAAAATTGAAAACGCTGTAAAATATCCGGACTTAAAGTTTCACGAATGGAAACCCCTTGCAACTCTTGAAACAGAAACTCAACATAACCTCGAAATACTTTGTTACTAATTCCAGAGTTGGATAGCTTCTCGGTCGAATGATATACGGGTTGCATTTTGCTTTGAAACTTCTTCTTGTAGTCAGTAACCAATTCCATCTCTGGATGCGGCATGCTAAACTGACCATTAAAATGATTGAGTTTTCCAAAAATGACATAAGGCTGATTCAATTTCAAGTACTTTTGAATCCATTTTTGCCCTCGGAACCATACCAATTCCATTGTCCCAGTTTCATCCTGAAAAGTGGCAACCAGTCGACTTCCGCGTTTTTGAGTCACCGATTTCACTTGTACCACTTTACCGACAATCTGAACCTCTGCACTGGTAGGTAATAGTTGATTGATCTTGTAAAACTTGGTTTTATCAATATATCGGAAAGGAAAACGAAACAACAAATCATTACAAGTACGAATACCCAGTTCTTCAAAAAGCAAAGCCGCTTTTTGAACACTAATGCCTTTAATGTATGTTACTGGATTTTGAAGATTCAAAGTTGTATGTAATGTATCACGAAAATAGAAAATTAAGGATTATCCAGTAAATTTTTAAAACAAATCGCGGGTTCAATCCGCCAAGTAATATTAAGGTGTATATTTGCACACTATTTGTTTTTTATGAGACTGCACAGAAACCTTGTATTCCCTGTTATTGATAGCATCTATGCTATTTTCAATGAGGATGTTTATGCCGACAAAGCTGTTGAAAAAGCTTTAAAAAGAGACAAACGATGGGGTGCACGTGACCGAAGGTTTGTGGCAGAAACCATTTATGAAATGGTACGATGGATGCGTTTGTATGCAGAAATTGCTCAAGTAAAGCCACCTTTTTCAAGAGAAAAAATTTGGAGAATTTTTGCGGTATGGTGTGTTTTAAAGGGAATTAAACTCCCTGACTGGAACCAGTTAAAAGATGTGCCTAGCAGACGAATCAAAGGTCGTTTTGATGAACTCAAAAAGCAGCGAAAATTCGGAGAGTCCATTCCCGATTGGATAGACGAACTTGGTGTAGCAGAACTTGGGGAAACCATTTGGACAAAAGAAATCAAGGCTCAAAATGAGCAAGCCAATGTCATCTTACGAGTAAATACGCTTTTAACGACACCAGAGCGATTAAAACAAATTTTAAGGAAAGACGACATTGAAACGATTCAAGTTAAGGGTTATCCATATGCACTACAACTGGTAGAAAGAGCCAATGTGTTTCGAACGGAAGCTTTTAAAAATGGTTTGTTTGAGGTACAAGATGGTTCTTCTCAATTGGTAGCACCTTTCCTAGATGTAAAACCAGGAATGAAAGTTGTAGATGCATGTGCAGGTGCCGGAGGAAAATCGCTTCATTTGGCAAGCTTGATGGAGAACAAGGGGCAAATCATTGCGATGGACATTTATGAAAGTAAACTTAAAAAGTTGAAAGTCCGCGCTAAAAGAAATAAGGTTCACAACATTGAGACCCGTGTAATTGAATCCACAAAGGCCTATAAAAAACTCATTGGAAAAGCTGATCGTGTTTTAATTGATGCTCCTTGTTCGGGATTAGGGGTCCTCAAAAGAAATCCAGATGCCAAATGGAAACTTGAGCCCGATTTTATTGAGAACATCAAAACGGTACAACAAGAGGTACTTCAAAATTACTCGAAGTTGGTAAAGACAGGTGGAAAATTAGTCTATGCTACTTGTTCAGTGCTTCCTTCTGAAAACCGACAACAGGTCGATTTCTTCTTAGCTTCTGAAGCTGGTAAAGAATTCAATTTCGTAGCCGATAAATCTATTTTTGCTCACAAATCAGGTTTCGACGGATTTTATATGGCATTGTTAGAGCGAAAGTAAAATCTAAAAGTTTGTCGCCTTATAGAGCTTAGTCAATTACTGCTTGATAAATTTGATATTGAACGTTCTCTTTGAATCTCGATCTACAATTTTCAGCAGATAAACACCCGAATTCAATTTAGATACATCTAATTTTTGAGTACCCAAAACCGATTGGACCAAAACCAATTGCCCCAATTGATTGCTAATAGCTACTTCATAGTTTCCTTGTTCGACGGATAGATTCATGAAGTCTTTCGCCGGATTCGGATATAACAGAACATTTTTCCCAAAAAGATGCTCTTGTGTCGACAAAGTACTACCCACTAAATTGATATTTCCATTGCTATCAAAAGGATCAGACCATTTTTCATTAGTATAAACATCAGTTCCCGTAAGGGTTTTCAAGAAGGCCTCAAGAGCCGTTTTCTCATCATTGGTCAGATTCAAATTCTGATTGCCTTGTCCTGGCGGATTCAACCGCTGATCTAAATTGGTGTTTGCCGCATTATTCGGGATAGCATTGTAATGATCAATCACTGCCAATAATGTGGTTAAGCTCCCATCATGCATTAAAGGTCCATTCAAATCGCCATTAGGATTCACCAAATCTCGTAAGGATGGCGAACGCGTATTGGTCAAATCCACACCCGTACCATTGGCCACACCAATGATTCCGTTATTTAAGGAATTTGGATCAATATCAAACTCTGGTGGTCGGTGGCAACCTGCGCAGCCTGCTCCTCCCCGATTAGGTGGATCTAAAAACAATCGCTTCCCGAGGTTTTCATCAGCCGTGAAATTGCCGAAGTTTGGTCCTACATTTCCATTGGCAGCCTGCAAACCAACATCGAACTTTGAATCGAAAGATTGGATGCTTCTAACAAATTGAGCCAAAGCCAATTGCATTCTAGCCTCCGTTATGGTCTGATCTCCAAAGGCAAATTCAAATAAATTCTGATAATAAGTTATGGCGGATAACTTGGTGATTAAAGCACTAAAATCTGGATCTCCATTGGTACCACTGAATCCCATTTCGACATGATCTTGGATGGGCTGGGTTACCTGATCTTCTAGCGAAGTGGCTCTTTCGTCCCAGAAAAACTTAACCTCATCGGCGAATCTTGAATTTACCAATCGCATGGAATGACGACCAGTATTCCCACCATTCAATCCAAGACTCGTAGTTAACGGATCACTAAAAGCAAAAGCTTGCTGGTGGCAACTTGCACAAGCAATGGTGTTGTTATTCGACAAATTTTTATCGTAAAATAAGACACGTCCTAAAGTGGCAATCTTATCATCAATGGCATTATTTCCTGGGGTATTGTCTTTTGTAATATAGTTTGGAACCGTTTGATTGGCATAATTAAAGAGGTTGTCTAAATCGATGGTTCCTTTCAAAAAAAAGAAGGAGAAAACCACGATTGCCGTGATTTTGGGTATGTTATTTTTCATGTTGTTGATTGATGACCGAAAATCGAATCTATGAAAAATTCTTTTGATTCAGGGATATGTTAATAATTACTTGATAATTAACATAAAAATGGAGGTTCCTAATAGCAATTTAAAGAGCAAAATAGTAATTTTGAAAACTCAAATCCAAATTTAAAAATCGATGATTCACTTCTTTGGAAATTCGAATTCAAAAGTATTCGCATTACAATCATCAATAGACTTATCAGAAGAAACAATTTCTAAATTAACTTGGTTGTTTGGTAATGCACCAAAAATAAACACGGCGTCTCTTGACGCCTTTTTTGTTGGTCCACGTGCGGCCATGATTACGCCTTGGAGTACCAATGCCGTTGAAATCACTCAAAACATGGGCATTGATGGGATCATTCGTATTGAGGAGTTTAAGGCAGTTGATGCTGATTTCTCGGATTTCGACCCTATGATTCTTCAAAAATTTGAAGGATTGCATCAGGATACTTTTACCATTGACATTGAACCAGATCCGATTTTTGAAATTGAGGATATCGCAGCCTACAATCAACAAGAAGGATTGGCACTAAGTGAAGAAGAGGTTGCCTATTTAAACCAACTTTCTGAACGTATTGGTCGCAAGCTCACTGACTCTGAGGTCTTCGGATTCTCTCAGGTAAATTCAGAACATTGTCGCCATAAAATATTCAACGGAACCTTTGTTATCGATGGAGAAGAAAAACCAACTTCCTTATTCAAATTAATCAAGGAAACCTCCAAACAACATCCAAATGATATTGTTTCTGCCTACAAAGACAATGTGGCCTTTATCAAAGGTCCGAAAGTGGAACAATTTGCACCAAAACGTGCTGATGTGCCAGATTTTTACGAAACAAAAGACTTTGATTCTGTTATTTCTTTAAAGGCCGAAACACACAATTTCCCAACTACGGTAGAACCTTTCAATGGAGCTGCGACTGGATCAGGAGGTGAAATTCGAGATCGATTGGCGGGTGGAAAAGGATCGATTCCATTGGCGGGAACAGCCGTCTACATGACTTCCTACTCTAGGTTGGATGAAAATCGCCCATGGGAAAATATGGAAGAAAGAAAGTGGTTGTATCAAACTCCAATGGACATCTTGATCAAGGCCTCCAATGGTGCTTCTGACTTCGGAAATAAATTTGGTCAACCTTTAATTTCAGGGTCTGTATTGACCTTTGAACATGAAGAAGATGCCAGAAAGCTAGGCTTTGATAAAGTGATTATGTTGGCGGGCGGTATCGGTTACGGTAAAGAATCCCAAGCCCAAAAAGACACACCAAAAACGGGTGATAAGGTAGTCATCCTTGGTGGTGATAATTATAGAATTGGTATGGGAGGTGCTGCTGTATCTTCTGCCGATACTGGTGAGTTTGCCTCTGGAATCGAATTGAATGCCGTTCAAAGATCAAATCCAGAGATGCAGAAAAGAGCTGCCAATGCCGTAAGAGGGATGGTAGAGAATGAAGAAAATTTTATTGTTTCAATTCACGATCACGGAGCCGGCGGTCATTTGAATTGTCTTTCTGAATTGGTGGAAGAAACTGGTGGTAAAATTGATATTGATCAATTACCCATTGGCGACCCTACCCTTTCCAACAAAGAAATTATAGGAAATGAATCTCAAGAACGAATGGGATTGGTCATCTCCGAAGAGCATATTGATACGCTACAGAAAATCGCAGATCGAGAGCGATCTCCAATGTATAAGGTAGGGGATGTTACTGGAGATCATCGATTTACCTTTGAGTCTTCTTCAAAAGGCGATAAACCTATGGATTTGGAACTTGGTGATATGTTCGGATCCTCGCCCAAAACCATTATGAACGACATTACGGTCAACAGGAATTATGATCCCGTTGCCTTTGATTGGCAGAAATTTGAAGAATACCTTTCCCAAGTACTTCAATTGGAAGCTGTGGCTTGCAAAGACTGGTTGACAAACAAGGTAGACCGATGCGTCGGTGGAAAAGTCGCCAAGCAACAATGTGTTGGCCAATTGCAAATTCCTTTGAATAATTTAGGAGCCATGGCCTTGGATTTTAAAGGCAAGGAAGGAATTGCCACCTCCATTGGACATTCACCGATTTCTGGATTGATTGATCCTGTGGCAGGAAGCAAAAATTCCATTACCGAGGCTTTGACCAATATCGTTTGGGCACCTTTGAAAGACGGATTGAAATCAATTTCATTATCCGCAAATTGGATGTGGCCTTGTAAAAATGAAGGAGAAGATGCTCGTTTGTATGAGGCTGTCAAAGCGGTTTCAGAATTTTCCATTGATTTGGGCATCAACGTTCCGACTGGTAAGGATTCTTTATCCATGAAGCAGAAGTATCCGAATGAGGATGTTATTTCTCCTGGTACCGTTATTATTTCAGCCGCTGCGAATTGCAACGACATCAATCAGATTGTTGAGCCTGTATTCCAAAAAGACGGAGGAAGCATATACTACATAAACATTTCCCAAGATGAGTTTAAACTTGGCGGAAGTTCTTTTGCTCAGATCGTCAATAAAATTGGAAATGAAGCTCCTACGGTAAAAAGTGCAGCATATGTTAAAAACGTTTTCAACACCTTACAAGATCTCATCAAAGCCGAGCAAATAGTGGCAGGCCATGATGTGGCTTCTGGGGGATTAATTACCACCTTATTGGAATTGTGCTTTGCAAACGTTAACACAGGTGCAACCATAGACCTTACGAATCTCAAGGAAGAAGATTGCATAAAAATGATGTTTGCCGAAAATGCCGCGGTGGTGATTCAATCAAAAGATGACTCCATTGAGGCTACTTTCAAAGCAAACGGAATTGAAGCAATTAAAATTGGTAAGGTAACCGATAGCGATGCCTTAAAAATTACCAATCATACCATGCAATATGACTTGTCCGTATCAAAGTACAGAGATGTTTGGTATAAAACTTCTTATTTGCTTGACCAACAGCAAACTGCAGGTAATTTACCTCGAGAACGTTATGACAATTATAAGAATCAACCTTTGAACTATGATTTTCCAGAGCACTTTACTGGAAAATTACCAGTAATTGATGGTTCTAAACCAAGACCGAAGGCCGCCATCATTCGTGAAAAAGGATCCAACTCTGAGCGCGAAATGGCCAATGCTATGTATTTAGCCGGATTTGATGTGAAGGATGTCCACATGACGGATTTAATCTCAGGAAGAGAAACACTGGAAGACATTCAGTTTATTGGAGCCGTAGGCGGATTTTCAAATTCGGATGTTTTAGGGTCTGCAAAAGGTTGGGCAGGAGCTTTTATGTACAACGAAAAGGCAAGAAAAGCGCTTCGCAATTTCTTTGATAGAGAGAATACCTTAAGTGTTGGAATCTGTAATGGTTGTCAATTGTGGATGGAACTAGATTTGATTAATCCAGATCATGAAATTCATGGTCGTATGACCTATAACGACAGTAAAAAGCACGAGAGTGCATTTACCTCAGTGAAGATTCAAGAAAACAACTCTGTAATGCTTGCTAGCTTAGCAGGATCTACTTTAGGAGTTTGGATTTCTCATGGAGAAGGTAAATTCAGTCTCCCCTATTCTGAGGATAAGTATCATATCGTTGCGAAATACGGTTATGAGGGATATCCATCTAATCCAAATGGATCTGATTTCAACACGGCGATGATGTGTGATAGCACAGGTAGACATTTGGTAACGATGCCGCATATTGAAAGATCAACTTTCCAATGGAACTGGGCGAATTATCCAAGCGGAAGAAAAGACGAAGTTTCTCCTTGGTTAGAGGCCTTTGTAAATGCCAGAAAGTGGGTTGAGAAGCATTCGTAGGTAATTCTTGATAAGAAAAGTGTCACAACTAGCGTTAGAGATTGTCTTTAGAGAAACTCATTAAATGATTATCATGAAAAAAATACTACTTCTAGCAATGACCTTTGCATTTGTGAACATCAATGCACAGTCAACAATTTCTGCAGCCGACATTATGGAAGACATCAAACAAGGAAAAGATGTTTCTTACAAAAATGCGGTAATTGAAGGTACTTTAGACTTCACTTACATGGATGAAGCCATGGAAAAACTTCCAAAAAAGAAAAAGAAAAGTTGGTGGGGTAACAACAACTATTCCAACAAAATCGAAAAATTGATTGACGTCAATGTTTCTTTCGAAAACTGTACGTTTAAAGACGATGTCTTGGCTTACATTCCGGATGAGGATTCTGGCTACACCTTTACAGCAAGTTTCGAAAAGGAAGCCATTTTTAGCGGATGTACCTTTGAAGGCAAAGCCATGTTCAAATACTCAACTTTTGAAAGAGCTAGTGATTTCTCAGGTACAGATTTTCAAGAAGACAGTACTTTTAAATATGCCAAGTTCGAGACAGACACCGATTTCACTAGAGCTAAATTCAGCGAAGTAGCTACCTTCAAGTACGCGAAGTTCGATAAAAATGTGAGTTTTGCAAATTCGGTTTTCGAAGATTCAGCCACCTTTAAGTACGCAAACTTTTACGATGGTGTTTCTTTTGCCAACGCTAAATTTGAAGAAGATCTAAACATCAAATACATGAAAGTTAGAGGAGATTTTAACATTTCAAAAATGAGCGTGGCTTATTCAATCGATTCGAAATATACCAAAATCAACGGGAAAGGATTTAGTAAATACCTTTTAGAGAAGAACTAATACCACCCTTCATATGAATTAGAAAGGCTGAATTTCTTCAGCCTTTTTTATTTTTAGTATTTTGTAGGTTCAAACAACTATACAAACTACATGGAAATTAAACGAATTTTTGACTTCGCCTATTATCAATTGAAAGAGGCGCCTCAAAAAAATTGCTTTAATTACAAGAAAGAGAATCAATGGGTTTCCATCAGTACTGAAGCGTACATCGAAACCGCCAACAAAGTAAGTAGTTCCTTATTAAAACTCGGTATCGACAAGGATGATAAAGTAGCTATTATTACCACCAACAATCATCCGCACTGGCACATTTTAGACGTAGGGATTTCCCAAATTGGAGCCCAAAACGTTCCTTTGTACGCCACACTTTCGGCAAAAGATTACGCCTACATTTTGTCTCATTCTGATTCGAAGTATTGCTTTGTGTCTGATGAAGAATTGTACAAAAAAGTAAAATCCGTAGAAAAAGAAACCAATCTTAAAGGTGTTTTTTATTTAACGGAGAACAATTCTGATGTGGATTGGCAGTCGTTCTTAAAAATTGGTGCAGACAACGATTTTGACTCAGAAATCGAAACAAGGAAAAGCCAAGTAACCGAAGATGATTTAGCTACAATTATATACACCTCAGGCACAACAGGAACTCCCAAAGGTGTAATGTTGACTCACAAGAATATCGTCTTTACTGTTTTTGCTACAGCAAAAGGGCTTGATTTAAATGATGATGCGAAACGAATTGTGAGCTACCTTCCTATTTGCCATATCTTTGAAAGAGCAGCTTGTTATTACAATCAGTATGTTTCTCTTGAAGTATATTTCGCAGAGAGTATAGAAACTATTGGTGATACCATTCGAGAAACGAAACCACATTATTTAGCAGTGGTACCCAGACTCCTTGAAAAGATTTTTGACAAAATCATGGATAAGGGAAGTGATCTTGAGGGAACAAAAAAGAAACTCTTCTTCTGGGCAGTGGAATTAGCAGAACAATACGAAGCGTATGGAAAAAATGGAGCTTGGTATGAATTCAAACTCAAAATTGCAAATGCCATTATCTTTAAAAAATGGCGTGAAGCCCTTGGGAATAATTTACAGTTTATGGTTTGCGGAAGTGCTCCGTTACAAGCGCGACTGATCCGAATATTTACAGCAGCCGGGATCCCAATTTTGGAAGGTTATGGGATGACGGAATCTTCACCAGGCGGAACCTTAAACGATTTGCGAAATAAAGGATTTCGAATTGGATCCGTTGGGAAACCGTTGGAAGGTATTCAAGTTAAAATTGCTGATGATGGAGAAATTCTTTTAAAAGGCGATAACGTCATGCTCGGTTATTACAAGAATGAAGAAATGACCAACAAAACGATCGTTGATGGTTACCTGCATACTGGTGATATTGGTAAACTGGACGAAGACGGATTTCTTTACATCACCGACCGAAAGAAAGAAATGTTTAAGACTTCAGGTGGTAAATATATTGCTCCTGCAGCCTTGGAAAGCGAACTCAAACAATCAAGATTCATTGAGCAAATCATGGTCATTGGAGAGGGACAAAAACTTCCAGCTGCCCTAATTCAAGTGAACTTTGAATTCGTTCATGAGTGGGCGAAACGAAAAGGATTCACAATTGAGGATGTGGCCACCGATCACAAACTTATCGACAGGATTCAAAAGGAGGTCGATTTTTACAACAAACGCTTCGGAAAATGGGAACAAATCAAAAAATTCGAAATTACTCCTGAAGAATGGACGATTGATGATGGACTTCTGACACCAACACTAAAAATCCGACGAAAAAACATTAGAAAGAAGTACCAAAATTTATACGATAAGATTTACGCATAGTTAATTAGTTATACTAATGGAACAAGTTTGCGAAATCGTTGTATTTTCCCTAATTTTCGTGACCTAAAACTTACAAAATGGCAACAGAAATTACCCGTTTATTCGATTTTCCATATTACCAGCTTGAAACTTACAATTTAAAAGACGCTTTAAATACAAAGTACAATGGTAAATGGGAATCAACTTCGACAGAAGAATACATCAAACTAGCAAATCAATTAAGTAGAGGATTATTACGATTGGGGGTCAAACCAAATGATAAGATTGCTGTAATTTCTACCAATAACAGAACCGAATGGAATATTTGTGATATCGGGATTTTACAAATAGGAGCTCAAAGCGTACCTATTTACCCAACGATATCCAAAGAAGACTATAAATATGTGATTTCACATTCTGAATCGACCTATTGTTTTGCTTCAGATGAAATGATTGTTGAAAAACTAAATCAAATCAAGAAGGAAACCAATTTGAAAGGCATCTTTACTTTTGATGATATCAAAGGCGAAAAAAGCTGGAAAGAAGTTTTAAAACTTGGGGAAGATGAAAGCAATCAAGATGAAGTTGAAAAATTAAAAGACGCTGTAAAACCAGAGGATCTAGCTACATTAATCTATACTTCAGGAACTACTGGAAGACCAAAAGGCGTGATGCTTTCTCACAATAATATTGTGACCAATGTATTGGCTTCAAAGAATAAGGTGCCATTAGAATATGGAAATTCAAAGTCATTGAGTTTCCTTCCAGTATGTCATATTTTTGAGCGAATGATATTGTATTTATACCAATATTGTGGTGTTTCTATATACTTTGCTGAATCCATTGAACAATTAACCGACAATGCACAGGAGGTTAAACCAAATGTCATGACGGCGGTTCCAAGACTTTATGAGAAGATTTTCGATAAAATCATGCTAAAAGGAGAAGAACTAAGTGGAATCAAAAAGAAACTTTTCTTCTGGGCAGTGAACCTTGGTTTAAAATACAAACCATACGGTGAAAACGGATTGTGGTATGAAAAGCAACTAGGACTTGCTCGTAAATTAATTTTCTCAAAATGGCAAGCTGCCTTGGGTGGTGAATTAAAATTGATGGTATCTGGTAGTGCGGCGCTTCAAGCGAGATTGACTGCGGTATTCGCTGCGGCCGGAATGCCAATTATGGAAGGTTATGGACTTACAGAAACCTCACCAGTGGTATCCGTGAACGATCAAAACAACAAAGGTTTCAAAATTGGAACTGTTGGAAAAATTATTGAAGACGTTGAGGTGAAAATTGCCAAGAATGGTGAAATTTTAGTGAAAGGTCCGAATGTAATGCAAGGATATTACAAAGATCCAGAAAAAACAGCGAGCGTCATCAAAAACGGTTATTTCCATACGGGTGATAAAGGTGAGATCGATTCAGAAGGGTTTTTGAAGATCACGGGAAGAACCAAGGAGATGTTCAAAACTTCCGGAGGAAAATATGTAATACCTACCCTGCTTGAGGGCGAATTGAAACAATCCTTATTCATTGAACAAGTGATGGTTGTTGGTGAAGGAGAAAAGATGCCAGCAGCTTTGATTCAACCTAATTTCGAATTCCTAGCTGAATGGTGTGAGAAGGAAGAAATTACATTAGGTAGTACCAACGAAGAAATTGTTTGTAATGAGATTCTTATAAATAAAATTCAAGAAGAAGTGAACAAGTGCAATAGCAACTTCGGAAAATGGGAACAGATCAAACGATTCGAATTAACTTCTGATGTTTGGTCTATTGATGGTGGACATTTGACGCCAACCATGAAAATGAAACGAGCGGTAATTAAGAAAATTTACCAGGATTTATACGATAAGATCTACAGGTAAAAGGAAGACCTTATCAAACACCAAATTGAGTCAAGTGGTGGTCTAAATGTTTGTAAAACATATTATTCCACTCTTGGCTTTTTAATTTTCCCAAAGAAATGGATTCTTTGCCTTCAAAGTGAGTCGCTCCCAATTCCTGCGTTTTTCGGATATAATCAATTAAACGCATCTTTTCTTCTTCAAAATCCTTGTCATCACTAACCAAAAATTGAGGTGCCGTTTTCCCGTTTTTCTTGAAGGGTTTTTCAGAGACCACCATGGGCTTCACCACAAACTTCATCACCAACTTCGTCAGAAATTTAGGTCTCTTCTTTGATTTGGAATAAGCCATTTTATAGGTAACATTGCAATGCGCGAGCATTTGAGACACCGACATTTTACCCCATTGGGGTTGGGTTTCTGAAGTCAAGGATTCAATACGCTGAATAACCTCCTCGGTCACTTCCTTAGAAAAGATGTTTTTCATCATTAATGAAGGATTTTGAATATTAATTCTTTAAGTATTTCTGCATGTGAGAGATTACTCGATCCTACACCCTTACTCTTTACATCTGCCTCTCTAGTATATGCGATAATTTGTGCTACTTTTCGCATCGGATAATTCCTGCCAGCTTTAAAATAATCGTCAACAAAGTAAATTGGAACTCTTAAGGATTGAGCCACTCCTTTCTTTGATTTATCCTTGAGGCCGTGGAAAAGCAATATCTGCGCGAAAAAACTGTGAATCAAAGATATGGTAACCACAATGGGATTGTTCTTCGGGTTCTCAGCAAAATAATTGATGATTCTATTGGCCTTTAGCACATTCTTCTCCCCTAAGGCCTTTCGCAACTCAAAGTTGTTAAAGTCCTTTGAAATCCCAATATTCTCCTCAATATGTTTATCCGTAATGGTCGAATTCTTAGGAAGAATCAACATAAGTTTGTTCAACTCGTTGGATATCTTGCTCAATTCGGTACCCAAAAACTCAACCAACATTTGTGAGGCTTTATGTTCTATATGATATCCTCTCCCCTTTAATACCTTGGCAATCCAAGTGGGAATTTCATTTTCATATAACTTCTTACTTTCAAAAAGAACTCCATTCTTCTGAATGGCCTTGTACAGTTTTTTACGTTTGTCTAGCTTTTTATACTTGTAGTTGACAACCAACAAAGTGGTTGGTTGCGGTTGTTGTGCATAAGGTTCTAACTTTTCAATGGTACGGCTTAAATCTTGAGCTTCTTTGACAATAATCACTTGCTTTTCTGCCATCATGGGGTAGCGTTTTGCTGCTCCTACAATTTCATCAACCGAAGTATCTCTTCCATACATGACCATTTGGTTAAACCCCTTCTCAGATTCATCCAAAACATTGTCTTCAATCCAATCTGAAATTTTATCGATGTAATGAGGTTCCTCGCCCATTAAAAAATAAATAGGCTTGGCATTACCTTCCTTTATGTCCTTTAAAATAGTATTAATGGTTTGCATTTTATACTTTTGATTGGATGCAAAAATTGAACCTGCCAACTTTCGATTATCAACTCAAAAGTAACGAAAATAAGACGCTTATTTTTGATAAACTCCGAAAAAAATATGTGGTTTTAACTCCCGAAGAATGGGTTCGACAACACTTTGTTCACTATCTCCTAGAATCAAAAAAATACCCTATCTCTTTAATCGCAATCGAAAAGCAATTAACATTAAACGGACTAAAAAAACGCTTTGATATTCTGATATTTTCTCCGTCAGGAGCTCCTCACATTATTGTTGAGTGCAAAGCCCCAGAAGTTGCTATTAGTCAGGCCACCTTTGATCAAATTGCGCAATACAACATGACACTTCAGGCTGAGTTTCTCATTGTGACCAATGGGATACAGCACTATTGTTTTCAGAAAGATTCAGAAGAAAAGAAGTACAACTTTCTATCAGAAATTCCGCCTTACAATAAACAATAATTTAGATACTTTTAAGAGATTACTGGGTTTTAAAATGTAAATTCGCTGACTTGAAAACGGCCATAGTCATATTAAACTGGAACGGTAAAAAATTACTGGAACAATTTTTACCAAGCATTGTTGCTCACAGCAAGGATGAAGCAACAATATACCTGGCTGACAATGCATCGACAGACGAATCCGTTGCCTTTGTAAAAGGTGAGTTTCCTGAAGTAAACATCATTAAAAACAAAAGCAATGGTGGGTATGCCAAAGGGTATAACGATGCCTTACAACATATTGAGGCCGATATTTACTGCTTGATTAACTCTGATGTTGAAGTTACCAAAAATTGGCTACCACCCATCCTCAACACCTTTAAAAAGGAACCGAATACAGCCATCATTCAACCCAAAATTTTAGATTTTAAAGACAAGTCAAAGTTTGAATATGCAGGAGCTGGCGGTGGTTTTATCGATTTTTTTGGGTATCCCTATTGTCGCGGTCGTATCTTTAATTACCTCGAAACGGATGAAGATCAATTCAACGATATAAGTCCCATTTTCTGGGCATCTGGAGCTTGTTTCTTTATGCGTCGTGATGTATTTCATAAATTACAGGGTTTTGATGAAGACTATTTTGCACATCAAGAAGAAATCGACCTAAGCTGGCGTACCCAAAATATGGGCTATGATATTAAATACGTAGGACTTTCAACAGTATATCATGTGGGAGGAGCGACACTTCAAGAGTCTCACCCACAGAAAACATTCTTAAACTTTAGAAATAGCCTGTTGAACGTGGTAAAGAACATTCCAAAACGTTATTTCTTACTGGTTGTACTCTCCCGTTTGATTTTGGATGGAGTAGCCGGAGTCAAGTTTATTGTGGAATTCCGCCCAATTCATACCTGGTCTATCTTGAGAGCTCATTTTAGCTTTTATAGAATGCTACCAAAGTATTTAAAACGAAGAAGAACGATTAAGAAAGACAAGGCGTATTTCAAGCACTTTAGTGTGGTTTGGAACCATTTTGTGCTTCGAAAGAAAAAGTTTCATCAGTTGTAGGAAACTTACCTCCTGTAAATTCAGGATTTTACATTCGGTTTTTGAAAGTACTTGAAAGGAACAAATAGCATTCCGAAGCATTCGCTTCCCTCCTTCCCTAAAGTCTTGTGATGCACTTTATGGGCTTTACGAAGTCCGATCAAATATCGATTCTTTGTCTTCTTAAACCATTTGAATCGCTGGTGAATTAATACATCATGAATTAGGAAATAAGCAATCCCATAACATAAAATACCGAGCCCGATAAATAGTAAATACCAATGGCTCGTTTCGGATCCAAACCAGAATAACAACATGCTTGGAATGGCAAAAATTAGAAAAAAGGCATCGTTCTTTTCAAAGATTCCATTGTATTTGGGCTGATGATGATCTTCATGCAAATACCATCCAAAGCCGTGCATCACATATTTGTGGGTACACCAAGTAATGGCTTCCATGGTGATAAAAGTGGCGAATGTGATAGCAAAACCGAACATAAAACTAAATTAAATTCAATTTATATTTTACATAGCTTCGCGCTAGCAGATTGATTTTCATCGGATTGGAAATTCGAACTCGCGATTCCATGATCTGTTTGGAAGGTACTCTCTTGAGCTTTTTTAACAGCTTTCGATAATAACGGTAGGCTATGTAAACTCCAAATTTGGCCTCCACAGGTAATTTTAGAATTCCTTCTTTAAAGGCTACGTCAAAATCCTCTTCAATCTCTTTTACGATAATGTCCTTGGTTCTTTGATCAAGTTCCTCCAAATTCAAATCTGGAAAATAAGAACGATTCAATACTTCCATATCATTCTTTAAATCCCGCAAAAAATTCACCTTTTGAAAAGCCGAACCGAGTCGCATGGCAGGTGCTTTGAGTTGATTGAACTTTTCGGTATCACCATTTACAAAGACTTTTAAACACATCAACCCCACCACATCGGCAGAACCGTAGATATAGGTTTCGTATTCTGCTTTGGTGAGGTAATCTTTCTTGTCCAAATCGGCCTTCATACTTGCTAAAAAGGCCTCTACCAATTCGTCATCGATATGGTATTTATTCACCGTATGTTGAAAGGAATTAAGAATGGGATTCAGGCTAATACCTCGCTCTTTCGCCAAATAGTAGTCTTTCTCAAATTTTTCTAAGAGTTCTTGTTTTCGATAATCATGAAAAGTATCTACAATCTCATCAGCAAAGCGAACAAATCCGTAGATATTATAAATATCACTTCGGATGGAAGGCGATAACATATTTACAGCCATAGAAAACGAGGTACTGTATTTTTTAGTAACCAGTTTGCTACAGCTATACGAAACATTATCAAATAGTTCTTTCATTTGCCTTGGTTGATAGTAATAAAATAAGAAGCTCTATGGAATATAGAACGCTTAAGATTGATTGACATTTTAAAGATACTACTTTTTTTGGTTGGTTTTTACCAAGAAATCCTAATGAAACGATTACAACGTGCAGGTTCTTAGAAAATTCGACCTAGCAAGGCCTTTATAAATCTCCAAGGCGGAATGCTGGCCATGATTCTAAATTCTTCTGGAAAAGAAGTTTCTTCATCCAAAAACTTAAAAATTTGATGGGTTTTATTTCTTTTAAATAAGTACCCAAAAACTTTGGATCCAATACCATTTTCCTTGTGCAAGACATCAAGCAGTAATAAATCATAATACCAGAAGCGAGAAGTTTTGTGGAAAGTATTTAAGTCCTTCCCTGTTTTTAGGAAGTCAACCAACTCTTTGGTTTTCTTCCCGATATTCATAAAGGTGTAACCCGTACTTGCTTTAGACCAACCTCCTACCGTTCCTAAGTTCAAAACATTTTTGGAATTGTGTTCCCAAAACTTATAACAGGTCATCGGAATGATTCCGTTTTCCTTTTCAACGATGGTATACTTTGTTATGCCTTTTTCTTCCAAGTATTTTTTAATAGCCGACTCATATTCCTCTGTAGTCAGAAGATCTTCAGAAAACAGGGTATATTCGAAAAGGGCTTCCTTCTTACTCATGGGTAGGATGTACATAAAGCGAGTATTGTTCTGCTGCTTCACGGTAAAATCCATAAAAGTAGCCGTCTGGTCATCAAAATAGTCCTCTTCTGTTTTGATAAACCAGCCTAGAAAATGCTGTTTTAAAACCGGATATTTACGTTGATTGCGATATGCATTGTCAAAAACAATGCTGTTCAACACTTTGCCTCCTTGATACGCTTCCTTCCGACCTTGAACCTTGACAACATCCTCTATTTCTTCAATGGTTTCAACCGTATCATACACCATTGAAAAGTTACTATTTTGATTAAGTTCAGCATGAATTTTCTTGTAAAAGTCAGCACTACGAATCATTTTATAGGTATAGGGTTGAATGGAAATCGTCTCCGAATGAACTGCACTTTTAAAGGCTATGTTTTTCCAAGATTTTTCTAAAATATCATCCCATTCTCCCTGCCCTTTTTCCCAAAAACACCAGGTACGATCATTGCTATCCTTTTGGTCTTTATCAATCAATAAGATTGATTTATCTTGATAGTAGTCATCATGAATCATACGATATGCCAGAATTAATCCTGAAGCCCCGCTGCCCGTTATGATAAAGTCGTACTTGTTTTTCAAACTATTAGAAAGGTAATAAAGAATATGGTTATGGCGGCAAATATGTGATATGAAATCGTCTTATTGGTTCGGATTGGGAATCTGTCAAAGACCAAATAGGCAAAGAAGGAAATAATGAACCAAGCTACGTAATTCTGCAAGGGGACCGCCTCATTCTCAAATTCCCAAAAATCAAATCGCGGGGCCGATACTTCAATTATAATATCGAGGGTCATCATCAAAAATCCTACAATGGCCGCCCTTATGTATTTGTTTTTTGAAATTATCTCACTAATATCAGCAGAAGTTATCACCAATACGGCCCAATTCACACAGATCATCAAGGGAACTCCTTGAACCTTATAGCCAAGATTCTCTCCGTATTCATACGACCCAAAAATCAATCCGAAATTGACCCCTAAGTATTCGGTCACAAAACCAAAAGTAAAGGGAATTAAAAAGGCTATGAGAAAGTTCCAGTTGATCTTGTCAACATGAAAGGCAATGAAAGCAATGTATAGAAAAAGATTCAAAGGTGTTAAGCCGAGAAACCAATCGGTGTGTTTCGAGAGAATTCCCAAAATACCTGAGATGTTAAACAACCAGATTAAGAAAATAGACAGATAAACCTTGTTCTTTTGTGTCATCTTACTTCTTCAATATTAACTCAGAAACAATTTTTCCGGATAACAAACACAATGGAATGCCACCTCCTGGGTGAACACTACCACCACAAAAATAAAGGTTGTCAATCTTATTCGTAAAATTTGGATGTCTCAGAAAGGCCGCGAACTTGTTGTTACTCGCTGCTCCATAAAGCGCTCCTTGATAGGAATTCGTCTTTTTTTCGATACTTCTTGGATCCAAAATGGACTCAAATTCAATAAGGTCAGCAAGATTAACTCCGAGTGCGTCGGACAATTTACGAATGATATTCTGGCGACTTCGTTCTATGATTTCTTCCCAGTCTTGACCTTTATTACTGGGCGTATTAATCATTACAAACCAATTCTCACAACCCTCTGGGGCATCTGCTTTTTCCTCTTTAGAGGTAATATTGATGTAGACGGTTGGATCATCAATCACATTTTCTTTTTGAAAAATGGTATGAAATTCTGCTTTGTAATCTTTTGAGAAAAAGATGTTGTGTAAATCCAGTTGAGGAAATTCTTTTTTAATTCCCCAATAAAAAATTAGGGCTGAGCTCGAACGTGGTTGTCGCAATATCTTTTCGGGTGCCTTTTGAGTTCGTAAAAGTCCTCGATAGCTCGGCACTACGTCAGAATTCGTCACTACTATATCGGCGTTGATGACATTACCTTTCGTTCTAATTCCAGTGGCCTTCCCGTTTTCAACAATGATTTCATCTACCTCAGTCTCAAAATGAAATTTAACCCCAATATCTTGTGCAAGTTGATACAAACTTTGCGTAATGGAATGCATACCTCCTTTCGGAAAAAAGGTTCCGAAATATTGCTCCAAATGCGGAATCATAGACATTATTCCAGGAGTTTGATAAGGATCTGATCCATTATAGGTGGCAAAACGATCGAAAAACTGTACCAATCGTTTGTCTGAAAAACGTTTACTATTATGTTGATGCAAATTGGTATTGATATCCAAAGCACCTACACTTAAAATAGCTTTGATCGTATCCTTCGACAGATAGGTCGATTTGCGATGCAATGATTTCTCCAAGAACAAAGAGGCCGTGAGATCGTATTTCTTTTTACTACTATCAAAATAGTTAAGAATATCAGATTTTTTCACATCAAAAATGGCTTCGGCATTTTCGGCAAATTCATTTGCGTCGGCTTTGGCTTGAAATTCTGTACCATCCTCAAAAAAATAATGGCATACCGTATCCTTTTGATGGTATTCAAAGTACTTGGTAATGTCCTTTTGAGCCACTGTAAAAAGTTCCTCAATAAAATGCGGCATGGTGAACAGTGATGGCCCCATATCAAACCGGTATCCTTTCTCAGAGAATGCCGTTAGCTTTCCTCCAGGATAGGTATTTTTTTCAAATACAGTCGTTTGAATGCCAGCACTTTGAAGTCGGATGGAAGTTGCTAAACCTGCAATACCCGATCCAATAATCAATGCTGATTTAGGTTGTGTTTTCAAGATCTAGTAACCTTAGGCTTTTTGAAGTATTTAAACGGAACAAACAACATTCCGAAACACTCGCTATCGTGTTTCCCTAGGTTTTTATGGTGTATTTTATGCGCTTTTCGCAATCCGATTAAATATCGATTCTTAGTTCTTTTGAACCACTTGAAACGTTGATGAATCAACACATCGTGCACTAAGAAATATGCCAATCCATATAGTGCAATTCCGAATCCGATAGCTGCCAAATGATATAGCTGCATTTTTAATCCGAAGTAGATGGACATAGAACTTGGAAGGGCAAAAATGACGAAAAACAAATCGTTTTTCTCAAAAACACCATTGTATTTTGGTTGGTGGTGATCTTCGTGTAAATACCATAAGAACCCATGCATGACAAACTTGTGGGTGCACCATGTAATTCCTTCCATCACCACAAACGTGGCAAGGGTTGTCAATATCAGTAAAATCATTAAATCAAATTTAACTTATATTTTACGTAACTCCTAGCCAATAAATTAATTTTCATTGGGTTGGATATTCTGATGCGGGCTTCCATAATATCTTGAGACGGAACTTTCTTTAGTTTGTTAAGTAGTTTTTTGTAGTATCTGTAAGCCATGTAAACACCAAATTTGGCCTCTACTGGTAATTTTAAAATTCCGTTTACAAAAGCTTCTTCAAAATCGGCTTCAATTTCTTTTACGATGATTTCTTTTGACTGCTGGTTTAGTTCGCCCAAATCAAGGTTTGGAAAATAGGATCGGTTCAACAATTCAAAATCGTTCTTCAAATCTCTCAAGAAATTAACCTTTTGGAAGGCAGAACCCAAACGCATCGCTGGCCCTTTTAATTCGTCGTATTTCTTTTGATCACCATTCACAAAAACTTTCAAACACATAAGTCCAACCACATCTGCAGACCCATAAATATATTGGTCATATTGCTCTTTGGTGAAATAATCGATGGTACCTAAATCGGCCTTCATGCTTGATAAAAAGGCATCCACCAATTCGTCATCAATTTGGTACTTGTTTACCGTATGTTGAAAGGCATTAAGAATTGGATTCAAACTGATACCCGTTTCTTTCGCCTCGTAATAATCTTTTTCAAACTTGTCTAGTAAAGTCTTCTTTTCAAAATCGTGGAAGGTATCTACAATTTCATCTGCGAAACGCACAAAGCCATAAATGTTATAAATATCTGCTCGAATAGATGGTGAGAGCATATTTACAGCCATGGAGAAAGAAGTACTATACTTTTTGGTTACTAGTTTGCTACAACCGTAAGAAACGTTGTCAAATAATTCTTTCATTACTTCTGATGTTTTGCTATTAATTCTGATGCTATTTTCCCAGAAATCAACGACGGTGGAACTCCGGGTCCAGGCACCGTCAACTGACCTGTGAAATACAGGTTTTTCACCTTTTTACTTTTTATTTTCGGTCGTAGGAAGGCAGTTTGAAGCAAGGTATTTGCCATTCCATATGCATTCCCCTTGTAAGAGTTATAATCTTTTACAAAATCATTTACACAATAAGACTTTTTAAAGAGGATGTGTTTTTTCACTTCTTGTTTGGTCAATTTCTCGAATCGCGTCATAATCATATCGAAGTACTTCTCTCTCATTTCTTCCGTATCCTCCAAGGCAGGTGCTAATGGTATCAAGAAGAAAGCAGCTTCTTTTCCTTCAGGAGCCGAAGTAGGATCTGTAATACTCGTAAAGCTTGCATAGAATAACGGATCGTCTGGCCATCTCGCATTGTCATAAATATCTTTGGCATGCTCGTCAAAGTCGGAATCAAAGAACAACGTGTGATGTTTCACATTTTTCAATTTCTTATCGATACCCACCCAAAACAACAAGGATGATGGCGCAAAGATTTTTTTATCCCAATAAGATTCCGAATACTGACGTAAAGGCTTGTCCAGCAGTGTTTCTGTATGGTGGTAATCGGCCCCACTCAATACAATTTCAGTAGGAACTTCTTCCCCATTCACCGTCAGAGAAGTTACTTTTTTATTGGCGTCTGTATTGATTTTTGTCACGTTGGCATCCGTTTTAAAATCGACACCCAATTTCTTAGCCAAAGCAACCATGGCTTCTACAACCATATACATTCCTCCTTTCGGGTGCCATGTTCCCAATCCGAAGTCCGCATAATTCATGAAGTTATAAAAAGCCGGCGTATTGCTAGGTTTGGCCCCTAAAAACAATACTGGAAATTCCAAAATAGAAATCAGTTTCGGGTTTTTAATCTTACGACGAACTTCTTTTCGAATGGTCGATAAAAATTGATTGGCACGAGCTATGGTAGTTGGAGTCACCAATTCTAATGGTGAAATGCCTGGTTTGTATACCAAGTCTAAAATAGCCGTGTCGTAGTTGGCTTTGGCAGAATCAATAAACTTCTTAAGATGAACAGAACTTCCTGGTTCTTCCTTCTCAAATATGTCGAAAATTTCCTCTAAGCGACCAGGAATTGTAATCGAAGAAGATTCTCCAAAATACACCTCATAAGCAGGATCTAAGCGATCTAAATGGTAAAAATCAGAAGGTTTCTGTCCAAAATCGCCAAAAAAACGCTCGAAAACGTCAGGCATCCAGTACCAAGACGGACCGATATCAAATGTAAAACCGTCTCTTTTAAATTGCCTTGCCCTGCCACCAAGTGTGCTATTCTTCTCAAGAACAGTCACTTGGAACCCTTCTTTAGCTAGATAACAAGATGCTGCTAAAGATGAAAAACCTGAGCCAATAATATGGATTTGTTGCTTCATAATTGTTTAACAAATATATTTATTTACTAAACAAATTAATCTGGAAGCAGGAAATTTATAAGACTTTTAACAATTCTGGTACGCCTCTAAAATGCTGAATGTTGGATTCAAATTGCATACCCTCAAGCATGCCTGCCTTTCTACCCATGGCATAAAATTGATGATTAGTACCTTTTAAAATTCCATCAATTTCTTTGAAGTACGCTTCCATTTCTTCGTCATATGGTCGGACGGTAAGAGAGGTAACATAAGAAATTTCTCTTTCACTATTGAAGAAGTAATCCAAATTGTTCAACGGAAGACTTTGTCCTAAATAAATGGTATGGTATCCTCTAAGAACCAACTCATAATTTAAGTACATCAAACCAAGTTCGTGAATTTCATTCTCGGGAAGGAACAACACAAAGGTCTTATTAGAACTGTTGATGCTGTACTGAAGTTTTTCAGTATTCGACTGAATTTTCTGTGCTATTAAATTTGAAATAAAGTGCTCGTGAGCCGCTAATAGCGTATCTGTCTGCCACAGTAACCCAATGTGCTCTAAAAATGGAATGAAGACGTCCTTGAAAATTTCTCGAAAGGTCTTTTTGTGCAATAACGTATTGTAAGTATTGTTAAAAAGAATTTTATCGAACTGAAACATGGCAATCTTAAATTGATTGATGGCTTCATCTGAAGTAGCCTGCTGAAAAGCAAGTTCTCTCGCCTTGACAACAATTTCTTCCTCCGTTAATTTACCGATTTTGGAGATTTTATAGTCGTTCTTATTCAGGAGAACGATGTTGAGCAGTTTTTGAAGGCTTTCGGGAGAATAAGATCTAATGTTGGTTTGAGACCTATTGGGTTCGAGTAAGTTGTATCTCTTTTCCCAAATTCTGATAGTGTGGGCTTTAACTCCTGAAATGTTTTCCAGGTCTTTGATTGAAAATTCCTTCTTAATATTATTCACGCAGCATCGAATTTTGTGTACAAAAATACAAAAATACTTAAACAAAATAAATTTTTATGAAATTTGTAACAAATAGAAACTAAGAACTACTAATAGGTAACTGATTAACCACGGTGCAGAAAGAACTAGAGAAAAAATTTTTGGCTGATTTCACTAAGAATCAAAACATTGTGCATAAGATTTGTAGGATTTATACCTCAAGTGCGGATGCTCACAATGATTTGTTTCAAGAAATAACCATACAGCTTTGGAAGAATTACCCAAAGTTCCGTGGGGATTCGAAATTTAGTACTTGGATGTATCGAGTAGCGTTAAACACTTCTATTTCTCTCTACCGTAAATCAACCAAAAGAATCAATACTCAGAATTTTAATGATGTAGCCTATAAGGTAAAATCAACGGAGTATGATGATACAGAAGAAGTTCAATTAAAAGCGCTCTATGAAGCCATTCACAAACTCTCCGATATTGAAAAAGCACTTATTTTCTTGTATTTGGAAAATAAATCCTATCAGGAAATATCTGAGACATTGGGGATTTCAAATGGCAATGCTAGAGTAAAAATGAACCGGGCAAAAGAAAAGCTGAAAAACATGTTAAACCCATAAGGTATGGACATTTTAGACAACTATAAAAAGGCATGGGAAAACCAACCTGAAGAAAACGAACGAGTTTCCGTTGGTGAGATTTATAAAATGGCGCATTCAAGATCCTCTTCCATTGTGAAATGGATTTTTATCATCGGTATACTAGAGTTTGTCGTTTTCAATTCCCTCTACTTTTTTACGGATATGGAAGAGGCCCATCGACAATACCAAGAACTCGGATTGGAGAATTTTGTACTCTACACCCAAATCATTGCCTATGCCATTCTGTTCTACTTTTTGGTAATGTTTTACCTCAACTACAAAAACATTTCTACTTCCGATTCCACCCGCGTATTGATGCGAAAAATCATTCGAACCCGAAGAACCGTTCGAAACTACGTACTTTTTAATTTAGGGTATATCGCCTTGGTAATGATTGTTTTCACCATTGCATCTATAAATGTAAATATGGAAGATTTGAATGGGAAACAAATTGCACTCTTGATTGGTGCCATGTCTATTTTCACCTTTTTAATTCTAGGTGTAATGTTTCTATTCTATCAATTGATTTACGGAATTCTACTTAGAAAGCTTCGAAGAAACTACAAGGAGCTGGCAAAACTGGAAGACGAATAACTAAGAAAAGTTCTTCAACGCTGTCAACAATTTGGCATGCATCTCATCGGTATAATCTAGATGCGTCACAATTCTTATCCTACCCTCTCCCATTGGGGTGAGTAAAATATCTTTCTCCTTCATCTTTTCGATAAAATTCATGTCTCCTATCTTTTCGGATACATAAAAAATGAGAATATTCGTTTCTACCGGCTCAATTTTTGTGACATAATCTGCCTTCTCTAATACCTCAGCAATTTCCTTGGCTTTTTGATGATCTTCTTGCAATCGCTCTACATGATGGTCTAAAGCATAGTCAGCTGCAGCTGCCAAATAACCAACTTGCCGCATGGCACCTCCAAAGAGCTTACGAATTCGATAGGCCTTGGCAATATGTTCCTTAGATCCCAATAAAATAGATCCTATGGGCGTCCCTAGACCTTTGGACAAGCAGATAGAAATGGTATCAAACAGTTCTCCATATTGCTTCGGACTTTCATTTTTAGCCACCAGGGCATTGAACAAACGGGCCCCGTCCAAATGAAAGGAAAGACCATTGTCCTTGGTAACTTTTTGAATTTTCTTAAGTTCTTCAAAATCCCAACAAGCACCACCCCCTTTATTCGTGGTATTTTCGATACAAACAAGTCTGGAATAAGGTACGTGAATGTCTGCTCTTCCCGCCACTGCATATGCCAATTGATCAGCTGTAAACATGCCTCGGTTGCCGTCTATCAATTTGCAGGTCACACCCGAATTGAACGCAGCACCTCCACCTTCATAGTTATAGACATGGGCATATTTGTCGCAGAACAATTTGTCACCCGGTTGGGTATGTAATTTAATTGCGGTCTGATTGGCCATCGTTCCTGAAGGAAAAAATAAGGCCTCATCCATGCCAAATAAATCGGCCGCCTTTTCTTGCAAGGCATTCATGGTAGGATCCATGCTAAAAACATCATCCCCTACTTCTGCATTCATCATGGCATTTAACATGCCTTTGGTAGGTTTTGTAACTGTATCAGAAATTAAATTAATTACCATTTTATCTTAATTGCATTGATATTGTGTTCCGATAGGAGATCCGTCAGGAATCTGCGGAGCCCTAGTTCTTTTAAAAGTCTTTGGATTCTTTAGGAAGCTTTCAATTTGATTCATGTAGTAGTCGTCATACATTTTACGAGCCCCTGAAGTTTTCTTCCCTTTTAAATAGGAATGCAACTCTTTCAGCATCGTCATACTAATGGCGTTTACCTGCATATTTTGATTGGTATTCGTTGACAAGTACATCAATTGCTCCAATACCTTTTTGTTGACAGTATTTTGTAATTCTAAGTAATACGGATCGGTTTGTTTCCTCTTGAAGGTTTTGTTGAACAACTCTTGCACCAATTCATCGTAACCCAATTGCTTTTCATTCAAAGATTTATGAACAATCAAGCGCGACATTCGTTGGGGATGCAATAAAAAGCTCAGTGTCATTTCACTAGCAGTTTCCACGGCTGAAAATGGATCGAAAGCTACTCCCAACCTGCTTTTAAAGGATTCGCGACTGCGATTGTAACCCATGGCACGAGGTGGAAATAGTTCCAACTTGTTTTTCGGAATTCCAATCTCTTTTACATCGATGGTTTTTAAGAGGGCCTGCAATGCAATTCGCTCGATGGTTCCTGAAACAGGTGTCACCACTTTTTGATTTCCTCCTTTAACGGCGTAATTATAATCCAGTCCACCAATAAGTTTCGAGGTGGCTTCTGTTTGATACCTGTGGAAGAAGTACAAGGGAACAAAAACGTCCTCTAAAGCCGAATAAGGTTCATCGTTCTTGATGTTATCCGTAGAAAATTTCTCGATGGAAGCCTTTCGAATTTTTAAAATGTTGTACAACTCATCATACACGTTACCACCGTTGTCCCACAAATGCGCATAAATATTGGCGCTACCAGCAGGTCTAGCATCCGAATCTGAAAGGTATCGAAGTCCTTTAGCAAAGGCATCTTCTAAAATCTTATTCAATGCTTCTTCTTCATTGGTGCCATCAGGGAAATCCTGATAAGAATAAGCTACCGTTACCTTATCCCAATCACCTATTTTAGTATCATAAGCTTCTGAAAAATCAATCTTACCATCTTTTAAAGAAAGCTTGGGATGTGGGTAATCCATCACAGAAGATCTTCCCGTCGTACTAGCGGCAAAATTATGAGCAAATCCGAGGGTATGTCCAATCTCATGAGCAGACAATTGCCGAATTCTAGCCAAAGCCATTTGCAAAGCAAAATTATCATCTGGATTCTCACCGTAAGGAGCTTGTAGAGCTTGGGCAATCATAAAATCTTGACGAATACGAAGACTTCCTAAACTTACATGCCCTTTGATGATTTCACCAGTTCTTGGATCTGAAATATTGGCTCCATAACTCCATCCTCTCGTAGAGCGGTGCACCCATTGCACCACATTGTAACGTAAGTCCATCATGTCGGCGCCTTCGGGCAACATTTTAAACTGAAAGGCATCTTTGTATCCAGCCGCTTCGAATGCTTGATTCCACCATCTCCCTCCTTCTAACAAGGCGCTTCGTACTGGCTCCGGTGTCCCGCGGTCTAAGTAATAGATAATGGGCTCAACAGCCTCTGAAACCGCTGCATTCGGATCTTTTTTCTCCAATCGGTGACGATTGATAAAGCGTTTGTGAATGGATTCGTTTACTGGTGTGGAATAATCCATATAGCGCATTTGCCACGATCCAGATCTAGGATCAAAAACTCTTGGCTCATACTTATCATCTGGCAATTCCACAAAAGAATGATGTTGATGAACAGTTACCGCACTGGCATCTGGAGTCACGCTTCTGATATTGTTTCCTTTGGGTGTACCTTTAAAGGTAAGCATCACATCAAACTCTACATTTTTAGGAAAGGCTTTGGTTCTCTCTAAATGAAAGGCAGATCTCGACTTATCCAAACTGTAATTCCCTTGTCCGCCTCTTGCCAAAGATCTTGCTACACCATGGGCATCTCTCATGAAGAAAGAAGTGGCATCTACCAAATACTTATTGTCTTTTGCCTCTTTAATAGGAAAGCCATGCAATACTGATTTGGCAAAAGCTTCCTTCACTGAATTTTGTTCTTCCTTATTATCGGTAATGGCCCTGTAATCTTGATTTGGCTGAATCAATAATAATTTCTTGCCCGCTTTTTGAAAGTAAACCACGACGCCATCTCCCAATTGTCCGCGGTCCAAGCCAATATCATTGGAACCAATACCTTGTGATAAGGATCGTACATACAAGAACTCCTCATTGAGTTTCTCGACTTCCAAGTAGAGCTTGTCAGTATTTTCATCATAATAAAAATCAAAATACCCTTCGTATTTGGTGAATCCTTTTTTGAGTTTGTCTCCAGTTTTCGATATAAAAACCTGAGCATTGCTGTTCACTTGGAATGCAAGAAGACCAAGAATTATAAGAAGTTTCTTCATAAGTTTTCGCTGTTAGTTGTTCTTTTTAATGTTGAATTTTGACTAAAAATTCAGCAAAAATTGAGTTACTTTTGTGTTCGCCTATGATAACACAAGAACAACTCAAAGATATAGCAACTCGTATTGAAAAACTAAAATCATACTTAGAAATTGATAAAAAGTTGATTGAGATTGCCAATCTAGAGGAGAAATCTGCCAACCCTGAATTCTGGAATAATCCGAAGGAAGCTGAGTTGGTTATGAAAGACTTACGATTTCAAAAAAAATGGGTACAAGATTACAAATCGGTTGCCAGTCTTTCCGAAGACCTTCATGTACTTTACGATTTTTACAAGGAAGGTGAAATTGAAGAGGACGAAATAGCCGAAAATTTCAACCAAACCCTATCGGTTTTAGAGGGCATCGAATTTCGCAACATGTTATCTGAGGAAGGAGATTCACTATCTGCAGTGATTCAAATAACAGCAGGTGCAGGCGGAACCGAAAGTTGCGACTGGTGTGAAATGTTATTACGTATGTACACCATGTGGGTGGAAAAGAACAATTTTAAAATGAAAACCCTCAACTACCAAGCGGGTGATGTTGCCGGAGTGAAAACGGTAACCATAGAGGTTGATGGTGATTATGCTTTCGGTTGGTTAAAAGGTGAAAACGGTGTGCACCGTCTGGTCCGAATATCACCTTTTGATAGCAATGCGAAGCGTCATACGAGTTTTGCGTCTGTATATGTGTACCCCGTAGCTGATGATTCCATAGAAGTTGAAATTAATCCCGCAGACATCGAAATTACCACAGCAAGATCAAGCGGGGCAGGCGGACAAAACGTAAACAAGGTAGAAACCAAGGTTCAGTTGGTGCACAAACCCACAGGAATTCAAATTCAGTGTTCCAACTCAAGATCACAGCATGACAACAGGGCCACGGCACTTCAGATGTTGAAATCTCAACTGTATGAAATTGAATTGCAAAAAAGGCAAGCTGCTCGCGACGATATTGAAGCCAATAAGCTGAAAAACGAATGGGGAAGTCAAATTCGAAACTACGTAATGCACCCTTATAAATTGGTAAAGGACGTAAGAACGAGTGTTGAAACCGGAAATGTTGATGCCGTCATGAATGGGGATTTGGATGCCTTTTTAAAAGGGTATTTGATGATGAATGGACAGAAGAGTAGTTAATAGTTTTTAGTTGTTAGTTGTTAGTTGTTAGTTTTTGCAATAATCAATAAATGAAAAAGAAATTTGAAAATTTAAACCCGAGAATATTGTATCTAATACTCTTGGTTTTTTCCTCTTGTAATTCCATTAAAAAGATAACAGATGGATATGTAGAATATCAATTCAATTTTTCAAACAAGATTAATCAATCAAATATTTCAATTCTAAAGAATAAGGTATCTAAAAGTAATAATTCAAATTATTCTTTATCATTCTATCCCGATTCAGTTAGAGTTGATGATATTGAAGGCAAAAGAATTTTTATTCCAAAAGAACATAAGAAGATTATTAATCGAAAAAATTGGGGAGAAGAACATTTCGAAATTATTAACTCCAAAGAGGTTTATGATGCTGGAGAGGTATTGTATGAGATAATAATTAACAAAAAAGACAAAATAAAAGTTAAAGGAACAACTGGTTATAAAGTTGAAATTAAAGAGACTTTTACCAACAGAAATAATGACGTTTTAAAAGAGAATATAGAATTATATATTTCGGATAAATATAAATTCCCATTAAACTATTATGACTTTTTAAGGTTAAAAAAAGGAATCGATATAAATGGGTTAATTTTAAAAGCACGGATATATAAACCTAATACCACCGGTCTTTTTCATGAATTTTTATTAAAAGAATTTAACAGAGAAAAACAGAATAAAGACTTAATTAAATTAGAATCGATAAAGAATTTGAACTTCAAATATTAAAATCATAAATTCCAAATCTAAAATCAAAACTCAGTTATGATCAAAATATATCACAATCCACGTTGTAGAAAATCAAGAGAAGGCTTGGCCATTCTTGAATCCAAAGAAATTGAATTTGAGGTGGTAAAATACTTGGACAATCCCTTATCTTTTGATGAATTATCAGATATCATTTCTAAGTTAGGAATAGCTCCAATAGCATTGGTACGAAAGAACGAAGCGATTTGGAAAGAGAACTTTAAAGGAAAGGAACTCCGTGATTCTGAAGTAATTCAAGCTATGGTAGATTATCCAAAATTGATTGAAAGACCCATCGTTGTGAATCAAGATAAAGCAGTTCTAGGTAGACCCCCAGAAAACATCAACCTTATAGTTGAATAGGGAAATTCGATACCACCTTTAACAGCATTTTAACGCCAACAACTCCACATTAGCGAGACATTTGCATCCGAAATTAACAACTAACGGATGAAACATATACTGCTAAGTATTGTTGCAATTCTTGCACTAACCACTACCCAAGCTCAAAAAGTTGACCAAGTTAAATTAACTGGAAAAGTACTAGACAATCTGAGCAATCAACCTCTAGAATACGCTACAGTTGTAGCTAAAAACACCAAAGACAATAAAGTTTATGGTGGTATTACGACAACCAAAGGAACTTTTGAAGTGAAAGTACCCGCTGGCGTTTACAACATCAGCATTGAGTTTATTTCTTTCGACTCCCAAAAATTCAACAACCGATCAATCACAAAAAATACCGATCTCGGAATCATCAAATTAAAGGAGAGTTCGGCTGTTTTGGATGAGATAACCATCGTAGCCGAGAAAACCACAGTCGATATTCGATTGGATAAAAAAATCTACAACATTGGTAAAGACTTATCGGTTCGAGGAGGTAACGCCAGTGACGTTCTTGGCAACGTGCCTTCTGTACAGGTAGACGTTGAAGGAAACGTGAGTCTTCGAGGAAATGGCAACGTAACAATTTTTATTGATGGAAGACCTAGTGCTTTGGTAGGCATGAATGGTGCAGAAGCCCTGCGTCAAATTCCCGCTGAAGCTATTGAAAGAGTTGAAGTGATTACTTCTCCATCAGCAAGATATGATGCGGAAGGGACTGGAGGTATCTTAAACATCATCCTAAGAAAAAATAAAGTGGTAGGGTTCAACGGATCGGTTCAGTTGGATTTAGGTCACCCTGATCGTTATGGTTCGGCTTTAAATGCGAATTACAGAACCGAAAAATGGAATCTGTTCACCAACACAGGTTGGAGATATAATGGAACCCCGGGTAACTCTTTTACCGATTCGCAATTCTTTTCTCCCAATGCACAAAACGCTCGAGTGGTTGAAACAAGACGCTTCGGTCGGTTGGGACGTAGTTTGTTTACAAGTTTTGGAGCTGAATACTACATTAATGATAACTCTAGCTTAATTGGAAACATTGTTTACAATGCAGGTAATGATGACGATATCAACAGAAATGTCATTGATCGATTTAATGCCACAGGAGGAATTAATGAATCTACCGTAAGAACTGAAAATGAAGGTGAGGACGAAAATCGGGTTCAGTTTACCATTGATTACGTCAATAATTTCGATGGAAAAGGAAGAAAGTTGACCATCAACGCTCAATATTCAACAGAAGTTCAAGACATCAACAATAATATTACAGAGTTCGATACCACCAATGGGAATAATATTTTGAACGACTTGGAATTGGTGATTGAAGACCAAGATGAGACGCGTGGATTATTGCAGGTAGACTATGTGCATCCCGTTGGAGAAACCATTCAATACGAAGCAGGTTATCGCGGAAATTATAGAGATATTTTCAATCAGTTTTACTTGGCAGAACGATTGGTATTTCCAAACGGACCGTTGGTTCCAGATGTAGGATTAAACAATTCGTTCAATTACCAAGAATTGGTAAATGCTGCTTATTTCCAATACGGACAAGAATTCAATAAGGTTTCTTTGTTGGCAGGATTGCGTTTTGAGCATACAGAAGTTGATATATTAAATCAGACTTCGGCGGATACTGACTCAAAATCATACAGTAATTTATTTCCTACGATTAATGTGGGCATCGAATTTAACGATACCGAAAGCATGACTGTTGGCTACAACAGACGTATTAGACGACCAAGAGGACGCTTTTTAAATCCGTTTCCAAGCCGATCTAGTGAAAGTAACATCTTTAGTGGTAATGTGGATTTAAATCCGGTGATAAGTGATGTTTTTGAAATAGGATATTTGAAGAAGTGGGAGAAGTTCACCTTGAACACTTCTATCTATTACAACACAAGCGCAGACAACTGGGAATTCATTCAACAAGACACGGGCGACTTAACTGATAATGGGGATCCAATCATCCGACGATTTCCAGTAAACCTGTCGCAACGCGAACGCATGGGATTTGAGTTCACATTGAATTACAAACCTATTAAAGCGTGGAATATCAATGCGGATTTCAACTTGTTTAACGTACAGACCACTGGAGAATTCGGTGGCCAAGACTTCGGATTTGATAATACTGCCTATTTTGTCCGGTTGAATCAGAAAATAACCTTCTTTAAAGAATTGGATGTTCAAGTAAACATGAATTATAGAGGGCCAAATCGAAATGCGCAATCGACTCGTGAAGGAATCTTCTCGACAAATTTGGCAGCAAGTAAGGACCTATTCAAAAAGAAAGCTACCATTAGTTTTAACGTAAGCGATTTATTCAACAGTAGAAAAAGAAGATCAACAGCGTTCGTTCCAGGAGCCTTTGAACAGTATGGGGAATTCCAATGGAGAGAGCGTCAAATCAGAATGAGTTTCATTTATAGATTCAATCAGAAGAAGAAACCAAACCGTAGAGGTGGTAGAGACGGTGACGATTTCCAAGAATACGGAGGAACAGCCAAATAATATTGATAGCAACTATTAGGCACAAAAAAAGCTCGTCAAATGACGAGCTTTTTTAATGTAGTAAAATATTTTATTTGCCTTCAGCTGCTTCTCTAGCTTCTTTCTTCAACTTCCAATTTTCCCATAACACGCCGCCTAACCAGTATGGCACTACGAAAGTCAATAAGAAAATCAACAACCAAAATCCGGCTGTAAAAATAAACATGAATAAAACTAATCCTGAGAATTCTGAAAAATCTAACATTGTCTAATTATTTAATCGTCACAAAAATAAGATATATTTTGAATTAAAAGAATGGAATTTACAAAATTTTCAACAGTCTAAAAGCTCAAATTGTTAGCAACTCTTCCCTCAATATTTCGTATTTTCACAGTCTCAAAAACCAATTATAAAATGACAAAATTTAGAGTTGAAAAAGACACCATGGGTACGGTAAATGTACCAGCTGATAAATATTGGGGTGCTCAGACAGAGAGATCTCGAAATAACTTCAAAATTGGTCCAGCTGCCTCTATGCCTCTTGAAATTGTATACGGCTTTGCTTACTTAAAAAAAGCAGCTGCTTATACCAATTGTGAATTAGGCGTTTTACCAGAATCTAAAAGAGATTTAATCGGTCAAGTATGTGATGAAATCTTAGCTGGTAAGTTGGATGATCAATTTCCTTTGGTTATTTGGCAAACAGGATCTGGTACACAGAGTAACATGAACGTGAACGAGGTAATCGCCAATCGCGCTCATGAGATCGCAGGCAACGTTATTGGTGAAGGAGAAAAGACCATTGCTCCAAATGATGATGTAAACAAATCACAATCTTCCAATGACACCTTCCCTACTGGAATGCACATTGCGGCTTACAAAAAGATTGTAGAGACAACCATTCCTGGAGTTGAGCAATTGAGAGATACCTTACAAGCAAAAGCAGAAGCCTTCGCTGATGTGGTTAAAATTGGTCGCACACACTTAATGGACGCCACTCCGCTTACTCTTGGACAGGAATTTTCAGGATATGTTGCCCAGTTGAACTTCGGATTGAAAGCTTTGCGCAACTCTTTAGAACATTTAAGTCAGTTAGCATTAGGCGGAACTGCGGTTGGAACTGGATTGAACACACCTAAAGGATATGATGTTTTAGTTGCCAAATACATTGCGGAATTCACCGGTTTACCATTTGTGACAGCAGAAAACAAATTTGAAGCTCTTGCTGCGCATGATGCCTTAGTAGAAACCCATGGCGCTTTAAAACAACTTGCAGTTTCATTGAATAAAATTGCCAACGACATCCGTTTGATGGCATCTGGACCACGTTCTGGAATCGGAGAAATTATCATTCCTGCGAACGAACCAGGTTCATCGATTATGCCAGGGAAAGTAAATCCGACTCAAGCCGAAGCCATGACTATGGTTTGCGCTCAGGTAATGGGGAATGATGTAGCAGTGACTGTTGGAGGAACCCAAGGACACTATGAATTGAACGTTTTCAAACCAGTGATGGCAGCCAATGTGCTTCAATCAGCTCAATTGATTGGTGACGCCTGTGTGTCATTTGACGTGAATTGTGCATCGGGAATTGAACCAAATCATGGAAGGATCAATGAATTGGTAAACAACTCCTTAATGTTGGTGACCGCATTGAATACCAAGATTGGGTATTACAAAGCAGCAGAAATCGCCAATACCGCTCACAAAAACGGAACGACACTAAAAGAAGAAGCCATCAACTTGGGTTATGTAACGGCTGAAGAATATGACCAATGGGTAAAACCTGAAGATATGACGGGTAGTTTGAAATAGACCTCCCTATAATAATTTAAAACCGAAGCACTTAGCTTCGGTTTTTTTTTATAACTTTAAGTTATGCTTCAATCAAACAAAAACTTTCCTCTGATCGTATCGGGGGTTGTCATCATTATTATTGGCCTTATATACGGCCTTGTCCCCGATCAATCTATTCCCTACTTTTTTGACTTCCAACCAGAGACCATTGATCTTCGAAATATCCTAAGAGCACAAATGCTCTTGTGTATCGGTTTCGGTGCATATTGGCTTTACGGAGCCTTTCATGAAAGTCATATGAAATCAGCAACCATCAGCTTGCTCATCTTTATGGGATTTCTAGCCTTGGGACGCTTTATCAGCTTCCTATTCGATGGATTTTCTGACCCCTATTTCAAAGGGTTCATACTAGAATTGGCTTTGTTCTGGTGGGCACTACTGACCTATCTAAAACCACGTACAGCTCAACAGTAGCGTTCCTGAATTACTTTAAAATGATGCATTTGATGGCCAGATAATAAATATCCAATGGCTCTCACTGACATGGGATTTCCAGATGCTGTTCCTATCCGTGTTAATACCTCCTCATGAAACCAACAAAACATTTGGGCTGTAGAAATTCTCAAGGTGGCCATTTCATTTAATAACTCATAATAATCCCGTTCCTGTGCAAAAGAATTCATTGAAAAAACATCCTGATCGAATCCGGGTAAAGCATTCTCTCCATTTCTAGCAAAAGACAAGGCACGATACATAAAGACTCGCTCAGTATCAATAATATGCTGAATAACCTCTTTTACCGTCCATTTCCCTTCTGCATAGGCAAAATTGTGTTTCTCTTTGGGAAGTTTCCGCATATAGGAATCAAATTCTTCCTGAGAATCGGTAAGGTTTTTCACAATACCTTTTTCATTATTGGCAAAGGGTTCTATGTAGTTTTTATAATAGGGAGCGTATTCGTTTTCTGAGATCATTCTTGCGGAATTTATGTAAGTTTGTTGGACGAAGGTAATCAAATTTGAATGGGCCAACTTTTTATCAATATCAAAGAACTTCTTCAGGTTCGAAATGCTTCTGAGCAATTGGTTTCTGGCCAAGACATGAAGGACTTACCTCTCCTAACAAATGCCTATTTGTGGATTGAAAATGGCCACATCAAGGACTTCGGACCGATGAATCAGCTGCCCGAAATTGCCATACCAACCATTGATTGCAAAGGGAAAATCATCTTACCCCCTTGGTGTGATTCGCATACCCACTTGGTATATACCAACACCAGAGAACAAGAATTTGTAGATCGCATCAACGGGTTGACCTACGAAGAGATTGCCCAGCGAGGCGGTGGAATTTTAAATTCTGCCAAGCAAATTGCTTCTATTTCAGAAGATGAATTGTATGCAATTTCCCTAGAAAGACTAGAAAAAACCATTCAATTAGGCACCGGCGCCATTGAAATCAAATCGGGGTACGGATTATCCATGGAAGGCGAATTAAAAATGCTTCGGGTCATCAAACGCCTTCAGGAATCGACCACAATTCCAATAAAAGCAACATTTTTGGCCGCACACGCCATTCCGATAGCATATCAAAACAATCCAGATGCTTACATTGATTTGATTATCAATGACATGCTCCCAGTAATCGCCAAGGAGAATCTTGCTGACTTCATTGATGTTTTCTGCGAAAAGGGTTACTTCAGTCCGGAGCAAATGGATCGCATTTTAAAAGCAGGAAAGAAATATGGATTGCAGTCGAAAGTACATGTGAATCAATTCCATAGTATTGGAGGGATAGAAGTCGCTGTTGCCAATGAATCACTTAGCGTAGATCATTTGGAGGTGCTTTCTGAACAAGAAATTGACATCATCAAAAATAGCAGTACTATTCCCGTGGCATTACCGCTATGTTCTTTATTCTTGTCCATACCTTACACACCTGGACGAAAAATCATTGATGCAGGACTTCCTCTGGCTATTGCTTCGGATTACAACCCTGGTTCCGCACCAAGTTCCAACCTAAATTTGGCCTTATCATTGGCTTGCATCAAGATGAAATTGACTCCAGAAGAGGCCATCAACGCACTAACTATAAATGGTGCATTTGCGATGGATCTAGCCACTACAGTAGGAAGTATTACAAAAGGTAAAAAGGCCAATTTCATGATTACAGAACCCTTAGATTCTTACCATCAACTTGCCTACTATTTTGGTGAAACTCTCATTGAATCAGTGTACATAAACGGCAAAAAACAATAGACTTGTATCGGTTTTTGAGTTACATAAAATATTGGTTTCGAGCTACGAATCAACACGGAATTCATTCTCCTTTCGTCTACGATTTTGTTACGAAGGGATTGTATTTGAAATCTTCAAAAGACAGATTTGATATAAAAGAATTCCAGCAATTTGGATTGACGAAGAAAGAACAACAGTTGCTTAGAAAAGTATTTGAATACTTTCAAATTGAGTTAGAAATAAAAGAAATAAATACTGAAACTTTTAGTTTAGATAAATTTCATAAAAAACAATATTACAGCAATTTAAACAATATAGACTTAGAAGAAATAATAAATACGAAAGCAATTGAATTCATCATCTGCAAAGGCATTCACAATGATGAAGTAAGCTTTGAAAAATGGACGAAACTTTGTGCCATTTCACAAGCAACTGTAACCATCGATCTCTTTTATTTTGGTCTCGTATTCTTTCGGGCAGAACAACGAAAAGAACACTTCGTTATTCGAATCTAATCTTTGTAACTTTGCAAAAAATAATGTCAGACGGAACAAGATGAAAATATATACAAAAACAGGAGATAAGGGCACAACAGCTCTTTTCAGTGGCGCTAGAGTTCCCAAATACAATTTACGTATCGAAAGTTACGGTACAGTAGATGAATTGAATTCCTACTTAGGTCTTATCAAGGACCAAGAAATAAACACTCATTATCAAGAAGTTCTTTATCAAATTCAGAACGATTTATTCGTAATTGGATCCATGTTGGCCACACCGCCACAAGATGAAAAATTGAAAAGCGGGAAAGATCGACTCAATATTTTCACCATCGATTCAGACTCCATCCGACTTTTAGAGAGGGAAATTGATGCAATGGATACAGAATTAGAACCCATGACCAACTTCATATTACCTGGAGGTCATACAACTGTGTCATATTGTCATATAGCTAGATGCATCTGTCGAAGAGCAGAACGATTGGTTGTAGAACTCAATGAAAATGAAGCAGTTGCAGATGTTGTCCTTCAATATTTAAACCGACTTTCAGACTATTTATTTGTACTGGCACGGAAGTTGACCAAAGATTTAAAGGTTGAGGAAATCAAATGGATTCCCAACAAAAAATAAAGTTCTTTTATTTGTGATTTATATTTCTAAAAAGACTTGCATAATTTGCTAAAAAAATTATTTTTGCAGGAAATTAAACGTAAAAAGAATGTATTGGACACTTGAATTAGCATCGTATTTAGCAGATGCTCCATGGCCAGCTACAAAGGATGAGTTGATTGATTATGCAATCCGAACAGGAGCTCCACTTGAAGTAGTAGAGAACTTGCAGGATATAGAAGATGAAGGAGAGACCTATGACTCCATTATAGAGATTTGGCCAGATTATCCAACTGAAGAAGATTATCTTTGGAACGAAGACGAATACTAACCGAAACAAAACCTTGAAAAAGTCTCATTTAATGAGGCTTTTTTTTTGAGTTTACATTACTAAAAATAGAATATTAATTACTTTTACGAGTGCTAAAAAATTAAGCAAAACAAGAATTACAGCAGAATGAGTGTATTAAATTCGGTAATCAAATTATTTGTTGGAGACAAACAACAAAAAGATTTAAAGAAATTACAACCTATAGTTGCCAGCGTTAACAAATTCAAAGACCAAATAGCAGCGCTTTCGAACGATGAGTTACGCGGAAAAACTATTGAGTTCAAAAATAAAATTAAAGAGGCCACCAAATCCTTCGATGATCGTATCGCAGAACTTGAGGCAGAAGCCAAAGAGGCGGACATCGACAGACAAGAGGACATTTACTCGGAGATTGATTCCTTGAAGGATCAAGCATACGAAGCATCTGAAAAGGTGCTGATGGACATTCTTCCCGAAGCCTTTGCAGTGGTTAAAGAAACCGCCACAAGATTTGTTCACAATGAAGAAATTGAAGTCACCGCTACTCCATTTGACCGCGAGTTATCAGGTGATAGAGAACACATCACATTGGATGGAGATAAATCCATCTGGTCCAATTCATGGGATGCAGCTGGAAAGCCAGTAACCTGGGACATGATTCATTATGATGTTCAGTTGATTGGTGGTGCTGTTTTGCACGAAGGTAAAATTGCAGAGATGATGACTGGGGAAGGAAAAACATTGGTTTCTACCCTACCTGTTTACTTAAATGCCTTAACAGGAAAAGGCGTGCACGTGGTTACGGTAAACGACTACTTAGCCAAACGTGATAGGGCTTGGATGGCTCCTATATTTGAATTCCACGGATTGTCAACAGATTGTATCGATTACCACCAACCGAATTCTGATGCCCGTAGAAAAGCCTACAATGCTGATATTACCTACGGAACCAACAACGAATTCGGATTCGATTACTTACGTGATAACATGGCCAATTCCAAAGATGATTTGGTACAACGTGCGCCTAATTACGCCATTATTGATGAGGTCGACTCAGTTTTAGTCGACGACGCCAGAACACCGCTGATTATTTCCGGGCCAATTCCGCAAGGAGATCGTCACGAATTCAACGAATTGAAACCATTGGTTTCTGAGTTGGTTTCGCTGCAAAGAAAACATTTGGTTGGCGTATTAGCCGAAGCGAAAAAGCTAATTGCAGAAGGAAACACCAAAGATGGCGGATTCTTACTATTGAGAGTTTACAGAGGATTGCCTAAAAACAAAGCCTTGATCAAATTCTTATCTCAAGAGGGTGTGAAGCAGATTCTTCAGAAAACTGAGAACTTCTACATGCAAGACAACAACAAGTTGATGCCTGAAGTAGATGCCGATTTGTGGTTTGTTGTTGAGGAGAAAAACAATCAGATCGATTTAACCGATAAAGGAATTGCACACCTTTCAGAAAAAACGAATAACGATACCTTCTTCGTTTTACCAGATTTGGGTGTTAAAATCGGAGAAATTGACGAGTCCGATGCAGACTCCAAAGAGAAAGCTGCACTGAAAGAAGATTTATACAGAGATTTTAGCATCAAAAGTGAACGAATTCATACCATGAATCAGTTATTGAAGGCCTACACGGTTTTCGAGAAAGACGTGGAATATGTGGTGATGGACAACAAAGTAATGATCGTTGATGAACAAACCGGTCGTATTATGGAAGGCCGTCGCTATTCAGACGGATTGCACCAAGCGATTGAAGCCAAGGAAAACGTGAAAATCGAAGATGCTACCCAAACTTTTGCAACGGTTACGCTACAGAATTACTTTAGAATGTATCGTAAGCTATCGGGAATGACTGGTACGGCGATTACAGAGGCTGGAGAATTTTGGGAAATCTATAAGTTGGATGTAGTTGAAATTCCGACCAACAAACCGATTGCCAGAGATGACAAGGAGGATTTGGTTTACAAAACTTCTCGGGAAAAATACAACGCTGTAATTGAAGAGATTGAGAATTTAGTATCGGCTGGTCGCCCCGTATTGGTGGGTACCACTTCGGTTGAAATTTCTGAATTATTAGGTCGAATGCTGTCCATGCGTAAGATTCCGCATAACATCTTGAATGCGAAATTGCATAAAAAAGAAGCCGATATTGTTGCCGAAGCAGGAAAACCTGGACAGGTGACCATCGCTACAAACATGGCGGGTCGTGGTACGGATATCAAACTATCCGAAGAAGTAAAGGCTGCTGGTGGTTTGGCCATCATTGGTACCGAAAGACACGATTCAAGACGTGTAGACCGTCAGCTAAGAGGACGTGCTGGACGTCAAGGGGATGTTGGTTCTTCGCAGTTCTATGTGGCATTGGATGATAACTTAATGCGTTTGTTCGGATCTGACCGTATTGCCAAAATGATGGATCGAATGGGCTTGCAAGAAGGTGAAGTAATTCAGCATTCGATGATCACCAAGTCTATCGAAAGAGCTCAGAAAAAAGTGGAAGAAAACAACTTTGGTATTCGTAAACGATTGCTAGAATACGATGATATCATGAACGCGCAGCGTGAGTTTGTTTACAAGCGAAGAAGACACGCATTGGATGGAAAACGCCTTCAGATAGACATTGCCAACATGATCTATGATACTTGTGAAGCGATTATCAATGGAAACAAAGCGGCCAAAGACTATCAGAACTTCGAATTTGAATTGATTCGATTCTCATCAATGACATCGCCTTTCTCAGAAGAGGAGTTCAATGCTATGACTGAAAAAGAGTTGGCCGATAAGCTGTATGACATTGTTACCAATCATTACAAGTCTAAAATAGAACGCAACGCAGAAATCGCCTTCCCTGTTATCAAAAACGTTTTTGAAAACGAAGGAGATCGTTATGAGCGTATCGTTGTTCCGTTTACAGACGGAATCAAAACCTTACAAGTGGTCACCAACTTGAAGGAGGCATATGAAACTGGTGGTAAAGCTTTAATCAGCGACTTCGAGAAAAACATCACCTTAGCGATCATTGACGAAAACTGGAAGGATCACTTACGTAAGATGGACGAATTGAAGCAATCGGTTCAAAATGCATCCTATGAGCAAAAAGATCCGCTATTGATTTACAAGTTTGAAGCTTTTGAGTTGTTCAAGGCAACGGTAGACAACATCAACAAGGAAGTATTGTCTTTCTTGTTCAAGGGAGAATTACCAAATCAAAGTCAGGAACAGATTTCTGAAGCACGTCAACAAAAAAGAGAGAAATTAAATCTACGCAAAGACGAAGTTCAAAACTCGACAGAACAAGCGATTGCAAACTCAAGACAACAGCAGCAAGAACCTGTTGAAACTATTGTTAGAGAGCGTCCGAAAATAGGAAGAAACGAAAAAGTGACCATCAAAAACATCATGACGGGTGATGAGAAAGTCGTAAAATACAAGCAGGCTATTCCGTTGATTGACAAAGGTGAATGGGTTTTGAAATAGGCTGATGGAGAAGAAATCATTCTACACACACCCAACAAAGAAAGTGGTGATAATATTTGTAATCCTTTGGGTTGTATCTACCCTTCTTTTAGTATTGGCAATTACGGATGGTTTTCAAGAATCCTTATTCAAAAAGAATAACTTGATCATCAATTCCATTTTGTTTGGATCAACATTCACGACAGTTTCTCTTATTCGAAACTATATAAAAAACAAAAAAACCGATTAGATACTAATCGGTTTTTTTGATTTATTAGCTGAAAGACTATTTTCCTTGTCTCAAATATACATTTCCGTAGCCAGCGTTCAACTTCATTTTAACGCTTCCTGAGTTTAATTTCAATTTCATTTCTTGCATGATATGTCCGAAGTCGTTGATTTCTTTTTCATCTAAGATTTTGAAATCCAAATCGCTATAAATCGATTTACCAACCGCGTCTAGTGAAAGACTAGAATTTTTTGGAAGCGTGATATCAATTGAGCCGTTATTGCTGTAAATCGAGTACAATTTGGTTGGTTTCTTTTTGATGAATTCTACGTTAAAGTTTCCTCCCAAAGAATTTACGGTAACCGGACCCGTAACGTCAACGAATTTGATGTTATGCATGGATGTTTTGAGTTCTACTTCTCCTTTAAAATTGCTTAAACTAGAGGCATCCGAATTGTAAAATACATAATTGTTGTTTCGAGTTTTACGAGCTCTACAATCGTCAGTTTTCCAATCCAATTTAATGGAATTCGGAATCTTCACCTCATACTTCCCACTGCGAACCATGATGAAATCAACCATTTTTGAAGGTTTATCCCTGAAAATCAATTCGCCATCCTTCTCTTCTATTTCAAAGAAAATCCCTAATTCTGCATTCTCATTGGCCTTCCCCAATTTCTTTAGACCCTTCTTCTTATTATCATCTTTGAAATAATAGACTGTTCCAGGTTTCGTACGAGCTGTCAATTTTCCAAGTGTTTGAGACTTTTTTGTAGTAAAGCCTGATACTCGATTACCTGATGCACTTGAGGTACTCCAAACATAGCTGTTGGACTTTTTGTTGTTAATGCTTTTGATGATTACCTCATCGCCATCATATCCTGTGATTTGAAAGTTTTGTGAGGAACAGATGGTCAGGGTTCCTTTTCGAAACTTTATCTTTTTTTCTTGAGCAAATCCAAACCCGACGAATAAGGTGAGTAAGGTGATTAGCATTGAATGTCTTTTGTTATACATGTTATTTTGTTTTTAGTGTTGCCATCGCCATCGTTGCATTGCTTTTGACGATCGGAAACGTTTGTTCGTTATTGATAATTTTTTCAAGAGACTTTTGTGCACGTTGATCTCTTAATTTTCGCATGGCCTTAATAAGCTTAATTTGTACTATTGGTTTGTCTTCTTTTTCTAACGCTTTTATTAAATTCTTTCTAACTTTTTCATTTTTAGGGAATTGCATCAATGCATCGATGGAAGCGATTTGCACATTGGCATTTTGATCATTTAAAACGATATCAATCAATCGGTCTAAAATTCGGTCATCCTCTTTCTTGTAGTCATCATTAAAAGCATAGACGCCTTCCAATCGTTTTCCCGCGGATTCATTCTCAAGATTGGCTAATAACACCTTCTCCTCTTCAGTGGCTACATTGGAAGTAGTATACCAGAATCCAAAGGTCATGAGTAATAGAATCGATGCAGCAATACTCCATATTTTAAAAGGACTTGCTTTTTGTTCTTCGGTAGACGAATGTATTTCTGCTTTCAAACGACTTTCAAAACTTAGATCCGAACCACTGGACATCTGCCCTGAATCTTTAAATCCCTCCTTGTTGTTTTTAAAATAATCTTCAACTCTCATAATCTTGATGTTTTTATCAATTCGAGTAATTGTTGTTTTCCTCGTTTGTATTGGTTTCGAACGGTGCTTTCTTTGATTTGAAGCATCTCACCTATTTCGCGATGGTTGTAATCTTCAATTAAATAAAGGGTCAACACAATTCGGTATTTTTCTTTCAGTTCATTGATGGCCTTTTTTACCACTTCTACCGGAATCCGAGGATCGATTTGCGCTTCTTCTTCCGTGGTGTTTTCAATCGCCAGTTCTTGATCGACCATCTGGATTCTCTTATCCATTCGAAGCTTATCTAATGATTTGTTGGTTACGATTCGCTTTAACCACCCTCCTAAATTCGCTTCATCCTGTATTTGATGAATTTTTTGAAACCCAACAATAAAGGCGTCTTGTATCAAGTCCTCTGCATTTTCTCGATTGTTTAAAATTCGATACGCCACACCATACATCATATTCTTATAGCTGTTATACACAAACATTTGAGCCTGGTAATCGTTTTGTTTACAGCGTTTGATAAGTTGGTCAGTGTTCAAAATCGAGTTTTTCACTTGGTCTTACAATCTTAGAACGTAAGTTATCAAAATGTGTCGCATTTTTTCTTTAGAAAATTGTAAAACACAAAAAAAGCCGCTCGAATGAGCGGCTTTCCTATGAATGTCTTTTCCTTAAATTCCTTGAAAATCAGTATCCATTTTCAAATAATCCAAGAACTCTTGTTTTGTTTCTTTCTGTTTGAATTTTCCACCAAATTCAGCAGTGATGGTACTGCTTTCAATGTCTTTCACACCTCTTGAATTCACGCATAAGTGCTTGGCATCAATTACACAAGCCACATCTTGGGTACCGAGCGCCTCCTGCATAGCTTGAACCACTTGCATGGTTAATCGCTCTTGTACTTGTGGTCTTTTTGCAAAATACTCTACAATTCGGTTCATTTTTGAAAGGCCGATTACTTTTCCATTGGAAATATATGCTACATGGGCTCTACCCACAATTGGCAACAAGTGATGTTCACAAGTAGAATATACCACGATATTCTTCTCAACCAACATCTCGCCGTAGTTGTAGTTGTTATCAAAAGTTGAAGCGGAAGGTTTGTTATCTGGATGCAAACCCATGAAAATTTCATTCACATAAGCCTTGGCAACACGTTTCGGTGTTCCTTTAAGGCTGTCATCTGTCAAATCCATTCCAAGTGTTTCAAGAATGTCCTTCACACTTTCTTCAATGCGCGCAATTTTTTCTTCATTCGACAACTCAAAAGCATCGTCACGAAGTGGAGTTTTTGCTGAAGTTGGGATGTGAGCATCCCCTAACTCGTTGATTAAGTCTTCGTTATTGTTTGCTGTCACTTCAATCATGCGTTTTTTATTAGGGTGCAAATTTACGACTTATTTACAGATTATTGATTGCATGCGGTAATCAATTCGTCTAAGTTCACCGACTTTTGCAAATTATTAACTCTATCCTTCAACTCAAATACACCAGCCTTAACAGAAGAAATCACCAATGAAATGTCTCGCCTGTCAGCATATTTCCATTGCTTTTTCTGTTGGTTGTTACTCCCAGCAACATCCGGATAAATTTCAGCCTTGATACCTTCTGAACGCAATTGTTGGATAGCCTTCAGTTTATCCAATACCTCAGCTTCATCAAAGTTTAAGAACAAAACCTGTGGTTTGGCAACTTCAACCTCGTCAAAAAGACCCAATTCTTCCAATACCAAATAAATGCGATCCAATCCGAAAGAAATTCCTACTCCACTAACATCTTTTAATCCGAAAATTCCAGTTAAATCATCATAACGGCCCCCACCACCAATAGAGCCCATTTTTACTGTATCTGGAGCAGCTACTTCGAAAATGGCTCCGGTATAGTAGTTAAGTCCTCTCGCCAAGGTCAAGTCGAGCTCTAAACTCGCCGTTTGTAAACCAATGGCTTCAACATTATTCATTACGAATTGTAATTCTTCAACTCCCTTGGTTCCTTCTTCAGAATTTTTTAATAGGTCAGCCAATACTTCGATTTGCTCAGTATTGGAACCTGTTAACCTAAACAATGGTTTCACTTTTTCAATGGCATCCTCCGAAATTCCTTTGGATAACATTTCCTTGGTTACACCATCTTCTCCAATTTTATCGAGCTTATCAAGGGCAACCGTAAAGTCGATGAGTTTGTCACTCGCACCAATAACCTCTGCAATTCCGGATAATATCTTTCGGTTATTCAATTTGATTCGAACACCTTGTAGATTCAGTTTTGTAAAAACGGTATCATACAATTGAATAAACTCGATTTCCTGCAATAACGAATTACTTCCTACTACATCCGCATCACACTGGTAAAACTCTCTAAAACGTCCTTTCTGAGGTCTATCAGCCCGCCAAACTGGTTGCATTTGGTAACGCTTAAATGGAAAAGTGATGTCATTCTGATGTTGCACCACATATCTTGCGAAAGGCACGGTTAAATCGTATCTCAAAGCTTTCTCTGAAATCCTAGGTGTAACTTTCACACTATCTTTTTGAGCCAACAAATTCTCATCTACTTTGGATAGGAAATCTCCAGAGTTCAAAATTTTAAAAATCAAACGATCTCCTTCTTCTCCATATTTTCCCATCAAGGTTGATGAGTTTTCAAAACTTGGGGTTTCGATAGGCTCAAATCCGAATGTGGCAAAAGACTCCTTGATCGTATCCATGATATAGTTACGATAGGCAATTTCTCGTGCCGAAAAATCTCTGGTTCCCTTTGGAATGCTTGGCTTCATAAATTCAATTATCGGTTATCAGTGAACCTCCTCAATTCTTAAGCAAAACTGATGGGTTCGGTTTTCGTAATAATTCCGAATGCAAATATCGTTAAATCTAGAATTTCTCTTAGGAATTCAACTCTTTATTTTGATGCTTCAAGCTATACAAAGAAGCATTGAGTTCAAAACCGAGTAATAGAATGATAGAATTCAACCAAACGAACAGCATCAAGATCAATAAGGTACCAATAGATCCGTACAGTTGATTGTATTGCGCAAATTTAAGCACATAGATTCCGAATAAATAAAAGCTAAATAGCGACAAAAACGTTGTTAAGACGGCTCCTGCGGAGAAAAACCGAATCTCTTTACCTTGTTTGGTTCCATATCGAAACAGCAAAGAAACAATGGTAAAAATCATTAACAAAAAGAGGAGTCCGCGACCATAATAGAAAAGGTTCAAATTACTCGTATCAATCCACCCAATTTCATCAATTTTTGCTAAGGCAACTTGATACAAAATCACCAACGTAATGGTAATAATCAAGAATAATGAGGTCAATAAGGAAACTCCTAAAGAGATAAAATAGGATCTAAAAATATTGCGGAATTCCTTTACGTGATAGGAATACTCAAATCCGCTAAAAATGGCGTTAATTCCGTTGGTCATTAGAAAAATAGACAACAAGAAACCAAATGATAATAATCCGCCATATTGATTGTTCACAATATCTCCCAACACCACGTTTACCGCATCAAAGGTTTTTGGTGGTAAAATGTCTTTGATAAAGGCAAACAATCCGTCTTGGAAACCTTCAATGGGTATGTAGGGAATCAGTGTCAGAATAAAAAGCATGAAGGGAAAAATGGCCATGAAAAAACTAAATGCGATCCCTCCTGCCCTAGTGGTGAGGGCACCTTCTACAATACCAATCACGTACATCTCAAGAACATCGTAGAGCGACATCCCTTCGAGACCGGGTATTTTCACCTTCTTCCCAAATCTAACAAGCAGATTTAGAACCGGAATCTTATCTAATTTTTCTTCTATCTCTTTACTCAACTTTTATTTGGTATTTGGCTAATAAGCCTATCAGATTGTCTTTGCTAAATCGAGCTCCTTTTAGTTTATTTTGTTCGGGGTCTATGTCAAAATTGATAGCCGTTTCAAAATTGGCTTTTTCCAAGTTGCTTCTTTCAAATTTTGCATTTTTCAAGTCGCAATTCAAAAAAGAAGCCTCCGTAAGAAAGGCATCTGTAAAATCTACGGATATCAAACTACAGGAATCAAAGACCGTTTTTGAAACATTCAAATTGTAAAAAGAACTATAATCCAAGTTACAGGATTTGAATTGCATATCCAGAAAAAGGGGATCAATTTCATCAAAACGGACCCCAATCATTTTACAATGATCAAATCGAACTTCCTTAAAAGTACTTGCGCTTACAATCGCATTGCTGAAATCGCATTCCTCAAATTCACATTCCATGAACTGATTATTAGAGGCATGAACTTCCGAAAAGTTACACTTTACAAACCTACAATTATCATACTCGCCTTTTACAAGCTTGGTTTCTGAGAAATCAACATTCTCATAAGTTTCATCATCAAAAAATGGTTTTGACATTATACTGCTTTTAAGCTTAAATCCATATTATACACAGAGTGGGTCAACGCTCCCGTAGAAATGTAATCAACGCCACATTCAGCATATTTACGCAGCGTTTCTTCGTTAATTCCGCCTGAAGATTCCGTCAAGCATCGGTCCCCAATTAAAGTCACTGCTGTCCTCGTATCCTCATAATTAAAATTGTCAATGAGTATGCGATAAACCCCATCGTGCTTTAAAATCTCTCTGATTTCATCCAAATCTCTAGCTTCTACAATGATCTTTAAATCCAAATCATTCTCCGAAAGGTAGTTCTTGGTTTTGCTAATGGCAGCTTCAATTCCGCCTGCAAAATCAATATGATTGTCTTTGATCATAATCATATCATACAAGGCAAATCGATGATTTTCTCCGCCTCCAATTTTTACCGCCCATTTTTCTAAGGCACGAATTCCCGGTGTGGTTTTACGAGTATCCAACACCTTTGTTTTGGTACCTTCCAACAACTTCATATACGAATGAGTTTTGGTGGCGATGGCACTCATACGTTGCATGGCATTCAACACCAAACGTTCGGCTTTCAAAATGCTCTGAGATTTTCCAGATACATAAAAGACAATATCCCCATAAGAAACGGCCGCACCGTCTTCTAGGATGGTTTCAATGGTCAAATCTGGATCTACATATTGAAAGACAAGTTTGGCAAACTCAACACCTGCAATAATGCCCTCATCTTTTACCAATAGTTTTGCCATCCCTCTCGCATTCTCTGGAATACAAGCTAAAGAACTATGATCTCCATCCCCAACATCTTCTCGGATGGCATTAGAAATGATCAAATCTAGTTCGGTATTAAATTGTTGCTTTGTAATCATTGGAAGTATATCTATGGTAAAAATAACAAAGACTATAGAATATGCAATCGCATGACGATGAAATCGGAATTTGAATTTGTACTTTTGGAGCATGAAGATCAAAGTAATTGCCATTGGTAAAACCGATCATAAGGCCATTCAGGCCTTACTCGATGAATATCAAAAACGATTGAGGCATTACGTTAAATTTGAATTTCAAATTATTCGCGATCTCAAAAATGCTAAGAATTTGTCTGAAAGCCTTCAAAAAGAAAAGGAAGGAGAATTGCTTTTATCGAGTCTTCAACCCACGGATGAATTGATCCTTTTAGACGATAAGGGCACATCTTTTACTTCTGTTGAATTTTCAAAATACCTGCAAAAGAAAATGAACTCTGGATTGAAGCAGTTGGTATTTGCCATTGGAGGACCGTACGGATTTTCGGATAAGGTATATGAAAAGGCCAAAGGAAAAATTTCGTTTTCTAAAATGACCTTTTCACATCAAATGATTCGAATTTTCGTGATTGAACAGGTGTATCGGGCCTTTACAATCCTACGAAACGAACCCTACCATCATGAATAACTGTATTTTTTGTTGGTTGTAATTCCGTGGATAAAGATAATTTCCAAAACCAAAATCGGAATTCCGAGTATCAATCCGAAGAAGGAAAAAAGTACAGAAATTAGCAAACAACCATTAACGATTTTTGCAATACCAATAATGTTAGCGAATGATCCTAAATCGTCTCGTAAAGATCTTATTCCGATTCCCAAAATCAATTCTGCTATTCCAAGGACAATGATTACAGGCAATCCTTGAAGCATTTCCACTTGTATCAAATCAGTTTCTAAAAACACCGTAAAAATCGAATAGAGACTTATTAGAATTTCCAATACAATGTAGGTCTTCACCGCTTTTACCAAAGTGGTTTTAGAGAAGTGTTCTCCCAAAACTTTGTATCCTCTTAAGAATAAAACAACCACCACCAAATAGAGCACATTAAAGGGCACACGAAATATGAGTTCTTCTGAGATATCCAAACTGTCCCAAAAATAGAGCTCTCCTAATACGCCTAGCACGGAAAGAATGATGAAAAAGATTCCAGCAATCCAACTAATGTTTAATCGTTGAATACCCTCTTCAGAAATTGGAGTTTGTCCTTCACTGTTATCTTCGCTAAAAATAGTTTCGGTGGCTACACCCAAAGCTTCTAAAATTGCTTTCACCGTATAACTGCGCGGAGAAACCTCTCCCGCTTCGATACGCTGAATGGTTCTAACGTTGATATTACACTTTTCAACAAGTTCCTCTTGGGTAAGTCCTTTGGATTTTCTCAGTTCGAAAATCCTTTTTCCTAATTCCGGTTGTTTCATAATAAATGGATTTTGATTTTTCATGCAATGTTAGTTTCAAGGATTAGTTTCACAAATTATTTTCATGCATTTTAACCCGACATTTACACGACAATCCTTTATTGACAGTGGTTTTGAACAAATGCTAAAAATCATGTAATCCAAATATTATGGAATAAAAGTAATAAATTTTGGTACTTTTGTTTGGTAAATTTGACACAAATGAAATTGGTTTTTTCTACCAACAATCAAAATAAACTCCTCGAGGTTCAAAAAATGTTACCACCAGAAATCGAACTCTTAAGTTTAAAAGACATCCATTGTTTTGATGATGTTGAAGAAACCGAAGACACCCTAGAAGGGAATGCAAAATTGAAAGCCAACCACATTCGGGACAACTATCATGTAAATTGTTTCTCAGATGATACGGGTTTGGAAGTGGAAGCACTTAACGGAAGACCTGGTGTTTATTCGGCTCGATATGCTGGAGAGCCAGCCAATGCCGAAAATAATATTGAAAAATTATTGGGAGAACTTCAGGGTAAAACCAATAGAAAGGCTCAATTTCGAACGGCCATCTGCTTGAACTTGAACGACGAGGAATTCTTTTTTGAAGGTGTTTGTAAAGGCATGATCATTGATGAAAAACGAGGAACCAAAGGTTTCGGATACGATCCGGTTTTCATTCCAGATGGATTTGACCAAACGTTTGCCGAAATGAATGAGGCCGACAAGAACCGAATTTCCCATCGCGGTCTAGCCATTCAACAACTAACCGATTTTTTGAAATCCAAATTTGCATAAAGGCTTGATGAAAACGCAACGGTTTGGCATTCCATTTTTAATACTGTCTCTTGGACTTGTTCTCTTTTTCTTATTGAACATTCGACTGGGATCCGTTGATATTCCGCTTAATGCAATTCTCAAATCTATCATCAATGATCCGTCGGTTCAAGATAGTTGGCGAATCATTGTTATGGATTTTAGAATACCCAAGGCCATCACGGCCTGCATTGCTGGAGCAGGACTGGCCATTTCAGGGTTGTTCATGCAGACCTTATTCAGAAATCCGTTGGCTGGTCCCTTTATTTTAGGTATTTCTTCCGGAGCAAGTTTGGGAGTGGCACTCTTGATTTTAGGAGCTGGAATTTTTGGCGGATTCTTATCCGCTATGGCGATGGAATGGGCCCTGCCAATTGCCGCGAGTTTGGGAGCCTTTTTGGTGTTGTTGTCTGTGTTATTAGCTTCCAATAAAATTAAAAACACCATGTCTATTCTAATCATCGGTTTGATGTTTAGTAGTTTCGCGGCAGCCATTATTAGCGTACTCTCCTATTTTAGCGAAGCCGATAAATTACAGCAATTCATCTTTTGGGGATTTGGAAGCTTGGCCAATCTAAGCTGGAATCAGGTACTGATTTTATCGCTAGTCTTCTTTGTAGCATTGATGTACTCCATACGATTGATCAAACCTTTAAACAGTTTGTTACTAGGCGAAAACTATGCGAAAAGTCTAGGGATGAATACACAAGGAAATCGAACCCAAATATTGGTAATTACCAGTCTGTTTACGGGAGTCATTACCGCCTTTGTTGGTCCAATTGCTTTTATTGGCCTAGCAGTACCACATATAGCGCGACTCGTCTTTAACAGCTCCAACCATAAAGTATTATTGCCGAGTTCTGCCATTTTGGGTGCCATCATATTACTGATTTGCGATATCGTTGCTCAGTTACCGAATAACGAAATCACCCTACCCATTAATGCAATCACCTCCATATTCGGAGCTCCAGTGGTAATTTGGTTGCTCATAAAAAAGAAGAAAATATTCATTTAATAGATGGCTAAAAAAAATATCATATCATCTAAAAATCTTTCCATTGGATATCCAACGAAAAACAATCCTGTGGTGATTACTAGTGGTATTGATGTATCCATCTTTGAAGGTGATTTCATAGCCATTCTTGGGAAAAATGGCATTGGGAAATCAACCTTCCTAAAAACCTTAACCACCGAATTAGCTCCGATTGAAGGAAATATTCAACTTATGGAGGCCGATTTAAATAGCTATTCTTCCAAACAACTGGCGTCTGTAATTAGTGTTGTCCTTACAGAATCTATCCCCATGAATCAATTGACGGTTCAAGAGCTAATCGCATTGGGTAGACAGCCCTATACCAACTGGATTGACAACCTATCCGAAAGGGATACAGAGGTGGTTAATAAAGCCATGATGGATACCGAAACCTTTGATTTTAAAGACAAGAAGATCTATGAATTAAGTGACGGAATGAAACAGCGGGTTCTCATTGCAAGGGCACTTGCTCAAGATACGCCGGTTATGATTTTGGATGAACCTACAGTACATTTAGATCTATATCACACAGTTCAGATATTCAAACTTCTTAAGAAACTTGTCGAAGAACAAGGCAAAACCATCATTATCAGTTCTCATGAATTAAATCTCTCTATCAAGTTCGCCTCCAAACTAATGGTGATGAATGAGACGACTAATCATTTCGGAACCACCGTGGAACTCATCGCTGCAAAAGCTTTTGAAACCTTATTTCCTGCAGACGGAATTTCCTTTGATTCCGAATCCCAACAATTTGTGATTAAATAGTCCTTTGTTTCGGGCACAAGAATTCCTATTTTTGAGTCCTTTTTAAATCGAACGAATTTTATGAAAAACATCATTTACATTTTATTCGCCGGACTTCTTATTGCCTGCGGATCAAGTAAAGAAGCCACAAAAGAAGAGAATGTGGATTTAACCGTAAAGTATGCCAGTACCATAACGGCAAAAGACTTGGGGAATCACCTATTTACCTATGCCTCTGATGACTTTGAAGGTAGAGATACAGGTTCTCCAGGACAGAAAAAAGCGGTGAATTATCTAAAAGATTTTTATGTAAATCTGGGATTACCTTCTCCAATTTCAGAAGGAAATTACTTTCAAGAGATTAAAAACGAGTGGTTTGCCAAGAACTCAAGACGTGGAAGAAACTTAAAAGATTCGGAAAACGTACTTGCCTTTTTAAAAGGAACTGAAAAACCAGATGAAATTATTGTAATCTCAGCCCACTTGGATCACGTAGGTACAAGAAACGGTAAAGTCTACAATGGTGCTGATGACGACGGTTCAGGAACTGTTGCATTGTTAGAGATTGCAGAAGCATTTAAAAAAGCAGCTGATGCCGGGCACGGTCCGAAACGATCCATCTTATTTCTTCACGTAACTGGCGAAGAAAGAGGTCTTTTAGGTTCTAAATACTACACAGAGAATCCAATTTTCCCATTGGCCAACACAGTTTGTAACTTGAATATCGACATGATTGGAAGAATTGATCAAAGAAACAAAGAGACTCCCAATTATGTGTATTTGATTGGTTCGGATAAGTTAAGTACCGAATTGCACGAACTTTCTGAGGCAGTGAATAAAAAGTACATGAATATTAAATTGGACTACAAGTACAATGATGAGAATGATCCAAATCGATTCTATTATCGTTCTGATCACTACAATTTTGCAAAGCACAATATTCCGATTATATTTTATTTTAACGGTACGCATGTAGACTATCATCAGCATACAGATACGCCAGACAAGATCTACTACGAGTTGATGAGAAATAGAGCGCAGTTGGTATTCCACACGGCTTGGGAAGTAGCCAATCGCGAAGGACGAATTGTTGCTGACAAGGCCAAGCCTTTGAATAAGAAGACAACAAAATAGTTTTTAAAAAAACAAGACAATAAAAAAATGCGAGCCTGACGGCTCGCATTTTTATTTCTTAATGTTTAGCTTCCTCTTTGAGGAGCTGTGGAAATTTCTTTTTGAATCGATTTAATCTCGGAATCGATACATTTCTAACATAACCGTTATTCGGATTTCGTTTTTCAAAATCCTGATGGTATTCTTCAGCCTTATAAAACTTTTCAATTTTTGCAACCTGAGTAGCAATTTTTCCAGCATACACCTCTTTGTTTAAGCTAGCTATGGTTTTTGTGATAATTACTTTCTCAGAATCATTACTGTAAAAGGCAATAGAACGGTATTGGGTTCCGTAATCTGGATGTTGTCCATTTACGGTTGTAGGATCATGAGATCCAAAGAAAACATCTACTAAGGTCTGAAAAGAAACTTCATCGGGGTTGTAATAAACGGCAACTGTTTCAGCATGACCTGTTTTTCCGGTTCCGATAGTTTGATAGGTCGGATTTTTTGTGAACCCTCCTGCATAGCCAGAAACAGCCTCCTCTACTCCTTTAACACTTTCAAAAATCGCCTCCACACACCAAAAACAGCCACTTGCAAAATAAGCAACTTTGGTTTTCGCACTTGGTACATAGGACTCCTTCACACTCATTTCTTGCTTTTTCGAATATCCATTACATGCAATGAATAGGGCAAAAAAGAAAGTTAATACTACTGATTTCATTGGTTTTATATTTTGTTCTTACCTATTTGCAACAAAGTTCTTAAGAATAGGACTTCATTTTTACTTGATCTTATTGTTATTGTCGATAACTTCATAAAGAACCTACAATTTGTTAGCAACTTTAGGATTTTCTTAAGAAAGCTGGTTGTAGAAATCCATATCAATAAGTACATTTGTTAAGGACCAAAAAACAAATAAACTTGGAGCATTTTATCGTTTCTGCACGAAAATATAGACCTCAAAACTTTGAGGATGTAGTTGGGCAAGAAGCCATTACAAATACCTTATTAAATGCTATCAATAACGACCATTTAGCACAAGCACTGCTCTTTACGGGTCCTAGAGGAGTTGGAAAAACTTCTTGTGCTCGCATATTGGCCAAGAAAATAAACCAAGAAGATCAAGCCGACGGAACCGAATCTGACTTTGCCTTCAATATTTTCGAATTGGATGCTGCCTCGAACAATTCAGTAGATGACATTCGAAGTCTAACGGATCAAGTTCGGATTCCGCCACAAACGGGTTCTTATAAGGTGTACATCATCGATGAGGTACACATGTTGTCTCAAGCGGCATTCAATGCCTTTCTGAAAACTTTAGAAGAGCCTCCTGCACATGCTATCTTCATCTTGGCTACTACTGAAAAACATAAGATCATTCCGACAATTCTATCGCGATGTCAAATTTTTGATTTCAATAGAATTCGTGTAATCGACATCAAAAACTACCTCAAACGAATCTGCGAAAAGGAAAACATAACGGCAGAAGACGATGCCTTGCATGTGATTGCTCAAAAAGCGGATGGTGCCATGCGTGATGCGCTTTCCATTTTTGATCGGGTTGTTAGTTTTTCAGGAAACGAAGTAACCTTGGAAGCAGTGACCAAGAACTTAAATGTTTTGGATTATGACACCTATTTTAAGATGTCAGAACTATTGCTTGAGAACAAAATTCCAGAAATCTTAAACCTATTTGATTCCATTTTAGGTAAAGGATTTGAGGGTCATCACTTTATCAATGGATTGGCTAGTCATTTTAGAGACTTATTGGTAGCGAAAGATCAAAAAACAGTAGAATTACTCGAAGTTGGAGATAGTGCGAAGAAGAAGTATCTACAGCAAGCCACCAAAGCTGGTATTCCATTTTTAATGCAAGCCATTGAAGTGGCAAATTCTTGTGATTTGAACTATAAATCCAGTAAGAATCAACGATTGCTCGTAGAACTTGCCTTGATGCAAATAGGATCCATCACCTTTGATGGTGAAAAAAAAAAGTCTAAGTCCTACATAATTCCAGCTACTTTCTTCCAGACGACTTACGTTCCAAAGAAAAAGAAAGAACAACCGGTAGTTGAGGCTCCAAAACCTTCAGTTCAGCCCCAACCTGCACCAACAGCTGTGGTTGATAAGCCCAAAAAAGCTCCAGTTCTAAAAACAGTTTCGAGACGAAAAAATTCCTTGACACTGAAAAGTGTTCTTGAAAAGAAAAAGGACGATTCCAAAAAAACGGAGGAAATCAATTACGATAATTATCCGAAGGATGTATTTGCGGAGAAGAAAATGCAAACGCTTTGGATAGAGTACTATCAGCAACTCCAAAAGAAGGGAGAAAAAAGTATGGCTTCGATTCTCGAAATGCAATTACCGAAACTGGGTGAAAATTTTACCCTACACCTCTCCTTACCAGGAAAGCTCATGAAAGAGCAGCTCGAAAAAGAGCAGCCCAAATTGTTAGGTTTCTTAAAAAAGGAATTGAATAATTACGGAATCAAACTGGATATTAAGGTAGATAAAACCATCAAGCAGAAAATTGCCTATACCAATCGTGAAAAATTCGATGAATTAAAGAGTAAAAATCCGTTGCTTGAAAAACTTCGTCAGACTTTCGAACTCGACTTGTAAGAATCGCCAATACTTTTTCCTAAGTACGCTAAGGTAATGTTCTCCTTCGGCTCATTGGCTTTTTCAAACTCAGCCACCAAGTAAATGGACTTTCCTTTCTCAATAAATAATGGAATTGATTTTTCCTCTTTACTCAAGATTTCAAGGATATTGTTGTACTCCGTTTCATTTTCGATTTTAGTGGTCAATATCTCAGGATTCTCTCGGTAAGCTTCGGATAAATTGATGTAATCATCTTGAGGGGTAAAAAAGCCTTCTCGATCCTTTGGTGTCGCATTGATCAATTCTTTGGAAGTCGCGAGTTTATAAGCCCCGTGTTCTCCAAAATCATGCGAGAAACGTTGCAGTGCATGTTGGTTAACTGCATCCGATCCAGTAATGGCCAACAAGTATCCAACATCGTTCAATTCAATGTTATCTGTTAGTTCGTCATCATACACATTGACTCTCAATGCCTCTAAATCGGCATCCAAAGCCTGTTGAATGAAGTGCTGGTTACTATCGATCAGAATGACCCTTTTGCCTTTATCTTTCAAATAAGAAGCTATTAATCGGGCTGGATTCGATGCTCCTACAAACATAATAGCATCGGAGCTTTTCAAGAAAACACCTACCAACTTGGCAAAAAATCTAGCGGTAGTGGCGTTTAATAATACTGTTCCTAGCACAATCATAAATACCAACGGTGTGATGTATTCTGCTCCCGGCACACCATCCTTCAGTAATTTCCCTCCAAAAAGGGAAGCAATACCGGCTGCTACAATACCTCGAGGTCCTACCCAACTAATGAAGAGCTTTTCATTAAATTTCAATTTCGATTTGGTGGTACTTAAAAAGACTGCCAAAGGTCGAATGATAAAAACCACACAGGCAAACAATGCTGCTGTTTTCCATGAATACAATAGCATCAACTCTTTGTAATCGATGTTGGCTGCTAGTAGAATGAATAAGATGGATATCAATAATACGCTCAATGACTCCTTGAAATACAAAAGTTCTTTGATATTCTTCAACTGGCTATTTCCAAGAACCATTCCCATCACCACAACGGCCAATAAACCGGATTCGTGAGCAAAGATGTCTGATTCTACATACACTAATAAAACGGTTGATAAGGAAACCACATTCAACAAATAATGCGGAATCAGTTTTTTATTGATAGCAAAAGCAAGGGCATGGGCAAAAGTAAATCCGAAAGTTGTACCGAATAATATGATCTTTCCAAACTCAATCAATGCTGTTTTGGTAAAACCACTATCACCACCAACACTAATGAACTCAAACACTAATACGGCGACCAATGCACCGATAGGATCAATTAGAATTCCCTCCCACTTTAGAACCGCAGAGACATCCTTTTTCAATGGAATGTTTCTTAAAATTGGAGTGATTACCGTTGGTCCAGTAACAATGATTAAGGCCGAGAATAACAAGGAAATCTGCCATGACAATCCGAAGATGAAATGAGCCACAACACCTGCAGCCAAAAAGGTAATGGCTGCCCCAAGCGTAATCAATTTGGTAATTACGGGACCTAAATTTTTAATCTCATTCCGTTTTAGGGTCAATCCGCCCTCAAAGAGAATAATACTAATGGCAAGGGATACGAAAGAATAGAGTCCGTCTCCTGGAAATAACCCTTTTTGACCATTCCATATGGGTTCAATCCATTTGGTACCGTCTTCGCTCAAAAAGGTTGCGGCAACGGGCCCTACTAACAAACCGATTAGAATCAGTGGTAGGATAGCTGGAATTTTTAACTTCCAAGCAACCCATTGGGCTAAGATTCCAAATATGATAATTCCGGCTAGTTCTAACATAATTCGTAAAAAGACGAAGTTAACAAAAAAGAGATAAGAAGCAAGGTTAACAAAATTTTAAAATGGTTAATTTTGCCCAAAAGATTCACATGTTAGGACTTCAATTTGACACACCGACTTCTTGGGCTGAAATCGCCAAAGACAACTTGCAACAAATTCTTACAGATCACGCCTTCTTAGAGCAAAAAGCAGCATCCAATGCGGTATCATTGATCATCAACTATTCTGAAGAAACTGAGTTGGTAAAAGAGATGAGTGATATTGCCATTGAAGAAATGCAACACTTTAAAATGGTGCATTCTCTAATGGTAAAACGAGGTATGGTTTTGGGTAGAGAACAACGAAACGATTATGCCATCAAACTTCAAAAGTTCTTTCCAAAAACCAATGATCGTACTGATGCTCTTGTGAAGCGTTTGTTGGTAGCCGCACTCATTGAGGCAAGAAGTTGCGAACGTTTCAAAGTATTTTCTGAAAATATGGAAGACGAGCAACTCAGAACCTTTTACAAAAATCTAATGATTTCTGAAGCCAATCACTATACCACCTTTTTAGGCTTGGCTCGAAAATACCAGGATCGAGAAATTGTGGATGAAAAATGGAAATCCCTTCTTGCTTATGAGTCAGAATTGATGAAAGAAAGAGGAAATTTGGCCAAAATACACGGTTAATCTGCGTCGATTTTATGTTCTCTAAAGCCGAATCTGCTCAACTTAGACAAGAGTTCTGGACCAGTTTTGGAAAGTCTTTTCCTAGAAAGTGGATTTTATACAATACCAAAATCAAAGGCTTGTCCTTTAAGTTCTATGCGGATAATAAAAAGGCCATGATTGTCCTTGATATAGAACATCGCGACGAAATAATTTCTGAGATTTTATTCGAGCAATTGGAGTCTCTCAAATCAATTTTGGAGAATGAATACTTGCCCGAAATTATTTTCAATAAGGAGTACTTTTTAGAGAACGGAAAGAAAATTTCTAGAATTTATCTGAATCACACTGAGAAATTCAGCATTCACAACAAAAATACCTGGCGAAGCTGTTACGAGTTTTTCAACGAAAACATGACTAAGTTTGAAATGTTCTTCTTGGAATTCGAAGATTACATCCGACAAGCCTTATCATAAATCCTTACTGAATAAAACTGTAGGAAAAAGGGTAGCTTGGTGGCAGGTTATAGCTCGCACGAATGGCATTCCGAATCGGGAAAATCAAATAGAAAAAGGCCAATACTATGATTCCTAACAAACCAATTCCGAAGAATAAAATAAGCGGTATACAAATTAGAATATAGATAAACATGGAGATTCTAAAATTCAGAATTGCCTTTCCATGCATATCCATACCAATAATTTCATCCCTTTTTGACAACCAGATAATCAAAGGCACAATGAATCCGCCGATTCCGGTTACAAAATCCAATAATTGACTTAAATGGGTAAGTATTAATAGTTGTTTGTCTTCTCTCATGGTAAGTTGATTCGTTAGTTGTGTAAAATAAAAAAGGGAAATTCCAACCTCATCTCCAGCTGAAACCTCCCTAGCAAATGCTTTTTCTTTTTCGTTTATAATATCTTTAATGCAAGAGGATAACTGGTTTCTTGTCCATTATTTGCCCGGATAGCATTCAAAATCGGAAATACCAAATACAGAATACTGATGATGAGTAGTCCGATGAAACCAACTCCGAAGATTAACAAAGGCAAACACAGCACAATGTAGATGAACATGGAGATTCTAAAATTTAGAATTTGTCTCGCTTGATCATCCAAATTCAATACCTCATCACGTTTGAAGAGCCAAATCACCAAAGGCACCACAAAACCACCGATACCAGATACCAAATCAAGTAACTGACTTAAATGGGTTGCTGCCAATAATTTTCTGTCTTCTTTTAACATGATGAATAAACTACATATATATGACGACCAAAGCGTCCACATGTTACAAAAACCTTTTAAATTATTGAATTCGTAATTTTTTAACATTTATTAACAATTTTGATTACGAAAAAGTTAAGAATCGTTAAATACTTGCAATTTTCCTTTATATCTATATCTTGTTATAGAACACTAAAAACAACAAATGACAAAATTAAAGACAAATCAAAATCCAGTAAATGTAGTAACCGAATTAAATGTATTGTTAGCCGATTATCATGTCTTTTATCAAAAATTAAGAAACTTTCATTGGAATGTTATGGGAGAAAACTTCTTCGATTTACATGAAAAATTTGAAAGTATGTATAATGATACACGTGTGAAAATTGATGAAGTAGCAGAACGCATCATCACCTTAAAGTATCATCCTGTAAGTAAACTTGGCGATTACCTTGAAATATCCAACATACAAGAGTCTTCACCTCTTTTGACCGATAAAGAAATGGTAGAAAAAATTGTAGAGGATCAGGAAATCCTCATCAAACAGTTATATAAGATTAACGAGGAAGCCAACAAAAACAATGATGAAGGAACCATTGATTTAATTGGGGCATACATTCGACAAACCGAGAAATCATCTTGGATGCTAAATGCTTGGTTGAAAAAGCCTGATACCAAAATGAACAGTGTACTGCTTAGAAAAAGTGAGACGGTTTCTTAATCGATGAGCTACTCCAAAAAAATAAAATATACGTACAACCTTAAAAACAACTTTATGTTAAAAACAAAATATATAATCTCAACGCTACTCATCAGTTTTATAACCCTGATTTCAACTGCCCAATCAGACGAATTGCAAAATGGTTGGATATTGGAAAAAACAGAAATCGGAAAAATGAAGATTGATGGGGATGATTGGGTCACCTTTAAACAAGAAACGCGCACTACAGCACAGTGGAACGTAATTCTTGATCCAAATGATAAATACCAATTAAATCAAGATTTAATTGTAAAACCAATCCGAGTAACAAAATACATTCAATCAGATATTGATATGGATGATCAATTTGATGCGAAGGTCATGTTAACTTATTTAAAAATGGACACCAACCTACTATTCCAAATGGATAGAGGGGGATTAAAAGTAAGCACTGAGGATTCGGATATTCGCATACAATCCATAGTACCTTCTGAAAATCCAAAGCATCGAATTTTAGACGGAAGAATTACTGATAATGGTACTTACACGATTTATTTAAGTAATGAAGATCAAACAACCATCGAAGTTCAAGATTACAGCAAATTCTAGTATTGTAATCATTGTACATGAATTAAATGACCAAAAAAAGTCCGACGAAAAGTTGGGCTTTTTTTTGGCTTTGAATCTAACTACTTTTGTAGCATGATTCAACAAGACACCATTATTGCCGTTTCTACTCCAGCTGGAGTTGGAGCCATTGCAAATATTCGTTTGTCAGGCGACAAAGCAATCGCCTTGGTAAACGAGAACTTTCAATCGGTTCGCAAGGGCAAGTCTTTGTTACATCAAAAATCACACACCATTCATTTGGGACATATTGTGGCCAATGGCAACGTCATTGATGAAGTATTGGTATCACTATTTAAAGGCCCTAATTCCTATACTGGAGAAGACGTGGTAGAAATTTCTTGTCACGGGTCTCATTACATACAAGAGAAAATTCTACAGCATTTTTTGCAACAGGATTGCCGATTGGCCGATCATGGGGAATTTACGCTCCGAGCTTTTTTAAATGGTAAAATGGATTTGAGTCAGGCTGAAGCAGTAGCAGATCTTATCGCATCCAACTCTGAGGCCAGTCATCAAATTGCCATGCAACAGATGCGTGGAGGAATTTCCAACGAACTAAAGGACCTTCGTTTGCAGTTGCTCGACTTTGCTGCGCTGATCGAATTGGAACTAGATTTCTCAGGAGAAGATGTCGAATTTGCCGATCGAACCAAATTTTATGACTTGATTGAGAGAATATCTGCGGTGTTAAAGCGATTGATAGATTCTTTTGCCTTCGGAAATGCCATGAAAAACGGAATTCCTGTAGCTATTATCGGTGAACCAAACGTTGGCAAGTCGACCTTACTGAATGCGCTTCTCAACGAGGAGAAAGCCATTGTTTCGGACATTGCAGGAACTACGAGAGACGCCATTGAAGATGAAATTGTTCTCAATGGTGTGGTATTCCGATTCATAGATACAGCTGGACTTCGAACTACTTCTGATGTTATTGAAAATATAGGGATTCAAAAAGCCTATGAAAAGGCTCAAAAAGCTCAATTGGTTATCTTTTTGATAGAGAGCAAACGAATTATTGATTCGCCTGAGGATTACAAAGCCCAACTTCAAAATATCGAGGAAAAACTACCTGAGAAGAATATTTTGATCATTGCCAACAAGGTTGATCAACTCTCTGAAATAGATCAAAAATTCTTAAAAGGGAACCACGAAGAAGTGCTCTTACTGTCTGCAAAAGAAAAACTTGGAATTGATACCTTAGAAAAGGAATTGATTTCCCTTATTAATGCGGGTGAACTCAGCAATAACGAAACAGTGGTTACCAATTCGAGACACTTTGAATCGCTTTCTAATGCCTTTACCTCCATTCAGGATGTCAAGAATGGTCTCGACTTAGGCATAGCCTCAGACTTAGTAGCCATTGACATTCGAGAATGCCTTCGTCACCTTGGAAATATTACTGGTGAATATGATGTTGACAAGGACATCTTAGGTCATATCTTCTCAAATTTCTGTATCGGGAAGTAACTTACTTTCTTTTATTTGTTAATCCTTTGTTATTGTTGGTTTTATAGTGTTTTATCTTCTTTTATTTGTTGCTTATTTACTCTTTTTTGATTAAATTTGTTGTATATCTGTTGCCTTAAATATGGATTTGTTGCCCAAATCTGTTGGCGAAAATAAAGGCGAAATGATGCACCATAACGCACCACGTTGCACCATTACGCTACATAAAGCACCATTTATGAGCAGTAATTTATTCATTCCTAAAACTTGTAAGCATTGCGGTAATGCCTTCACAGCACGTACAACAGTTACTAAATACTGTGGCGATACTTGTGCAAAAGAGCATATAAGGCACGTAAGCGTAAAGAAAAAATCCAAGCTACTCTTACTGAAGATATGCAACAGCAAAAACAAGTTGTTGAAGTTCACAATCCTAATGCTGTAAATAACAAGGATTTTTTAAGCGTTACAGAAGCCTCACAACTTATTGGTGTGAGTAGATGGACCATTCAAAGAATGATTCAACAAGGACGTTTAAAAGCAGTTCCTTTTGGTAGAAAGCGTATTGTGGCCAGATGGCAAATAGAAAACCTCTTTAATTAATTCCATTATGAAAGTAACATTAAGACAACGCAAGAAAAACGACAAAATAAGCCTGTATTTAGATTACTATCATAAAGGTAAACGTAAAACCGAATACTTACGCTTATACCTTACACCAAATCCTAAAACCAAAACGGAAAGAGAGGTAAACAGGAAAACGAAGCAACTTGCAGAAACTATTTGTGCACAACGACAGATTGAAATTCAAAACGGTATTTATGGCTTTCAAGATATTGAAAAGCTAAAAGGCAGTTTTATTACTTATATCACAGCTTTAGCAGAAAAGAAAAATACAAGCTCTGGCAATTATGGTAATTGGAATAGTATGCTAAAACATTTAAAAAAGTTTTGTCCAACTGATGTTAGTTTTCAAGATATAGACAAATCATTTGTTGAGCGTTTCAAAGAGTATTTAGATAAAGATGCAATAGGTAGAGCAGGTAAGCAATTGTCTCAAAATTCAAAATATTCATATTTCGGGAAATTTTCAGCAGCATTAAAACAGGCTGTAAAGGATGGTATATTAAAAGTAAATCCTGCAAATGGTGTTGAATACTTTAAACAAGGCGAACCTCAACGAGAATTTTTAACGCTTGATGAATTACAAAAGGCAGTTAATACAGAATGTGAACTACCTATTTTAAAAAATGCTTTTATTTTTTCAGCTTTAACCGGATTACGTTGGTCAGATATTGAAAAACTAATATGGTCAGAAATCCAGCACTCTAAAGAAATGGGATATTATATCAGATTTAGACAAAAGAAAACTAAAGGTGTAGAAACCTTACCAATATCAGACCAAGCAAGAAATCTATTAGGAGAAAAAGGTAATCCAGATGATAAAGTATTTGATGGTTTGCATTATAGTGCCTGGTCTAACTTAAAGCTACAACAATGGATGATGAAAGCAGGTATTACTAAAAATATAACCTTCCATTGTGCGCGTCATACCTACGCTACCTTACAATTAACTTTGGGTACAGACATATATACAGTATCAAAATTATTAGGTCATAAAGAGTTAAGAACTACACAGATATATGCAAAAGTAATTGACGATAAAAAGAAAGAAGCGGCTAACCGTATTCAACTGGATTTATAATGAAAGGAAGTATATTTTCAAGTTTGGTTTCTATAACCAATGGCTTGCATAGAGATAATAGACAGGAAAAGGATTTTAAATTCCTATTGTCTGATTTTAAATTAAATCCAAAAGCCAATAACGCAGTTTTTAAAGTAAACTTTAAAAAGCCTTTAAATGCGAAAAAAGAATACTACCAAAAGGTAATATTTAATGAAACAGAAAATACAGTAGCATCTTTTGTAAAGGAATTTCCTAAAAATGCATGCATACATTAGGGTTGAAAATTCCTCTTTACATTTTAAATATCAATAAAACAGAAGCAGAAGATATTATTGCTTACGACCTCAATTGGGGTAAAAAGTTAATGCCTGTAAGTGGCACATACATACGTATTAGCGAAAATCAATTCCTACTGTTTAATAATGCACGTTATCCTAATTCACAGCGATATGCAGATACAGATGGTTATCCGTTTCCAATAAAAATTAAGGTAAGCAGTCCAGATGAAGATGCTTTTGAAGATGCAGACGTGGTTTTAGAGTTATTAACACAGGTATATCAATTTAGCAGATTGTATTGGAAATCACTTCGACAACAAAATGTACCTATTACCATAAAATACCCAGAAATGGTAGCACAAATAGCACCACGATTTAATAATGGTGTTCCAGACGATGCTAAAGATGCCTTATGGTTTTTGTAATTAATTTGCACAACTATTGCATCATTAAATTTTTATCTTTGTAATTGTGAAATTTGTAACAATCATATTATCCTTAATCATACTATTGCTTTCAGCAAAGCCTTGTTCTGATGGGCAAAACATAGAAGATCAGCATCAAGACGACATAAGTGTTAATCACAACCATCAAGAAGATAGTGACGATTCTTGTCCTGTAACTTGTATTTGCAATTGTTGTGGTATGGCAATTACTTATGAACCAATCAAGACATTTGATTTAAAACTCAATATTGAAATCTCATCGGAGTTAATTTCTACATATCAACCTATTTACTGGTTTAACTTCCTTTCCAACATTTGGCAACCGCCACAAGTAATAAGCTAAAACGTTTCGATTTTAAATCAATTATTTAGTTAATTACAATTATAATTCAATGAATAAATACCTATTGAGTATAAAGCTCATATTAATACTTTGCCTATCGTTAAAGGCACAAACATCAGACATACAAATAAAAGTCCTAACAGAAGCTGAAAACGAGCCTTTATTGGGTGCTACGGTTTACTTTGAAGCATTAGAAAAAGGAGCAGTCACCAATTTTGATGGTATTGCAACTTTTACAGAAATTCCAGATGGTCAGCATCAAATAATTATTTCTTTTTTAGGCTTTGAAACATTTGAGACAACAATTCAAATTCCAAGTAATACAGAATTAATGTTTAAACTAAAAGAGGGCGGTAATCAATTAGATGCTGTAGTACTGCAATCTACAAGAAGCACAAGAACAGTACGAAAAATACCTACACGTATAGAGTTTATAGGTGCAGAGGAATTAGGAGAAAAAGCTATAATGAATCCTACTAATATTTCTATGGTGCTTCGAGAAAGTACAGGAATACAAATGCAACAAACATCATTAAGTAGTGGGAGTACCAATATTCGTATTCAAGGATTAGATGGTAGGTATACACAACTTTTAAGAGATGGATTTCCCTTATATGGTGGTTTTTCAAGTGGATTAAGTATTCTACAAATACCACCTTTAGATTTACAACAATTTGAGATTATTAAAGGAAGTTCATCAACCCTTTATGGTGGAGGTGCTATTGCAGGATTAGTAAATATGGTATCTAAAACACCAGACGAAGAACCTGCATTAGATATAATGCTCACGCAGACACAAGCGTTAGGAAGTACAGCCAATGTATTTTATAGCAAACGAAATGAAAAATTTGGTGTTTCACTTTATGGCTCTGGTCATTATCAAAAAGCATACGACCCAGAAGATGATGGCTTTAGCAACCTACCAAAAACAACGTCAATTTCTTTTAATCCTAAACTGTTTTATTATCCATCAGATAAAACAACACTTTGGTTTGGATTAAACGGAACGTATGATGATAGAATTGGTGGAGATATTACCAAAATTGAAAGTGGTGCGGATGGTATTCATCAATATACAGAAGAAAACAACTCAAAACGAGTAAGCAGTCAATTTGTATATCAAACACAATTAGATTCCGTTAGTTCATTAGAGTTTAAAAATAGTGTCTCTTTTTTCGATAGGAACTTAACTGTTCCGGATTTCAATTTTGATGGCAAACAAACAAATACGTTTACTGAAATATCTTATAATACAGCATCAGAAAATACGGATTGGATAGTTGGAGCTAATCTATATACCTCAAATTTCGATGAAAATGATAAAGCACCATTACAAAGAGACCAAAAAGATGTGACCTTTGGAGCATTTGCAAATAATATTTACGACATATCGGATAATTGGATATTAGAAACAGGATTAAGAGCAGATTATAATACGGATTTCGGTTTCTTTCCACTTCCAAGAATTTCATTACTTTATAAAAACAATAGTGGATTTTCAAGTAGAATTGGTGGAGGTTTAGGGTATAAGATTCCTGATATTTTTACAGAAGAAGCAGAGTATATTAACTTTGAAAATGTGCTTGCAATAGATAAATCTACAGTAGATGCAGAACGTTCTTATGGTGTTAATTTTGATTTGAATTATCAAACTCGTCTATCTGATGAGATTGGTTTTTCGATAAATCAATTATTCTATGTTACCGCTATTAATGATGGATTGCTTTTAAATTCAACAGATAACGGATTATTTCAGTTTGAAAATGCACCAGATGAAATCTTTAGTAAAGGAGCAGAAACCAATATAAAATTTACATACAAAGACTTTAGATGGTTTTTAAACTATGCACTTATTGATACCAAACTAAATTATTTACCTGGTAATCCACAAAAGCCATTAACAGCAAAACATAATGCAGGAAGTGTTATAATGTACGAATCTAAAAAATGGCGCATAGGTTATGAAACTTATTATACAGGGAAACAGTTCTTGTCTAATGGTACAGAAACTACAGACTTTGTAACTATGGGTTTAATGGTTATGCGTAACTTTAAATTGGGAAGTGTATTTGTAAATTTCGAAAACTTTACAGATAGAAGACAAAGCAGGTTTTCACCTTTGGTTTTACCACCGCACGAAAATCCTGTTTTCCCAGAAATATATGCGCCTACAGATGGTTTTATATTTAGTGTAGGACTCATAATTAAACCATTTGGTAACGAAGACGACGATTAATTATGGAAACAATAGAACAAGTATTAGAATCAAAAAACATACGAGTTACTGCAATGCGTATGTTAATTTATAAGTTCCTAGTTGAGAAGGAGGTTGCAGTAACATTGAGTGATATAGAAAATGCTTTTGAAAAAGCAGACAGAACTACCTTATACCGTACAATTAAAACTTTTGAGGAAAAAGATATTGTCCATCAAATTGATGATGGCACAGGGATAACAAAATATGCTTTATGTGAAAAGGGATGTAATTGTGAAATTGAAACTGATTTGCACTTACACTTCCATTGTAACAATTGCAATGAAACCATTTGCTTAACAGACCATAAAATCCCTCAAATTAAAGTACCTGATGGCTTTGTTTCGGAAAATGTAAACTTGGTTGTAAAAGGTATATGTGATAAGTGTAGTGGATAACAAATGCACTTCCATTGCACTTATTATTAAATTACTTTTATCCAAAATTAGTGGATATGAAGTTTAATACTAAAATACCTAAACATATCAAACAGGCTTATATCGAAGAATTAAAACAATACAGTTTCTGTTTAGAAAATAAGCGGTTTGGTAATGCTTGGTTTCATTTAGAACGCAGTCATATAATAGGACAGTCTTATCCTATAGAACATACCTATTCACATTGGCTAATGCTAAAGTTTGGATTTAGACAAAAAGATACTAAAGAAGTATTCGGTCAAATTATTAGATTGCTTGTTGGTGGTTGGAAATCATTTATAAATCACGTTCCTCTTGGTAATACAGGTGGCGCAAACGTACCACCATTAAAACGTATGCCTATTCCAAATGACATTGAAAAAGTATTAGATATAGAATGAAAAATAAATTAGCGGTTACAAGTATCCTAACAGCAATCACAGCTTCATTGTGTTGCATCACACCAGTTTTGGCATTAATTGCAGGAACAAGTGGTGTAGCTTCAACTTTTTCTTGGATAGAACCATTTAGACCTTACTTAATAGGGCTAACTATATTAGTTCTTCTCTTTGCTTGGTATCAAAAATTAAAACCAGAAAAAGAAATCGACTGTGAATGTGAAACGGATAAAAAACCAAAATTTATTCAGTCAAAAACCTTTTTAGGAGTTGTAACAGTATTCGCAATAGTGATGTTGGCATTTCCATACTACTCAAGTATGTTTTATCCAAATTCAGAGAAACAAATTGTTGTCGTTGATAAATCAAATATCAAAACAACAGAGTATAAAATAAGTGGAATGACTTGTCCCAGTTGTGAAGCTCACGTAAACCACGAAGTAAATAAACTTAACGGAATTGTGAACTCAAAAACATCATACAAGAATGGTAACGCAATCATTGAGTATGACCAAACTAAAACTAATGAATTAGAAATTGAGAAAGCAATTAATTCTACAGGTTATAAAGTAACTGATAAAAATTAAAATTGATGCAAACTATATTAAAATCTGAAATCACTTGCCCAACCTGTGGTCATAAAAAGGAAGAAGATATGCCAACAAATGCCTGTCAATTCTTTTATGAATGTGAGAAATGTAAAACAGTTTTAAAACCAAACAAAGGAGATTGTTGTGTGTATTGTTCTTATGGTACAGTTCCTTGTCCACCAATTCAACAAAACAAAAGTTGTTGTTAAAACTAACTTGATGAAAAAAAAGAAAATCAATTTAAAAGATTTAAAACCAAATTCAGAAGCACAACATTCTCACGATGATGGTCATAATCACGGTAATGGAAGTGCATTCAAAACATACATTCCTGCTATCATAAGTTTTGTTATGTTAATGGTAGGTATCGCTGTAGATTATTTTGATGCGATTCCTCAATTTCAAGGATGGATTCGAGTAGTTTGGTACACTTTAGCATATATTCCAGTTGGATTTCCTGTAATTAAAGAAGGTTGGAAAAGTCTTATAAAAGGCGATGTTTTTACCGAGTTCTTTTTAATGTCTATTGCCACCATTGGTGCGTTTATCATTGGTGAATATCCTGAAGGTGTGGCAGTAATGCTATTTTATGCAGTAGGAGAATTATTTCAAAACGCAGCAGTTAATAGAGCAAAAGGAAATATTAAAGCCTTATTAGATGTTCGACCAAAAGAAGCCAATGTATTTCGTGATGGTGATTATGTTAGTGTGTCGCCAGAAGCTGTAAATATTGGTGAAAAAATACAAATTCGAGTAGGTGAGAAAATACCGTTAGATGGGATTTTATTATCCGAAAAAGCATCTCTAAACACCGCAGCGTTAACAGGCGAGAGCAAACCAGATTCCATTCAGAAAGAAGCAAAGGTTTACGCAGGTAGTATCAATTTAGAAAGCGTTATTGAAGTTGAGGTAACTAATAAGTTTGAAGACAGTTCTATTGCGAGAATATTAGATTTGGTTCAAAATGCTACAGCTCGTAAGTCTAAAACAGAACTATTTATTAGACAGTTTGCTCGTATCTACACACCAATTGTTGTGTTTTTAGCTATTGGTGTTACTTTTATACCTTACTTTTTTGTAGATGATTATGTGTTTAGAGATTGGTTATACAGAGCATTAATTTTCTTGGTAATATCTTGTCCTTGTGCCTTAGTGATTTCAATTCCATTAGGATATTTCGGTGGATTGGGAGCAGCTTCAAAAAATGGAATATTATTTAAAGGTGCTTCATTTTTAGATGCTATGACCAAAATAAATACTTTGGTAATGGACAAAACAGGAACCGTTACCAAAGGTGTTTTTAAAATCAAAGAAGTAAAAGCAATTGGTTGGAATGAATCTGATTTTATGAAGTATTTAATGGCTATGGAAGAACAATCCACGCATCCAATAGCTAAAGCCATAATGGTATATAAAGGAACTGAAAATAGCTATGAAGCAAAAGAAGTTTCTGAAATTGCTGGTAAAGGATTAAAAGGTATAGTAAACGGTAAAACTGTTTTAGTAGGTAACCAAGCCTTAATGATTGCCAATAGTATTGATGTTCCAACTGAAACGGAATCTATTGTAGAATCGATAGTATTAGTTGCTATCGATAATCAATTTGCAGGTTATGTAGTAATAGCAGATGAATTAAAAGAGGATGCAAAAGAAACAATTACAGATTTACATAAAGTAGGCATTAAAAATATTATGATGCTTTCTGGTGATAAAGATTCTATAACTCAACAAGTCGCTAAAAAGTTGAATATTGAAAATGCTAAAGGTGGTTTACTACCAGAAGATAAATTAAACGAAGTTGAATCTTTAAAGAAGAATCCTGAAAATAAAGTAGCCTTTATAGGTGATGGTATTAACGATGCACCTGTTTTAGCATTAAGTAACGTTGGTATTGCGATGGGTGGTTTAGGTAGTGATGTAGCTATTGAAACAGCAGATGTCATTATTCAAACAGACCAACCATCAAAAGTAGTGAGAGCCATTAAAATTAGTCGTTCTACACGCAAAGTAGTTTGGCAGAATATCATTTTAGCGTTTGGAGTTAAAGTTATTGTCTTGATATTAGGAGCAGGTGGTTTAGCCACAATGTGGGAAGCTGTTTTTGCAGATGTAGGAGTAGCATTATTAGCAATTTTAAATGCAGTTCGATTGCAGAAAATGAAATGGGATTAAGCAGATTAATCAATTAAACTTCTGTTAAACAAAATCAATAGTTGTTAAAATTTCGTAACTTCGCAATCAATATGAAGCAGATTTTCCATAAAATAATGTCTTTAGCAATGACTTTTGTAGTGTTATTCTCTACAATGTCATTTACTGTGAATATGCATTATTGTGGAGATACTTTAGTAGAATCTGCTATCTTTCAAAAAGCCAAAGGTTGCGGAATGGAAATGGAAAAGCCTTCAACCGAAGAATGTTCTATTACCAAGAAAAATTGTTGTGATGATAAACAATTAGCAATTGAAGGTCAAGACGAATTACAATTGCAAGTTGACAAAATCACGTTTGAGCAACAAGTATTCATCGCTTCATTTGTTTATACTTACATTAACCTTTTTGAAGGTTTAGACAGTAATGTATCTACCTACGAAGAATACAAACCACCACTCGTCATAAGGCAACTCTACAAGATTGACGAGACATACTTAATTTGATTTTTAAACAATAGACTCTTTTATCCTATGACTGCAATGTCGTAAGGATAATTTACTGTATTCGGTGTTTTTACAACACTATTGTCTAATTGTTTAAAATCAATCATATGCTAAATAAAAGCATCAAATTTTTAATAGAAAACAAACTCGTTGCAGTTTTACTACTTGTCCTTTTTATTGGATGGGGAACTGTTAATGCACCTTTTAATTGGGATACAGGATTTTTGCCAAGTAACCCTGTAGCAGTAGATGCTATTCCCGATATAGGTGAAAATCAACAAATCGTATTTACCAAGTGGGATGGTCGTTCCCCTCAAGATATAGAAGACCAAATAACCTATCCATTAACCACATCATTATTGGGTATTCCTGGAGTGAAAACCATTCGTAGTTCCTCTATGTTTGGGTTTTCAAGCATCTATATCATTTTTGAAGAGGATATAGAATTTTACTGGAGCAGAAGTCGTATTCTCGAAAAACTTAATTCCTTACCAAGTGGTTTATTACCCGAAGGTGTTAATCCAGCGTTAGGTCCAGATGCCACAGGATTAGGACAAATATTTTGGTACACACTTGAAGGTCGTGATGAGAACGGTAATGTAACAGGTGGTTGGGATTTACACGAATTACGTAGTATTCAAGATTACTATGTTAAATATGCCTTGTCCTCTGCAAGCGGTGTTTCTGAAGTTGCATCAATTGGTGGTTATGTTCAAGAGTACCAAGTGGATGTAAACCCAGAACTAATGCGTCAATATAACATTGGGTTACATCATATTGTTAAAGCTGTAAAAGAAAGTAATAAGGATATTGGCGCACAAACCTTGGAAATTAACCAAGCTGAATATTTAGTTCGTGGTTTGGGGTATGTAAAATCCATTGCAGATATTGAAAATGCTGTAGTTGATTCTGAAAATTTCACTTCAATAAAAATTAAAGACATTGGAAAAGTTTCATTAGGTCCAGCAACAAGACGAGGTTTATTGGATAAAGAAGGTGCTGAAGTTGTTGGTGCTGTTGTGGTGGCTCGTTATGGAGCAAACCCAATGGAAGTCATTAATAACGTAAAGAAAAAAATTAATGAATTAAGTGCAGGATTACCTTCAAAAGTTTTGGCAGATGGAAGAACATCACAAGTTACCATAGTGCCTTTTTATGACAGAACAGAATTGATACAAGAAACTTTAGGTACACTCAATGAAGCCTTAACTCTTGAAATATTGATTACCATTTTGGTTATAATCATTATGGTGTTTAATCTTCGAGCTTCTGTCTTGATTTCAGGATTATTACCAGTTGCAGTCTTAATGGTATTTATTGCGATGAAACTCTTTGGCGTCGATGCTAATATTGTCGCATTATCTGGTATTGCAATTGCTATCGGAACAATGGTCGATGTTGGTGTTATACTATCAGAAAATATCATTCGGCATTTAGATGAAGATGATGGAACACAATCCATTAATACAGTAGTTTACAACGCAACAGCCGAAGTTTCTGGTGCAATCGTAACCGCAGTAATGACTACAATTATAAGTTTCATTCCTGTATTTACAATGATTGGCGCTGAAGGTAAATTGTTCAGACCATTAGCATTCACAAAAACCTTTGCATTAACAGCTTCAATAATTGTAGCATTGTTTTTAATTCCACCTTTTGCAGCGTTTTTATTCAGAAAGAAAAGCATAAAAACGCATTTTAAATATGCTTTAAATGGCGTTTTAATAGTATTAGGGATAATAGCAATAATCTATGGTTATTGGTTAGGATTAATATTGATAGCTTTTGGTATCACAGCATTGTTAAGTACTCAAAATAAAATAACAGAAAAACAATCCAACTTAATTAATATCATAATATGTACAACTGCAATAGTATTTCTGTTAGCGGAATATTGGAGACCTTTAGGAGTTGATAAAAGTATCTTCTGGAACCTCACCTTTGTTGGTGTCATTTGCTTTGGCTTATTGGGTGTTTTCTCATTGTTTATCAGGTATTATACTCGAATTTTAAGATGGTGTTTAGATAATAAATTACTATTTCTTTCAATTCCAACTGCAATTGTCATTGCTGGTTTTTTCATTATGAAAAACACAGGCAAAGAATTTATGCCATCGTTAAATGAAGGTTCTTTTTTATTGATGCCTACTTCTATGCCACATTCTGGTGTAGAAGAAAATAAGCGTGTTTTACAGCAGTTAGATATGGCAGTTGCCAGTATTCCTGAAATCGAAACTGTAGTTGGAAAAGCAGGTCGTACAGAATCTGCATTAGACCCAGCACCACTATCAATGTATGAAAATGTTATTCAGTATAAGTCAGAATATATGCTGAATGAAAACCGAGAACGTCAACGCTACAAAGTGAATAATGATGGCTTGTTTGAATTAAAAGATGGTCGATTTATCGCAAATCCAAATAATACAGAAAATGTCACCTTGAGCACAGTCGAAAGGTCTCAACTCATTCCAGACAATAATGGAGAGTTCTATCGAAATTGGAGACCTGAAATACAATCACCAGATGATATTTGGAACGAAATTGTAAAAGTGACCAAATTACCAGGCGTAACGTCTGCACCAAAGCTACAACCTATTGAAACCCGATTGGTAATGTTGCAAACAGGAATGCGAGCACCAATGGGTATTAAAATAAAAGGGCAAGATTTAAAGCAGATTGAAGCGTTTGGAATGCGATTAGAAGATATTTTAAAACAAGCTGAAGGTGTAAAAGATGAAGCTGTTTTTGCAGACCGTATTGTAGGTAAACCCTATTTGTTAATTGATATTGATAGAGAGAAAATTGCTCGTTATGGCGTAACCATTGAGGAAGTTCAAAATGTTTTGAAAGTGGCTGTTGGTGGTATGGTATTAACACAGACAGTAGAAGGTCGTGAGCGTTATGGTGTTAGAGTTCGTTACCCAAGAGAATTAAGAGCAAATCCAACCGATTTAAAACAAATCTATGTGCCTGTTGAAAAAGGAAGCCCTATTCCTTTAAGTGAATTAGCGACTATAAAATATGAACAAGGTCCACAAGTAATTAAAAGTGAAGACACTTTTTTAGTTGGCTATGTGTTATTTGATAAAATGGATGGTTTTGCAGAAGTCAATGTGGTAGAAAATGCACAAACCTTAATTCAAGAAAAGATAGATAGTGGCGAATTGGTAGTCCCAAAAGGTATCAACTACCAATTTACGGGAACGTATGAAAACCAATTAAGAGCAGAAAAAACCTTGTCGGTTGTTGTGCCTTTAGCGTTGGCAATCATTTTCTTAATTCTGTATTTCCAATTTCGTTCAGTAGGGACATCACTAATGGTATTCACAGGTATTGCAGTTGCTTTTGCTGGTGGTTTTGTAATGATATGGCTCTATGGTCAAGATTGGTTCTTAAACTTCAATGTCTTTGGTGAAAATCTGCGCGATTTATTTCAAATGCACCCCATTAATTTAAGTGTAGCGGTTTGGGTTGGGTTTATTGCACTATTTGGTATCGCAACCGATGATGGAGTTGTAATGGCAACCTATTTAACTCAAACATTCGGTAGAAATACACCGGAAAACAAAAAACAGGTTAGAGCATCAGTTGTTGAAGCTGGTGAAAAACGAATCAGACCGTGTTTAATGACTACAGCTACGACCATTTTAGCATTATTACCAGTATTAACCTCTACAGGTCGAGGAAGCGATATAATGATACCTATGGCAATACCAAGTTTTGGTGGAATGTTAATCGCTTTAATCACTTTGTTTGTTGTACCAGTATTGTATAGCTGGAAAGCAGAAGTTCAACTTAAAAGAACATCAAAATGAAATATAAATCAATACAAATAAAAATCGTCTTGGCTCTTGGCTCTTGTTTCTTGAGTCTTTTTGCGAACGCTCAACAATTAGAAATACTTATCGATGAAGCCTTAACAAACAATCCAGAAATTCAAAAGTTTGAGTTACAATACAAAAGAGCTTCCGAAAAGGTAAACGAGGTCAACACCATTCCTAATACCGAATTTGGTGTTGGTTATTTTGTGAGTGAGCCAGAAACACGAACAGGTGCACAGCGCTTTAAAGTATCTGCTAAACAAATGTTACCGTGGTTTGGGACTATTACTTCGAGAGAAAATTACGTGAGTTCATTGGCAGATGCTAAATACGAAGACATTGTCATCGCAAAGCGAAAACTAATGGCTTCGGTATCACAATCCTATTATAATCTATACGCTAACAAAGCAAAGCAAGAGGTCTTAACTGAAAACATTAAACTATTAGAAACTTATGAAACGTTGGCATTAACTTCTGTAGAGGTTGGTAAAGCATCCGCAGTAGATGTGTTGCGATTGCAAATGCGTCAGAACGAAATGCAACAATTAAAAGATGTATTGCAACAACAGTTTTTAGCAGAACAAACTAACTTCAATAATCTATTGAATAGAGATAATGATGTTACCGTGAATGTGGTAGATAGTTTAGTTATTCCATCAGATGATTTTGAAGTTAATACTGAAAGTTTAGCATTACATCCTGAATTATTGAAATATGATAAACTATACCAATCCATAGAGCAATCAGAATTATTGAATCAAAAAGAAAGTAGTCCAATGATTGGTTTTGGATTAGATTATATCAATGTTGCTGAAAGACCAAATATGGATTTCAGCGATAACGGAAAGGATATTGTAATGCCAATGGTTTCGGTATCTATCCCAATTTTCAATAAGAAATATAAATCCCAAACCAAACAAAATGATTTGCAACAGCAGGAAATTACTGCTCAAAAACAGGAACGTTTAAATGCATTGGAAACGCTTTTAGACAAAGCGATTAACGAACGCATTTCTGCAAGAATAAGTTATGCTACCCAAACCAAAAACCTACAGCAAGCCAAAGATGCAGAAGACATTTTAATCAAAAGCTACGAAACAGGAACGATTGATTTTAATGATGTTTTAGATATTCAAGAACTACAATTAAAGTTTCAAATGAACCAAATAGAGTCTATTAAGGGCTACTATGTGCAAAGCACAATTATTAATTATTTAATTCAGTAAACTATGAAACATACATATCATATACACGGAATGACCTGTAATGGTTGTAGAACACACGTAGAAGAAACGCTCTCTAAAGTAGAAGGTGTTTCAAAAGCAACAGTCGATTTAGATAAGGCAGAAGCTACCATAGAAATGGAATCACACATACCTATAGAAACATTTCAAGAAGCCTTAAAAAAGGATGGTGGTACATATAGCATTCATAAACAAGGTGAACACCATCAGCATTCAGAAGCTAAAAAGGAAAAGCAACCTAAAGGTACAGGCACATTTTATTGTCCTATGCATTGCGAAGGCGATAAAATCTATAACAAACCAGGCGATTGTCCTGTTTGCGGAATGGATTTGGTGGAAGAACAAAATCTATCAGCAACTTCAAAGGAACAATGGACGTGTCCGATGCATCCAGAAATTGTAAAAGAAGAAGCAGGTTCGTGTCCTATTTGTGGGATGGATTTAGTGCCAATGGAAGCAGATAGTTCAGCAGAGGAAAAAACGTATAAAAAGCTATTAAAGAAATTTTGGATTGCAACAGCATTTACCTTGCCCATTTTCTTAATGGCTATGAGCGAAATGCTTAATAACAATCCGTTGTACGATATAATGGAACAGAAATATTGGAACTGGATTCAGTTTGTTTTATCCATTCCAGTTGTCTTTTACGCTACGTGGATGTTCTTTGAGCGTGCTTATAGAAGCATAAAAACGTGGAATCTCAATATGTTTACACTCATTGGAATTGGTGCAGGCGTAGCGTGGTTGTTTAGTGTAATTGGAATGTTATTTCCAGATGTATTTCCAAGTCAATTTAAAACAGAATCAGGTGCAGTTCACGTCTATTTTGAAGCAGCAACAGTTATTCTAACGTTAGTGCTTTTAGGTCAGTTGTTAGAAGCTCGTGCACATAGTAAAACCAATTCGGCAGTAAAAGAACTGTTGAAATTAGCACCTAATAAAGCCATAAAAATAGTAGATGGTGAAGAAGTTGAAGTCAGTATTGACGAGATAGAACTTAATGATATTCTAAAAGTGAAACCAGGAGATAAAATTCCTGTGGATGGTGTGATAACTGAAGGCGAAACAACTATTGATGAATCTATGATTACAGGAGAACCTATTCCTGTAAACAAATCTCAAGAAGATAAAGTAAGTAGCGGAACCATTAATGGGAATCAATCCTTTTTAATGAAAGCAGAAAAGGTAGGAAGCAACACTTTATTATCACAAATCATTCATATGGTTAATGATGCCAGTAGAAGTCGTGCACCTATTCAAAATTTAGCAGATAAAGTTTCAGGCTATTTTGTGCCAGTTGTAGTTCTTATTTCTATTATCACATTTATTGTATGGTCTATTTGGGGACCAGAACCAGTTTATGTGTATGCGTTTGTCAATGCAATTGCAGTACTAATCATTGCTTGTCCTTGTGCTTTAGGTTTAGCAACACCAATGTCTGTAATGGTTGGTGTGGGTAAAGGTGCTCAAAATGGTGTATTGATTAAAAATGCTGAAGCTCTTGAAAAAATGGATAAGGTAAATACGCTTATCGTTGACAAGACAGGAACAATTACCGAAGGAAAACCAACAGTTGAAACCGTTGGAGCTTTTAATGATGCTTTAAGCGAAAAAGAAGTGTTACAATACATCGTGTCATTAAATACAAATAGCGAACATCCTTTGGCAGAAGCGACAGTTAAATATGGCAAAGAACACAACGCAGAAATTTTAAAGTCCGAAGATTTTAGTGCTGTTACAGGAAAAGGTGTTGAAGCTAAAATTGATGGAAAAAATGTAGCATTAGGTAATCCTAAAATGATGGAATATGCTAAAGCGGATATTACTTCTAAAATGAAAGACGAAGCTAAATCTTACCAAGAACAGGGTAAAACAGTTTCTTATTTGTCAATAGATGAAACCGTAGTTGGATATGTAGTTATAGGCGATAAAATAAAAGAAACAAGTGCTAAAGCCATTAAAGCACTTCAAGATAAAGGGATAGATGTAATAATGCTAACAGGTGATAATCACGATACTGCAAAAGCAGTAGCATCAGAACTTAATCTCGCAGATTTTAAAGCCAGTATGCTACCAGAAGATAAACTCAAAGAAGTAGAGAAACTGCAAGAAAAAGGGAAAGTGGTTGCTATGGCAGGTGATGGTATTAATGATGCACCAGCATTGGCAAAAAGTGATGTAGGTATTGCAATGGGAACAGGAACAGATGTAGCGATAGAAAGTGCTATGATAACTTTAGTAAAAGGCGATTTACACGGTATTGTAAAAGCAAAAAATTTAAGTAATGCTGTAATGAAGAACATTAAGCAAAACCTATTTTTTGCACTTATCTACAACACTTTAGGTGTACCTATTGCAGCAGGTGTGTTGTTTCCATTCTTCGGAATACTACTCTCGCCAATGATAGCAGCTTTAGCAATGAGTTTTAGCTCGGTTTCGGTAATAGGTAACGCATTACGATTAAGAACAAAAAACATTTAATTATATGCAGAAAACAGTTTTCAAAATATCAAAAATGGATTGTCCTTCTGAAGAAAATCTAATTAAGATGAAGCTATCTGATATAGATGGTATCAAACAACTTGATTTTAATTTAGAAGAAAGAATCTTAACACTATATCATAATTCAAATGTAAATGAAATTGGTAATGCCTTAAATGAATTAAAATTAAATGAAAGTTTAATCAGTTCAGAAGATACAGACACAATTATTACTGAATCTACAAGGAGTCAATCCAAACTGTTGTGGACAGTTCTAATCATCAATTTTGCATTTTTTATTATCGAAATGAGTACAGGACTTATTTCAAAATCAATGGGATTAGTTGCTGATAGTTTAGATATGTTGGCAGATTCATTTGTTTACGGATTGAGTTTAATAGCGGTTGGTGGTACAGTTTTAAAAAAGAAACGGATTGCAAAATATGCAGGCTATTTTCAGATAACACTTGCAATTATCGGAATCGTTGAGGTAATACGTAGATTTTTAGGCTATGAAGCTTTACCTGTATTTTCAACAATGATTATAGTTTCAGTATTTGCTTTGATTGCAAATGGCATTTGCTTGTACCTCTTACAAAAATCTAAAAGTCAAGAAGCACATATGCGTGCCAGTATGATTTTTACCTCTAACGATATTATAATAAATCTTGGCGTAATTACAGCAGGCGTTTTAGTCAATTGGCTGCATTCTGGTATTCCAGATTTAATTATAGGAATCATTGTATTTGGATTGGTGATACAAGGTGCATTCAGAATATTAAAATTAAGTAAGTAAAGAACCACAAAAAAACAAATTATATGAAAACAATAGTATCTATACTTTTTTTAGGAATCCTGATTATTGGTTGCAAAAATCAAGAGCACACAAAGAAGGATGAACATTTACATCAAGAAACAAAAACGAGTAAAGAGAAAGCACCCAAGAAAAAACCTTTAAGTCCGCATACCGAAACAATGGCAATGATTGGAGATGCACATATTCATATTGATTATTCATCACCAGGAGTAAGGAATAGAATCATCTTTGGTGGTTTGGTTGGTTATGACCAAGTATGGCAAGCAGGAGCGCATATGGCTACTTGGATAGAAACGAATAAAGATTTAATCATAAATGGAGAAACGCTTCCTAAAGGGAAATATGGCTTTTTTACAATTCCATCAAAAGGCGACTGGACTGTGATGATTAATAAAAACTGGGAGCAACACGGTAAAGATGAGTATGACGAAAAAGATGATGTTATTCGATTTAAAATTACACCAACATTATCAGAGGAAATCACAGAACATTTAGAATATAAGGTCAACAAAATAGATAATAAAAGTGGAACTATTTCGATGGCTTGGGAAAAAGTTAAACTCGAGTTTCCTTTTGCAATTAAAAATTAGAAAATGGTAAACAGGCATACAGCTTTAAAAATTAGAAAAACACATCGCTATTTAGGATTGTTTTTAGGTTTACAATTCCTGTTTTGGACTATTAGTGGTTTATACTTTAGTTGGACAAACATCGATGAAATACACGGAGACCAATTTAAAAACTTGGACTATCAACCCAAAGCATTTAATAGTTTAATAAGTCCTTCAGAAATGGATGTTCCAGATGGTATAAATACTATTGCTATAAGAGATATTGACAATATCCCTTTCTATTGGGTAAACAATAAACAATTGTATAATGCTATTGATGGTAGTCAAAAAAATAGTATTACAAAGGATGAAGCACTATATATCGCCAAAAACCATATGAAAAGTGGTTTAGAGGTAACGTCTATTAAGCAAATTACTGAGATAGGAAAACATCACGAGTATCGAGAAAAACTGCTACCTGCTTATGTAATAACCTATAAGACAGATGAAGCTCTAAAAGCCTATGTATCTGTAAAAGACGGAAAATTTCAAACTGTTAGACATCGTTCTTGGCGTTGGTTCGATTTTCTATGGATGACACACACTATGGATTATGAGGGTAGAGATAATTTTAATACCCTTGTTTTGAGAACATTTTCACTTTTAGGTTTAATCACAGTTTTAAGTGGGTTTTTATTATGGTACACCTCATCACCTTCCTTAAGAAAAATATTTAAAAAACAAAAAGTTAAATAAATAATTAAATGAAAAAATACGCAATTTATATCGGAATATTAACCATTGGACTACTACTAGGTTGGGCCATATTTGGTAATTCAACAAACAAGGAAGCTGAACACAACCACAATGAAACTGTAAAATCAGACCAAATGTGGACGTGTTCTATGCATCCACAGATTATGCAACCAGAGCCAGGCGACTGCCCCATTTGTGGTATGGATTTAATTCCTGCGGAAAGCGGAAGTGATGGCTTAATGGCAGACCAATTTAAACTAACAGAAAATGCGATGGCATTAGCCAATATTCAAACAACTGTTGTAGGCAAGGGAAATGTTGAAGGCAACACCATAAAGTTATCTGGTAAAATTGCTGAAAACGAAGAAGCCAATGCAGTACAGGTAAGTTATTTTTCAGGAAGAATTGAGAAGCTAAACGTAAGCTTTACTGGAGAAAAAATTAATAAAGGACAACTTTTAGCAACTATATATTCACCAGAATTATATGCAGCTCAACAAGAATTAATTACAGCTGCTAACTTAAAAGAAACACAACCTAAACTTTATGAAGCCGTAAAAAACAAATTAAAAATTTGGAAACTAAATGAAAAACAAATTAGCCAAATTGAAACTTCTGGAAAAGTAATAGAAAATTTCCCAGTATATGCAACAGTTTCTGGTACTGTTTCAGAAAAATTAGTAGAACAAGGTGATTACATCAAACAAGGTCAACCATTGCTTAAAATTGCAAATCTCAATACGGTTTGGGCAAACTTTGATGTATATGAAAATCAAATCGATTTATTTAAAAAGGGACAAGAAGTTTTAGTGACTACAAACGCTTATGCTAATAAGGAATTTAAAGGGAAAGTCGATTTCATTGAACCAATATTAAATACCAAAACAAGAACAGTAACCTTACGTGTGGTGCTTAATAATAAAAACGATGTATTTAAACCAGGAATGTTTGTAACCGCCAATATTGAACGAGTTTCAAGAAGTAATGATGAGGTATTAACAATCCCAGCATCTGCTGTACTTTGGACAGGTGAACGTTCTGTTGTCTATTTAAAAACCAATCCAGACCAAACCGTTTTTGAAATGCGTGAAGTTGTTTTAGGGAATCAAATTGGTAATGAATATGAAGTTTTAGAAGGATTATTTGTTGGAAATGAAATCGTAACTAACGGAACATTTACTGTAGATGCTGCTGCACAACTACAAGGCAAAAAATCAATGATGAATAAGCAAGGTGGTAAAACAATGACAGGTCACGAAGGTCATTTAGGTATGGATAATAATTTAAAAAATGAAAGCGACCATACTTATATGAATGAACGCTTAAAAGTGTCAGGGAAATTTCAAGAGCAATTAAAAGAGGTATACTATGATTACATCAATTTAAAAGATGCTTTAGTAAAAGAAGACTCAAAAGGTAGTTCAAAAAATGCAACTACTTTACTATCAAATTTGGGTAAGATAGATATGAAATTGCTTAAAGATGAAGCACACAATCATTGGATGTCATTAATAGATGAGATAAAATCTTCTACAACTTCAATAGCCGGTTCACAAGACATTAAAACCCAAAGAAATCACTTTAAACACTTGTCTTCACATTTAATTAAAGCGGTTCAAATATTTGGTGTAAAAGAAAAGGTATATGTAGAATTTTGCCCTATGGCAGATAACAATAACGGAGCCTATTGGTTAAGTAAAGAAGAACAAATCTTGAATCCATATTTTGGTGATGCAATGCTTAAATGTGGTGAGGTTAAACAAACAATAGAATAAATAAACACAGATAATAATTAAATTTTTAAACAATGAAAAAAGTAATTTTAAGTGTAGCTGTAATAGTAGCTATGGGATTAACAAGTTGTAAAAACGAAACTAAAAAAGTTGAAGAAACTACAACAACTGAAGTGTCAAAAGAAATTGCAATGACAGATTTATCGTTTGGTGTAAGAGGTAATTGCGGAATGTGTAAAAATACCATTGAAAAAGCAGCCAATAGTGTTGAAGGTGTTACTGCTGCAAACTGGGATAAAGACAAAAAGAAAATAGATGTATCTTTCGATAGTTCTAAAACAGATGCAATGGCAATTCATAATGCAATCGCAGCTTCAGGTTATGACACTGAAAAAGTAGCAGGTAATGAAGAAGCATACGATGGTTTACCAGGTTGTTGTAAATATGACCATAATATGGCTATGAATCAGTCTGGAGAAATAAAAGCTGATGACCATTCAAATCACGACCACTAAATAACAGTAAAAGAGTCTTTTTCGGAAGGCTCTTTTTTTATTCCCCACAACCCAAAACCCAGTTTTTTCGTGCCTCAAAATCCTCTGTCTTTTGTGTTGTTCCGCTCACCTAACAAGTTTAGCGTTTTTCTGTCTTTTAGGTAATAGCATATTACAGCTTTGGTTTTTCATAAAATCAAACCAAACAGCAATAAGCTATTCTGTTATTATTCTATCATAAAACCCTAAACTCACCCAAGCTATGTTACATAATACAAGTTATAGTAGCAAACGGCACTTTTCAAAGGTTTGCTATCGCAGTATTAATGCATTTTGTAGCTATAACTGGTATTATGTAAAATATCCGCTATTCCAACGCGCACTTCCGTACATTAAACCACATTTTGAACTAACATTAAACATTTGAACATTTTAAGGTTTCCGTTAATTGATAATAATATTCGTTATCTCATTCAAGCTGCACAAAACCATCGTTAAGTCCAAGTATTCCTTACCTCAAGTCTTTGTTTGTTTCATTTCGTTAACAAATATAAAAGTCCACTTTTCCCCACCACCCAAGTCAGCGGTTATAAAAAAATAGGTTTATAAAGTGTAGTAATACGCCATAGCATATTGCTTTTTCTCGTGCCTCAAAAAAAGCAATTAGCTATTGTCTAAAAGTCCTGTATAAGTAGCTTGTTTAAATGCTGTTTTATCAAACAACTATTTAAAACGCTACCCATACAAACGCTTCATCCAACACTTAATAACAAAATGCAACCTATTTTTTTAAGTGTTAATTCCCCAGAAAAGTTAAAGGCAATTTCAATCAAGTTTAAACCAATTTGAAATATTAAAATAAAAAAAGATGGCAAATATATGTGGCTACCTCTGCCAACCGCACAAGGCTATAAAGGTCAAGCCCTACGGGTTTTGAATAAAACTTTTTTCAATACCTTTTTTTTTGATTTAGTCATTCAATAAAAAAACTTTTATCCAAAAACCTTGACAGCCTTACCCACGCCACAACAACTATGGCTATCTTTTTTCTTTTCAAAAAAAAATAATGGCGCGAAGCGTAGCGAAGCAATTTTAAATTGGATAGCTATGTCAACTTTTGAACTAAAAACACACCAAGTCGGAAAAACTTACTCAAACCCTCATTTTTTTATACTAAACAAAGGGCTAAACAGCGGAAAACCGCTCTCAAATCCTTGCCCTAATTGTTTCGTAGTTACTACTTCAACCGAAAAGGAAAAAAATACGTTGTATCATTTGTCTATGATGCTACAAATAGGCGGTTTTTACGCTTACTATTTAAAAGGAAGTGTAATTCCATTTATCTCAATATATGATTGCAGAAATACTCTAAAAAATAGTTTTATATCATTAATAAATAATGAATTTCAATTGCAAAAGCATATTAATATGGTGTCAGCAATTAGTAAAAAAGAAGCCGAACTTCAAAAAGTCATTTCAAAAATGGCAGATTTGAAAGTATCATACATTCAAAGTTTATTTTCTAAAATGCAAAAAGAAGCAATCTAAAGCAACAACATCCATATCTAACGAATAGCATAAAACTTGCCATATATTCAATCGGAAGGTACAACTTCGTGTTAAGTCCGTACCAAGTCCGAAGAAAAGTAAGTTTCATTAAAATTATTTATGTTATGGGTAAAATTGCTCAAGGTATTTTAGGAGGGCTTTCAGGTAAGGTTGGAAACGTTATCGGTGGAAGCTGGAAAGGAATTGATTACATTAGAATTAAACCTTCAAGTGTAGCCAATCCAAGAACTGTTGGTCAAGTAAACCAAAGAACCAAGTTTACTGCCACTTTAGAATTTTTACAGGCTGTAAAGCCTTTTATTAAGTTAGGTTATAAAGGGTTAGCTGTTAAGAAAACAGAATTTAATGCTGCGATGTCGTATGTGTTGAATAATGCGATTACAGGTACTGAACCTAACTTTGTTGTTGACTATCCAAACGCTTTAGTAAGTCGCGGTGGTTTATCAGGTGCGTTAAACCCAACGACTGATTTGGCAACTGCTGGAGAAGTAACTTTTGGATGGGATGATAACTCTGCTGAAGGTAATGCAAATGCTACTGACAAGGCAATGTTATTGATTTACAATCCATCAAAAAAGGAATCTATTTCTTTACTTGATGGAGCAGACCGAACAGTAGGTTCTCAAATTGTTCCAATCCCTACAACTTACGCAGGAGATACAGTAGAGCTATTTATGGCGTTTATTACTGCTGATGGTAGTCAAGTATCAAACAGTATTTATTTAGGCTCTGGTACAGCTAATTAATGCTTGATGTTTTTATTTGGAAACCGCTCTAATCGAGCGGTTTTTTTTATGTTATATTAGTAGCTCAATTTATTAATGTTTACTCTTTAATTACTCTTTTTATGTGCTTTTTGTACCCTATTTGTTGCCCTAATGCACTAACACCAATAAACATAAGGGTAGTTAAATATTGTATCGGCAAATAAAAAAAGCCACTCCTTTCGAAGCGGCTTTTTACCCAAAAATTAACTATGAAAAAATTACCTAAAAAATCATTTTTAGTTCTGTAATTTGCTACTGTTTCTATACCCGGTATTGTCTTTATACCAATCTGTATAGTCTTGTCCGCCAGATGTTGCCCAAATTCTAAAGAAGTTGTACGCTTCATCAATGGCTACATTTTCCTTAGGCACCTTAAAATCGTGAATGATACTAATGGCCCATGGATATCCTTTATCAGAAATATAATTCCCGTCAAGGTCTTTGCTGATTCCGTCTATTTCAACAACATTCTGACCCAAATCAGTGGTACTGTAGTAAGGCAAGTGAATTTCATGTGCTCTTACCATGTTTTTAATGATAAACGGATTGAAAGGTGCAGTACCAAGTTGCTCGGTAGAGATCGGTCTGGTAAACTTAATAGACACCGTTGTTTCTGTTAAGAAATTATCTTGGTCATCCGTAAAAATGATTACGGCATTTTGTTGATTTGCTTCTGTTCCGTTCGCATTTAATGTGATGTAATCATGTGAATAGTTAGTTCCGGTTACACTTTCAATTAGGTTGGAAGGAACTCCCTCCATTTCAATTCCGAATCCGTTGGTAAATCCAGCTCCATTGGCTTTTACATTACAATGAAAATCGATTTGTACAGCCTCGTTATCAGAGTTCAATATTGCGATGGCTTTATAGTTTAAGGCCACATCGTTGAAGTCATAATCACCATAAGAAGGCCATAAGTCTTCAAAAGCAATACTTCCTGTTCCGTATTTACTTGGGGTAAAGATTTCGAATGCTTTGTCTGCATCATCAGGGAATGAATCCTCAGAATCAACGATTCCGTCTCCATCTGTATCGGTGGTATCTGGAGTGTCATTGAAGATTCGTAAAGTTGTTAAGTCGTTTATTTTTCTATTGAAACTTGTATCGTTATTTGCGCTAGCACCATAGGTGTATTCCCATCCACCAGTTTGCGTATCCATGATGATCAAATTGGCATTGCTTACTGCATCTGCTAGCCATAAGAATCCGTCGGAGTCAATGGTCATCGATGTTGGTGTGTAGGGCAAATTATCAGCACTAATTCTAGCCGCATCATAGCTAGTACCGTTAAAGGTTAATCTGTACAACCCTGAGAAAGACGCTAAATAAAACGTTCCGTCAGTTTCATCAAACTTTAAATCTCCTCCACTTTTGTTGTGCAATCCATTGATATCCCATTCATCCAATACATTACCTGTTTCAGGATCAATGGTTCTCAAAAAGTCACTATTGGAGAAATACAATAAATTATCTTGAATATTATAGTCCAAGCGTGGACCACCAAATCCCATATTTGCCACTGTAGACCATTCTCCCGTAACGATATCGTATTTCATTAATGGATATGGATTGGAGCGTCCAATTGAGTACATCACTAAATTTTCTTGATCAATAGCAGCAGTATAACTACCCATTGGCATTTCCGATAAGAAGGTATACTCACCCGTTTTAGGATCTACTTGGAACAAATGACCGTCTCCGTTGACACAGTATAACAAATCGGTTACTGATGTCCTCGAAGCTTTTTTATTGGTTCCTTTGTTAGCTGTATAGGTAAATTGAACTTCCTGATTCGTAATATCTACCAATTCTCCAGAATACTTCAATCCTTGCTTTCTTCTTACATACACCTTTTTGGCATAAGTAGGCAATGTAAGCGTAACATTTAAAACACCGTTTTTAGGCGATCCAGAAAAGATTGGTTTGTTGATAATGTCGTCTTTGTAAACATCTTCTGTTACTTGATTTCCAGATTCATCGATGTAGGTTTCAGTACCAGCGAAATATTTTTGATCTGAATATCCAAAAACATCATATTTGGTATGACCTGAATTATCGGAAATTCGAATGGTTACTTTCTGATGTGTTTTGTAATCAAATCCTGCTGGAATATTAATAGATTTATCGCTAGTCGAATTGTTGTTGTTCGAGTTGTTGTTATTTTGTTGATTGTTGATCAAATTTTCTTCTTGTTCTACCTCAGGTACACAAGATGTGAACATTGAGAAAATAATTAACAAAAGGCCGAATGATTTTATTACCGTTTTCATATGTATTATTTTTTGGGGTACTTTCTTTGTTTTCTACAAAATTAATTTGCTCATACTCCTTATCGGAGATCTATTCTCTTAACCAACATTAGCCTTCGGTGATTCAACAAAAAGTGTAGATGAATTAAAAATGAGGCGAATTATCGATTGGATTTTTTCTCTGTCAGAACGTAACCAATGCGAGTCCGTCTGGAACTCTACCGGTATTGATGTTGCTCACAATTTCAAAGGTTTTCATATCAATCACTTCTACTTTATCGGCATTAGAATTGGAAACAAAAGCATATTCTCCATTGGGGTGCATCAAAATGCCAACAGGCCTCGGTGTATGGTAAAGAGCTCTTTCAATAAAATTCTTCTTTCCTGGTAACATGAGCGATTTGATCCGTTCTTTGGTATGTCTATCAAAAATTAGAACGGTTCCGTCTTGGGCATTGGATACAAAGCAATACTTGCCATCCACCGAAAATTTAAGTCGATAAGATTCTTTTCCAGATAATAATGTGTCTTCCAATTCATTCGTGTCTGTATTGATGACCGAAATGGTGTTTTCTAAGGTATTAGCGATCCATATCTCTTTTCCATCGGGAGTGATGTCAATTCCGTCGGCTCCCATTCCGCAATTGATATTGGTAACAATTTGATTGTTGGTATAATCAATTACTGATAAATTTCCCGAACTTTTATGAGTGACATAAATCAGGGGTTTATAAGGATGGGCAACCACCATATGGCTAATTCGTTGTTTGGTGGACAAAGCTAATTCGATACTGTCTTTATCAGTATCTATGATGAACAACTTGTTTCCGCCATTGGTGGCCACAGCAACCCTATTAGAGGATCTAAAGCTTGTTATTCCATGAGGCCTAGTGGCCGATTGGAGTGGTATTTTTTTGGTGATTTGAAGGGTATTGACATCAAGTAATGAGATGGATTTGCCCGGCATGTAATTGTCGCCGTAATTGGTAAAGGCGACCGACTTTTTATCGGGTAATGCAGTAATTTCTCTTGGTTGTGTAGCTACGAAAAGTTCCTTGATAAGAGCACCTGTTTCCAAGTCAAATACGGTGATACTACGATCTAACTTATTAACAACAAACAAGGTACCTACAGTACTAATCGAATAGTTTTGTGTTCTTGCATAAGAGATGTACGAAAGCATGCAGGTGAATAAAAAGACCACTACAAGTCCCAAAAAGATGACTTTCCTTGCAAAAGATCGATACTTATTCTGATAATGCATTTCTAAGACTTTCGTTAGGTTTTACATCAATACTTAAATGAGGGCCGGATCATTGGCCATTTCATTGGGTTCATTCAGAAACTCGGGTAACGACAACAATCTTTGGATAAAGGTTTGTTTGTTCTTTTTGTTGCGAGTATTCTTATTGTGTCGAAGCGCGATTTCTTCGCTGTTTTCTATAAAAGTTTCAATCACTTGAATAAGGTCAATCCGTTTGGATTCAATCACATAACCTAAAAACTTCAAATTGAATTCATTGTGCATGAATCTTGAGCCAGCCCTTACCGATGAAACATTCATTTTGTTATTGCGGATGCTTACAAAACTTACGTTCTCACATTGCTCGGCAATTCCAATCAAATAATCATTGATGGTCTCATCATTTAGTTTATGCAACAGGCAAAACTCTATTTTAGGAGCGTTATTAAATAAGGCAACTAATTGATCTTTTGGGATATCTTTTATTCTTGATTTAAAAACAATAATTACACCTGTTTTCATGAGTTCTCTTTTTCTAATTCTCTATAATTCTAAGCAGCTCTTTTCGCTCTTTCCCAATTCACTGATTGTGTTTTCTTCATGTATCTAAAGAATCCTAAAAACACTGATAAGTTCATGATGAAAAAGTAATAAGGGACGAAAAGTGCCTTTATCCTGGTTGATTGATTCTCTAACAACCAACCTAATAATGCAGCCAAATAGGATGCTACTTGCAACCAGAAGAAGCTTGCATACAAACCGAAATCAAATATTCCTTCGTTAAACGCCAATGCAGCGGAAACCGGAATTAATAGTAATAAACATAATGGTGTAAGCGTCCAACGCAACACACGATGTGAGATGAATTGGAAGGACAATAGACCGTACTTAAATATGTTTAATAGGGATCTGAGTCTCACTACAGATTGGATTCCACCTGCAGAGATTCTAATTTTTCGTTTCAATTCTTCCCCAACATCTTGAGATGCTGTTTCAATGGCATAAGCCTCAGGATTGTATTGAATGGTATATCCTTGTTTGGCAACACGTAATGAAATGATGAAATCATCAAGAATGGTATCTTGCTCCACTTCATTGTACAATTCAGTTCGAATGGCGAACAACTCGCCTGCCGCACCTACTACTGAATACAATTCGGCATCCCATTTCTTTAAGGTAGATTCATACCTCCAGTACAACCCTTCACCTGCTCCAGCAGCCGCATCCGCTCCTTTGTCTACAATTCGCTTTTCACCTGAAACACAACCCACCTTTTCATCTTCAAAACAGGTTACAATATGCATAATTGAATCTTCTCCAAGATCTGTATTGGCATCACTAAAAATGGCGATTGGAGTTTTTACGTAAGGCATCACGCGGTTCATGGCATTGATCTTCCCTTTTCTTTCGTCTTTATGGAAAACCATAACGTCCTCATAATCCATTAAGGCAAAATTGGTTCCGTCATCGGATCCATCGGTCACCCAAAAAACATTGAGTTTCTCTTTAGGGTAGTTCAGTTTTCGAGTGTTCTCCATTTTCCTGGCCACATAATCCTTCTCGTTGTAAGCTGGTATTAATAAGGTGACTTCAGGTAATTCTTTCTCCTCTTGATTCGCTGGTTTCTTTTTACCAAACATGCGCTTCATTTTGACCATGGCGAATAATACGATGCCATAACCGATGTAGGTGTAAAAAATAATCACCAACAGAATCCAAAATAATATTTCTAAAAATCTCATCACTTCTAATTTTAATTCGCCTAATTACGAGGCTTTATTGTTATAAAATTGCTCTATATAATTACCAAATTGATCAGCTCTGTTATCCCATGAATTCGACTTTGCGAACTCGATGCGTTCTTTAATGAGAGCGTCAGTATCATTGGTTATTTCATTCTTTATTTGTGCTACAAACTCTTCTTTAGACCTTGTAACGGTTGCGATCTCCTCAAAATCTTTCAACACAGCAAACTCAGTCATTACCACTGGTACACCGATTGCTAAGTACTCATTGATTTTAAGCGGATAGATATTCTTGTTGATTTCTGACAATACATACGGAATGATACCAACGTCAAACTTGGCTACCAATTCGGGCACTTTCGAAGCATGTACCGCCGGATTGAATACGACATTCTCGTATTTTGATAGGCGATCTACCACCTTTTGATTCATGATGCCTCCTGTGAATTCAAAAAGATAGTCTGGCAATTCTTGCACAGTATATTCTACCAAATCAATGTCAAATCGATAATCTATAGATCCGGTGTAGCCAACCTTCTTTCGAGAATCTTTGTTGACTGCTTTCTTGGCATACGGCACAAACATGTCGTAATCCACCCCGTTTTTCACTACTACAGACATCGGGTTGAATTGTTTCTTTTCTTCATTCAAATAATCAGAAGTAGTAATAACACCATCCACTTTCTCACAGAATTCTTTTTCCAATTCGATGGTTGTCGCATTGTTGCGATCTAAATCCATTCCGTCATAACAGTAATAGATGTTGGTGTGCTCCTCCAACTCCCCTACCATGGCCAATCCGTATACAGGATTAAAGGCAGTAAGAATGATTGGATCTTCAATTTGATATCTTTTTTGAATCTTTCTGATTTGACGTTTGTACATGCTGGTGTTCCATTTGTAGAACCACTTCAACAACGTTTTGTTCTTAATGGAAGCTGTAGGCAGCACTGGGGGCATAATCATATGTTTCACTTGCGCACCTGTATCAGCCGTGATGGTTTTCACTCGCTTATCGAGTCCGAGCATCCGTTTGATCGGCAATTGAATCTTTCCGCGCAACCCGTTGATCAAGTCTTTAAAGGTCTTTGGGTACTCAATGAAAAGTACATTGTTATGAAAGGCCAACAAAGACAATAACTGTACGGTCGACTTGGTATACTCACCTTCCCAGGTGGTATATGAAATACAAATGATGTTTTTATTTTTTAACATAACACATGCTTTTTAAGGTCAAAATGCAAACTCTTATACAGTTCTAACACTTGTTCTGCCATGGCATACCAAGAGAACTTCTGACTTCGTTTCAATCCTTTTTCAACCAACTCTTCACGCAAACCATTGTCGTTCATAATCTTTTGAATCGCCTCGGTAATTTCTTCTGGCTTAAATGGATTCACCAAGTAACTTGCCTTCCCTGATACCTCAGGCATCGAAGAAGTATTTGACGTAATCACGGGGACTCCGCAAGACATGGCTTCCAAAATGGGGATACCAAAACTTTCGCGTAATGAAGGATATAAGAAGATGTCACAAAGCGAATAAATCGCAGGTAAATCAGTATTCTTCACATAACCGGTAAGCACAATCTTATCGATCAACTTCGGATCACCAATCTCTTCTAAAATCTTCATGAGTTCGGTTAAATCGTAGTCCAACATCACCAACTTATGATCTGATTTCGAAGCTTTTAGATAATCAGAATAGGCCTTCAAAGTACCTTTGGTATTCTTCTTCGGATCTGTATTCCCAAGGAAGAAGAAAAACTTGTCGGGTAAATTGTATTTCACTTTTACGCGACTTAATTCATTGGCATCAGAAACTGGTTTGAAATGATTTCCAACTCCATTATACACCGCCGATAATTTGTGCTCGTTTTGCAATCCGAAGAACTCTGCAATTCGATTCTTTTCAAAGTTCGAAACCGTAATCACCGACTTACTTCTTTTCATTACTCTAGGCACGATTAACTTTCGGTATACGTTTCCAAATTTTTGATAAGGCGTAGCGCTACTTCGTAAAATTTGCAAATAGCTTTTCTCTAGATAAATGATATCATGAAGCGTTGTAACAATAGGAATATCGCTGAAGATGGGTGCCGTATTGCTGGTACAATGTAAAATATCACATCCGTGAGCTTTGGCTGCTTTTGGCAGAGCAAACTGCTCCCAAAGTGGATAGATACCACCATCCAACTCGACAATCTTAAAGTTCTCTGTCTCTTGCAATACAGAGGTGTCTTCATCGGGTTTTACAAACACAACATACTCGTTGTCTTTATCTATTTTCTGTAGATTCTTTATCAGCTCCAAAGCCACCATATCCATGCCGTGCTTTTTCACTCTAAACAATCGTTGTCCTTCTATTCCTATTTTCATGATCAATTAATTTACAGTACCATGTTTGGTATGGATAAACTTTTTGTTTGCGCCTTTCATTCTGAACAATAACAAGAACATTCTGAAGAATGCCGATGGTATGGTCATCATGGCTTTGAACGTCTCCTTGTTGTAGAATTTTCTAGGAAGTGCCAATACAAATGCTGTAATGACCATCACAAAATTCAACAACCAGAAGTATGGCGATACGTAGGTCTCCGCTCCGAAAACAAAGTCTTTACAGAGGTATACCATGGTAAGAATGATGGTAAATCCTAAAAGCAGTACTCTAGGAGGCACAATCATTTGCCATACTTTATCGAAGAAATTCATATTCTTATTTCTAAACAATTCTCCCCAACTGCGGTTGCAATAGCGTCTCAAATAGATAAATTGAGTAGCCAACCAACGTCTTCTTTGATTTGAAAAATCAGTTCCTTTTTGAATTTTTTCATCAAGAACAACGGCATCTTGCAAGTATTCTATTTCGATCTGCTTTCCTGCCAATTCAAATTCCAATTCTTTGTCAAATCCGCCAATAGCCTGAATCGGCTCCATGATGGATTTAAACAATTTGTAATCGAATCCCATTCCAGAACCAATCAATCCAGATGATAAGTCGAGAGCTCTATGTCCTCTTCTATAGATGTGATTATTGATTTCCTCACTTGCCGCATCTAAAATTGCGTAGGTAGTATTTAAATTCTTTGCTTGACGGTGTCCTTGTACAACTTTGTAACCGTTGTTGAAGGCGTTGTTCATCTTGCTCAAGAATTCAGGTTCCATCAAGTTGTCTGCATCCAAAACAATGGCGTAATCATAATTACGTTCCAACTGTTTCATGGCTGTATTCAAAGCTTTAGCCTTGGTACTCTTTTCGAAAGAAACTTCGATTACTTTAATTGGTAATTTTCTGAGTTTTTGAATGGTTTCCTCCTTCATCGAATCAGCAATAATGATGATATCGAAAAAACTAGGTGGATACTTCTGACGAATGGCATGGCGTGCCACATCAACGATAACCTCATCCTCTTTATAAGCAGGAATAAATACCGCCATGGAGTTTAATTCAACCGTTGCCGAATTGTAACGCTTTTTATACCGATGTCCAGCGATTGAAAAGGTCAAAATATACAGGCATGAGATAAAGAAATAAACAACTACAATGATTTCTATGGCCTGTAAAGCGTATTGAAGTGATATATTAACTATTTCCATTTTAACTGTTTTTAAGTGAAAAGAATTTCATTAGTGAGTCTCTATTGAAACCTTCTTTTTCGGGGTTTGTAATTTGTTTTTATACTTTCTCAATGCATCTCTCAATCGCAATGCAAACTTTCGCAACCATGGGAAGTATTTTCCTGATTTTAAATTGTAAGCAAATGATTGTGAGTTAAATATCATTTCAAAATTAGCGGTACAGAAAACTGGCTTTCCTGTAATTCTATTGATTTCGTTCGCTTGAAAAAGCTCACTTTCAATGAATAAATTGTACTTACCATCCTGATAGGTTTTCGCTTTATGTGTACCGTGACAATTGGCTTTTTGTCTAGCCTTTTGATCAGGCAAGTCAAGCATCACAAGCTCATTGTATTTAATACCGTGTTTTTCCAACCACTTTTCCGTTTCTGGTCTGTACTTCTCAAGTCTTGAAGTAACCAAGGTTCCGATTTTACTCTTAGGCAAATACAATGGTGTGGCATTCAAAACAAAATCTCGGTATTTAGGACCGTCATCATTTTGTTCTGGTGTTGGATCAACACAAAGCACACCATCAATATCGAAACATGCCTTATCTAAAGTTGAGTGATTGAATATGTTCCATTGGAAATATCTCGGAATACCCACTGTTTCAAAGTAGTAATCCACTGAATTCTGCTTGGAAGGATCTACATAGATCGCACAATATTTCAAATTGAACTTCGATTCTAAATCTGCCAAGCTGGCCTTACATTTTCTTAAGGCATTTCCAGAGGATACACTGTCATCTACTACCAAAACATTTTTAAATTGCTTGATATCGAAGTATTGTCCTCGTTCCCCGGCCTTATAGATATGTCCATTAACAAAAGAATGCAGATCTGTATAAGGTAGATTTAAATACAAGGCCAATAAGTTTGCAGGCAACATACCGCTTCTTGGTACTCCCACAATCAAATCAAAGTCTCTAGGGATCTTGTGGATCTCCTTAAGAATGATTTGGTTTAAGTCGCTTATATTTCTAAAGTTCATAATTGTTGATTTTAATTCGTATTCGTTTTATTTTTCTATTGATTTTTCAATTTCTTCTGTTGATTCTTCTTCCTTGTTCCACCTCGGTGCGGCGAACATGAATACCATAGAGAGATACATTAAAATACCCGTTGGCATTTGCCCGAACACTCCGTTACCATAGGATGCCATCATGATACCTGCGAAACCGCAGGTGATCGCGGTAAGCATGATCCGGTAGTCTTCGTTTTTGATTCGGAACATCACGTTGTATCCGCCGGTAATCAGTATGTAGAACAGCATGAATAAGTAATACCACAATCCCACGACACCTGTATCTGCCCAAATCATTACGTACCAGCTATCCGTTGCGGTATTGGCCAAAAATGTATGAGGGGTAAATCGTTGTCCCCAGTTACCCGTGGCACCTACACCTCCACCAATGGGTCTTGAAGCTAGGTATGATTTCAATTTTCTTTGGTTGGCCAAACGTACTTGAAGTGATGCGTCATTAGGGTCAAAAGCGGTACGCATTCTTCGTACTTCTGGGTTGCTTTGCAATAAGGTAGTATGTGCGAAAAAAATGTAAACACTCAATCCAAAAATGGCACCTAAGGTTAACATTCTGATGTTTTTACTAAGGATAAGATATACGATTCCTCCCATACCTGGAACAGCGATAGCGCCTCTTGTACCGGAGATCAACATGCCGAACAAGCCCATAAAAGCAACGGTTAAGTAAAAGGCTCTCAATTTCAAACTTGCTTGTTTTCTGAACAAGGCTAGAATACCAAATACTACTCCGGCATGACCTTGAGCGGCACCAAACTGACCAGCGTCAGAATAGAAAGAAAAGACTCTTAATTTCCCGAAAAGGATGTGGGTTTTGTAAGATCCTGCATTTAACCAAGCTTGTTCAAAGGGATCTACACCCATGGTGTATTGCATAACTCCTTTTAAGGTTCCAATGATGGACATCACACCCCATACAAGGAAAAACGTATTTAAATCTTTAGGTTTGCTAAACAAGATAAAAGCTAGTGGAATGGCTAAAAACTGATACAAGGCCAATCCTCTCATTGCATAAAACCATGCCGCAACACTCTGTGCTTCAGGGTTTCCAACTTGAAGAAAAATATACCCCATCCATAATCCAACAAGGATTGTTAAATGTGATTTTGCCTTGCTCCATTGTATTTTTTTGGTAAAGGCCTTGAAGAATAAGGCTAGGTACAACAATACCAAAACACCATCAACACTTAGCCCTAAAGGAGCGGGTACATACCTCGTGATACCAATAACGGTAAAGCCTTGAATCACAAGAAGAATGATTCCCAAACGTGGAATGGTGAATAGTTTGTATAGTAATGCAGAAACGAAGGCTAAACCCAATACCATGGCAATTCCTATAATCTCCGCTTTCACGACGAGAAGAGTTACCACACTTAAACCACCTACCAACCAAATCAAGGAGCTCAAACTCGTTAACTTCATCGATGCGGAGTTGAAGGAAAATGGATTTTTATGTCTTTCTATCTGATCCAATGCTGTTTCTTTCTATTGGTTAAAATGCTTCAATTTCATACATCAAAAATAGTTTGGAATCGAAGAGAATAGGGGTATATTTCGTTGAATGGGCCATAAAGTGTAGATGAATAAATTCGTCGGGTTTTAACTGGAGACGAATGGCAAACCATTAGTGTTTATGGAGCTTCCCGTAAATCGATCAATAGAGGTATTGATTGACCACCATACCCTTTATGCTCAAAAAGAGATTTTTGATTTCAGTAAAACTTTAAGGGGTTGAATGGATTTATCTCGAGAAGTTCAAGAGTAAATTTCTATAAAATCCATTGGCACTTTTTAAGATTCCTGCAATGGAAATCCTAAATGTTTTATCGAGGTAATACATTCCGACTAAAATTCCGGTTAGGGTGAATACCAATGTTGAAACGGCAACCATTTCTATCGATTCAAAAACATAAATTGCAATCAAGTCACCAATGATGTTGGCAGTAAGCATGATCATTACTTTCAATGCATTGATACTCGGTTTGTTGATGCTATCCAAACTAATACCAATCATTCGATCTATCGGCAACATCAATCCGTATAAGGATAATATCTTCACAATCAATACGATATCTATACCATGCAAGGCGACATCCAAATATTGTGTACCTGATACTAGAATGATGAATTCCTTGGCAAATAAGAAGGTACCTAGTGATATAAAGAAGAACAAGTAGGTCAATGCCCCAGAATAGGTGTTAAACAAACCTTTTAAGTCATTGGTTCTTCCCTCGATGCTAGCCTTCGACATTTTCGGATAAGCTGTCGCTGCAAAACTTCGTAATGGAATTTGCTGCAATTCGGTTAATTTCAGAGGAATACTAAACAGGGCAACCGCAGCACTACCAAACGGACTCACACTAATAATCAGTACATCAGCATTTCGCAATAAGTTGGTTCCGATCAAAGTAAAGGTGCTGTATTTTCCAAAATGCAAGAGGGTACTAATGGATTCTTTGTTTGCTTTACGAATCAAAGCGAGTCCGTCCCAAGATTTGGAAATACAGAAAATCGAAGTGATGATGGTAAATACGATGAAGCCAATAATGATTTCATTGATGGAATAATCCATGTAAAAGTAATTTACCACCAAGAATCCGAAAAACAAGGTACTACTGATGGAACGAATGAGTAAAATTTTTCCGTATTCCATCTTAGCTTGCTGTACCACCAAGGCGTTGTTAAACGGTAAATTGATAAATGCCACAATTGGATACCACTTAAAGAGTGCCGCATAGGCCGAATCATCAATGGCCTCTTGAAACCCGAAATAAACTCCGGCTAGAATTCCAACAATAATGACCGTAACAATCAAACTAACTAGTACATTGGATCCAATCAAGTGATCTCGATCTTCATCCGTAGCTCCAGAGAGGAACCGCACCAAACCGTTATTGGTAATTCCGTATCGCAACATTTCAATCAGAGAACCACCAGAGATAAACAACACCCATTCTGCGAAATCTTCTGGAGTTAAGGTTCTTGCCAGCAAGGCGAATCCTCCAAAACCAAACACCGCTATAATAAGGTTCCCGGAAAGGGACAAAAAATTATCTTCTCTAAGTATTTTTCTGAATAACTTAAACATAGCCTTTAAATCTGATTATCTGAGTGAAACTGAAAACGGAATAGATTCTTTAATTTTTTACGGATGATCGATCTTTTCTTCGGAATTTCACCCAGTAAAGATTCGACCTGATCAATGACAACACCATTGATAATGAATTGCAACTTACAGTTCACCAATTCTTTAATATTGTTGAGAATATTGGTATCCGCCTTGGTCCAAAGTCTATTTGATCTGCATACTAGAATGGCCAAATCTGCATTTTCCAAAATTTCAGCTGGATAGTTTTGTTCCAAAATATTGGGCAATTCGACTATCACGTAATCCAGATTCTCATAGTTTACATCTCCATTATCGAATGATAAATCTCTATACGTTTTGGCATGACTAAAGGCGTCATTCACTTCATATTTCTTGTATTCAGCAGGTGTCAAATAGCTACGTACTTTATCTAAGAATGGATGCGAATAATCAACTCTTGGATCTTGATAGCCAAGCAATTTGTATAACCAAGGATTGGAATGTACCAACATCTCTTGTTTCTCTTCATTGCTATGATTCAAGAAAAGTACTTTTTTACCATAACCCTTTAATTTACGAGCGATATTACCCACAATCACACTCTTTCCTTCATTAGGCCCGGTACTCATTACCACCACCACTTTGGTGCGCTTCACCCCTTTCGAACCACTAAAGGTGTGTTCAAAATTGTGCATGATGAAATCCATCAATCGGTTCTGAATTCGAACCAAATCAACATACTTAGACGACATTGATATTTTTGGAAGCATACCCATTGGTTCTAACTCTAATTTCTCGGAGGCAATTTGATCGTTGCGTAAGGTATCGTCGAAAAACTCCATTAGTAGAATGGTTCCTAAGATCAAAACAAAGCTTAAAAATCCTGCTGCTACGACCACGATTTTTCGTTTCGATGGAATGGGATTCAAAGGGAAATAAGCTGGGTCTACCATCTTTAAATTACCCGCAATTTGTGTATCCTGATATTTTAATTTAGCAAGGTTTAAACCACGTAATATTTCGAGGTATTCTTCCTCGATTACGCTAATTTCTCTTTCAATTCTTTTAATATTGGCACCAGCGGGAGCATATTTTTCCACTTCTTTTTGGAACTCTTTGCTCTGTTTGGTCATCAACTCAACCTCAGCCGCCAAGTTCTCGGCATCGACTAGGTTATCAATCCATTGAGGCATCATTTTCGTCATTGGAACTCCTTCAATCGAATTGTTCAATTTAAAGATCTCATTGACTTTTTTATCGATTTTCTCTTGCAGTTCAATCGACTCGTTACGCAGATTTCGAATCTTACGCATACTCGCTGCAGAACCATCAGATTTTGCTTCTGCAAGTACCAACTGGTATTTCAATTTCCCCAATCGGTCTTTATCTTTCAGAACCTCATCGTTCTTATTTTGAATATATCCTTGAACTTTGAGTTTTTCTTCCAGCTTCTTCTTAGACGCTCTAGATCCAGCTAATTGAGCCAACTTATTTTTATAAGCTACCTCCATATCTTCACGAACAACAGCCACTGCCTTGGATTGCTCGTAATAGTTGATGATGCTATTCTCCTGATTGTATTTCAAAAGTCGATCTTCAACTTTTTTCAATTTCTTTTCAGACTTGGCAAGCTCTGCCAAGAAATATTTCACAACAGCATCCGATCCATTCTGCTTAAAATCCTTGTATTTTCTAGAACAAACTTCATTTAAAATATCAAGGGTTTGCTTACAAATACCTGGGTCCCCAGCTTTGTAGGTGAGCTTTATCAAATCACTAGAACCAATGCGCAATACAGAGATTTCGGAAATTGTTTTGATGGAATAAAACTTGTGTTCGTAGTTGAGTAATTCGTAAATAAAATTATCATTACTACTATTCATCAACTTCATTAGATTGTCAACTGTTTGCTCATACGCCTCCCTAGAAACACCAGGAGGTAACACCGTTGATGCAATGCTATCGGTCTTTTTAGAATTCGCTGCCTTGGACTTCACCAAATAGGTGTAAATTTCTTCCGGAACCAGTTCCTTTAATTCGTTTAAATGTTCGGCAGAAATGTATTGCTTTCTCGGACCATCGATTAATAAATGCTGGGTAAGAAGTCGTACTGCAACCTCTTCTTGAGTTTCTCTAGACTTGATGATGTTGATCAAGTTGTCAAAAGCTGTGTTAGAGGCAAAATAATCTGATTTCTTTCCCATTTCTACAGATGTACCTGAGGCAATACCTGTATACATGATGGCTTGGGTTTCATAGTCAAACTTCGGATTCACGGTTAGTATGATCGCCAAAATTGACATGACAATAGGGGCACCAAATAAGAGAATTTTGTGCTTGAATATTAACTTTATAACATCTATTAGGGTCATCTGTATTGTTTCTAGTTAATCTTTACTCCAGTCAAGTTTTCTAATAATTTCTTGGCTAAAATAAACTCAGACTTGGCGGTCTGATACTCAGTTTCTATACGAGCCGTGATATCTGTCAATCGCACGTACTCAAAGATTGGAATAGATCCATTCTTGTATTCTTTCTCGGCCATTTTTGCACTTACCTTGGCATTTCCAAAATTCTTGGCCTTTAATTCGAGGACGGTTTGCTTCAAAATCAGGTTCTCGTAAAGCTTGATTACTTCCTCTCGGATCTCATACTTTTGAAACTCCATGTATCCTCTAGCCTGCTCAATTTCAGCTTTGGCCTGTTTTATTTCTGACTTTCTGTTGTAGATATCAAAGACCGGCAGCTTTAAGAACACACCAAATCCATAGTTAAACTGGGTGGTGTTGCTCGCCAGATTTACCGTAGAAGTACTGGTTACGCTTTCGGAGAAGTTGGCGAAGGTACCATATCTTGAATCTCCTTGTACACCAAAGTTTCTGGTCCAATATCTTTTCTTAGACTTTAAGTTGGCCTTCTTTACATCAATTGTTGATTTTCTGTATTGTAATAGACCGTGCTTGGCCCAGGCAGAATCAACCAAAATATCGAGTTTCGGAATTAAAAGTCTATAATCATAAAACGAAAAATCATCGTCGAATCCGTTATCTTGAGCCGTTGCATATTGCATGGCGAAAACTCCGAATAGGACCGCTATCACGATTTTAAGTGGTTTTGTATGTATATGTAATGGTTTCATGGTTTTTTGTTAATTTCTTATACAAACTTACCGCCATTTTAGAGAGAAGTTTCTTAAGTTTCGATAGACATGGGGTTAAGTGTAGACGAATGAAACGTTAGCCTTGATAAGCCAATTTTACATATTTAAAGCGGTCATTCACCGAAGCTAAAAGGTCTATTTAACCGCTTTTTTAAAGCAAAAAACTGCAACACCAAGGCTCTGGTGCTGCAGTTCTCAAGATTACTTTCAGTTTAAACGGTACTTTGCTGAAATAGCGCAGGAACGGTTCTTAAAAGTATTTTCATATCAAACCAAAACGAATATCTATCGTTGGTGAAGTAATCGGCGTATTTGTTGTCGAGTTCAATACGTTCTTCCTCAGACATATCTCCTCCTTTACCTCGAAGTTCTACTTGCCATAATCCGGTAATTCCTGCGGGGGCCAAGAATCGTTTTGACAAGTCGTCTTTGGTCAAACATTCGGCTTCATAGACTGGTAAGGGTCGGTTTCCTACCAGAGACATATCGCCTTTTAATACATTGATCAGTTGAGGGAGTTCATCAATACTGGTGTTTCGAATGAATTTACCAACTTTGGTAATTCGTGGATCATCAACAATCTTAATAAAACTCGAATTTTCATTCGCCTGATCTTTTTTACGTTGAATATACATTCGGTCGCAAATCATTTCTTTTCCATCATATTTTAATGGAGAACAATATTCACCTTCCGGTAATTTCTCGCATGCCTCACAAGAATGATAATCAGTTATGGCCTTGGCAGTTTTAGATTGATATTGGTTGTTGCTCTTTGCCAAATTCTTCAACAATTTGTCAGCCCCAACACGCATCGACCGAAGTTTGTAAAAGTCGAATGTCTTACGTCCCACACGCTTGGAAGTGTAATACACTTTTCCACTGGATTCCAATCTAATTGCCAGAATAACAATCAACAAAATGGGCGAAAGGAACAATAGCACCATAGACGCTACCAAAATATCGAACAGTCTTTTAGACCAAGGCATTTTAAAACCTTCTTCAACAACCGGTTCGTCGGCTATAGCTACTTCTATTGGGTTTTCTTCGATATCCTCAGCAGGTTCTTCTTTTAAAATGGATTGAACCCTGCCAACGATTTGTTCCACTGGTGTGCTTCCTACTACGAAATAATCTTTGATTCCGCTTTCAAAAGCTTTTTTGAAGTTGTTCTTATCGAACTCCTTTTGCACGAGAACAAATGGGATGTGCTTGAATGATTTTTCCTTTTGAATTTCATCGAAAAGATACATGCCATTATTTCCAGGTAACTCATATTCAGAGATAATCAAGTCGGTATTGTTATTCTCCTTTAAATGATTTATGGCTTCCAAGCTATTGGGTTTTTCTACAACCCAGAGATCCTTAGATCTATTCAAAGCACCTGTTATTTCCTTGTTAATTCCTATATGTAGAACTTCCATAACATTCTTATTTTTCAATTACTGAATTACTATAATTCAACTACCAAACACTGGCGTAATGAATAGGATTCAAATTTTTCTTCACCAATTCGTCCAATTCTTCTGGATTGAAAGGCTTGGTTAGATAATCTTGGGCTCCTAACTTGTAACACTTTACACGTTCTTTGCTTTCTGCCTTTGCAGATAACATGATCACGGGAGTGTGTTTTGCAAATCCTCGAAGTCTCACTTCTTGAAGGAACTCGAAGCCGTCCATGTCCCCCATCTCAATATCACTAATAATCAAGTCTGGGATGGTGGTATTCAACCACTGTAGCGCTTCTTCTCCTGAGGGCAATGAAACTATATCATACCTCGAGCTCAGAAAGAACTCTAAGAGTGTCCTCATTGACTTCTCGTCGTCTACTACTAATATCTTTTTCTTCATGACTATTCATTTTACTGTTAATTAAATCATCAAAGTATTTGATGGTTTTCTTAAGACCTTCATCAAGCATTACTTTTGGTTCCCAGTCTAACACCTGTTTGGCAAGCGTAATGTCTGGTTTACGCATCATTGGGTCATCTGATGGTAATGGTTTGTAGATGATTTTAGATTTTGAATTGGTTAACTCAATTACTTTTTGAGCCAATTCTAAAATGGTAAATTCCACTGGGTTACCGATGTTCACCGGACCTCTAAACGAATCAGGTGTATCCATCAATCGAATCATACCCTCTACTAGGTCATCAACAAATTGGAAACTTCTTGTTTGATCTCCTTTACCGTACACGGTAATGTCTTGATTTTGAAGAGCCTGAATGATGAAGTTCGATACTACTCTACCATCATTTGGATGCATCTTCGGACCGTAGGTATTAAAGATTCTCACAATCTTGGTGTTCACACCATTTTGATAATTGTAATCTCTAAACAAGGTTTCAGCAGCTCGTTTTCCTTCGTCGTAACAAGAACGCTCACCCATTGGGTTTACATTCCCCCAATACGACTCTGGCTGTGGGTGTACTAATGGATTTCCATAAACCTCACTTGTAGAAGCTTGTAAAATCTTGGCGTTCACACGTTTTGCCAAACCTAACATATTGATGGCTCCCATGACAGAAGTCTTAATGGTCTTTATTGGGTTGTACTGATAATGAATCGGTGATGCTGGACAAGCCAAGTTGTAGATCTCATCTACCTCAATCAAATATGGATTGATCACATCATGTCTGATAAATTCGAAATATGGATTCGAAAGTAAATGAACGATGTTTTGCTTGCGTCCAGTAAATAAATTATCCATACAGTATACTTCATGGCCGTCGTTCAATAGTCTTTCGCACAAATGCGATCCGACAAACCCGGCACCTCCTGTTATAAGTATTCTCTTTTTATCCATGATATTTATTTTTACTGTTAATGAATGATTTATACTACAAACTCAAGTTTGTTCACCTTGTCAACTACGTTTGGACGAATACCAATACAGTAATAGTTGTATTCAAGATCTGTCATCTCTTCTTTATCGAAGATGTTTCTTCCGTCAAATATGGTTGAAGCATTCATCAATCGCTTCATAATATTGAAGTTCGGTAGTCTAAACTCAGACCATTCCGTTAATACTGCCAAACAGTCGGCATCAATCAATGCTTCGTATTGATCTGGACAATAAGTAATGCTATCACCAAAGTGATGCTTTGCTTCTTCCATAGCCACTGGATCATAAGCTCTTACTGTAGCTCCAGCTTCTAACAAACGGCTAATAATTTCTAAAGCAGGTGCTTCACGCATGTCATCCGTTTTAGGTTTGAAGGAAAGACCCCAAATAGCGATGGTTTTTCCAGCCAAGTTACCGTCGTAATGTGCATAGATTTTGTCAAACAATACTGTTTTCTGAGCTTGGTTTACTTCTTCAACAGCTTTTAAAACTTTCAATTCATAGTTATTCTTCCCAGCAGTCTTAATTAAGGCTTTCACATCTTTAGGGAAACATGATCCACCGTATCCAATACCTGGATAAATGAACTTAGGACCAATACGTCCGTCAGATCCGATACCTCTTCTTACATTGTTTACATCTGCTCCAACAATCTCACACAAGTTGGCGATATCATTGATAAAACTAATCTTAGTAGCAAGCATTGAGTTCGCTGCATACTTAGTCATTTCAGCAGAAACGATATCCATGAATAAAATTGGATGACCGTTTAATGTAAATGGTTTGTATAATCTTTTTAATAATTTTTCAGCTTTCGCTCCTTCCGTACCAACAACAATTCTGTCTGGTTTCATAAAGTCATTGATCGCTGCACCTTCTTTCAAGAATTCTGGGTTTGAAGCCACATCAAATTCGATGTCTACACCTCTTTTATCCAATTCTTCTTGAACGGCGTTTTTAACTTTAATGGAAGTTCCAACGGGTACTGTACTCTTTGTTACAATCAGTTTGTAATCTTCCATATGTTTACCACACTCTCTAGCTACTGCTAAAACGTGTTTTAAGTCTGCACTACCATCTTCATCTGGTGGTGTACCCACACTAATAAATACTACATCTGAAGTCTCGAGTTCGTTAGCCAAACTTGTTGAGAAATTCAAACGGTTCTTTTTCATGTTACGCATAATCATCTCTTCCAACCCTGGTTCGTAGATTGGAATGATGCCTTTCTTTAAGTTTTCGATTTTCTTTTGGTCTATATCAACACATACTACGTCAATACCTACTTCCGAAAAACAAGCGCCAGTAACTAATCCTACATAACCGCTTCCTACAATTGCTATTTTCATAATCTTGAGATTTTAATTAAACTTGATACAAACCTACGACCGAGATTGACCTCCAATTCATAATTATCGATGAATGACTAGGATGTGTAGTTCAATAGACAAATTTTTGCAGATAAGCCAAAAAAGGTCATTTCGTCGGGTAAAAAGACGGTAATCCATCAATTTTGGCTCTTATACACCAATATTGAAAGAAAATGAGCAGCAATGAATACCTTATATATATAGGTAGTCATAAATTGGTCGATTCATCTACACTAAGCATCATTTCATCGAACTTAAATTCCACGCTTTTACATTCCCCATAAATTTGTAGGGAAATCAATTTTTAAATTAAAAGTCATGTCTAGAATAGTAGTAACAGGCGGTCTCGGTTTTATAGGATCTCATACAGTAGTTGAGTTATTGAGTAACAATTACGACGTTGTTATTATCGATAACCTTTCGAACTCCTCTACCGACGTAATGAACGGAATTAAAAATATCACTGGAAAAGAACCTGAACTGCACCTATTCGATTTGAACGACCAGGTAAAAGTTCTAGACTTTTTCAAAAACAATAAGGACATCGCAGGTATCATCCACTTTGCGGCATACAAAGCGGTAGGCGAAAGTGTTCAATTACCGATTAAATACTACGAAAATAATTTGTTCTCATTAGTGAATATCATGAAAGCGGTGAATGAGTTTAACCTAAACTTAAATTTCATTTTTAGCTCTTCATGTACGGTTTACGGTCAGGCAGAAGTACAACCTGTAGATGAAAATACGCCTTCACAACCAGCAGAATCTCCCTATGGAAATACAAAACAAATCTGTGAGGAGATTTTAAGAGATTATACGGTGAGCGCAGATAACCTAAACATTATTTCCTTGCGCTACTTCAACCCGATTGGAGCACATCCAACATCAGAAATTGGCGAACTTCCACTTGGAAAACCCAATTGTTTGGTTCCTTATTTAACACAAAGTGTTGCTGGTGTATTAGGTCAATTAACAGTTTTTGGTGATGATTACAACACTCCAGACGGGACTTGCTTGCGTGATTATATCGATGTGATCGATTTATCGAAAGCCCATGTTGCTGCCCTTCAAAAACTTGAGAATGGTAAGGACAATCCAAAATACGATGTATTCAATTTAGGAACTGGAAACGGAACCTCTGTATTGGAAGTGATTCAAACCTTTGAAAACGCTACTGGTGAAAAAGTGAATTATCGAATAGGGCCTCGGAGATCTGGTGATGTGGAATCCGTTTATGCACGCACCGATAAGGCCTTTGAATTATTGAATTGGACGGCAACCACTCCATTATCAGAATCTCTAATCAATGCCTGGAATTGGGAACAAAAAATTAGAGGTATCAAAAAAGAACAGAATGTACTGCAAAGTACTATGTAACCCCCATCTATTTAAGCAACAAAAAGGGAGTCAATTTTTGACTCCCTTTTTCTTTATGTTTTATATGTTTACAATAAGTTCAAGCGTTTCCGCAACTCATTTCTATTTCCTTTACTAACCGGAATCACATCTCGTTTGATCAAAACACTATTGTCTTCAATATCCACAATCTTGTCAATATTTATGACGAAAGATCGGTGTACTTTTAAGAATTTATCCTTTGGTAATTTTTCCTCAATACGCTTTAAAGGACAATGAACTACAAAATTCTTTTTGTCTGTTTTGATTTTGATATAATCTCCTTTGGCCTCCACGATATCGATACTTGGAATATCAATCTTCACCAATCTTCTATCAATATTCACGTAGAGTTTGTCATCTGTAATGGTTTGCTCCCCATTGGTAGACGGTTTGGCAACATTTTCTTTCTTTGCGTAACGCTTCTTAATTCGCTCAAACATTTTTTTGAAGCGATCAAATTCAATAGGCTTTACAATATAATCGACAATAAAATCATATTCATAGGCCTCCACAGCAAAGTTTCTGTCAGAACTGATCATCACAATTTTTGGCGGACTCTTAATCGTTTCAATAAGGTCAAAGCCACTAAACTCAGGCATATGAATGTCAAGAAACATCAATTCAACCTCATTTTTGTTGAGGAACTTAATGGCCTGCATGGCATTTGAAAAGGATCCAACAATCTCAATAGCCGGAATTTGATCCGCCATATGTCGAATGATTTCCCTAGATAATTGCTCGTCGTCTACGATGATACTCTTCATTCTCTTCTTTAATTTGAATTTAAGTATTCAGTCATAATTGGCAGCATGCTCTCAAAATACTGCTGCTGATTTAAATCTGATTCTAACAGGCCTATTTCATATTTATTGGCCAGTGCATAGCTCTTTTCCAAACCCAGCATGCCCATCTTATGCTTGATGCGATGCACATAAAGCTTGGCTTGTGGATAGTCTTTTTTATTTAAATTTTCGAAGTACAAATCAATATCTTCTACTAACTCAGTTCGCAAAATATCTAGCAACTGCTTTTTAAAAGCCTCATCGCCTTTGGCAAAGGCATCTAGATATGATGAATTTGGTTGTTCCATTTTGTTGGGGGTTTAGAAACTACTTAGGAGGTTACAGGTATTGATTCTGCTTCACTCCAATAATCTACAATTAAATTAATTCGCCTTTCATAATCTTGAAAGCGCAAGGGCTTTAAAAAATACCCAGATATTCCTAAGGCAAGTACTTCTTCCAAATCTCTTGGGTTTACAGTAGTTGTCATTACAACACAAGGAATTCTTTGTTGGTTATTTCCAGCATTTAGTTGTTTTAAAAATTCAATGCCATTGGTATCTGGCATGTTCAAGTCCATCACAATTAAATCTGGAGTAAGGGTCGTTAATAGGTCTAGTGCTTCACTACCGTTTTTAGCAATGGTCACCTTATGATTGGTAGATTTCAAGGCTCTATTAAACTTAATGTGTTCAATAGTATCGTCATCAAGTAGTAAAATGTGTAATTCTTTTTTCATATCTAGAACCTTAGAGACTTCAATCTACAAAAAAAGTTTGGACTCTATTTCGGTGAATAATCCTATTCATACAGACCAAAGGTTGCTTCTTGTAGGAGAAAAGTCGCAACTAGTTACATAAAGATACTTCAAAAAATTGAAATGTAACCAATGGCTCGGTCAATAATTTGATGATAAAAGGCTAGAGTCAAGGAGTTCTATGCTGGCTTTCGCAATAGAAAATCCTCTAAACGGTAAATATTGTTGTAGTGCACATAGCGATTGGAAAACACCTGTAATTCACTTAAATCGTCCTTCGGGGACAAAGCCTTTAACTCGTGTTTAAAAGCGTTAAAGGTATGAATTTGTTCAATGGTATTGGCGTATAGAATAAATTTGAAGTCCCTTCTTCGCTGCAATAATCGAACACCATTTTTGATGATTAACTTCTCTTTGGACGGACGTTTGATATTGATAAAAGAGGTATTCACTTCAAGCTCTTTTATTTTTTCTTCGATGAAGTATAAATTTTCGTCAGGCTCACGATGCAGTACAAAACACAATCCTTTGATATCGGATTCAATTTCCTTTAATAAGTCAAAAGTTTGATGATCGAGAATGTCATCTAGGGTGATATTTGAGAGTATTAATGCGAACATTAGGGGTTCTTTTGTATTCTAATAACTCAAAAATAAGCGACAAAGATGGATTAAAACTCCATTTCAGGTTTAAGCCAACTCAAGTTGCGACGAGATGCAATAAATATTAGACGACTTACAAAAGATCCAATCTTCTCATCAGTTCTGGACGTTTTGATCTACTGATCGGAATAACGTCTCTTTCTATCAATACGCTATTATCTTCGATATCGATGATCTTCTTGAGATTGATGATATAAGACCTGTGTATCTTGAGAAACATACTCGGCGGAAGCTTGTCCTCTATCTTTTTTAATGTAGAATGTACTCGGTAATTTTGTTCCTCTGTTTTGATGTGGATGTAATCTCCTTTGGCTTCCACTAAGTACACCGAGGCTGGGTTGATTTTAATTAACCTCCGATCAATGTTCACATAAAAGTCGCTTTCTACTGAGTTCGGTGTCACCGATTTAGAAGCGAACTTCGAGGGCTCAATCACCTTGTTTTCAGCCTTTTGAACGGCTTTATCAAAACGTGATGATTCAATAGGTTTTAATAAGTAATCCACAATAAAATCGTATTCAAATGCCTTCAATGCAAACTGAGGATCTGAGGTAGTAAGAATGATTTTTGGTGGATTCTTTAAGGTTTTTATGAGGTCAAATCCATTGAAGTCTGGCATGTGAATATCCAGAAAAATGAGATCTACGTCATTTTCATTTAAATATTTTATAGCAGGAAGGGCACTTGAATAAGAGCCCTTTATTTTTAATGATCCATTTTCTTCGCATAAAACCTTTAAGATTTCTCTTGCGATTTTTTCGTCGTCAATAATTAGACAATTCACAATGTTTTAATAAAATTAGAAATTACGGTTAATACTTCATCAAATTCCTCTTTGAGCTCAAATGAATTTTTTCTCAAATTCTGCTCAAAACGATTGGCCGTTTGATAACTATCCTCCAAACCAAACACATTAATCTTGTGTTTCAATCGGTGAACGCTTTCTTCAATCAATCGGTAATCCTTTTCTTGAACACTCGAGTCATAAGATGCTCTTTCAACTGGAAACTCTTTTTTTATCACACCGATAAGGGTATTGAATATACCTTCATCACCGTTCGATAATCTGTTTATGTAATCTAATGTAGGCTGCTCCATAACAATCTGTTTTTAAGATGAAACAATAATTTATCCTCACATCATAATTCAGGTCTCCTGTAACTCTAAATATAATGAAAAAAAATAAAAAATGGAAGTAAAATTATCCTTTTTTAAGGGTAAAGAAGAATGTGGTTCCCTCGCCTGGTTGACTTTCAAGCCAAATTTTTCCGTCGTAATTATCAATGATTTTCTTTACGATAGACAGTCCAATACCCGTGGACTCTTTGCTTTTTTTAAGGGAATGGAATATTTGAAATATCTTATCGTGGTATTTTTCAGCAATACCAATACCATTGTCGGCAATTGAAAACTGATAGTGGTTTTCCAACTCGGCACAGTCAATTTTTATGAGTCCGTCTGGTTTGTCGATAAACTTCACAGCATTACTAATCAAGTTCTGAAACAACTGCAGTAATTCGGTTTTATTTCCTCGTAAGGTTGGCAGATTCTTTTGCACCTCGACTGAAATGTGGTTCGGAATGTATAAGGCATCCACCAAACGCTGGATGACATCATTCAAATTCACCGCCTTATTTCTCGACTTGTTGAAACCAACTTTTGAATAACGAAGCACATCAGAAATCAACATTTCCATGGTTTCTAAAGTTTTTTCAACGAGCGAAAAATTCTCCATGGTCAAATCATCAAACTTGTCTTTATTGTCTTCTTTGATCCAACTCACCAAGGCATCGATGGAACGCAATGGCGATTTCAAATCGTGCGAAACGATGTGTGCATACTCATGTAATTCTTTATTACTCTGTTCTAACTGCTTTAAAATGATCTCTTTCTGTTCCTGAAGTGATTTGATCTCTGTAATGTCTAGATGGATTCCGATGGAACCAATCACATCTCCTTGGATGTTGTAGTTTGGAGCCCCACTCACCAACCAAGTCCTATTGTCACCATTCTTAGTCTTCACCCGCAATTCAAAAGAATTTGATTTACCTGTCAAACGATCTTTATTCTGCTCATCAATAATGTGCTTATCGGCTTCGGTAAGAAATACATCCTTGCCTCTATTTCCTAGTAGGTCTTCTTGGGTATAACCACTCATTTCACAAAAGCCCTGATTGGCGAATAGAATACGATCATCATTGTCCACTTCAATCAAACCAAGATTCATATTGGCAATGATGTTGCTATACTTGGCACGCTCTTTTTCAAGACTTTTTCGGTACTTTCTTCTTAGGGTTACATCTCGGTAAGACCAAAGGTTTCCTTTGTGTTCTCCATCCGAAAAAATTGGAATGAAATCCCGCTCATAAATAGATCCATCCTTAAAGATTACCTCCTCGGCCGTTATCTGAACCTTGGTGGTTATCAAATCTTTCATTTTACTAAATTCCGAAGTAGGATCAAGAAAGATATCCTTAGAGTATCGCAGTTGTCGTGCACAAGAAACACCAATCAATTCCTCTGGTTTCGACGGGATATCAAAAATCTCACAAAATCGATTATTGGTTAAAACAATATTGCCTTTCTCATCTTCTAGTAAAATACCACTGTGTAGGTTTAGAATCAAATTGGACAATCTACTTTCAGAGGCCCTTAGGAGTTGTCTGGACTTCTTTTCTTGGGTAACATCTCTGATAATTCCCTGAGCAGCAATAGGTTGACCGTTTTCAAAAATGGCACTTGCATTAATTTGCACCCATTTAATTTTTCCGGTTTTGGTTCGAATTTGGGATTCGAAATTATTCAACGACCCTTTGGTCATTAATTTTTCAAATGATTCGTAAGTGGCCTCTATTTGATCTTCGAGCAAGGTATCATTGACATTGAATTCCTCAAAATTAATATCATACTCAAATATCTCGGCAGCCATATCATTCATTTTCAGAACATTACCACCCAAATCAATAACAACATAGGCATCATTGATGTTGTCGTAAATTCCTTTAAGTTCAATGGATTTTTCGTCCAGTAATTTTTCTAACTCAAGATTGGTTTCCTTGAGTTTGTTGGACAAATGATACAATTCTCTGGACTTGTCCTCTAGTATTTTCTCAGCTGCTTTTCGTGACGCTCTTTCGCGCAGACGAGCAGCCTTTTCTCTCTCTAAAGCTTCTTTTAATATTTCTACTTCAGATTTACTCATTTATTTTCCTAATGATGAACTTCACTTCTGTTCCCTCATCATTAATCTTTTCCAATACGATTTCACCTTTCGAACCGAAGTGCTCAAAGGTCTTGTTCATTAATCCCAATCCGAAGTGATGCATGGCTCTGCTAGATTTGTAAATCATGATTAGATGGTCGTCAGATTTCTCTTCCACAATGAAAGTAGGAAGCTCAGCATCTGGATAGATTTTACGGACTTCCACGTGAATGTGATTTTCAATAGAGGCCAACATATCAATGGGATTATTAAAAGTTTCAAGCAACCCCATGTAATTATTCTCGATGGCCTGAAAGAAATGTTCTCCATAGACCAGTAGTAATTGATCTGGATTAATCCCTGTATTTTTACTCAAGTTGGTCAAAAGTTGCAGAATTTCTGAGAAGCTATATGTTCCAACGGCAGTATATATTCCACCGGATTCTAATTCTGATTGTGCGATGATTTGGTCAACCATCTCTAGTCCGAATTTATCTTCGACTAGCTCTAAAAATTCTGTAAAAACTATTCCTTTCATTTAGTTTGCAATTAATTCGTTAACACTCCAGTAAGATAAGGTGTGACCAATTTTCTCGATGTAATCGTCGTATTTCAATGGTTTGATGATATAACCAGATACGCCAAGCTTGTAGGCCTCCATCAAATCTAAACTATTGTTTGAAGTTGTCAAAACGATTATTGGTAAATGTCTTAATTCATCATCATTACGGACAATGGCTAAAAACTCCAAACCATTCATTTTAGGCATGTTTAAGTCTAAAAGAATGATATCGGGATTTATTTGTCCATCTCGCAACAGCTCCAGAGCAATTTCGCCATTTTCGGCTTCAACAACCTCATGGTCCATTTCTAGGTGTGAAATAGCACGTTTCAATTTTACAATTTCAATGAAATTGTCTTCTACCAATAGTATGTTTAAATTTTTCTTCATGGAAATAGCTTTGACCGCCACAAAAATGCCGATAAAATTGCACCTTATTATGTCATGACTTCAAAATGCAAAATGATGTCGATAAAATGCAATAAAGTGTCGACGAATTGCAAAACATGCATTTATGTTTCGATGAATGGTTGGAGTATACCAGTTAAAAAGACCTAAACCAAAGATTTTTAGGCTTTGGGAACTAAATCATGAACTTCTAGGGTCAATTGTCTTTGAATTTTGCCCGATGTGGTCTCTTTAAATGGTTCTACAAAGTAGATTTCTTTCGGTTTCTGATACTTATGAAGTATAGTCAGTTTTTTGATTTTTTCAATCAATTGAACCTTCTGTTCCGCTGATTTCGGTTGACCTTCCACAACCAAAACTAATTTCTCTCCAAGTTTCCTATCTGGCATACCCGCCACGAAAAAGCGTTCTTTAAGAATCGATCTTAAATGGGACTCAATTTCTTCCGGATTCAGTTTTACTCCGCCTGAATTAATAATATTATCAAATCGGCCCAACCATTGGAATTTACAATTAGAAATAAGTTGTACTACATCATTTGTGACAATGATTTCCTTTGAAATCTTGGGTGCTTTGATGACCAAACAATTTCTTTCGTCAGTAAAAATCTCAACATTCGGCAAAACCATGAAATAAGATTCAGCATGAACATGGTTGATAGGCTTGACTGCGATATGGGTAATGGTTTCTGTCATTCCGTAGGTTTCGAAAACTTGGCAATCTACATTAGAAAGTTTGTCTTTCAACGCATTCGATACGGCCCCACCGCCTACAATGAGTTTGTTTATGAATTTCAAATGCAGCAACGAATTTTCTAATTGCAATGGAACCATGGCTGCAAAATCGTAAGTCTTGTCTGGTTGGATCTCCGGATTGGAAGTCGGACTTACCAAATCTAATTCCCAACCCATATTAATGGCTCTAAGTAACATGATTTTACCCGCTACATATTGAAGTGGAAGGCAATGCAACACCTTACTTCCTGAAGACAGGTCAAAATAAGAGCTTGTGGCTTTAATAGAATGAATTACTTGTTGTTTTTCAACTTGAATTACCTTAGCCTTGCCTGTTGAACCTGAAGTTTTTAACTCAATAGTAGGAGTATCTGACAACCACTCTTCAATTACGGAATGAAGTGGTATTGAAATGGACTCAGCATGACGCAATAAATCGATTTTGGAAGTAAAGCTTCTTCCATTCAATCTAAAGTCCTTATGCAGTAAATGGTTGGTCAATTTAATCTAAAACACCCACGTTTTCTGGTTTTTGAATTCTCCCAGCCAACTTTTCGCCCCAATTCTTCCATCCATATTTTTTGGAGAAAATCAACAGCATTGCCGGGTAAAAGACAAGTACTGGAACGAACATTTCCCAAGTTACCGAAGGTTCTGATGTATCAATAAAAAGTGCATCCGTTTGAAATACGGTCCAGTCGGTAGTGACTAAAAAGGCTGCAATAATGTTGTTGGCGGCATGCAGACCCAAGGCCAATTCGATCCCTTCATCCATTAAAGTGGTGATCCCAAAAAACAATCCGGTTCCAATGTAAAACACCATGGTAATTTGACCTAGTTTCTCTACTTCCGGATTCGCTCCGTGCAACAAACCGAAGAAGACTGAAGTCATCAACAAAGGAAACAATCGATTTTTTACGAGCATCCCTAGTCCTTGCATGAAATATCCGCGAAACAAGAATTCTTCAAAACTGGTTTGAAAAGGAAGAAATAAAAATGAAATGATGACCAAGGTAAAGAACGGAACGGGTTTAAAGTTGAATACATAGTTGTCTGGCGCTAAAGCCACGGCTCCAACTGTGGCAATCGTCGCTACAATGGCCCACAAGATAAAAGCAAACCAAATGCGTTTCCAATCGACCTTATCGCGACTTGTGATAATAGACTTTAGGGTTCTTTTATGTACATATTTGACACCAATCACCAAACCAATCAATGCAAAAATGAACATGGTAATGATTAAAAACAGATACAAATTCTTATTGATCCCGATATTCATGAAGTTGTTGTTTGCCGCCTCGGTAAATGCCGCAAAATCCTCTGTGTGAGAAAATGCTGCCGCAATTAACGGCATTACCCCCAATATTTGCCAAAACAGAAATACGAGAATAATGGTCACCATCCAAGTATACCAATCGTTATTGCCTTTGTATGCTTTCTGAAAAAAATCCACTATTTATCTACGATTAAATTAAAGTTCCATTTTTTGTCATTTGCCAGGGATAATTTCCCTTGCGAAACGGTCAAAGGACTGTCGAGGTTGTTGGTGAACAAACTTCCCGTACCGAGTCCTTGCGGTAAATTACTGTTCTGAAGGTATGTAAATTGTCCAATTGCGTTCAATCCAACATTGCTCTCCAAGGCTGATGTAATCCACCAACCACAATTAAATTGCTCTGCTAAATTAATCCATTCTCGACTCCCAGCAAAACCACCAATCAGACTTGGTTTTAAAATGATGTATTGAGGTTGGATGTCTTGCAGCACTTTTACCTTTTCTTCGGATGACAATACACCAATCAATTCTTCGTCCAAGGCAATGGGCAAGGGAGTTGTGGCGCACAATCGTGCCATTTGTTCGTATTGCCCCTGTTTGATGGGTTGTTCTATGGAATGCAAATCAAAATCAGAAAGTCTTTTTAACTTCTCTAAAGCATTATCAGGGTGAAAAGCACCATTGGCATCAACACGCAATTCAATTTCCTCTTTCCCAAACTCATCCCGAATTGATTTTAGAAGTTGTAATTCGGCCTCAAAATCAATGGCTCCGATTTTCATTTTAATACAATCAAAACCAGCTTCTAATTTTTCAGCAATCTGTTTTTTCATGAAGTCGGCAGTACCCATCCAAATCAATCCGTTAATCGAAATGGCATCTTTCCCCTCTGAAAACTTGGACGGGAAAAATGTAAACGGACTTTCATTCTGAAATGACAAGAAAGCCTGCTCCAATCCAAATTGAATACTCGGAAAAGCTCTGGTTTGATCCAATAAGGCATTCAAACCCAAATGAATATTTTCACAGACCCACTGAAGCTTTTCCTCATAATTTGGCACATCATCATAGCTTAGTCCTCGAAACAATCCGGTTTCCCCAATACCTAGCTTGCCATTTTCCTCTAAAATGATAAACCAGGTTTCCTTGGTTTTTAGAATACCACGGGAGGTACCCGAAGGCGATTTAAAATGTAAAACATATCGTTTGTAAAAAGCTTTCAATACTCTTCTATTTGTCTTCTAAATAATTTTTTAGGGCAATTAAGGATGTTTTATCCTGTTCTTGAAAAACTGACTTGAAATAGGGAATGATACAAGCCAAGGCATAAGAATCACTGCTACAAGTAGTATTCAAGGTAAGCATGGTGTTGCCATTTTCTTCGACAATCACAAATTCATTGGTTTTATCCATATCATTAGCCTTAAAATAGACCTTAAAGGAATCATTCGGCTGATAGGCCATTACTTTTTGGATTACCGTAATCGGTGTTTCGTTACTCACGACTTGCAATTCGTAGATGCTTCCGACTTTTTCAGTAGTTTCGGTTCTTGTCCCTACCGACTGAACCTCGGGCATCCAATCTTTAAAGTTTTCAACCTTAGTCAGTTTTTGAAAAACAAAATCTCTTGGTTTTTCAATCGCAATCTCATTCTGATAACTCACCTCCTTCACAATGAATCCTGTTGAAAAGAATCCGATGGTGAGGATGGAAATAATAATGAGAATGATTTTTATGTTCTTCATGCCTTGTTTCTTCTTTTACGAACAGATTTCACAATCCAATACAAAAATCCGACAATCAAAACGAACGGCCAAATTGAAAGCAAACCTAAAAAGGTGTTTTTCAAATAGGTGAACCCATTTTTAAAACTTGCCGCCATCTCACCGGTGAAATTAGTATCCTCTGGATTGACTTGATAGAACTGAACCGAAATAGTACTGTAAGTCACTTGTTTGTTCAAATACCTGAAACGGCCTTCCATGGATTCTATTTCTGTTCTGAGTTTGTTAATTTCTCTTTCAACATCCAAAATCTCTTTGACACTTTTGGCTTTTTTCAGAATTTCTAGGAACTTTTGTTCGAGTTTCTTTTTGTTCTTAATACGCGTCTTTAAATCATAGTACTTCTCGGTAACATCCTCTATATGAACATCTTTCCTTTCAAATTTATTGACACTTTTCGATAGTTCATTTATAAACGGATCAAAATTGGCGGCAGGAATTCGGATGGTCAAATAGTTGTAGATACGCCTTCCACCGCTGTCATCTTGATTGTCGTTGGAAATGTAGCCATTGTTCGCCTTAACAAGTTGTACTACCAACGATTTGGTTGATGCAATGTCTTCAGTTTCAAATAGCAGGCTTCCTCTTTTAATTTTCTTTTTGGAAAATTCCGCTTTCGGATTGGCACTTATTACTTTCTCGGAAACTTCGGCTTCCTCAACTTCTTCCACCATTGCTAAATCGCTATAAGATTTTGAAGAAAGTCCTCTTCCCAACACCCCATTTCGTTCACTTGAGGAATCACAACTCAAGAAGGTCAGCAAACTAATTGCTGCAATCAAAAAATTTCTCATGTTTTTGGTTTTAAAAATTAATATAGAAGCTCAAACCAAAAAGGATACCAAAAAAGAAAGTACTCAATGCTACTTTCTTTAATTCTCCATCCAATAAAGAAGTGTCTGTTGTTTTAAGAACCATTAATAGATTGATAAACAAGGGTATAAACGGAATTAAAAAAATGAATTGAAATGCAGAAGAATAATGTAAACTTAGAAATAGTAAAGCGCTTAGAAGTGCTACTATGAGCAATGCGCAGTGATAGATTTTGGCCTTTGGGATACCGAGTTTTACGACCAACGTATTTTTCTGATTTTTCTTATCCTCCCTATAATCCCTTAGATTATTCAAATTCAAAACAGCCGTGCTTAACAATCCGATTGACATGGCAGGGAGTATCATTTCATAATTGATGATCTTGGTGTACAGAAAATAGCTTCCCAAAACACTTACCAATCCAAAAAACACGAATACAAAAACATCGCCAAACCCCGAATATCCATAGGCACTTTTACCAACGGTGTACTTGATAGCGGCAACAATAGAGGCAATCCCCAGCAAAAAAAAGAATAAGGAATACCCAAAGTTTTCCTTTCCGAATGAGAGATAAATAAGAAATAAGGCCGAAATTAAGGTCAGGATGATGGTAATCACCATGGCTTTTTTCATTTGTGTGGGCGAAATGGCTCCAGAGGCCACCATACGTGCTTCTCCTGCTCGATTTTCATCGGAACCTTTGATTCCATCACCATAATCATTGGCGAAATTGGAAAGCACCTGAAAGCCAATGGTTGTAGCGATACACAACCAAAAAATTCCAGAAGTTAAAATATTGAATTGATCTAAATCAGCAGCGGCAAGTAAACTTCCAACAATGATTCCAGAGACAGATAAGGGAAGTGTTCGAAGTCGTGCAGCTTTGATAAAGTTTTTAACCATTTAAAAAACCTCAATTAATTAAAGGTTGTTTGCTTCGGCAATAAGCTCAGCGATGTCTTTGACCTCAACTTGACTTTCTTTCTCGTGGAATTTGATTCCGTCTGTCATCATGGTATTGCAATAAGGACAACCCGTAGCAATGATTTGTGGTTTTGTTTCTAAGGCTTCCTTGGTTCTTAAAATGTTGATGTCCATGTCCCCTTTTTCAGGTTCTTTGAACATTTGTGCACCACCTGCTCCACAACATAAGGCATTTCTTTTGTGTCGCTTCATCTCGTTGAAGTTGACTCCTAAACGACGGATTAACTCTCTTGGAGATTCATACACATCATTGGCGCGCCCTAAATAGCAGGGATCATGGAAAGTAAGTCGCTTGCTTTTTAAAACACTATCGTCAATATTCAATCGACCCTCTTTAATCAATTGATTGATGAATTGCGTATGATGATATACCTCGTAATTTCCTCCTAGTTCTGGATATTCATTTTTAAGGGTGTTGTAAGAATGCGGATCGCAGGTAACAATTTTCTTTACCTCATACCCATTAAGCACTTCGATATTCATCAATGCCTGCATTTGGAAGATGAACTCATTTCCTGCTCTTTTGGCAGCGTCTCCAGTAGAAGATTCTTCGGTACCTAAGCACGCGAATTCAACTCCCGCTTGATTCAATATTTTCACAAATGCTTTTGTGATTTTCTTGGCTCTTTCATCATAACTGCCTGCTGAACCTACCCAAAAAAGTACTTCTGGTTGTTTTCCTTCGGCGAAAAAATCGGCCATTGTTTTAACTGTCAATCCCATCTTCTTCTAATTTAATCTTCGTTAGCCCAATTTAAACGGTCCATTTGGTTGTATTGCCACATCGCTCCATTGTTCTCTACATTGGTCATCATCATATTCAATTCTTGTGGAGCAGCTGATTGTTCCATAACCAAATACCTTCTCATATCCATAATGATCGACAACGGATCAATATTCACAGGACACTCTTCCACACAGGCATTACAGCTTGTGCAAGCCCACAATTCTTCTGGAGTGATGTAGTCGTTCAACAATTGTTTTCCATCGTCTACAAAAGTGCCTTTGTTTGCATCTATATTACGTCCTACTTCCTCCAATCGATCACGCGTATCCATCATGATTTTTCGAGGCGATAGTTTCTTACCCGTCATATTCGCCGGACATGATGAAGTACAACGTCCACATTCGGTACAAGTGTATGCATTTAGCAATTGCACCCAGTTTAAGTCGGTCACATCTGAAGCTCCAAATTTTTCGGGCTCTTCCTCTTCACCTTCTTCAGGCATGGCATATGGATCTGCATTCGGATCCATCATCAATTTTACTTCCTTGGTAACCGATGCCAAATTGGTAAATCCGCCTTTTGCTTTTAAATTGGCAAAATAGGTATTTGGGAATGCCAATAATATATGAAGGTGTTTTGAGTAGTATAGGTAATTCAAGAATATCAAGATGCCTACAATGTGCATCCACCAAGCAAATCGCTCAATTATATGAACCGTATCCGCTGAAAATCCATCGAAAAGTGGTACTAAAAATTGACTGAACACATTGCCAATTCCAGCCTCTTGGAAAGGTGTATCCGTTGCATTCATGGTCAAGAACAAGGTCATCAACACAACTTCAAAATACAGGATGTTGTTACCATCATTCTTTGGCCATCCTTTCATCTCCGGACTTAAAAATCGTTTGATGTTGGCCACGTTTCTTCGGGTCCAGAAAATAAATACAGCTACCAAAACCAATACGGCTAATACTTCAAAAGTTCCAATTAAGAATCCATAGAATGCATCGCCTAAAAAGCCTTGGAATACACGGTGGGTTCCAAGTAATCCATCTACAATAATTTCTAAAAGCTCAATATTGATGATGATAAAACCGATGTAAACAATCACGTGAAGTATACCAGACAAGGGTCTTCTCACCATTTTTGTTTGACCAAGCGCAATCTTCGCCATATTCTTCCAACGTTCACCAGAGTTGTCAGAACGATCTACATCTTTACCTAATTTTATATTCCGTATCAGCTTCTTTACATTATTGGCAAAGAATCCAAATCCGGCAATTAATAAAAGGGCGAATACAATATTGGGTATATATTCCATAAAATAGAAAGGGCTTATTTATTGGATTTGTTTTTCTCGTTATTCTCTGGATTGAATGGTTTGGCTTTTTTCCCAAACAGTGAGAAATGAACAAATCGTTTTGGGTTTAGTTTTAGTTCTCTGAGTAATTCTTCTAGTTCTTTGGATGCATTGTTCAAGTTGTTATACATCTGCTCATCCGTCATGAGCTTACCAACGGTACCTTTGCCTTCTTCTAAGTTTTTCAAAATAGAATTTAAGGAGGTTAAGGTAGTTTCGGCCTTGCGGATCACTTCTCCTAACTTGGCGTTTGCAAGTGTATCGCTCACTTTGGTAAGATTCTCCGATATTTTGTTTGCATTGGAAAAGGTTGATTTGATATCTACTTTGCTTGAATCCATGATGGAATTAACACTAGTTAAGGTACCTCGCACATCATTGATCGTCGCTTCCAATCCTTTGATAGATCGTTGCAAGCTCCTGCTCGTTTTATCATCCAAGATGTAATTCACTTTGGTGAACAAAGTATCAGCATCCACCAAAACTCGTTCTAATTTTTCTTGAATTGGATCCAGACGCTCTCCTAGCGAAGTGAACAATCCTGGTTCTACCTCACCAGTAAGATAGTCTCCAGATTTGGCAGGTTCTCCCTCGTATTTAGGGATGATTGCCAAGTTGGAATTTGATAGTGGGTTGGGCGAATAGATTTGAACCACACTGTTTTTCGAAAATTCAAAATCCTTGTCTACCACAAATTCAACCACTAATTCCCCTCGTTTCTGGGGATCTTTATTAAACGTGATATCCTTAACTTTTCCTATGGTGAAACCATTAACGGTTACTAGACTCGATGTAGATAATCCACCAACGTTTTTATATTCTACTTTGAATACCCTTACGTTGGGTTGAAAAATATCTTGACCTTTTAAAAAATTGAAGCCCCAAAAGCAGGCTACAATAATGACCAAGGATATAATTCCAGTTTTTAGTTCTTTTGACATTGAAACAAAATTAACAATAATAATGCTAATAATTATTTTAGAAGGGCTTTAAATTACAGCAATTTTCGGGCCTCCTTAACCGATATTTTTTTTCCATCTTTTATGGCCACAATAAAGGCCGAACGATAGCCTTTGGACTTGGCTTTTTTCAGGTTTTTCTCCACCGTCTTGTAATCCTTCGAATGGCCATAATAGTACTTGTAAAACTTATCAATCTTTACCCGTTCTACATTTTTTAATCCTTTAAAATTGTATGGTTTTTCGTCGATTTTGGTCCTACCTGAGGCGATCTGGATTTTGAAAATCACATTGTTGGTCTTTGGTGATTCTTCAACCACTGTATCGCTGACGGTATTCAGTTTTAGGTTGTCAACATATTTCTTCAAGGCATCTGCAATGGCCTTTCCCATTTGTTTTTGGCCCAATTTCGAGTTCAAATAACGACCCTCTTTTTTATTGGTTAAAAAACCCAACTCTACCAAAACGCTTGGCATGATGGTCTCTCTCAATACCTGAAAATTATCTTGCTTTACCTTTCGATCTCTTCGTTTCAATCGCTTCACAAAATTTAGCTGAACCAAAGAAGCTATTTCAAGACTTTGATCTAGATTTTCCTCTTGCATCAGCGACAATCCGATCATAGATTCTGCCGAATTTGGGTCAAACCCCTTGTATCGATCACGATAGTTTTCCTCCATAAATACCACCGCATTTTCTCGCTTTGCAATTTCAAGATTCTTTTTATTTCCTCTCAGCCCTAAAACAAAAGTACCAGCCCCAAAGGCTTTGGATGTATGCGAATCACAGTGAATGGAAACAAAAACGTCTGCCTTGGCTTCATTTGCAATGTCACCTCTTTTCCATAAATCAATAAAAACATCCGTCTTTCGAGTGTAAACAACCTTAATATCGGAACGTTTTGAAAGCTCAGCCCCAACAATCTTGGCAACCTTTAAGGCGATATCTTTTTCCTTATATCCATTACCTAGGTTCCCGGGATCTTTTCCTCCGTGTCCGGCATCAACCACAATCACGTATTTTTTCTGTGCTATCAGGTCATTTGGAGTGGCCAACAATAGGAAGAACAGTGTTAAAGTTGATGTGCAAAAAAGCAGGTATTTTGGGATTGATTTAAGAATCATCATGAATAAAATTTATTTATCTTGCCCTCCTATTTTGGTTCTTCAATTATTGTTCCAGAATGGGATCGTATTACAAAAATAGTATTTCTAGTATTGCAGGCAAATTGGACATATATTCTTTTCATTTGTGCTTTTTTTTCTTTTCAGTCTCTTCGTAGTCAAGACATAAAGCCAACCAAAAAAACTGTAATTCCAGCTGTCAAAAAAGACACAATTACCAAACCAAAATTAAAAGCGAAAGGAGTACTTAAAAAAGATTCACTTTCTTTAAAAGCTAGGGATTCTGTTTTGTTGAAATCAAAGGATTCCATCGCCAATGACAGCATCAAGCCCAAAGAAAAAATTGATGGCATCATTACCCACACCGCTAAAGATTACACCATCCAAGATGCTAAAAATCAGCGAGTAACACTTTATAATGAAGCGCAAATACTTTATACTGACATCGACCTAAAAGCGGGCGAAATTATTGTAGACTACAAAAAGAACATCCTATTTGCAAAGGGAATAACCGATAGTACCGGATACACCCAAAGACCTGTATTCATTCAGGGAAATCAGGAGTCTACCCAAGATTCTATGATTTATAATTTCAAATCAAAAAAGGCAATTATCTACGGATTAAAAACCTTGCAAGGTGAAATGTACACCTACGGAAATAAAACCAAAAGAGTGAACGATTCAACAGTTTTTGTTCGTAAAATTAGATTCACTACCTCGGATAAAGAGAAAAGTCCAGATTATTATATTGCCACTGATAAGGCCAAAATTGTTCCAGGGAAGAAAATTATTGTGGGTGGTAGTCAATTATTTATTGCCGATGTTCCGACCCCGTTGTTCTTACCATTTGCCTACTTTCCGATGACCAACGAAAGCACCTCCGGATTTTTAATTCCGCAGTTCGACACTGGAAGTAGTGACCGTGGAATCGGATTTATGAATGGTGGTTATTACTTCGCCATTAATGATTACGTAGATTTAGGAATTCAGGGTGATGCCTATTCGAACGGTAGCTGGGGATTAAGAGCTTCATCAAACTATCGAAAGCGCTACAGCTTTAGTGGGACCTTTAGTTTCAGTTATGAAAGTAACATCAACGGAATTCGTGGTTTTAGTGATTTTACCAAATCAAACAATTACAACATCCGATGGAACCATTCTCAGGATCCGAAATCCAATCCAAATTCAAGATTCTCGGCCTCGGTAAATTTGGGTAGTAGTCGATTCTTTAGACAGTCACAAAACCAGTTTAACGTGGCGCAGACCCAGAACAACGTTTTTAGTTCTTCGGTAAACTGGGACAAAACCTTTGTTGATTCACCTTTCAATCTGGCAGTAACGGCGACACATCAGCAAAACTCGAATACGGAAAGTATCACCATGACTTTGCCTTCGGTGACCTTGAATATGAATCGAATTTTTCCTTTTGCAGGAAAAGGAGGTATTAAAAAAACACCCATTCAGAAATTAGGTTTCAATTATAACTTGCAAGGTCAATACCTCATCAACACCACAGACGATGAGTTCTTTACCCCTCGCATGTTCGAAACCGCAAGAGCGGGAATGCAACACCGGACTTCGACGAACACCAATATTCGGGTGATGAAATATTTTACCCTATCTCCTAGCGTAAATTACGAGGAAGTGTGGCATTTTGATTACATCCAAAAGAATTACGATGCCACTCAGAATGTGGTGGTTACCGATACCTTAAGAGGATTTAAAAGCTATCGAGAATACAATTTCGGGATGAGTTTGTCGACCAATATTTATGGTACCTTTAATTTCAAAAAAGGACGATTAAGGGGTATTCGGCACACCTTTAGACCAAGTATTTCATATTCATACCGACCCGACTTTCGAAATCAACATCTTCAATATGTGCAGCAAAGTACCGATCCGAATGACCTGCTTGCCTATACCCCATTTGATCAAGGGATTTATGGCGGACCTTCAGGTGGACTCAGTAATTCCATCGGTATTGCTTTAAACAACGTGTTGGAAGCCAAAGTAGCACCCAAGGACCCCGATAGCGACGAGGAGGATGAGAAAATAATGCTGCTCAACAACCTCAACTTTACCACCGCTTACAACATTGCTGCTGATAGTTTGCGATGGTCACCGGTGAGTTTTTCTGCTGGTACCCGACTTTTTAAAGACAAATTAGCCATCAACTTGAATGGTAGTCTCGATCCTTATCAAGTCAACGATAATGGTGTGCGAATCAATAAATTTAATCCAGGTCTTTTTCGATTGACCAATGCCAACCTTACTGCTAACGTCTCCTTAACCAACAAAGATTTTGACAAGGAGAAGAAAGACGACAAAGAAGAAAATCGAAATGGAAACGGTGCCAATAATCCACCCGATACCATGGGTGCCAACATTGATCCCACCAACCGATTCGGACAACGAAACAATAGAAATTCAGGCAATAGTAATGAGCCCAAAGAGGCAGAACTCTATCGTTCTAAAATGCCCTGGTCTTTGAATTTAATCTATTCGGCCTCCTACAGAAATAATGGAATTACACCAGGAGCGGTTCAGGTACATACCATCGGATTTAGTGGGAATTTAGAACTTTCTCCAAAATGGAGAGTTGGGTATTCCTCAGGATATGATATTAAAGGAGGGGCTTTCTCTTTCACCCGACTTAATTTTACCAGAGATTTGGATAGTTGGCAATTCAATTTCAATTGGGTTCCTTTTGGCGGGAATTCTTCCTACAATTTCTTTATTGGGGTGAAATCATCAGTGCTTGCCGATTTAAAATGGGATAAAAACAAACCGCCAGACAGAAGGCTGTTTTAATACAAAAATTATGGAACAATACTTACCACTTATTGTTGTTGGAATCCTTGGAATCGCTTTCTTCTTAGTTGGACTTTTTATGACGATGCGAGATCGAAGAATTAAACTTGACGGAAAGAAAACTTTAGCAAAAGTTATCGATCTAAAAGAAGAAAATTCCAGTGATGGCGTAACCTACAGGATGGTCCTTAAATTTTCAACTTCAAAAGGGGGAATTACACAAGAAATGGATTATTCGAGTGGATTTAAACCTAAAAAAGAGATTCCCTTTGACGAACAAATCTATTATCTAGAAAAGGACGGTAAATACAAAATCGTTCTTTCAAATAATAAATTCAAATCTATATTCAACTACGGATTCACGGCTGTAGGAGTTATTTTATTATCCCTTTTCGTTTATCTGTTATATACAAACTTCTTATGAAAAAAATAATCTCAACCAATAAGGCTCCATTACCAATCGGACCTTATAATCAAGCAGTTAAGGTCGGAAATACCTTATATACCTCAGGTCAAATAGCGCTTCATCCTGAAACTGGTGAATTGATTACTAATAATATTGGTGATGAAACCAAACAAGTAATGGAGAACATGAAAGCGGTTCTTGAGGCAGCTGAAATGGATTTTTCCGATGTGGTAAAGACTTCCATTTTTATTTCAGATATGGAGAACTTTGCGCAAATCAACAAAGTGTACGGCACCTATTTCGATGAAGAAACGGCACCTGCAAGGGAAACGGTTGAAGTTGCCAATCTTCCAAAATATGTCAATGTTGAGATTAGCATGATTGCGATCAAATAAAAAAAGCCTGATGATTTCTCATCAGGCTTTTTCTTTATCTAACATTTGATTTTACAAACTTGCAGCGTGCTCTACTAAATCAATAAGTTTTGTGGAATACCCCATTTCATTGTCGTACCAAGAAACAAGTTTTACAAAATTATCATTTAAAGAAATACCTGCACCAGCATCAAAAATTGACGTTCTAGAATCTCCAACAAAATCTTGAGAAACCACAGCATCTTCTGTGTATCCTAAAATTCCTTTCAATTCGTTTTCTGAAGCAGATTTCATTACCGCTTTGATATCTTCATAAGAAGCTGCCTTTTCTAATTTTACAGTCAAGTCAACTACAGATACATCCATGGTTGGTACTCTAAAGGCCATACCTGTTAATTTTCCGTTCAATTCTGGAATTACTTTTCCTACGGCTTTTGCAGCTCCTGTAGAAGCGGGAATAATGTTGTGCAATGCAGCACGTCCACTTCTCCAATCTTTCGCAGATGGGCTATCTACAGTCTTCTGTGTTGCAGTAGTAGCATGAACTGTTGTCATTAATCCTTCTGCAATTCCGAAATTGTCATTTACCACTTTTGCCAATGGTGCCAAACAGTTGGTTGTACATGATGCATTTGAGAAAATAGCATCTGTAGCTTTTAATTCTGTATGGTTCACACCCATTACAAACATTGGTGCATCAGGAGATGGTGCAGAGATCGCAACCTTCTTCGCACCACCTTGGATGTGAAGATCTGCTTGTTCTAAAGATTTAAAGATACCCGTACATTCTAATACGTACTCAGCTCCAGCCTCATCCCATTTCAAATCTGCAGGGTTTCTTTCTGCAGTAATTCGGATCTTATTTCCGTTCACTACCAACATTCCATCTTCAACAGCTACATCGCCGTCAAACTCACCATGAACAGAATCATACTTTAACATGTATGCCAAATAATCAACTTCCAATAAATCGTTAATTGCAACTACTTGTACATTGTCTCTTTTCGCGGCAACTCTGAAAGCAAGTCTACCAATTCTACCAAATCCGTTAATTCCTATTTTTATCATTTCTATAATTTTTTACTTATACACTCATTATATCCGAAACTCGAATCAAATTTTTGTTGATTTTCGTTTGTCCTTTAATTGCTCTTTCAAGCGGATTTAAAACTATTTTGTCGTTGACCAAACCAACCATTAGGTCTGATTTTCCGTCCAATAAAGACTCCACTGCCTTTACACCCATTCTACTGGCCAACACACGATCAAAGCATGATGGACTACCTCCTCGTTGCATATGTCCTAATACCGATACACGAACATCATAACCTGGAAGATTCTGATCTACGTAATCCTTTAGTTCAAATACGTTCTTACCAATATTATCCCCTTCAGAGACAATCACAATGCTTGAAGATTTTCCAGATTTTTTACTTCTATCTAAGGACTCGATCAATCTGTCCAATCCTAAGTTTTCCTCGGGAATTAAAATTTCCTCTGCTCCGGCACCAATACCAACGTTCAAAGCAATGTGCCCGGCATCTCTACCCATTACTTCGATAAAGAAGAGTCGGTCGTGTGAACTGGCCGTATCTCTAATTTTATCGAGAACCTCTACCGCAGTATTTAAGGCGGTATCATATCCCAAGGTATGGGTTGTACCTACAATATCGTTATCAATGGTTCCAGGAATACCAATAACTGGGAATTTGTGTTCCTTATTGAAAATCATTGCTCCGGTAAAAGTACCATCACCACCAATTGCCACTAGGGCATCAATATTGGCTTTTTTCAAGTTTTCATGGGCTTGCGCTCTTCCTTCAGCCGTTCTAAAATCTTGAGAACGTGCCGATTTTAAAAAGGTACCTCCTTTGTTGATGATTCCACGGACACTTCTTGCGTTCAATTCTTCAAAGTCTCCTTCAATCATCCCCTGGTAACCACGATAGATTCCGACACAACCGATTCCATGGTAGGCACAGGTCCTTACCACCGCACGAATTGCAGCATTCATTCCGGGAGAATCTCCTCCAGAAGTAAACACCCCTATTTTATTTATTTTGGTCATATTTTATTGTAAAATTACTTCTTTTTACAGCATAAATGTAAAAAAAATACGAAAACGTTATAGACCTTGAAAGTTTAAAAAAAGGTAAATTCTGAGTCTTAAAAGCAGTTCAGTTTTTGCCGAAAATTACTTCTTATTGATGAAGTTAATCAACTTTTTTGGGCGAGTCGACAAGGTAGAGTCGACTTTGGGTTTTTTCTTCAATTTGGCTTGCTTTTTCTTTTTCAATCCAATTTTTGAAAGTAGCTCTGAGAGGTTGTTGAAATTTACCTGATAAGACAGTCCTACTCCCTGGGTGTAACCCTCTTCCTCAGTGGTATACTGAATTTCATTCTGACGGTTGAAAATAACCCCTCGGAAATTACCCTCTTTATTCAAAAGCACCTCAACCTTTACCTCACCAACAACACTCGTTTGTGTTTGGGCACCCACGGGGACTCCAACTTTACCATTGATAATCACACGATCACTCAACTGAGTACTTACCGATACATCTACTTGGTCGTCAATATTGAGACGTTGTACCTCATTATCTCGACTTCCCTCAAGGTAATCAATTCCGAGTTTGAACTTACTACTCGGACTATTTAACAAGTTTGAAATGGCATTGGCCAATGCACTAGACGCTCTTCCCGCCATGCTTACCCCTCCATTGAAGTTTAAATCATTCGGATTCAAAAAGCGACCTGTGGCGAGCAAAGAAATAAATTGGGTTGTTTTTTGATTGATGTCATTGTCATTCAAAATGAACTCCAACTCACTCGCAATAGCCGGATCTACATTGGTCAGTTTGATGTCTAAATCCTGCTTGGAACTAAACAATCCTCCAGAAATACGCGTAATCAAATCGACTTCAATATTTCGATTAGAATTGAAATTATCCAATAAAACAGCCGGATTGGCCTTAGCCTTATTAATGGCCGTAATATCCAAAGTTGCGTTGAATGGATTACCAGACCATGAAATCGTTCCTCCTTTTTGGATGGTAAATGGTTTGTTAATGATTCCGCCATACTTAAAATCGTAGGTACCGTTATCAACCACATAATCACCAAACATATTGAATTTACCTAGGGTATTGATTTCAATTCTCAAGTTCCCTTCTCCAGAACCAGACAACTGACTTCCATTCTCTTCATTAATCACCACTCTCGCCTTCGCATCTTTGGTAACTTCCAAATCAATGTTCAATGAAAGCCGTTTTAAGGCTTCCTCGGCGATGAGCTTTTGTCGTTCTTCAAAATCAATTTTATCTGTTTTGAAATGAATCAGCTTGTAACTTTCTACCGTCTCGATATCCTTTAATGGAACCACAAAGTTGGTATTTGGATTGGTCTTTGCGTTCACATCAATATTCAGCTTATCGGTCAAGCCATAAATGAATGCACTTCCGTCCATAAAAGCGGTTCCGTAGTACAAGGCTTCTTCAGAATCCTCGGTATCCAGAACCAAAAGGTTATCAGAATCTAAATTTATTTGTAAGAACCATTGGTCTAAATTGGAATGGGTGATGGATCCTTTTAACAGACCTTCAGAATCGTATTTGGTATCGTGAAGTTTGATATCATTTAATATGAAAGACTGTTTATCCACCAGTACAATGGCTTCTTCATCCAAATCATAATCAACATTCAAATAAGGAAATTTAAGTCCCGCATTTTTGAGCGTTAGGGTTCCTTCCATATCAGGGTTCCCTAAGAACCCTTTAAGGGTGAAATTACCACCAATGCTCCCCCGTAAAGAAGACAATACATCTTGTCCCAAAGGACTGAAAGCCTTTAACTGAAAATCCTCCAAAAACACACCTAAATCGACAATAGGTCGGTTCTGAGAGAAATCTAGACTACCCGTGGCAGCAATACTTTTTACATTTTCATTTTGAATGGATAAATCAACATTGAATTTTTGATACGAATTATCACCAATCACATTGATGCTTAGATCGCCTTGTTTGAAGTTATTTACTTCAAAATCTTTTACGGTAAGGACGGCTTCTGGACTGTAAATATCACCTTGTTGCACAAAGTCTAGATTGCCTGATAGACTTCCGTTGAGCTTCAAACTATCAATTTCAGGAAGGAAACTAGCAAGCTGTACTTTTCTAAAATCGGCCAGTAAGATCTTTTGTTGATTGCCCTTAATGACTCCTGTAAACTCCACTTGCTGTTCATCTGAAGTAAGGTTGAAATTTTTAAAGCTGTATTCCTCCGTATTAAGATCGAAAATGATTTTATCTGTTTTCTTCGCATCCGGATTGATGTTCCAAGTATTGTTTTTGAATATGAAAGAGGATTTTTCAAAACCTAGGACAGATTTCCCTTCTTGATTGAAGGTGTAATAGAAATCCAAATTGAAATCCTCATTGTTTAGATCACCTCCCTTAAACACTGATTTAAAGAACAACGTGTCGTTTTGAGTTCTGTTCAATAAGTTCAACTTGGTCACATCATAATAATCGGTATCCACACTTCCCATCGTCAAATGGGTGTTGAAAAGCGGATTCTGATTATCGGTTCGAATCTTTACATTTTCCAAGGTATTGCCGTAAGCAACAATTTTAGGTGTGGAAAAATTCAACTTGAACCGATTCTTATCGGCAATGATGGAGCCTTTTAATTTGGTATTGTCATCTATTTCGATTTCTGGTAAAAAAGCATTGATGACTTGACTGTAGATATTGAAATTAAAATCTACAAATTGATGCTCTGCTACCTTGTAAGGATTATAATTGGCAAATACACTTCCCAGCGCATTTTGAGCCAGGGGTAATAATTCGGCAAAGGAAAAATTCCCTTTCATGTACCCTTTGGCAATATCCTTAGAATCGATTTCAATGGTTTTGATACTGTCTTGCAATGCCGATGAAATGGCAAATTCCTCAAAAACATATTCCTTGACTGCATTCGTATATTTGACATCGGTGAATACGGCATTCCCAATTAAATTGTCCAATGTATTTCCTTCGATATCAATAATGATTTTCCCTTTGACCTCAGATATACTATCGGTATCATAAATGTTGGTGTTTTTTAGATTCAGATATCCTATGGTGGAGTTAAAATCAAATTTGTAAATCTTTGAAGATAAATCGGCGAGACCTTTGAAATCCATTTTTAGATTTTCATCATCTACGGATAAATCGCCGTCAAACTTGTTGTTTTGATACTGGCCGTTGGCAATAATATTTTTGTATCGATAGTTGTTAAACTCTAATTCGGAAACCCGACCAATAAAGGACGTGTTGATGTTTTCCAACTTAAATCCGTTTCCATTCACATCACCCCTCAGAGATATAATTCCGAACAAAGGATCGTTGAAAAACTTTCCGACATTGAATTGGTCAAATTCGATCAACCCACTGTACTCTGCCTCATCGATATCATCAAAATTTGTAATCTGTAAATCGGCATCAGCGCCCCCTATCTCTGAATTCACGGCAATCGTTGCACTTATTTGGTCTTCATTTACATCAATCCTACCATTCAAATCAAACTGACCTAACTTCTCGAATTCTGAAGGAACATTTTTGCCCAATACATTTGGAAGGATTCTCTTCAAATTGACATAAGTGGCTTCCAATTGATCGATATCACTTTCAAAAACAAAGCCTCGTTCGGTATTGATGGTATTTTTGAAAGCAAAATTTCCTTTAATCTGAATGTTATTATTGGTTCTCAATTGTAGGTTGGAAACTTGAAAATTATTCAAAGGTCCAACGGTCTTTCCTGAGAAGTTTAGCACATCATTACCATCCAATTCATTGTAAAATCGTTTCAAATCAGAGACCGCAATTTTACTCCTTTTGAAATTGGCGGTGATTTTCACCTTATCATTAAATTTCGCCAAATCTTCCCTGCGATAGTTGAAGAACATATCTCCCTTTATCTGTGACCTTTTGGTTTCTAGGGTAGTTTCCACAAAGTCCATCTCCGTTAAACTGTACTTGAAATCCGTGGTAAAATTGGTCACCCTTAATCCGTTGTAAAAAGTCAAGCTCAACCCTCTAATTTTACTGGAGAATTCCGGACCTAAAATTTGAAAATCCTTCAGTTCCCCATCCACATCAAATGCCTCAAATTCGAGTTCATCCGACTTGTTTTCATCAATTAATCGGAAATGCAAATCTTCAATATCCACTTGAGAAGAGAACATCAAAAACGGATTTGTAAGCGAATCCCGAGGTTTGCCATCATCAAATTTTTCAGTAAAAATGATGAGATTGTCATCTTGTTCTCCTTTGTAAGTCTTGATGAAAAATTCTACACCACTTAATGATATTCCGTTAAATTTCAGCTCATTATCCGCAATTTTTCTCGCATTCCTGAGAGAGGTTTTTAGGTTCTTCACAAAGATAAGAGTGTCTTTATGATGATCACGAATTTCCACATCTTTGAGTTGGATTTTTCCAAGCCAAGAAAGATCAACCTTATTCACCACAATATTAGTTTCGAAATCCTCATTCAAACTTCTAGTCAGGTAGTTCCCAATGGTTGTCTGTACAAATGAAATGGAAAGAAAAAGACTCAACAAAAGGAAGAACAAG
>CEPZ01013735.1_pt1 | contig 164467 bp, 168 predicted proteins | sample 530461 | NCBI WGS metagenome assembly CEPZ01 (sample SAMEA2620106, study PRJEB7988) | marine metagenome | isolation source: saline water (ENVO:00002010), including
CGATAAAACATTGCAATTGTAACTTGGGGGATTTATAGTTGTGATTTAAAGAAGGAGCCGAAAGGCTCCTTTTTATTTTTATGCATATATGAAGTATCTTTGTAAAAGATAAAATCCTACTTTTCACTCAATGAACAACGATTTAAGCGACTACAGAAAATCTTACGAGAAAACCGAACTTTTGGAATCGAATTGCCCTGAAAATCCAATTGAATTATTTCAACAGTGGTTTTTAAATGCAGATGAAAATGCCAGTGTTGACGAATCCAATGCCATGACCTTATCTACCATCGGAAGTGATGGCTTTCCAAAAAGCAGGGTAGTATTATTGAAGCGTTTTACCTGGGAAGGATTTATTTTCTACACCAACTATACTTCTGAAAAAGGAAAAGCCATTGCCGAAAACAATAAGGTGTGTATTTCCTTTTTTTGGCCAAGCTTAGAGCAACAAATCATTATCAAAGGAACTGCTGAAAAAATTGCAGAGAACCTTTCGGATGGATATTTCGAATCGAGACCAGATGGAAGTAAATTGGGCGCATGGGCATCCGATCAAAGTAAGGTGGTTGCTTCTAGAGAAGATTTGGAAGAAAGTCTAAAATCCTTTGAGAAAAAGTTCCACAAGCAAGAAATTCCGAGGCCTGATCACTGGGGCGGATTCATTGTAAAACCAACGTCGTTAGAGTTTTGGCAAGGTAGACCCAACCGAATGCACGATCGAATTCGCTATACCCTTCAAAAAGATTTTGATTGGAAAATGGAGAGATTAGCGCCATAAATTCTATATTTACAACAGATAGATTATTTGGAATGAAAACCCTATACATCGTCAGACATGCCAAATCCTCATGGGAATACAGTGGTATTGCTGATATCGATCGACCACTTAAAAAACGAGGCATAAAAGATTCTCACTTAATGTCTAAAATACTTTCAAAAAGAATTGACAGACCCGATGTTTTTCTTTCCAGTAGTGCCAATAGAGCCTTACATACTGCTGTCATTTTTTGCGAAAATTTCCAATATCCGCTTACCAATTTAAAAATCCGAAGACAGCTCTACAGTTTTAGCGATGGTTACTTGGTAAAGACGGTAAAGGCCCTGGATGATGCTTTTAGTTCTGCGATTATTTTTAGTCACGATCACGGCATTAACACCTTTGTGAATAAATTTGGTAGCAAGCCAATTGCTCATGTGCCAACTTGTGGGGTGATTGGTATCCAGTTTGATGACAAACATTGGAAAGACATTAAAAAAGGGAAAACCAAGTTGATTGAATTCCCAAAAAATCACAAGTAATTTACCGTGTTGGAAATAAAAAAATATGGTGCTATCGATATTGGATCCAATGCCATTCGATTGCTCATTGCCAACGTTATCATTTCAGAAGACCATCCGCCAAAATTTAAGAAGTCCTCTTTGGTTCGGGTTCCGATTCGATTGGGACAAGATGCTTTTGTGGACGGAAAAATTAGCAAGGACAACATTCATCGAATTATTGATGCCATGCAGGCTTTTAAATTATTGATGAATGTCCATAAGGTTGAACGCTACAAGGCCTGTGCTACGTCAGCGATGCGTAATGCCTCCAATGGTCAAAAGGTTATTGAGAAAATCTTGAAGGAAACCGGAGTTTCCATTGATATCATCAACGGAAAAAAAGAAGCCGAAATCATCGCTTTTACAGACTTGAGCGAGTTGATTGAAGATGACAATAACTATCTCTATGTAGATGTAGGTGGTGGTAGTACCGAATTTACCATTTTCTCCAAAGGGACGATAAAGACTTCGAAATCCTTCAAAATGGGGACAGTACGTTTACTGAATAATAAAAAATCAGTGAACAAGATTATTTTTTCTGAGGTTGAAGAATGGGTTCGAAAAAACACCAAAGATTTAAAGAAAATTGCATTGATAGGTTCCGGTGGCAACATCAACAAACTATTTAAACTATCAGGAAGAACCGAAGGCAATCCCATTTCCTATATTTACCTAAGTGCACAATACCAATTCCTAAAAAAACTCACGTACGAGCAACGAATTACCGAGCTTGGTTTGAATCCAGATAGAGCCGATGTAATCATTCCTGCAACCAAAATTTTTCTTTCAGCCATGAAATGGAGCAATGCCAAGAAAATTTTTGTTCCCAAAATCGGGCTAGCAGATGGTATTGTTAAAAGTTTGTACTACAACAAGATTTAGCCAAAATATCAAAGCCAAGCATTTGTTTTATAAATGTTTTTACTACTTTTGAGGCTAAACTATCTTTAAAGCAAAGAGTAAATTAATTTAGAAGCATGAAAAAGTTTTTTTTCAGTTTGGTATTAAGTTTTTGTGGCGTTTTACTTTATGGACAAGATCTTCCTACAAATCCAGAACCAGGAAAGTGTTATGTGAGATGTAAAACTCCAGATGTTTACAAAAAAGAAGCTATCAGAGTTCAGGTAGCTCCTTCCTACAAAAAAATAGTCACCTACCCTGCCCAGTATAAAACCATTGAAGAGAAAGTTTTAATCAAAGAAGCGGGAGAAAAATTAATGGTTGTTCCAGCTGTTTGGGGAACTCAAGAAGTAACCTACTACGAAAAAGAAGACGGCACAAAACTTGAAGTTCAGAAAGCAGTTTTCACACAAGAGTCTGAAACGGTAGAAACCAGAGCAGCTTCTGCGAAGTGGGAAATGGCTGAGAAAATGCCGAACTGTGAGTCTACCAATCCAGATGATTGTAGATACTGGTGTTACAAACCCGTTCCAGCAGAATTTAGAACACTTCCGGTAGAGAGACTTCAAAGCGACGCCAAAGTGATCAAAATTCCATTACCTGGGGTTAGAAAGTCTTACAAGAGACGTGTGATGGTACAGCGTCCAACGACGACGATTGTTCAAACACCACCAGAATATAAAACGATTAAAAAAACGGTATTGGTAAGTGATGCAAGAGCTGAAGAAGTTGTTGTACCAGCTGTGTATAGAAATGTTACCAAAGACATTCTTGTTGAAAAGGGAGGTCTTTCTTCTTGGAAAGCGGTAGACTGTACTTTGATTGACAACAACCCATTACCTATTAACTGGGATTTTGCAAGTGCTGTTTTAAACGATGGTGCAAAGCGAATCATCGATGCACGTCTTCTTCCAATTTTAAAAACAGGATTTGCTGTATTTATCGAATCACACACCGATATGCGTGGTACCAAAAGAGACAACCAAGATTTGTCTGACAGAAGAGCCAAAGCAGTTGTGGATTACTTAATCACAAAAGGCATCAATCCTTCTCAATTGTACGCAAAAGGATTTGGAGAAACAAGATTATTAAACAAGTGTAAAGACGGAGTTGCTTGTTCAGAAGCTGAGCATGCTGTGAACCGTAGAACTACTTTTAGAGTGGTGAACCAGAGATAATCTATTTCCAAATAAACAATATTAAAAAAGCTGAATGCAAACCATTCAGCTTTTTTAATATCGTCTAATCACTTTTTCTATAAAGGGATAGTAATAATCGGTTAAAATATAACCCTTTTTCTCAGCAATCTTTCTACCCCTATGATTTACAAACAATAAAGTGGGGAAGGAATTCACCCGATACTTCTTTTGAACAACTAAGTTGTCTCTTAGCTTATCGGTTGATAATATGGTCATATCTCTAGGAATATCTACTTCCAATAAAATCAAACTGGAATTAGCCATCTTTTGAAAGCGTTCGGCTAAGAATAATTCCTTCTCAATGATCTTGCAGGGCGCACACCAATCAGAGCCTTTGAAATAAATCAATACAGGTTTGCGTTCTTTCTTTGCTTTCTTCAACGCAGCTTTGTAAAAGGGCTCCCAAGTCAATGAATCAGATTTTACCAAATCTTCTTGAGCAGACAAGGAGATTGACAACCAACAGAGTACAATAAATAGGGTTTTTCTCACCATGATTCTAGGAAATCAAAAATAATACCAATCCAGTACAACTGGATTTAGGCACTTTAATTGAAACGATATTATTAGAGCACTATTATTCATTAGATCAAGAAACTTTAAATTTTTTAACATGCTCGATAATTTGAACATCAAACGATTTTGAATCATTAATAAATTCAACTTCGATTCCCAAATAAGATAGATCAGCAACCGTATCCTTCAATCGTACATAGTCCTTTTCAGTTGTTAGTATAAGCTTCTTCTCACCTCCTATTTGATGAAAGGAATTCATGATATGATCAAGATCTTTATCAGTAAAATGATGATGATCTGGAAACTCAAAATGCTGATATCGAATATTTTTATTCTTTAAAAAAGTTAGTAATGGTGCCGGATTGGCAATTCCCGTAATCAATAAAACTTCATAATCAATAAGTTCTTTGAAGGTAATTTTAGAAGAGCCGCTTATGGAATCATTATACCGAATTCGAGAGAAAAAAACCGGTTTGTTGTACTTCAAAAATCGATTCTTAAGATTCATCAGATCTTCCTGAGAAATGTTCTCTGGGCACTTGGTAACCACGATACAATCAGCTCGATGAGCCTCTCTTCTTGCCTCCCTCAAATTACCCGTTGGTAATACATAATCGTCCACAAACAAATCATGGTATTTGGTCAACAAAATATTGAAAGAAGGCCGAACAGCTCGATGTTGAAAAGCATCATCCAACAAGATAACATCTGGTTCAACATCGTTCATTAAATTCCGAATTCCAGTTACTCTCTTCTCACAAACAGCTACCCTAATTTTTGAAAATTTCGAATGGTATTGAAAAGGTTCATCTCCAATATGTTCAACCGATGTATGCTCATCGGCCAAGAGATAACCTTTGGTTTTTCGCTTGTATCCGCGGCTCAGAATCGCCACCTTATGGTCATCATGAAGCAGATTTACCAGATACTCAACCTGAGGCGTTTTACCCGTTCCGCCTACACTTAAATTTCCCACATTGATAATGGGAATTGGAAAGCTTACAGATTTGAAGAGTTGTATGTCATAGAAAAGGTTGCGCAAGGATGTAATGATATCATACACCAGCGAAAAAGGAAAAAGAAAGAAACGAAGTACTTTCATCAGAATAAAAGTACAATTAAAATATTAACTTTGATTCTATATATACCATCTAAATGACAATAAAAGAAGTTGCACATATTATTGAGGAATTAGCCCCCCTAGCCTATGCTGAGGATTTTGACAACGTAGGTTTGCTGGTGGGCGATTACCAAACGGAAGTAACTGGAGTTTTGGTAACTCTAGACACTCTTGAAGACACTGTGGATGAAGCTATTGAAAGTGGTTGTAACTTAATCGTTAGTTTTCACCCCATTATTTTCTCGGGTCTAAAAAAGTTAAATGGGGCCTCCTATGTAGAGCGCGTGGTTTTGAAAGCGATTCGAAATAACATTGCCATTTATGCAACCCATACAGCCTTAGACAATTCTATATTAGGTGTATCTGACGGAATTTGCAACCAACTCGGATTGATCAATACCAAGATCCTATTACCAAAACGACATATTTTAAAGAAACTCATCACATACGTTCCTCGGGAAAATGCAGAAGCCTTAAAAGAGCAACTTTTCGAAGCCGGAGCAGGAAGTATAGGCAATTATGATCAATGTTCCTTTAATATTGATGGATTGGGCACCTACCGCGGAAATGATAGTGCAAATCCGACCATCGGCAAAAAGGGAGTGCTTCAAAAAGAACATGAAGTGATGGTTTCTGTCATATTTGAAGCTCGATTCGAATCAAAAATAGTAACCGCCTTGCAAGAAAATCATCCTTATGAAGAAGTTGCCTATGAGGTGATTACAACAGACAATACCTACCAGAATGTGGGAATGGGAAAAATTGGCGAATTGGCAGAACCTATGTCGGAAAAGGACTTTTTTCAGTATGTGAAAATGACCATGAATACTCCTTGCATCAGACATTCAAGATTATTGGGCAAACCCATTAAAAAAGTCGCTGTTTTAGGAGGATCGGGAAGCTTTGCCATTGAAGATGCAAAAATACAAGGAGCCGATGCTTACATTAGTGCCGATTTTAAGTATCACGACTTCTTTAAAGCTGAAAATAAAATTATGTTGATGGACATCGGACATTATGAAAGTGAGCAGTTTACAAAAATGCTTCTAAAAGAATATCTTACGAAAAAAATTACTAATTTTGCAATCGTTTTATCAGAAAAAAGTACAAATCCAATATTTTATAAATAAGCATGGCAAGTAAAAAGGAAGTTTCAGTTGAAGAGAAATTAAGAGCGCTATACGATTTACAGTTAATCGATTCTAGAATTGATGAAATTCGTAATGTGCGAGGTGAATTGCCTTTAGAGGTAGAAGATTTGGAAGATGAAGTTGCTGGCCTAAATAAAAGAATTTCAAACTTAAGTGAAGACGTTGCAAATTTAGAGACGGATATCAATAACAAGAAATTGGCTATTGAAGAATCTAAAGGTTTGATCAAAAAATACGAAGAGCAACAGAAAAAGGTTCGTAACAATAGAGAATTCGATTCATTATCAAAAGAAATTGAATATCAAGATTTAGAAATTCAACTTGCTGAAAAAAGAATTAAAGAATACAAAGCTAAAATTGAGCAGAAGAACGAAGTGATTGCTGCCACTAATGAAAAATTAGAAAAGCAAAATACGCACTTGTCTCATAAAAAATCTGAATTAGATTCCATTTTAAAGGAAACTGAAAAAGAGGAAATTTTCTTAGCGGAAAAATCAAGAGAGTTTTCTGAGTTCATTGATGGGCATTTATTAAAAGCTTATACACGTATCCGCAACAAAGTAAAAAACGGATTGGCCGTGGTAGCAATTGAAAGAGGAGCATCTGGAGGATCTTACTTTACCATTCCGCCTCAAGTACAGTTAGAGATTGCAAGCCGAAAGAAAATCACCATTGACGAGCATAGTGGAAGAATCTTAGTGGATCCTGCCTTAGCTGCAGAAGAAAAAGAAAAAATTGACAAATTATTTTCTTAAGTCACTAACCTAGAATAAAAAAAAAGCCTCGATAAAATCGAGGCTTTTTCTTTTATTGCACATCCTGAATGTATCGCAACTTTTTGCGCCACAATTCTAGTTCTTCTTCAAAATCTGAAATACTTGTTCTTACATTCTTAACGAGCGGATTATCATCTGAGGCATTGGAAATAAAGCTTAGGTTATTTTCCAACTGTTGGATTTCTTTCACCACTTCGTCAATTTTTCTTCGAACTGTCAATTGTTCTGAGCTCAATTTTCTGAAGTCCTCCGCTTCAACCAAACCATCAATCATTCCTTTGAACTTGATAAGCTCAATTTCATTCTTATCTATTTTTGACTTGGCTAAGATCGTTTCTAATGCCTTATTAAATTTCCCTTCAAAGTGTCTTGCGGATCGAGGAAGTCTTCCCGCCTGATTCCATTTATCAAGAATCTCAACAACAGCTTTCTTATTCGCCTTTCCTAAGGCTTTCAATTCGTCGAGAATAACTTTCTTGGCATCAACCACTTGTTGCTGATCTGAAGAAACGGCATTGCGTTGTTGGTAATACCTATCAAAATAAGTGTTACAAGCCGTTTTAAATCGTTTCCAAATTTCATCAGAAAACTTTCTTGGAACATGACCAATTTGTTTCCAATCGGCCTGAATCTTCTTCATTGTATCGGTTGTGGTTTGCCAATCTTCACTGTTTTGAAGTGACTCAGCCAATTCAACCAAGGCCAACTTTCTTTGAAGGTTTTCTTGTTGTTTTTTCTTTTCTCCCTTGTAGAAGTTGTTTTTTGCCGTATTGAATTTTTTCGTAGCCGCTTTGAACTGCTGCCACACTTCTTCACTTTTGTGATACGGCAACTTTCCGGCATCAAAAAACTGCTTTCTCAACTTTTCAATTTGTTTGATGCTGTTCTGCCAATCTTTGTGTGTTTTGTTGCTACTGGTATCAAAAGAATTGATGGCTTCAATAACCTTCAACTTCTCATCAACAATCAAATGCTCTTGTTGCTTTTGTTGTTTGTAATACTCGTGCCTTCTATCATGAATAACCTTTGTGGCCGTGCTGAATCGCTGCCAAATTTCTTCTCTAAGTTCCTTGGCAACAGGTCCAACATCTTCTTTCCACTTTCTATGCAATTCCTGCAATTCTTTAGAAGCGTGAATAATATCGCTCTCATTGTGCAAGCTCTCTGCCTTGGCAATGATGGCTAATTTTTCCTCAAGGTTATTTTTAAAATCGATTTCTCGCAAATCCTTGCTCAAATGCAAAAGATCATAAAAGCGATCGACATGGAAATGATAAATCTTCCAAGTATCATTGTATTTGGTCTTTGGCACAGGGCCAATCCCTTTCCATTTGTTCTGAATTGCTCGAAACTTATTGTACATGGTAGTTGGCTCCGCATTTTCGATAAGCGTCTTCAACTCTTCAATAACTTGATTTCTTTTTTCAAGGTTTTCTTTGAGTTGTTTCTCTAAAGAACTGTAGTAATCAGAGAGTTCTTTTTTGTGAGTACCAATAAGTTTATTGAATTCGAGTTTAATAGGACTCGTAAACTTAAAGTCTATCGAATCGCCACCCTCATCAAGGAAAGCCTGTTTTTTCTCAGCTAGTAATTCTCCAAATTGTTTGTTGAAAGCAGAGCGAATTCCATTGACCTGCTTCTTAATTTCTTGAGCTGTAAAATGCCCTACCAATGATTTCAGTTCAACGACTAACTCTTCTAAACCTAGCTGTGAATAATCCTTTTCCTCTGGCAATTTTTTGGAATCTTCTTCGGTTGGGGTTTCATCAGTTGTCTCAGAAGGCTTCACCTCTTCTACCGAATCTTGAGGTTCTGAAGCATCATTCGCATTTAACTCATTTTCATTTTCTGTGTACTGATCTAACATATTGTAATGTTTAAGGTCCAAATAATAGAATTACATCTATTATGTCTATAAAAATAGTTACTACTTACAGAAAGTCCAAATTATATAAATAATTTACATCTATCGTACTATTGTTATTGCCAAATTTCCCAAGCCCTATCGGCTTGAAGTTCAAGCATCTGTAATCCGTTCTTAGTTTTGGCATTTTTCAGACGTCCTTTGCGCATAAATGTGGTCTCAGACGGATTGTAAATTAGATCATACAATATATGATTGGAAGTGAGGTATTCATAAGGAATGTCGGGACACCGTTCGGTATCTGGGAAAGTCCCCAAAGGTGTAGAATTGATGATTAGGTCTACTTGTGCCATTAAATCTTGATTCAATGCTCCGTAACCGATTTCATTTGCTGATGTTGGGTTTCTTGACACAAAATGATAGCTAATACCTAGTTTTTGAAGCACGTATTCAATGGCTTTAGAAGCACCTCCTGTCCCTAATATTAAAGCATTTTTGTGCCGGCTGCTCAATAATGGTTTCAGGGAGTTTTCGAAACCATAAGCATCTGTATTGAATCCGATCAGTTTGCCTTCTTCCGTTACCTTTACAGTATTTACCGCACCAATTTCCTGAGCTACAGGGTCAACTTCATCGAGATATGGAAAAATTTCTTGCTTGTAAGGAATGGTGATATTAAACCCAACAAGATTCGAATGCTTTTCAAGTACATTGGGCAATTCAGTAATGGATTGAAGATCAAAATTCACGTAGTTGCAATCGTCCAAAACTTGATCCTTGAATTTCTTCGCAAAATAAGATCTGGAAAAGGAATAATCGATATCCTTACCAACCAATCCGAATAGTCTACTTGTTTCTGTTGCCATAAATATCAATTAATAAAATGAGTCCTATTCCTATGATCACCCATAGGATTGCAATCCATGTTTCGGAGGTGGATAGATCAGGAATAAAACGCTCGTAATTCTCTACAATTTTATTACCCTTATTATCCAACAAAAACTCTTCACCCAACTTCAAATATTTGGTTTCCTTCCACGGCCAAACAATTCCCAAAGAACCTGTTATAAACCCGATGATAACGGCAATCACAATATTGTGAAATCGCTTTAGAACATATCCCAACACATGGGAAATGGAAACGAGTCCGAAGGCAGATCCAGCCGTAAAGACAGTAATCACCTTTAAATAGCGGATGTTTTCTTGATCCGACAGAACCTCAAAATTGCCAGTAAACAAATTGGTAATCACAAAGAACAAAGCATTCACCGAATCAACAAGCAACAATACATAGTTTCCTAAAAGGATAAGAATGAATGATCCTGACAAACCTGGCAATGTCATTCCAGATACACCAATAATTCCACAGATAAATACAAACCAGAGGTTGTCATTTTCTTTGGCCGGAGTTAAAAAACTGATGCTAATGCCGATCACAATCCCGATGAGCAAAAAAATAATCGTCTTTCGGTTCCATTCCTTAAAATCTTTACCGATGTAATAGATAGAACCGATAATCATCCCAAAAAACCAGCTCCACACATAGAGTTCGTAGTTCCGTAAAAAGTAATCAAGAACTAGCGAAACGCTGAAATAACTAAAAATACTCCCTGATAGGATTAATGCCAAGAATTCAGCATTGGTATACCGAAAAAAACTTCGGAATCTTCCGGCTAACAATAATTTCAGTGCCTTCAGGTTAATTTTTTGGAACGAATAAATGAGCTCTTCATAAAAACCCAGCACAAAAGAAACCGTTCCTCCAGAAACACCCGGAACTTTGTTCGCTGCACCCATGGCCAAGCCTTTCAAAAAAAGGGCGATTTTAACCAGAAGTGTTCTTTCTTTCATACTATTTTTTTGTGACTGCCAATCGTTCTAAAACAAGAATAATCGCAAAACCAATAATGGCAAACACAATCGCCCACAACAATTGTGGATCTCCATCAAAAGCAAACGGAGAAATGCTCTCTTGTTTCAACGGAACCTTGATTCCCTCTGAATTTTCGCGCCAGGTTAAGGTCAACTTCCAAGGCCATATTTTATTGAGAGAACCGATGATGAATCCAGTTAAAGCAGCTAAGGTTTGATTGTGATAATGTTTGAAAAACCATTTTAAAATCTTAGAAAAACTTAACAATCCCACGACTGCTCCTAAACCAACCAATCCCACTGTAAAGAAATCGCGTTCATTTACGGCTGTTAATACAGGTTTGTAAGCTCCTAACAACACTAAGATGAATGCTCCTGAGACCCCTGGGAGAATCATGGCGCAAATAGCAAATGCCCCTGCTAGAAACATAAACAGTGGTGAAGAATTCTCGCTTACTAACGGATTCAATGTAGTAATGTAATAGGCCATAATAGCTGCAAGAACTAAGGCAATATAGCTACCAATGCTCCATTTAGAAATTTGCTTTATGATGTAGATAACACTGGCCAAAACCAGACCAAAGAAAAAAGACCAAAGCAAAATTGGTTCATTTTCCAAGAGCCATTTAATCCCTTTCGCCAAAGAAATTATACTTACAAAGATGCCTAAGAATAAAGCCAATAAAAAGTTCCCATTTACCTCCTTCCATACGGCCGCAAAACCCTCTTTTCTGAGCTTGCCAATCAGTGAAAATTTGATAGAACTAATGGATCCTAATAATTCTTCATAAATTCCTGATATAAAAGCTATTGTACCTCCTGAAACCCCAGGAACGATATCTGCCGCACCCATGGCCATTCCTTTTAATCCGATTACAAAATAGTCTTTGATTGATCTTTGCATTGGTAAGTATTTAGAGTAACAAATTTAGTTGATTTTGAAGAATTCTTAACACCTTTCCCTGGATATGTGCCTATCTTTACAAAACTCAAAACGAAACTTATGAAAAAACGAATACTACTCGGCGCTCTATTGCTTCTCATTGCATTTGCAAATAAGAATTTCGCCGCGAACAAAACCATCGAAAACCAGTCATCAAACACTACTGGTTCTGATGTCACCGTAACACCCATATCACATGCAACCGCTGTTATTGAATTTGGAAAGGAAGTCATCTATTTGGATCCTACAGGTGGACAAAAAGCTTTTGAAGGTCAAAAAGCACCGACCTATGTGCTAATTACCGACGTGCATGGCGACCATATGAATCCGAAGACCCTTAAGGCCTTGGATCTGTCCAATACAGTAATAATTTGTCCAAAAGCTGTGAGCGAAAGACTTTCCGAAATCAAGGCAAAACAGATTGTTGTCATCAATAATGGTGAAGAAAAGTCATTTGGAGGATTCAGTATAGAGGCCATACCTATGTACAACTTAAGGAAAGAAGCCTTACGGTTTCATCAAAAGGGACGAGGTAATGGATATATTCTTACGGTTAACGGAGAACGACTTTATTTTTCTGGCGATACGGAAGACATCCCAGAAATGCGAAATTTAAAGAATATTGATCGTGCGTATGTTTGCATGAACCTACCGTATACCATGACGGTGGAAAGTGCTGCAAGTGCCGTCCTAGAATTTAAACCCAAGCAAGTGTATCCATACCATTACCGTGGTTCAGGCGGATTTAGTGATGTGGCGAAATTTAAGGAGTTGGTTACTAAAGGTGACAAATCCATCGAGGTAGTCCAACTCAACTGGTACCCAAAACGATAAAAAAGAAAAAAGGCACTATTCCAGTGCCTTTTTAAAGTTTACGATCAGTTCTTTTAATTGAGGTTCATCGAGTATGGTTGGGAATAGCTCTCCCAAAATACTGTGGTAGTCATAATCAATTTTTAAGCCATCAATGAGATGGGACTTGGCATACTTCTTTTTGTGCAACACATAGAACAATCCCGCCAATCGGTATTCAATTTCTGCGAAATGCTTGTAAATTTTCTGAGCCTTAAAAAGTACTTCTAAGGCATCATTGTATTCTCCTAAGAAGGATAGCACATCTGCCAATCCAATGAATATTTCGATGCTATCATCCTGTAAGGCCAAACATTTTTCAAATCCTTGAACCGCTTCTTCAAAAAAGTTCAATTTGATGTTGATCTCGGCATACTTTCTCCAATACACCAAATTTTCATCATCAATCTTAATTGCTTTGGTGATGTAATAATTAGCCTTCTGATAATTTTGCAACTCAAAATAAATTTGAGTGAGTGCAATCCAAGCTTTATCCAACAATGGATCCTCATTCACTGCCTTTTTAAAATATTGCAAGGCTGCATCAAAATCGTTCAATTTATGATAGCATTCTCCAATTCGCACAAAGGCAAAGGCCGTTGGATCATCTAAATCTAAAGTAATTTTGTAATTCGCAATAGCTTCTTCAAATCTTGATAGTTCTTCCAAAGTCTTTGCTTTCTCCAAATATCCACCAATGAAATTTTCATCAATCAACACGGCATAATCGAAGGCCGTTAAAGCCTCCTTAAACATATCTAAGATGTAATATTGTCTTCCTAATTGATGCCAAGCTACTTCGCAATATGGGTTTCTATCGATGTAGGAATTCAAATAGCGAATGGCCGATTCGTGATCGCCTTGCATGTCAAAACAGTAGACGATATTGTAAAGCGCCGAATAATCCTCGTAATCTACGTCAATACATTTGGCGAAATTTAACCGTGCATTCTCAAAATCATCGAGGTATAAATATTCCATGGCAATCAGAGACCAAATTTCTGATTTGTCATTCACAAAATCCAAAGCACTATACAAGCACTCAATTGCTTCTTTGTGTAATTTTTGTTTAGAAAGAATGGTTGATTTTTGAATGAATACCTCCTCATTGTTTGGTTCTAACAATTCGATTTTGTGAAGCATTTGGTTGGCTTGATCTAATTTGTCCTCAAAAATTAATAATTCTACATGAAGGAGTCGAAGGTCAATTGAGTTGGGATGCTGTTCTAGCCCAAGCTTCACAGCTTTTTTAGCTAGCGTATGTTTTCCAGCATCAAGATAGTGGATGATGATTTCTTCAAACTCAACCAAATCGAAGAAGTAGACGTTATTGGTTTTGAGCATAGATTCAAATTTTAGTAAAGACATAGACTATATATTTGAATTTCTCTTCTAAGGTAACATAAGATGAAAGTCACTCCGGAATGTGGTTCTTTTCTTATCAACAATTTAATTAACATACAACTATTTTTAATCCAGCCTTAAATTTTGCTCGTCAATTATTTATCTGTAATTTTGATTTTTAAAGGAATTGTATTCATTCTTTTAAATCCCGTACATGAGCAAAAAAGCTTTACTCAACGCTAACGAAATCCAAATCATTCTGCAAAGATTAGCTTGTCAGCTCATTGAAAATCACAACGATTTTAGCGAAACTGTATTGATTGGTTTGCAACCAAGAGGAATCTTTGTGGCCGATCGGATTGCAGATATTTTGAGAAATGAATACGGTGTGAAAGACTTACACCTAGGATACCTCGACATCACTTTTTTTAGAGATGACTTTAGAAGAAGAGATGAACCATTGACAGCCACCACGACCAAAATTGACTTTTTAATTGAGAACAAAAATGTGGTATTGATTGATGATGTGTTGTATTCTGGTCGAAGTGTTCGTGCTGCCTTGACCGCTCTTCAGTCTTACGGACGACCAAACAATATTGAGCTTTTGGTTCTTATTGATAGAAGGTTTAGCAGACATTTACCCATTCAGCCTACCTATCGAGGAAGGCAGGTAGATGCCATTAATGAAGAGAAGGTTTTGGTGACTTGGAAAGAAACAACAGAAAATGATGGTGTCTTTATTGAATCGAAATAACTATGTCTAAATTAAGTGTAGAACATTTATTAGGAATAAAATACCTCACTGAAGAAGATATTCAATTGATCTTCGAAACGGCAGACCAGTTTAAAGAAGTCATTAATAGACCCATCAAAAAGGTACCATCACTGCGAGATATTACCATTGCCAACTTATTTTTTGAAAACAGTACTCGAACCAAACTCTCATTTGAGTTGGCCGAAAAACGACTTTCCGCAGACGTCATTAACTTTTCTGCAAGTCAGTCTTCGGTTAAAAAAGGTGAAACCCTCATTGATACCGTAAACAACATCTTATCGATGAAGGTGGATATTGTGGTGATGCGTCATCCAAATGTTGGTGCGGGAATTTTCCTATCAAAACATGTGGATGCCAAGATCATCAACGCTGGTGACGGCACCCATGAACACCCGACTCAGGCACTACTAGATTCTTATTCAATAAGAGAAAAACTGGGAAGTGTCAAAGGAAAAAACGTAGTGATTGTAGGTGATATTTTACACTCTAGAGTTGCTTTATCGAACATTTATGCCTTGAAATTGCAAGGTGCCAACGTAAAAGTTTGCGGTCCTACAACATTGATCCCGAAATACATTACCAGTCTTGGTGTAGGAGTAGAAACGGATATCCGAAAGGCATTGGAATGGTGTGATGTTGCCAACGTACTTCGTGTTCAGAACGAGCGTATGGATGTAAAATATTTCCCATCAACCCGAGAGTATTCCCAATTATTCGGAATCAACAAAGAACTCTTAGATTCGATCGGAAAAGAGATTGTCATCATGCATCCAGGTCCGATTAACCGAGGTGTTGAAATCACCAGTGATGTAGCCGACTCTGATAGTTCCATCATATTGAATCAGGTAGAAAATGGTGTTGCCATTCGAATGGCAGTGATCTACCTCCTCGCACAACAAATCAAAAGATAGGATGAAGTTAGAGCAGAAAAATAATAACCTTGTTATTACGATCGACTCGACCAATACCTTAGATTCCCCTGCCTTACAAACTGCTCTCCAAGAGTATTCCGAGCAAAGCGTTATTTTGTTAATTAGTTCAAATGAACTCTCTGAAAAGGAATCTGAATTTTTAGTAAATTTAACTAAGCAAAGAAAAGCGAATGGCACGTCATTTGTTGTGGTAACTACCGACATCACTGCGGATGAAGCGCCTGAAGGTTTAAATATTGTTCCGACGCTGCTTGAAGCAGAAGATGTAATTCAAATGGAAAATATTGAAAGAGAACTTGGATTTTAATTAACATTTATGGTAAAAAAACTACTATTTTTTGTTTTCTTATTCGTTGCCGCAGTGAGTTTTGCTCAACAAAATTCATTGAAAAATTTGTCGGCTTCACCCAATCCTTTCAAAAATCAGACAAACATTTCTTTTTACAACAATGATGCTGGGAAAGTGATCCTTAGTGTTCAAAATGTTTTGGGAAAGATTGTTTATCGAGAAACTTTTTCAGCGAAACATGGCAAAAACACCATTACTTTTTACAAAAACAACCTTAACAAAGGCGTTTATCTTTACAGCATTCAAAAGCAATCCGGAATCTTAACCAAAAGATTTGTGATTCAATGAGTTTACGCTTAACCATCCTTGGTTGTCATTCTGCTACTCCTCGCATCAATGCTTATCCCACTTCGCAATATTTAGAAATCAACAACCGGCATTTTTTAATTGATTGTGGGGAAGGAACCCAACGTCAGATGCGCAAATACAAGGTTGGCTTCTCAAAAATCAGCCATATTTTTATCTCTCATTTGCACGGAGATCATTTCTATGGATTGGTGGGCCTACTTTCCACCTATGGCATTTTAAATCGCGAGAAAGAAATCCACATCTTTGGCCCCAAAGGAATCGAAGAGATTACCCGACTAAATTTAAAGGTGTCTCATTCGCATTCGAAGTTCCCGATTGTTTTTCACGAACTGTCCTCCAAAGAAAGCGAACTCATTTTTGAAGACGACAAGGTGGTAGTGCATAGCATTCCACTGGACCACCGCGTATACACCAACGGATATTTATTTATCGAAAAAGAAAAGCTTCGCAACTTAAATATTGAAGAAATTCGGAAGTATCCTGAGATTGAAAAGTGTGATTATCAAAATTTAAAACTTGGGGCAGATTATACATTGCAATCCGGAGCGATAATTCCAAATGCGGCGCTGACCAAGGATCCGGTGAAACCAATTTCATATGCTTATTGCAGTGATACTCGGTACCTACCTCATTTAAGTGAACTCCTACAAAATGTAGATTTACTTTATCATGAATCTACTTTTTTAAGTGACAAAGAAGATTTGGCGCAGAAAACAAAACATTCTACTGCAGCACAAGCAGCAAAACTGGCCAGGGCAAGCAATGTGCAACAATTAATAATAGGACATTATTCGAGCAGATATAAAGATATAGAGCTTTTTAAGAAAGAAGCAGAAACAACATTCAACAATGTAGCACTGGCCGAACCGGGAAAAGTGTTCGAAATAAACAATGGATAAATGAAGAGGATAAACATCAACAAGGAATACCATCAAATTTTTGAAACCTACCCAGACATCGAAATTGATGAACACATTTCGAAGATTATTGAACTGGATCACTTTCTCCCTTACAATTCCACGTTCTATTGCATCACCAACACGGTGCATCAATCTTTTGAGTATGTAAGCAAGAACTTTAAAGCATGTACAGGATTGGACGCAGAGGCCATGTTATCTGGCGGAATGGCCTACTACTGGAGTCTTTTTCATCCAGAGGATATTCAACTATGGATCAATAGTTTGAAGGAACTCATGCAGTTTACCATGACCGAACTCACCGATGAACAGCGCAAAAGAATGAGTTATACATGGAATTACCGCATCAAAGACGGGCGAGGCGACTATGTGAATATTGTTCAGAATACCACTCCCCTGCAGTTTGATGAAGACAACAAACCCATCATTGGTTTGGCGCATTATACGGTCTTAAGCGGACATATTCAATTGAATATCTGTGCCAGCGCCAAAATATTGAACCAACATAACGAATACGAAACTTTATACTTTAAAAATATGTCGAGTACCAATCTGCTTGACGTTATCAGTAATCGAGAAAGAGACGTGGTTCGTTTGTTAATTCAACAGAAAACTAGCGAGGAGATCGCTGATTTACTCAATATCAGTAGACATACGGTTGATACCCATAGAAGAAACATTCTTAAAAAACTCAACCTGAATTCGACCCTTGAGATTACCTCTTACTTCCAAGATAATCCGTATTTATTATAAAAAATACTCATATTGAGTATTGTTTCAGAGACAATTAGGAATTATTTTTACAATTCTAAAGACCGGGTTGAACTTTTAATTGTTTGAAAAAGAAAAAAAAGCATTCCATCAATCTGGTCTTTTTCTATTAATACTGATTGATGCTTAACAACACGAGCGTGCAGGCATTTTCAAAATCGATTCCATTTTCTTCAAGAAGTTCAGCCAACTCAGGGTTTTCTGTTCCAGGGTTAAAAATCACTCTCTTTGGATTTAGATTGACAATATAATCGTAGTAATTTCTTTGGATTTTTGGATTAACATACAAGGTAATCGTATGAATGTCTTCAAAAATCACTCCCTCCTCTTCAATAGGGATACCGCCTACTTCACCTTTCTTGACACCAATAGCCTTTACCTGGATATTATTGGCTAATAGTTTGTGTATAGCCTTGAAAGAGTAACGATTAGGGTTGGTAGAAGCACCGATTACCAAAGTCTTTTTGTCCATCTCGAAATTGTTAAGGTCTCGTTAAAGAAGGTTAAAGTCAGTAACAAAGATACGACAGTTGCCGTCTATCCATTATCAATCACACAAAAGAAATCAACCAAATGAAAAGACTATTCATTGTCACATTCCTATTTTCTGCATTAACCTCTTTCGGACAACTTTCTAAGACAGATCTACCGAAACCTGGTGTCGTATCCGGAACAATAGTAGACAAAACAACCAAAGAATCACTTCCATATGTAAATATTGCCATTAAAGATTTTGCCAACAAAATCATCACAGGCGGAATTACCAAAGAAGACGGAACTTTTATCATTAAAAAAATACCTAAGGGAAAAAGTTACATTGAGATTCAGTACATGGGATACGAAGCCCACAAGCAGACCATTGAAATCAATTCCAAAAAGAAAAAATTGAACCTCGGAACTATAGAACTGTCCGAAACCAGTGCTCAATTAGACGAAGTAGTAGTTCGGTCAGAAATCTCAACCGTGGTTCAAAAAGTAGACCGAAAGGTGATCAATGTGGGAAAAGACTTGACCGCCGCAGGTACTACGGCCTCAGAATTATTGAACAACGTACAATCGGTTAGTGTTGACAGTCAATCTGGTGCCATCAGCCTTCGAGGGAATTCCAATGTCCGCATCTTGGTAGATGGAAGACCCACCAATATTCCAGCCGCCCAATTGCTGCGTCAAATACCTTCTACATCCATTAAAAGTGTAGAATTAATTACCAATCCCTCAGCAAAATACAATCCGGACGGAATGAGTGGAATTATCAATATCATCCTAAACAAAAACGCCAATATTGGGTTTAATGGATCTATTGACACAGGGGTTACAGCCGGACATTATGTGCGATACAATGCTTCTGCTAATGTGAATTACAAAACTGGAAAAGTAAATTTCTTTGCCAATTATGGTCACAATAGTGGTGACAACTACAACTTCGGATTTGTAGAACGACCTGGAGTGAACTTGCAAGATTTCATTTTTGTCAACAACAACAATTCCAACCTATTGAAGTTTGGAGCGGATGTTTACATCAATGACAAAAACACCTTATCATTCTACACCACCCAGAACTGGTTTGACGGATTAGCTTCAGGTAGAGCCTTAATTTCTGACAATAGCGGTAACACCTTAATCAATGCCCCAAATACCCAAAATAGTTCGTTCCCAACAGGAACTTACAATGTGAATTATAAGGTAGACTTTGATAAAAAAGGTCACAATTTAGAATTTGAAGCAACCTATGCCAATACCGATGGTAGCAATTTCTTAGACAATTTAAACAGTTTGCAAAGTCCCTCTGACTTCGACTACAGAACATTGAATTACTACAACAACATCATTAATGACAGAAGTAATACCCAAATTAATTTGGATTACACCAATCCTATTACTGAGAAATCAAAAATCGAATTAGGATTCGAATACCGCACGGATGAAACGGATAATACCAATTTGACGAATCAAGAAATTTTGACTTTTCAGCGCGATGCGAATGGTAACTTAATTCTTGACCCTAACAACAATCCGATTCCCGATGGCGGCACTGAAATGCTAGGAAGTTCAGATTTCAACTTCGATCGTGGAATATATTCGGCCTATGCCAATTACGGCGCTTCGTTTAAGAAAGTAACCATGCAGCTTGGCGCAAGATTTGAAAGTTTTCAAGTAGACGGAACCTTTAGAAGATATACCGACGAAACCACAAATACATTAATAGATACACAAGTGGTGAACCAGGATCTATTCAATGTGTATCCATCAGCCTTCTTTACGTATTCTCCATCGGACAAAAACCAATGGCAGGTGAGCTATAGCCGTAGAATTGATAGACCTGGAATTCAACAAGTAAATCCGATTCGTGAATGGAGTACTCCTTTGGTGATCTCTGTCGGGAACGCCAATTTAAGACCTCAATTCACCAATAGTTACGAATTGAATTATACCAGACAAATCAAGGGTGGTAACATTACGGTAGGAACCTTCTATAGACGAATTAATGATGTTATTTCTAGAATTACCAACGTAGACCCGGCGAACCCAAGTGTTGGACAGATTTTAACCTTTACCAACTTCAGTGAAACGGATGCCTATGGAGTGGAGCTATCGGCAAACTTTAAATTGAACAAATGGTGGCGTGTAAATTCTAGTATGGATTACTATTCTCAAGAACAATTAGGAAACATTACCAATACTGGCGGTACACCTACGCAATTGACGGTACAAAACAATGTATTCAATGCTCGAGTAAGCAACAGTATCAGAGCTTCCAAGAATCTAAGATTGCAATTATTCGGAATGTATCGTGGAGCGCAAAGAGACATTCAGTGGGATGTAGATCCGATGTGGATGGTAAACCTAGGTGCAAGCTGGACGGTATTAAAAGGGAAAGGAACGATTAACTTTAGAGTGAATGATATTTTCAGAGGCATGAACTTCACCTTTAATTCGGCCAATCCTTTTGTTCAAAACGGACGATTCCAATGGGAAAGTCATACCACTTTCTTAGGATTTAACTACCGATTTGGAGGAGGAATAAACAAGGCGAAATCCAGAAGAAGAAGAGACAACCGAGAAAAACAAGGCGGAGGAGGATTCTTCTAGGCCATCTATTATATATTTCAATTAGAACCTTGAGTCGTTTGGTCGACTTGAGGTTTTTTCTTTTACCTTAGAGCCAATCTTTAGAAGGAAGACATTGAAAAAATCGTCTGTTATTTTACCGATCATAGTACTGGCTCAATTTTGCTGTACCTCCTTATGGTTCGCAGGAAATGGTGTCATGAGCGATTTGGTGAAAACCTTCGGTTTGGATTCGGGGGCCACAGGTTATTTGACCTCTGCCGTTCAATTGGGCTTTATTTTTGGAACCTTGGTATTCGCGCTATTGACCATTGCCGATCGATTTTCGCCTTCTAAAGTCTTTTTTACTTGCGCAATTCTTGGTGCACTGAGTAACTTGTGCATCACTTGGGATGGAAATGTATATGACAGCATCCTTGTCTTTCGTTTTTCAACAGGATTCTTTTTAGCGGGAATCTACCCCGTGGGAATGAAAATAGCCGCTGATTATTTCGAAAAAGGATTGGGTAAAGCCCTAGGGTTTTTAGTTGGAGCTTTGGTATTGGGCACGGCCTTCCCACATTTTTTAAAGGATTCCCTAAATCACATTTCTTGGAAATCGGTGTTGTATGCAACTTCCCTAATTGCCTTATTGGGTGGTATTGCCATGTTACTATTTGTGCCAGACGGACCCTTTCGAAAACCTAGTCAAAAGCTGGATGTAAAGGCCTTTTTAAAAGTATTTGAGGTAAAGAATTTTAGAGCTGCGGCTTTTGGTTATTTCGGACATATGTGGGAATTGTATGCTTTTTGGGCTTTTACACCCGTAATCATCGAATATTACAAAAGCTATCATAACATCAACTCTTTGAACACCTCATTGCTCTCCTTTATCATTATTGGCTTGGGTGGATTGGCCTGCGTTTTAGGCGGATTTTTAGCCTCTCGCTACTCTACGAAAAAAGTGGCATTCTCTGCCCTATCACTCTCTTGTTTGTGCTGTTTGCTATCTCCCTTTTTCTTAACAAATCCCAATGAGGTACTATTCATCGCCTTCTTAATTTTCTGGGGATTGGTAGTCATTGCAGACTCACCCCTCTTTTCTACCCTAGTAGCTCAGAACGCTAATGTAAAAATCAAGGGAACCGCCTTAACTATTGTCAATTGCATTGGATTTTCTATAACCATCTTCAGCATACAACTACTAAATTACCTGATTGAAGTTTCCACTTCTTCATCCATTTTCATGATTCTATCCATTGGACCCATCCTTGGTTTAACGGCATTTTATGGGTATAAAAAAAGACCTTACAAAGTGTAAGGCCTTTCCATATATTTTGAAAATGCTTACCAGCGAATCACAACAGATCCCCAGGTAAATCCACTTCCGAAGGCAGCTAAAACTACCAAATCATTATCTTTTATTTTCCCTAACTCCCAGGCTTCTGTTAATGCAATAATTACAGATGCAGCGGTCGTGTTTCCGTATTTCATAATGTTGTTATATACATTGTCATCAGACAACTGAAACTTCCGCTGAATGAATTGTGCAATTCTCAGGTTTGCTTGATGCGGAATCAACATATCTATATCTTCCTTTTGCAATCCGTTTGCTTGGAGACCTTCTACAATGGCCTCCGAAAAGCGAACAACAGCATGCTTGAATACAAACTGACCGTTCATATATGGATAGTAGGAAGTATCATCTGGATTGTTCTCCTCCATGATGGCATCAACCCATCTTCCAGTAGCAGGACCGTCCAACATCAATTCGCGAGCATATTTTCCTTCAGAATGCAAATGAGAAGATAAAATTCCTTTTCCTTCTTCTTCACATCTTGAAAGCACTGCCGCACCAGCACCGTCTCCAAAGATCACGGTTACACCTCTTCCTCTGGTTGATTTTTCCAATCCGCCTGAATGATTTTCAGAACCAATAACTAAAATGTTTTTGTACATCCCAGTTTTGATGAACTGATCTGCCACAGACAAGGCATAAATGAATCCAGAACACTGGTTACGAACATCCAATGCCCCAATGGTAGGCATGTCTAACATGTCTTGAACACGTACACCACCACCTGGGAAATACATATCCGGACTCAATGTCGCAAAAATTATAAAGTCGATATCATCTTTGGTTAATCCGGCACGCTCAATGGCAACCTTTGCTGCCTTCGCACCCATTGATGAAGTTGAATCATCGGAAGTTTTTGGATCAATCCATCTTCTTTCTTTGATTCCCGTTCTTTCTTGAATCCACTCGTCTGAAGTATCCATGAATTCTTTTAAGTCATCATTGGTCACTACATTCTCTGGAAGATAATATCCTAAACCTGTAATTTTTGAATTATACATATTTTTTGAGTCTAATTTTTAGTGATTTTATATAAAGAGTACACAAAAATAATGATAAATTAACACCTTTACAATATTCGTTAATCATTATCTAATCAAATATATAGAAATGAAAAGAAAAGATTTTTTACAACTAAGTACTAAGGCAGCCTTGTTTTTAGGACTTACCTCTTCCATTGCCTGTAAAGATGAAATTGATGACGCTGCTTCCAAAACCTTAGCTATGAAAGCTACCGGTTCTGCCTTTGGATTGAAAGCACCCAAAATCGATAAGGTTCGAGTGGGAATCATAGGTGCCGGGAATAGAGGGCAAACATTGATTCAAATGTTTGACTGGTTGATTAAAAACAATCACGCGAAAGTTGTAGCCATATCAGACCTGAAAAAAGAAAAAACAGACAAGCTCAATAAACACCTAAAAAAAACGCACAATTATACGGCCGATGCCTATTTTGGAAATCCTGATGAATGGAAAAAGTTAGCCGATAGAGATGATATTGACTTGCTGATTATTTGCACCCCTTGGGAATGGCATACACCAATGGCCTTATACGGAATGGAAAAAGGAAAACATGTAGCCAGCGAAGTTCCTATTGCCTTTACGTTGGAGGATTGTTGGAAACTAATTGAAACGGCAGAGCGGACTCAAAAGCACTGTATGATGATGGAGAACTGCTGCTTCAACAACGAGGAACTGTGGGTGTTAAACATGGTCAATCAAGGTGTTTTTGGCGATTTAACTCATGCTGAAGGCGCCTACATTCATGACTTACGAAAACACTTACTCGACGACACCTATTACGAAGATCAATGGCGCATCAAACATCATTTGAAGAAAGACGGAAACTTTTATACAACTCATGGCCTGGGACCCATTAGTCAGTATATGGATATCGGTCGCGGTGATACCTATGATCACATTGTTTCCATGAGTTCTCGTGAAAAAAGCTTGAGCAATGCCGCCAAAAAACATGGCGCCCCTCAATTTGCTAATGTTGTTTGTGGCGACATGAATACCAGTTTGATCAAGACCAAATTGGGAAAAACCATCATGATTCAATTTGACGTACATACGGGAAGACCCTATGATCGTTTAAACACGGTAGTTGGGACCAAAGCAGTACATGAAGGATATCCATCAAAATTATACATCAACAAGGAAGAACTCGAATGGTGGGGACATCGTTGGTTGGATGAAAAGAATTACCAGGAGTACCGTGAAAAATACAACCATCCACTTTGGGCGAAACTAAAAGAACAAATTTCTGACAATTCCGTAGGTCATGGCGGAATGGATTTTGTGATGATCTACCGTCTTATTCGTTGTTTGAACAAGGGTATTCCTTTGGATATCAATGTATATGATAGTGTTTTATGGAGTTCCATTACACCGTTATCTGAATTGTCCGTAGCTCAAAATAGCAGTTCGGTAAAAGTACCAGATTTCACAGGCGGCACTTGGAAAAATAAAGCAAAATCGGAAATGCTGCGTGACGTTTAAACCGAATTCTGTCATCTTGTCACAATTTTTCCTTTGGTATTTTTTTTGACCATTTCTGTCCCAGAAATAACTATCAAAAATATATATCATTATGAGTAAAGGAAACATCAATGTATCAGTTGAAAATATATTTCCTCTGATAAAGAAATTCTTGTATTCAGACCATGAGATCTTCTTAAGAGAATTAATCTCAAACGCCACCGACGCAACTACAAAATTAAAGCACCTCATTTCCATTGGGGAAGCCAAAACCGAATTAGGCGATGCAAAAATTGAAATTAACATCGATAAAGAAAACAAAACCTTAACGATCAAAGATGATGGTTTAGGAATGACGGCTGATGAAGTCGAAAAGTACATCAACCAAATCGCTTTTTCAGGTGCTGAGGAATTCCTTGAAAAATACAAAGACGAAAAAAATGAAACCGGTGTTATCGGTCATTTTGGTCTAGGTTTTTATTCTGCCTTTATGGTGGCAGATAAGGTTGAAATCATTACCAAATCCTACAAAGACGAACCTGCCGCTCACTGGACCTGTGATGGATCGCCAGAGTATACTTTGGTTGAGCATGACAAGACTGAAAGAGGAACTGAAATCATTTTACACATTTCAGAAGACGAGACCGACTTTCTAGAGGAAGGAAAAATCAGAGGATTATTGACCAAGTACAATCGTTTTAATCAAGTTCCTATCAAATTCGGAACGAAAAAAGTAAACGATCCTGATCACGAACCCCAAACAATTACTGGTGAGGATGGTAAAGAAACCAAAGAGCCGCATAGACAGATTGAGGTTGATGACATCATCAACAATACGAATCCGGCTTGGACCAGAAAACCTGCAGATTTAGAAGACGAAGACTATAAAAACTTTTATAGAGAATTGTATCCAATGCAATTCGAAGAGTCTTTATTCCATATCCATTTGAATGTTGATTATCCGTTTAACCTAACGGGAATCTTGTTCTTCCCTAAGTTGACTCAGAACTTAGACATGCAGAAAGACAAAATTCAATTGTATCAAAATCAAGTATTTGTAACAGACAATGTAGAGGGAATTGTGCCTGACTTCTTGCAAATGTTAAAAGGTGTGATCGATTCTCCAGACATTCCGTTGAACGTTTCTCGTTCGTACTTGCAGGCAGACGGAGCTGTGAAAAAAATCTCTGGATACATCACCAAGAAAGTGGCAGATAAATTGAACTCTTTGTTCAAAAAAGATCGAGAAGATTTTGAGAAGAAATGGAACGACATCAAAGTAATCATTGAATACGGAATGTTATCAGAGGAAAAATTCTTTGACAAAGCAAAGAAATTCGCCCTGTACCCAACGGTTGATGACACCTATTTTACGTATGACGAATTGATCGAGAAAACCAAAGATGCTCAAGTTGACAAAGACGACAACCACATTTTGTTGTACACCGCAAACAAAGAAGCGCAGCACAGTTACATTGAAGCAGCAAAAGCTAAGGGATATGAAGTATTACTGTTAGACTCTCCGATCGTTTCGCATTTGATGCAGAAAATTGAAACTTCAGGTGATAAAGTACGATTTGCAAGAGTTGATGCTGATCATATTGACAACTTGATCAAGAAGGATGATACGACCATTTCAAAACTTTCTGAAGAAGAAAAGGAGAAATTAAAGCCAATGATTGAATCTGCGGTTCCTTCTGAGACATACACAGTACAGTTAGAGGCTATGGACTCTTCTGCATCTCCATTCATGATTACCGTTCCTGAGTTTATGAGAAGAATGAAGGAAATGCAAGCTACTGGAGGTGGCGGAATGTTCGGAATGAGCAACATGCCAGACATGTACAACTTGGTAGTGAACACCAACCACGAATTGGTTTCTGAAATTTTGAACACCAAAACTGAGAAAAAGCAACAACGCTTGATCAAACAAGCCTTTGATTTGGCCAAGCTTTCTCAAAATTTATTGCATGGTGAGGATTTAACAAACTTTATCAAACGCAGTTACGAGTTGATCAAATAATTTGATGTAAACGTTAATATCGAAGCCTCTTTGTTTTTCAAAGAGGTTTTTTTGTAACTTTAAGCTGCTAATCAGGTAAAATAATTTACGATGAAAAATTCAAGATTATCATTCGTTGCGTTTTTAATGCTGTGTTTCCTTAGTGCTACCATAAACGCACAAGACATTCAGGTAAAGGGAATTGTAAAAGGAAAGTCAGATTCAATGATTGAAATATTGAGCGGAGCCAATGTGTACATCAAAGGAACTACCATTGCCACTAGCACGAATAAACGAGGAGAATTCACTTTCCCAAGAAAGTTAAAAGCTGGAGATGTTTTGGTTTTTTCATTCTTAGGCTATTTGAAGAAACAAGTTCGAATCCGACCGAATAGCACTTATTTGAATGTTATTTTAGAAGAAGATGACAATGAGATTTTGGGGGCTCCTATGAGCGCAAAACGATTTAAGTCCAAACGCAACAAACAGAAATAAATCATGCGGATATTAGGGTTGACCCTTTTCCTTTGGATTACCTACTCCGTTTCTGCACAACAATCTGATTTTAAGGATTTTAATTTTAAAAAGGTCGATTTTGTTGCCAAAAACTACAAAGCCAAAAGACTTTACGATTTAAATAACATTACTTACAATCTTACCAAGGATTTCGATACTGAGGTTGAGAAATTTCGAGCCATTTTCATCTGGATTACCCACAACATTTCCAATGATTACAAACTCTATGCAAAAAACAGTCGCAAACGAAAGCGATTTAAAGATGATTCCATCAAATTGGAAGAGTGGAATTCCAAATTCAAGAAAATCATTTTTAAAAAACTGATTCGTAAAAAAAGAACCATTTGCACAGGTTACGCCTACCTATTAAAAGAAATGAGTGATGTGATTGGTGTCAAGGCTGAGATTGTTCATGGCTTCGGGAAGACCGCTGAAGTAGATGTCGAAAAATTGGAAGATCCGAATCATTCATGGAATGTGGTCAATTTGAATGGAAAATGGTATCTCTGCGACCCTACCTGGGCTGCCGGGATTTCTTATCCAGACAAAGGCAAATTTGTGTTTAGTTTTAATGATGGATTGTTCCTTACCGACCCCAATTTATTTATTTACAATCATTTCCCCATCTATGAGCAGTACACATTACTTCCTAAGCCACCGTCCTTAAAAGAGTTTGCACATTTCCCGCTCTTGTATAGCGACTCTTACACACTTTTAGAATCCCACATTGCTCCGAAAGAAATGCATCAAGAAATTGTACAAAACGATGTTTTTCAATTTGAATATAAGCTGGCAAGTGCTGTTAAAATAGAAGACCAAGCCTTCAAACTTGTTACCGTGAGCAGCGTAATGGAAAAAACATACAAACCTGAAGTAAGCATGAATGGCCAGCAGGTTATTTTAAAACATCAATTTAAAAGAAGGGGTTTTTACGATGTTCATATTTATATGAATGATTCGATCATTGCTTCCTATACATTCAATATCAAAAAAGCGCCATGAAAACCAATGCTACTAATTTAATTTCCATTTTCAAAGTGTTCATTACAACGCTTTTGTTATTGCTCCTTCCCTTACTATTCAATCAAACGAACGCTGATTTTAATTGGTCATTGGGCGACTTTTTGGTTGGAGGACTGATTATTTTTTCCTTCGGATTGTACATCACATGGATTTGGAGATTAAAAAAATCAAACAAAAGAAAAGCCCTATTCATTTTATTGGGTTTCATTTTATTAGCAATCATCTGGACCGAACTTGCCGTTGGCATTTTTGAAAGCCCTTTCAGTGGAAATTAGAAAAGCACAAGTAGCCGATTGTAAAGAATTATCAGAAGTGGCCATCGCCTCTTTTTTACCTGCTCATGGACATTCTTCACCAAAAGAGGACATGGATAATTACATCCAAAACAATTTTAGCGAGGGAAACTTGAGGAAGGAGATTGCCGATTCTGCAAATGAATACCAGGTACTGATCTACGAGAACAATATTGTTGGTTATTTTAAAATTAATCCGAATCTCACAACTAGCTTTTCTGAAATGACCGCAATTACTTACATGAGTCGGCTCTATGTCTTACAGGAATATTACAATTTTGGTTTTGGTAAAAAGTTACTGCAAAAAGCCATTGAGGTAAGCAAAATTAGGGGGCAAGAAGGAATGTGGTTAAAGGTTTGGGTAGAGAATCAAAGAGCCATCAATTTTTATAAGAAGATGGGTTTTGAAATTATTGGAACCAGTGATTTTGTGATCTCCGAAACGCATTCAAATCCCAATTTCGTGATGCTCAAAAAATATTGACTTTTATTTATATCTTTAAGCATCAACCAATTACTCTTTAAAAATGTCAAAATTTAAAATCGAATTAAAATGGGCAGTCATTTTTATTGCCACCATTTTGGGCTGGAGTGTCCTTGAAAAAGTAGCAGGCTTGCACGACAAGAACATTGATATGCATGCTACCTTTTCAGCTTTTTTTATGTTGCCTGCCATACTCGTTTATTTCTTAGCCATTCGCGATAAAAAGCACAACTATTACGATGGGAACATGAATTTTTCTCATGGTTTTATGGCCGGACTTTGGGTAACCATTTTCGTAGCCATCTGTAACCCATTGACACAATGGCTTATCTCTTTTGTGATTACGCCTGAATATTTCGAAAATGTGATTGCCTATAGTGTGGAAAATGAAATGAACACCCTTGAGGAAGCCAAAGCCTATTTTAATTACAAAAGTTATGTAGTTCAGGGCACCATTGGCACCTTGATTATTGGCATCGTTACTTCAGTAATTTTAGCCTTACTTCTCAAAACTAGAAAGAACTAGAGTCTATTCTTGATACAAGGTTCCCTCGGTCATTTCACTGAAATTCATAGCCGTCTCAATGAGCGCCAGATGTGAATAGGCCTGTGGGAAATTACCCAACAAACGTTTGGATTTGAAATCGATATCCTCACTAAATAGGCCCAAATGATTACTATAGGTTAAAAGCTGATCAAAAAGCTTTTTAGATTCGCGCTTTTGACCCGTTTTGTAAAGGGCATTGATATACCAAAAGGTACAAATGGTAAAAGAACTTGAAGGCAATCCGAAGTCGTCTTTGTTCTTATAACGATAAAGCAATCCGTCGTTATTGAGCTCTCTTCCAATGGCTTTTACGGTTGCAATATATTTTGGATGCTTCCCATCAATAAATCCGTAAGGTTCCATTAAAAGGACACTGGCATCCATTTCTTTACTACCATAAGACTGGGTAAAAGCTTGTACCTCTTCATTCCAGGAGTTCATAAAAATATCTTCCTTTATCTGATTGGCTAAGGTATTCCAGCGATCTAGTTTTCGGTCTTTACGGAATAATTCGGCAACCTTAATCGCACGATCTATCGCCACCCAACAAAGTACTTTTGAGAAGGTAAAATGCCGATCCTCGCCTCTAAATTCCCAAATTCCTTTATCGGCTTCTTCCCAATGGCGCTCTACAATCCAGACGATGCCTTTGGTGATGGTCCACAATTCTTCTCCGTTATCAATGTCTACTGAGAAATTCACAATTTCTTGGTGAATCACATCCATTAGGATTCCGTAGATATCATTCTGACGCTGGATGTAGGCAGCATTACCAATTCGAACAGGTTTGGAGCCTTCATATCCGTTTAAATGTTCGAGTTTGTGTTCGGTCAAATCTTTCTCACCATTAATTCCGTACATAATTTGCAAGCTTTCGCTTTTATCCGGAATTAAATCGATGATAAAATTCAAATAACGCCAAACACTGTTTTTGTGACCCAACTGAGAGATCACCTTGATTACCATAGAGGCATCACGAATCCAACAGAATCGGTAATCCCAATTTCGCTCTTCGCCAATGGTTTCTGGCAAGGAGGTCGTTGCGGCGGCCAATACGGCACCTGTTTTGTCATAGCTCAACAACTTCAGCGTCATCGCACTTCGCATGATCTCATCATTGTACTTACTATACTTGGTAGTTCGAGCTACCCAGTCATACCAATAAACCTTGGTTCGCTCCAAATCAATACGTGCATTACCCATAGAGTATTTGATAATCTTCTCATTATAGGTAATTAAGAAAAAGCTGTCTTCTGATAAGGTAATTCTCCTTTTGTTAAGCACAGCGAGCTTATTAAAGTTGGTATAGAGAAACAAATTATCGTAAATCTCACTATCGGTAAGACTTACTATAAAATTCTCTTTGTGATGATGAACCGTGACATCGTGGGCATATTCAAGCTTCGGATCGTAATTAAAAACGATTTGAGGTTTGCCCGAAATGAGTTTGAAATAGCGTACAATTTCAGGCGGGTTGTGATAACCCACATTGGTAACGCTATACCTTGGCATAAAATCATGAATTTGGAATACCCCTTTGTCATTTTCAAAATGGGTAACAAGGATACAAGTATTCTTCACGTAATACTGTCTTATCTTATATTCATCTGCATTTTGAATAGAGAAACTCCCTCCAATTTTATCGTCTAAAATTTTAGCAAAAACCGATGAAGAATTAAAAGCTGGCAAGCAACACCAATCGATGGAACCCTTATCAGAAACCAAGGCCGCACTCTGGCAGTTTCCAATAATTCCGTAGTTTAAATTCTTCATATTTTCTGGGATTTTCTTTTAAGGCTCAGTGATTTTTTTTAACTTTTGTGAAGTTAATAAATGTCAACCAATAATGCCAAAAAACATCATCATTTCTAACAGGTTACCTGTACAAATTTCACTCGATAAAGCGGAGATAGAAATAACTCCCAGTGTGGGTGGTCTAGCCACGGGAATGAAGTCGATTCACTCGGAAGGAAACAGCATCTGGATAGGGTGGTCTGGCTTAGAAAGTGACACCATTGATGAAGAAACTTCAGTCAGGGTTGATGAAGCGCTAAAAAATGAAAAATGCGTTGCAGTAAATCTAACAGCAGAAGATGTAGAAGACTTTTATTTAGGGTTTAGCAATAAGACCATTTGGCCTCTTTTTCATTACTTTATTGAATACACCAAATTCAATTACAATCAATGGAAGGCATACAAAGCAGTGAATCAAAAGTTTGCCGAAAAGGCTTTGGAATTCATTGAAGATGATGACATTATTTGGGTGCATGATTATCAATTGATGATGCTTCCTGAGCTCATCAAAAGGCACAAACCCAACGCCACTATTGGATTTTTTCTGCACATCCCCTATCCGTCCCACGAGATTTTCCGAATATTTCCTTGGCGTGAGGAATTGTTAAAGGGAATATTAGGATCTGACCTCATTGGAATGCATACCTATGATTATGAACGACACTTTTTAAGTTCTGTAAAAAGGATTTTAGGATTGGAAGTTCATTTCAACGAAATCATCTATCGAAACCGCATTATTAAGGTCGACTCTTTCCCTATGGGAATTGATTACAAGCGTTTTCACGATGCAGCATCGGTCATCAACGACCGGGAGGAAAAGGATCAATCCGAATTGCAAAAGCGTTTGCTGGATCACAAATCAAAAGACACTAATAATAAGCTCATTCTTTCGATTGATAGGCTGGATTATACCAAAGGAATTCCCAATCGAATCAAAGCGTTTGAATTCTTTTTGGATCGCTATCCAGAGTTCCATGAAAAAGTACGTCTTGTGATGTTGGCGGTTCCATCCCGCTCCAACGTTTCGCAATACAAACGATTGAAAAAGGAGACCGACGAATTGGTTGGTCGCATCAATGGAAAATTTGCCACCATCAGCTGGACACCCATTTGGTATTTCTATAGATCTGTTGCTTTTGAACAATTAATTGAACTCTATACCGCATCAGATGTGGCCTTGATTTCTCCACTGCGCGACGGAATGAATTTGGTCGCCAAAGAATATGTTGCCACCCGCACCAAAAAAGACGGGGTGCTGATCCTTAGTGAAATGGCTGGTGCTGCCAAAGAATTGCATGACGCCATTTTGATCAATCCGAATAACTTTCAAGAGTTTGCCAATGCTTTAAAAACTGCCCTAACCATGTCGACCTTAGAGCAAATGACACGAATGATTGATATGCAAAAAAGGGTAAAGCGTTATGATGTCGAAAAATGGGCCAGCGAGTTCATAAAAACGCTAAAAGACACGAAAAAATCAAGCAAGGTGATCGGAGCAAAATATATGAATCCGACTATTGAAAGGGAGACCATAAGCGCCTATCAAAAAGCGAAAAACCGTCTCTTATTCATCGACTATGATGGCACCTTGGTAGGGTTCAAAAATGATCCGCAAGATGCCAAACCAGATCAAGAACTATACGACCTCTTGGATTCATTAAATAGTCAGGAAAATACGACGGTAGTATTAATTACGGGTCGTGATAAGGAAACTTTTTCAAGGTGGTTCAATCATAAAGATTACGCCTTGATTACAGATCATGGTGTTTGGGTAAAACAAGGATTCAATTGGCGAACGACCAACGTGATCAACCTTAACTGGATTGATAATGTGACTCAAATTCTCGAGAGTTTTGTAGATCGCACTCCCGGTACTTTTATAGAGCGTAAAAAGTTTTCTGTAGCATGGCATTATAGAACTGCCGACGAAGAATTGGCCCTACGAAGAAAAATTGAGCTTACCAATGTATTGATTAGCTTAACAGCGAACTCTGGCTTAAGTGTGCTTGACGGTAATAAGGTATTGGAAATAAAAAGTAGTTCCATTGATAAAGGAAAGGCTTGTACACAATTTATGCTCGATAGTGAATATGACTACATCATTGCGATGGGAGATGACTACACCGATGAATTTATGTTCAAAGAGCTTCCAGATACAGCTACCACCATCAAAGTTGGACTGAAAAAGACGAGTGCTAAATATTTTACCAACGATCCGAATAGTGTTCGGGTATTCCTTAAGAAATTGGCAGATGCCATTCCATCAAAAAAGTAATGTCACAAATTTGTATATTTAGTCACTTTAAATGACGTTTTGTGATGGAGAATTTTTTGAACTTTTTTGAAACCATGCCTTCTTGGCAAAAATTGCTTTGGATTTTTATTTGTATTTCTGCGAATTGGATTGTCGAATTGATCATTCCATTGGTGAAATTTGATTACAAGAAATGGAAACATGCGGGGACCAATATTGTATTTCTGAGCATGGATCTAGCAATCAATCTATTATTCGGAGTATTGACCTTGGGCATTTTCCTTTGGCTTCAAACCAACGAATTTGGAATCCTTCATCTCTTTGAAGCGCCTATTTGGGTTGAGCTCTTAATCGCCGTTTTGGCCTTGGACTTTTCCGCACAATATCTAGTGCATTACCTATTACACAAAGTTCCTTTTATGTGGCGTTTTCATATGATTCATCATAGCGACACCACCGTGGATGCCACCAGTGCAACTAGGCATCATCCAGGCGATTATATGATGCGAGAAGTATTCGCATTGATTGTGGTTATCTTATTCGGAATTCCGTTGGCATACTACCTCTTCTACCGAATGGCGACCGTGTTTTTCGCCTATTTTACCCATGCTAATTTTTACATGCCAGAAAAGATTGACAAAGTCTTGAGCTATGTATTTATTACGCCAAACATGCACAAATTCCACCATCATCACGAATTGCCTTGGACCGATAGTAATTACGGTAATATCTTTTCTTTTTGGGATCGAATATTTGGAACCATGACCTATGATGATCCAAAAAAAGTGCACTTCGGACTAGATATTTTACCCGATGACAAGGATCAAGATATTTTGTATCAGTTGAACATACCTTTCAATAAGAACATCAAACTCAAAACTGATAAATGAAAAAACTAGGCTTGCTACTTTGTTTCCTCTCTTGGACCACAATTGGTCAAGTGAATACTGAAATTCATGTCTATGACATCCTTCAAGAGGGTAACAATGTAAAGCTGAAAAATGGAGTAAACATTTCCAACAATAAAGGATACGACAATCAACCTTCCTTTTTCAAAGATGATCAGGTTCTTTTTGCCTACTCAAGAAATGGGGCAACAGACATCGTTCTTTATGATTTAAAATCAAAAACTAAAAAATTCCTTTCACAAACACCCAATGGTGGTGAATATTCACCACAACGAATTCCGGGAACTGATGATGTTTCGGCCGTTCGATTGGACAACAATGGATATCAGCGTTTTTATGGATACAATACCGCATCTGGTGAGAATAAAGAACTCATTCAGAATTTGAAAGTTGCCTATCCGACTTGGTATGACGAATCTACAGTGGTGGCTTCCGTAATTGTTAGTGAGAAGTTAGAACTATTCATCTGTGACTTGGTGAAAAATGAATGCATTTCTGTTTCCAAGAATGTTGGTAGGTCGGTTAAGAAAATTCCGGGGTCCAACTTGGTAAGTTTTGTAAGTCAGAATGAAAAAAAGGAATGGCTGTTACAATCGTTCAATCCCATTTCAAAAAATGTAAAAACCATTACAAACTTAGGAGAAACACAAGATGTTGCTTGGTTACCTGATGGCACGCTTCTTTTTCCTCGAGGGAATCGAATTTACAAACTGCATCCTCAGAAAGAAAAAGTACCAACCTTGTGGTGGGGATTTACGGATGAAAACATCAACAATATCTCGCGAATGAGTGTCAACCAAAGCGGAACCAAAATTGCATTAACCGCTGAAGTTTCGCCTCGCTATTTGGCTCAAGAACAATTGGATGCTTATAACAATCGTGATATAGAAGCCTTTTTAAAACCCTATGCAACCAATGTAAAAGTGTATCGCTATCCAAATACTTTGAGTTACGAAGGAATCGATAACATGCGCAAACGTTACGAGCCATTTTTTAAAAATACACCTGACTTGAACTGCAAGTTATTGCGACGCATTGTTTACAAGAATCAAGTAATTGATCACGAATTGGTAACCATCAACGGTCGTCAGATCAATGCGGTTGCCATTTACACCATGAAAAATGGAAAAATTACTACGGTGACATTTTTATAGCCTATGAAATTTCTGCAATCCAAAAATAGACTAGAAGCATTAAGCGATGGTGTTTTTGCCTTTGCAGCTACGCTTATGGTGGTAGATATAGGAAGGACCACAGAATTGCTCTCCCTACAAGAAGGTCTCCCAAATTTCATCAGTTTCGCAGCAAGTTTCTTTATCATGATGGCCCTTTGGAAAGTGCATTATAACTTTTTTAGGCGTACCAATTACCTTGATGATCTCATCATTGCTTTAAACATGATATTCTTGTTTACGGTGTTGTTTTACATTTTTCCGGTGAAAGGTTTACTGGATTCGGCATTACGGCAATCTGAAATCACCATAGATTCCTTTTCTCAACTTTTTCAGATCTATAGCATTGGTTTTGCCATGATGTTTGGAAGTTTCTCTTTGATGTATTTTAGAGCTTATAAAAAGGATAAGGAAATCGAGAATCCTTATGTATTGCTCTTTTACACAAGGCATTTTTTGATTTATGTTTTTGTTGGCCTATTCTCTGCTCTACTGGCCAACCTACAAATCGGATTGCGTTATGGGGTTCCTGGATTTATATATGCCATTTTAGGCGTCTTGTGCTATTGGCATTCGGTGGAATTTCAGAAGAAACACTCGCTTGATTAATTCATTCGGTTTTGGAAATAGTTTTTCAGAACAACAATTTGCACGATAATCATAACTGCACATAAAAGGATGGCGTAGCTGAATGAATTGGACACATCGAAAGACAAAGACTCGAAAAGGTTCGGAATTTCGAGATTCGTGTCAATCGATAAATCAATCTTATCCAAAAACTCTTGTGATCTTTTTCCTGCTTTTATAGGAATGAAAAACAAACTAACCACTGCAGCGATGATGACAAACCAAACCTTTTTCGAAATCAGGGGCTCATAGCTTATTTTTTGAATCGCTTGCTCAGTCAAGATTGACTTCATGATGGCATTGGTAAAATCTACAGAAGGTTTTTCAGCTTCTATTTCTTGAATGTGCTTTTTTGCAAAAGCATCCAACTCGTTGATGTGTTTATTTTCTCCCATAATGATTTATTAATTCGGGTTCAACATTTTCTTTAACCACAGTTAGCAATCTTTTTCGAGCTCTGTGTAATTTAACCTTTACGTTGGCTTCTGATAAGTTGGTGACTTCAATAATTTCTTTCAAAGTTAACTCATCAAAATAAAACAACCATAACAAAGAGCGTTCTTCAGAAGGAAGCTTGTTCAAACATTCCTTCATCATTCTAGATCGATCCTGACGCTCTATTCCTTGAAGAATGGTTTCAACACTTTGAATTTGATTCATGGTAATATCATTAATCTCATAGGTGTTGTTATGCTTTTTGTTCTTCTTGATTGCATCCAAACAGGTTCTGTAAGCAATCTTATACAACCAGGTTGAAAATTTAGATTCTCCCTTGAACTTATCAAGATTCTGAAATCCTTTGATAAAAGTATCCTGACTAATTTCCTCAGCTTCCTCTCTGTTGTTCGTCATTTTCAACACCATACTATAGATCATATCCTTGTAAGAATCTACCAAAAACGCGTACGCATTGGTATCTCCTTTTAGCACCCTATCTATATATTGTTGGTCGTTATTGATTGTCATTCGAGTTTAAGACAGAGAAGTTACTAAAAAGGTTACAACATTTTTGTACTTTTTTTCTTGCTCCATTAATAGGTGTACAGATACAACCTTTCAAAAATAATTTGAAGTTTTTGTAACCTTCACGAAAAATGTGTCGTCAAAGCTTCAGAAACAAATCATAAATTAATTTAAATAACAAACAATGGACGGAGAATTATTAATACCAATTAGCTTATTCTTAGCAATTTTTGGAATCGTATACTTATACCTGTCAACGCGAAACAAAGAACGCTTAGCATTAATTGAAAAGGGAGCAGATGCATCCATCTTTATGAGTAAAGGAAGAAGAGGCAGCATGTTCGGTAAAGTATTCATCTTAAATTTTGCCTTACTATTAATGGGTATCGGTTTGGGTGTTTTTCTAGGACTTCTTCTAGAAACCTACACATCGATGAATTCAGATGCAATTTATCCAGCTTTAATCTTCTTTATGGCAGGTCTCGGATTGTATGTTGGATTCACCATCACTAAAAAATTGGATCAGGAATAAACAAACAATTCAAATTCAATTCGAAAATCGCCTCTACTCGGGGTGATTTTTTTGTTTAAAAAAGTCAGTATCTTAGTAGCAATCATAAGCAGCTGTGAGTAGCGATTATCAGAATAAAGGTTTTAAGGAATTACTAGACAAGCTTCAACAAGAGAGTTGGCAGCTAGAGCTGATTATTTCTGGTTTTGCCATCTTCGGATTGTTCACAGCCTTGCCCGAGTTAAAATTGGCCCTAGACATTGCAAAAAACGAGGAACAAACCTATTACATACCGATTGTAATCTTAGGCCTGACCTCTTGCGCAATTTTATTGTTCAATTTGCTGATTCATGTGGTCTTAAGAGGTCTTTGGATTGGAGCTCTTGGACTACGCTATGTTTCAGGCGATATTGACTTTGAAAGTTTAAACTACTCTGAAAAATTCACAAGATTTCTTAAGAAACGAATTGTTTCATTTGATAAATACGTGGCTACCTTAGAAAACTATTGTAGCATCCTATTTGCCATTTCCTTCTTGTTGATTTTCTACGTGATTTCCTTGGCAGCCATTCTACTCAGTATTGTTGGTGTAGCCATGTTGATCATTGAAGGAAAGCTTTTTGGTGAGGGCGTCAGCGATGTTGTAGGTGCCATTCTCATCTTATTCATCATCTTTGGTTCTTTCATGGTATTCCTTGATTTTATAACCCAAGGATTTCTGAAAAAGAAAAAATGGTTGAGTAAGATTTACTTCCCTTTTTATTGGGTCTTTAGTTTTATAACCTTGTCTTTTTTATACAGACCCTTGGTGTATAACTTCTTAGACAATCGTTTTACCAAACGTTTGAGTTTCTTCTTGGTACCGATTTATATTTTGATCTTAACCTTGGTTTCCTTCAAATACAAAAACTCGAATTATTTGGAATCTATCAAACGAAATTCGAACATCTATGTTGACCATCAAGAATATGAAGACAAATTGGTTGAAAAGGACGACTTTGTGAAACGTGCCAGTATTCAATCGCAGGTGATTTCTGATCCGTATGTAAAGTTGTTTCGGGTGTTTAATGAGAATATTGAAGACCGCATTTACCAATACAACTCCGGTTTAAAACCCAAAGAAGATCAAAGAGGATTTGAAACCAGCATTGTTACCTTCAATTCGGGGAATCGCTCCTACCGAAGAATCGATAGCCTATCAAAAAAATACGTTGAAACCTTTAACAAGGTGCATCAAGTTTATATTGATACCATTGCCTTTCCATCAGATTTTATGTTGAGTAAAAACACAAAGAATCAAACCGGATTCGAGACCTTTTTAAACATTAAAAATTTGAAAGAAGGAAAACACCTATTACGCTTAAAAAGACTAAGAATTAGAAGAAAGGACACATCTTACATCAACGACGTAACCATACCATTTTGGTATTTTAAGAACAATTAATTTAGATACATGAAGAGAATTACTTTAGCAATCCTGTTGATTTCATCAGTTATTTCAGGACAGACAGACACGAGAATCTACGATATCATTCAAAACGTTTCGGAAGAACGACTCAAAAACGATGTCACTACACTTGCCAATTTCGGAACCAGACATACACTCAGCGACACCATTTCAGACACCCGAGGAATTGGTGCGGCAAGAAGATGGATCAAACAAGAATTCGACAATATTTCTAGAGATTGTAATGGTTGTTTGGAAGTATTTTTTCAAAACAATTTCTTCCCAAAAGGCACCAATTCTAGAATTGTCAAAGATGTGAATATCGTAAACGTGGTCGCCATTCAACGCGGTACTAAGTACCCAAACCGATTTATTGTAATGAGCGGTGATATCGATTCAAGAATTTCTGATTCCAATAATTATACGGATGATTCACCTGGAGCCAATGATAATGCTACCGGAATGGCTGGCGCCATGGAAGCTGCGAGAGTCCTGAGCAAATACAAATTTGAGAGTAGCATCATTTATGTAGGGCTTTCAGGAGAGGAACAAGGTTTGTTTGGCGGACAAGGGCTTGCAAAATATGCCAAAGAAAAAGGATGGGATATTGTAGGTGTCATGAACAATGACATGATTGGAAATATCAAAGGTGTAGATGGCGTAATCGACAATCGTACCTTTAGAATCTTTAGCGAACCAACACCTCCTACAGAAACGGAAAGACAACGAAGAATGCGTCGTTTTTATGGTGGAGAAGTTGACGGAATTTCTCGTCAATTGGCCAGATACATTTATAACACTACCAAAACCTATATGCCAGAAATGAATCCAAAAATGATTTATCGATTGGATCGTTTTGGACGTGGTGGACATCACAGACCATTCAACGATGTAGGTTTTGCAGGAATTCGAATTATGGAAATGCATGAAAATTACACACAACAGCATCAAGATATTCGAACAGAAAACGGAATTGAATATGGCGATAAATTGAAGTTCGTAAACTTTCCGTACACCAAAAAACTAACGGCAGTCAATGCCATCAACCTAGCGGCCATCGCTTGGGCACCACCCTCTCCAAAAAACGTAAAAATTGGAGGTATTGTAAGACCCGCAGCAAAATTGAAATGGGATGCCGTTGAAGGAGCCAAGGGCTACAAAGTATATTTTAGAGACACCACCTCACCCACTTGGGATCATTTCATTTACGTTGAAGGTAAGACTGAACATGTTTTAGAGGGAATTGTCATTGACAACTTCTTTTTTGGTGTTGCCAGCGTAGGAGAAAACGGTCACGAGAGTATTGTATCCTTTCCAACCGGTGTTTACAGATAATCAACAAACCATCATATGAGAAAATCAATTTATTTTTTTGCAGCACTATTCTTAAGCATTACTGCCTGCAAAACATCTGAAAAAAAAGACAAACTATCTGAATCACCACGACACCATGAGTGGATCGATTTACAACGATCAGATAGTACCGTTTGCAAAGCCTTTGTCGTGTATCCTGAAAGTGACAAACCCACCAAAAGCGTGATTGTTATCCATGAAAACCGTGGATTGAACAAATGGGCACGGACCTTTGCAGATCAGTTGGCACAAAAAGGCTATTTGGTGATTGCGCCAGACCTCATCTCAAATACCGTAGAGGGTATTGAAAAAACAACAGATTTTAAAAATTCTGATGAAGCCAGGAAGGCAATTTATGCTTTGGATAAGGATATGGTTACGGCCGATCTAAACAACGCATATAATTATATTAAGAACGACAAAGCATCTAACGATGAAGTATCGGTTATGGGATTCTGCTGGGGGGGTTCACAAACCTTTCGATATGCTACCAATAATCCGAATATCAAGGAAGCACTTGTCTTTTATGGAACAGCCCCAAGAGATTCGACGGTTTTTGCCAACATACAGGCACCAGTATATGGTTTTTATGGCGGAAATGACAATCGTGTGAACTCAACCATTGAGGACACAAAGAAATATATGGACAGTAATGAAAAGTCCTATGAATATGTCATCTACGAAGGCGCTGGCCATGCATTCATGCGAAGAGGCGCTGAATACAACGGTTCGCCAGAAAACAAAAAAGCTCATGATGAAGCTTGGAAAAAATTGTTAGCAATACTTAAATAATCCATCATACAAATGAAGAAGGTTTTGGTATTAATTCTGATGATGGGTTTGGCTTGTCAACAAGATCTGTCAAAACCTTCTTTTATTTCATTTGCTACCGAGCAAGATTCCCTTGCCGTCTTTGCTAAAAATAGTTTACCCTGTCCTACGGTTGTAATCATTAAAAATCGTAATACTGAATTTGACTCCATCCTAAACTTTGAAGCTTATGAAAAAAGGGAAATCATGAGTTTTTCTGCCCAAGAAATGGATTCGCTTACCTTTGTGAAAGACTATGAGGTCCGTATGCTATATGGAAGTTATCCAGCAAAAACTGGTGATACCTCTTACAACTATGGGTTGCCTTTTGAAAAAAACAAACGCTACAAAATCATTCAGGGTCACTTTGGAAAATTCTCCCATCAAAGTGATTTCTCAAAGTACGCCATCGATTTTAAAATGAAAGTAGGTCAACCTGTTTGCGCGATGCGTGATGCAGTCGTGGTTGGTTTGAAACAGGATTCGAATGAAGGTGGCCGCAATAAAAAGTATTATGACAAAGCCAATTACATCTTGTTATACCATGAAGACGGAACATTTTCTCAATACGTACATTTAAAATACAACGGGGTTTTGGTCACTATTGGCGAAAAAGTCAAGAAAGGTCAGGTCATAGGGTATTCGGGAAATACCGGTTATTCCACCACCCCACACCTACACTTCGGAATTTTTAAACCTACCCTAAAGGGATTTGTTTCCATTCCATATATCCTAGATTCAATTCCTTCAAATCGCTACATCAAAGGAAAATTCGCATCTAACAACTAAGCGTTTCTAAATCAATTTCTAAGCTTTGAATAACAATTGTTAAAAATCTGTTAAACCGAAAGTCTTTTACTCTTTAATAATAGCTTTACTATTATCTTTGTAATGAATACTTAAAGTTTTGAAAAGATTACTCAACATATCATTTTTTTTCCTCGGTCTAATGAGTGTTGTTGGTCAATCAATATCGGAAGGGAAAATCACAGAGAGTAAATTGAAAAGCTTTGAGTATTCTAACAAGTTCATTAAAACAAATGGTGATCGCACGTTAAAACAATTGGAACTGTTTGATTTCGAAAACTTCTTTGGATTAAGTCATACTTCTGAAGAAAAGTTTTCCATAAAAACCAATCAAATCGTTTTGCATCAAAATAAGTTGAGGAGAATTGTTAAGGAAAGAAAAAGAAGCAATGCATCCATTGCTATTAAAGTGCAAGAAGATTTCATCATTTATCTTTTAGATAAAATACGATTCATGAACAATGAATTCGACTTTAAGGTAAATGATGTGAATCCTAATACAGAAATCGTAATTGCAAAGAATAAATTAATTAGACATGTTAAACTTACAAATGACATGGAAATGCAAATAGGGAAACCTATTAAAGTATGGTCAAATTATGACGCTTATTTAGACGATATTCTCTTAAGATATAGTCTAAACCTATTAGCAATTAACATTGATTAAATGTTAGATGTTATGTTTTAGTAAAGTAATTAGTTTTTTCATTATTTATGTTTTGAATTAAGTTGTTATAATTTGATTTATTTGTTGATTGAGTGGGCATCCTTGTTAGTGGTAAGGATGCCTTTTTTTGTTTACCTTTAAACTGTTTTGGGTAGGCAAGAATTACAAGAACTTTATTTTACAACGGATACGGAATGGCGCAATTGGTTGTCTTCCAACTATGATTCATCACCTGGAGTTTACCTCATCTTTTACAAGGTTTCTAATCCGGAACCCTCCATGAGATGGGAAGAGGCTGTTAAAGTAGCCTTATGTTTCGGATGGATTGACTCTACCGTAAAAAGCCTTGGCAATGGAAAGCGACGTCAGTATTTTTGTCCGCGAAACCCAAAAAGTGTTTGGAGTGCCCTCAATAAGAAATATGTCAAAGAACTTACGGCTAAGAATCTCATGGAACCTGCCGGACTGGCCATTATAGAAGTTGGAAAACAAAATGGTTCTTGGACCGCCCTTGATGATGTTGAAAATTTAGTGGCTCCACTAGACTTAAAACTGGCCTTCGAACAACATCCTGAGGCTTTTAAAAATTACGAAAGCTTTGCACCCTCCTATCGCAAAAGTTACCTTTACTGGCTCAATCAAGCCAAAAGAGAAGTCACCCGTAAAAAAAGAATTGAACAAATCATTGACCTCTGTTCACGAAATGTGAAATCGAGGGATGCTTATTAAAAATTTATTAGACATTATGAAAATTAAATACTTCAACTATCTCATCCTTTCCAGTATCCTATTTCTCTCTTGCAATACTTCAAGAGATTTAAAAGAAGTCAAAAAGTCGAAAGATCCTATTGTCATCGACGGTTTTTACAACGAATCGGCATGGAATGATGCCGAATGGCATGATATTAATAACTTATGGCTCGGAAAACCATTTACCAAGGACGATTTTGAAGGACGCTACAAGCTAACTTGGGATGATGAAGCCTTGTACTTATTGGTTGAAATCAAAGACGACGTGCTTGTCAACAAATTTAGCAATCCGCTAGAACGTTGGTGGGATGAAGATTGTGTTGAAATATTTATTGATGAAGACAATAGTGGAGGTGATCATCAATTTAATCACAATGCCTTCGCTTACCATGTTGACTTGGAAGGCAATGTGGTAGATATCATTGCGAAAGACACCCCAAAGCTTTTCAATGACCATGTAATTTCTGAGAGAGTTACGCTTGACAACACCTCCTATTGGGAATTTAAAATTTTACTTTTTAATGATTCCTTTACATACAACAATTTGGATGCTCGTGTGAAACCAGTGGCTAACAAGAAAATCGGATTCGCTTTGGCCTATTGCGATAATGATACCAGTGAACACCGAGAGAACTTCGTAGGATCTGTTTTTGTGGAGGGACCCGATCGAGACCGAGGTTGGAAAGATGCTGGAATTTTTGAAACGATTGTCCTAACGGAATAAGCTTAAAAAATAATTTTTTTGATCGCGTCCATGTAGCCGCGGCTTACCCTTACAACATCTCCATTTTGCATGGTAACATCATAAGACTTTGCATACTTGTGAAGCTCTTTGATTTTATCAATATTGATGATGGAGGAACGATGCACCCTCATAAAAATCTTTTTGTTCAGCTTCTCCTCCAATTGCGAAATACCGTAATTGCTGATGTAGGTTTTTTCACTTGAAACAATTTTGGAATAATCTCCATAAGCTTCAATTCGAATGATCTCCTTCACAGCAAGGGTCACTAATTTGTTATTGAACTGCACCAAGATTTTATCCGGATAGTCGTCTGAATCCATCAAAAGACTATTGGTCAATTGTTGTACGCCTTTATTGTCATTCAATCGTTCTATGGCCGATTTAAAACGCTCTTTTGTATAAGGTTTTAGTAAATAATCAACTGCATGTACTTCGAAGGCTTTTAGGGCATATTGATCGTAAGCCGTTGAGAAAATGATCTGAGGAATTTCTTCCAAATGTTTTAAAACATCAAAACCCGTCATTCCCGGCATTTGAATGTCTAAAAAGATCAAATCGGGCTTGAATTCATTGATCAGTTTGGTGGCATCAACGCCGTTGTTGGCTTCACCCAATACTACCAAATCGGGATAATCGGCAAGATACTCTTGAATCAATTGTCTACCTGCCGCTTCGTCGTCTATGATTACTACCTTTTTCATGAAATACCCTTATAGCTCGAAACTTACTTTTAGACCATTTGGCGAATTATCAGTCAAGTTTAAAGTGGTTTGATAAATCTTTTCCAATCGTAATTGGGTATTTTTCAAACCAATCCCTTTTTCAAAGATTCCCATTTTATTTTTAATACCCACACCGGTATCCGCAATTTCAAAGAATAATTTATCGTCTTTCTTTAAAATAGAAATGGAAATTTCTCCTCCATCAATCAGGGAGGCAAGTCCGTGTTTTATAGAGTTCTCCACCAATGGTTGAATCAACATCGGGGGAATCTTTTCATCCAAGAGATTTTCATCAACATTCAATTTGATATGCAAACGTTCTTGAAAGCGTTCTTTTTCCAATTGCAGGTATTTTTGTACAAATTCCATCTCCTCTGCAATACTCACCTTTTCTACTTGAGAGGCCTTTAATTGATACCTAAATAAATCTGATAATTCGGCAATCATATTTCTGGCCCTTTCATTTTTGGACGGAATGGCCGCATTGATGGTATTAAAAACATTGTATAAAAAATGTGGATTCAATTGGGCCTTTAAGGCCGAAAGTTCACTTTTTAAGGCTGCGGTTCGAAGTTCTCCTTCAAGCTTAAGTTTCTTCTGATTCTCGATATGATAGTTATAGGAAAACATGAATCCGAATTGAATCAATAATAGGAGAAAAGGAATGTACCAATCCCAAATAGCACCCAGACCTCTTAAGTGGCCGATTCCGTAATGATCTAGCACTAAGTAACGTACTTCTCTTGTGTAATAGATGACAATCGGAATCAATAAAAAAACCACAACCATCTGAAGTACTTTGGGTTTGTCTCTGAGCAAGAACATACCAAAAAACCAAATAATCATCGAAGCTACGAAGTAAAATAAGTAAGGAAGTCCGCCCATAAACCAATAGCCCTTTAAATCGGTCCAGCCCCAAAATCCGTCTTCCTCAACGCCACCACCATTGTACCACAATACTATTCGGTAAAGGATTGAAAAAAAGAAATAGAAACCAAAAATGAGAAGAAATTCTTTTTTACTGAGCTTCATAAGATTAGAAATTGTTGATCAAAGTTAAAGGTAGCTTTTTTCTTTTTAAGCTTCCAATCGACGAATTGACCTATAGCTCGATGAACGAACCCGGGCAATTCATCGGCTTATCGGACAGCTTATCAGAGTTTGCGTGCACAGCTTGAACTTTGAATTCATCTTTGTACTCGATTAAAACACGCAATTATGAGAACGTTTTACCTCACCATCATTTTTTCGATCTATTGTTTGACAACCATCGCACAATCAAACATCTCTGGAAAAGTTTATGACGATACAAACAATCCGTTGGAAGCGGCAGTTATCTCACTTGTTGACGCCAATACCAATAAGTTTTTAAAGGCGGCTATTTCAAATGCAGAGGGTAAATTCACTATTGATAAAGTATCAAATGGAGTTTATATCATCAAAATTGGAATGCTCGGTTTTTCAGAGTACAAATCTGGAAAAATCACCCTTTCTAAAAATGTAAACCTCGGAACTATCATTCTTACCATGAAATCAGAAACGCTCGATGAAGTGACGATAAAAACCGAGAAACCCATGGTTCAGGTACTGGCTGATAAAACAGTGTTCAATGTTCAGAACACCATTAATGCAGCCGGCGATTCCGGATTTGATCTTCTCAGAAAAGCGCCAGGCATCATTGTAGATAACAATGATAATGTCATTGTTGAAGGAAAAACCGGTGTTTTATTTTTTATTGATGGAAAACCATCCGTATTGCGTGGTGAAGATTTGGTCAACTTTTTGAAAACCTTGCAGTCTAGCGATATCGAATCCATCGAAATCATCACACAACCTTCCTCAAAATACGATGCCGAAGGAAACGCAGGAATTGTAAACATTGTACTTAAAAGAGATAAATCTTTGGGGACCAACGGTACATTGGGCACAGGATTTACCTATGGCAACTTTGCTCGATACAACAATTCGATTTCTTTTAACAATCGATCTAAAAAAACGAGCTTTTATGGCACACTGAGCAATCGAGTAGGTAATAGCTATGATTTTATCAATCTGTACCGTACACAAAACGATTCGATTTTTGATGCAAGAACAGAATCGCAGCGTTACAACAATAGCAATAATGTGAGATTTGGTTTTGATTACTATGCCAACAAGAAATCGACCTTCGGAATTCTACTGTCTGGAAATTTCAATGATGGAGATGTCGATTCTGATTCTCGGACTCCCATTACAAGAATTGGTAGTGCCAATCCGAATAGGGTCTTAGTAGCAGGAAGCGACACCGAAAGTGATGTATCAAATCTATACGGTAACCTCAACTACAAATTCGACAATAAAAAAGGTACTACCCTCAACATAGACGTAGATATGGGACGCTACACCAGCGATCGAAGAAATTTGCAACCCAATACTTATTACAATGGAAACGAAACAGTAATTACTCGAGAGATCATCAACTATATGGTTACTCCCATCACCATTCAACTAACGACCGCACAGGCAGACTATGAGCAAAAACTCTTTAAAGGGAAATTAGGACTGGGGGTAAAGTATTCCAATATCAACACCAACAATCAATTTGATTTCTTCAACCGAATTAACGGGATTGATGTGTTAAACTTGGATCGCACCAACAATTTTGTTTATGACGAACAAATTCTCGCTGCCTATTTGAACTTCAATAGAAAATTCAAAAAACTAAATATTCAGCTTGGCTTAAGAGTTGAAAACACAGCTTCAGACGGAATATTAACCAGTAACCAAGTCAACAATAACAATCGTGTTCAAAGAAATTATACCAACTGGTTTCCAAGTGGTGGAATTACCTACAGCGCCAACCAGAACAACTCCTTCGCACTCACTTATAGCAGGAGAATTCAAAGACCAAACTATCAAAGCTTGAATCCGTTTATCTATAACATCGACGAGCTTTCATTTAGTCAAGGGAATCCATTTTTACAACCACAGTATACAGATAATTTCAAACTATCACATACTTATAAATACAAACTAACCACATCCATCAGCTATAGCTTTATCAGTGATTTTTCTGCTCAGGTGACCGAGGCCGTAGGAACCAATCAAAGTGTTCTGATTGCTAGAAATGTTGCCAACCAAAGAGTGGTGAATCTCGGAATCTCCTACCCAACTCGATTTGCAAAATGGTGGAACTTTTACGCGAGTGTCAATGCCTTTCGAAGCATGTTTGAAGCAACCAACCAGGACTTTAATCCGCTTTCAAGAAACACACTGAGTTTCTATGCACAAAACACCTTAAAACTTCCCAATGAATGGCGCGCCGAAGTTTCAGGTTGGTATAGCAGTCCCTCTATCTGGGGCGGTACCTATGAAACACGAAGTTTGGGATCCTTGAACCTTGCGGTTCAGAAGAAAATCTTCAAAGATAAAATGACGTTGAGAGTGGCCGTCAATGATGTACTATTCACCTCTCCTTGGGCCGGCGACACAAGGTTTGGCGATGTTTCCATCCTCGGGAATGGCGGAAATGATAGCCGACAATTTCGGGTAAATCTTACCTATAACTTTGGGCGCAATGAAATTAGAAAAATACGAAATCGAAAAACAGGAATCGAGGACGAAAAAAGTAGAATCGGACGTTAAAAACCATCATATCATGAAACAAATAATCACCATCATTTGCTGTTTGGCTTGGCTGAACAGTTCAGCTCAAAAAACCTACTTACGCATCTTTAAAAATGGGGAATCCAACAAGGTAATCAGCTACCCTCCAGGAACCCAGTTTGACCTAAAAAACCAACATGGCTACATTCAACTGAAGTATAGTGAAACACCCAGAGTATTTGAGATCAATGAACCTTTCACCATCCATGTATACCCAAGCTACAAAAAGGGCAAAGATGTTTTTCAATTGAAAAAAGGTGCTGTGGTAGAGTTGGCAAAAACACCTGTTTACCAAGAGATTGATAAGATAACCAACAAGAAAGATCGTGGAATCCTAGATGCAAGTTTTACATCAATGGTGACAGAATCCATAAAATACAAAGGCAAGAAAAACTTGAAGTTTACTTACGAAACTCACACCGTATTTCAGTATATAGATGGTACTTACGAGGCATTCTACAAAGGTCAGAAAGTGGAAATTACAGGGAAATACCTTATACCAACTCCCGAAGGAACACTCAAAATTAGCTTTAATGACGAATCAGGTAAAGTGTGGTGGATATTTGAAAAGAAAAACTAATTATTATGAAATCAACACTATCTATATTCTTTCTTCTCACAACACTGATTCTTAATTCGATTGCGCCTTCAAACGAATTAACAGAAGGCACCTGGTTGATTGACTTACGACCTACTCCCGAATCAAAACCCTATTATCAAAAATTTAAAGTCGAATCAATCTCCGATTTTAAAATTGAGGGAACCTTTTATGGAAGTCCATTGAAAAATTCGCTGTTGAATAAAAAATGGGATAAAGATTACTTTGCATTTGAAACCGCTGACAAGAATCATACTTACTATCATTCTGGCTATGTTGAAAACAATCAATTGCATGGAATTTCTTACTGTCCAACTCGGAATCTGATGATTCCATGGAGCGGTTTCAGGACAACCAACTAAATTCTTAAGAAAGCGTTAAAATTGCCTAATTAATTGATTTATAGACTGTTTTGTTTAACTTTTTTGTATATTCGTCAAACAAAATCGAAAATCAAACAAAATGAAAACGCTTTTTATCAAACTTACTTTGTTCGTTTCTTTGATTCTTTTAGCGCTTAATCCAAAGCCAACAAAAGAGTTTCAGGGAAAGGCAGTGTACATTTCAAAATCTAAAATGCAACTTGGAAGCTGGGGTGCTCGCTTAAGTGAAGCTCAGAAAAAGCAAATAGCTGCTCGTTTAAAAAATAGATTAGAGAAAACTTACATCCTTACTTTCAATCAAGAGGAATCGATGTTTCTAGAGAAAGAGAAAATCGACGCCATTTCGGGAGCAACTGACTCTTGGGGCGGATATTTTTCTAGAGGTGATCAGTACAAGAATATTAAAGAGGCCAAATTGATTCAAGCTCAAGAATTTTATGGAAAGCGCTTTTTGGTAAAGGATGACTTATATAAGATCCAATGGGTTATGGGAACGGACACCAAAAAAATTGGTAACTATACCGCATACAGAGCTATGGCAAGCGTTCCGAAGGATGAATTAGAATGGTACAACTTTTCATGGAGCGATTTAAGAAGGAATACGAAGAAAGGGGAAAATGCAGAGAAAGAAGAAGTTCCTATGATCGAAGTTGAAGCGTGGTATACTCCTGAAATCCCACTTGCTACTGGACCTGGAGAATACTGGGGATTACCAGGATTAATCCTTGAAGTAAGTGCTGGCAACACCACCTTATTGTGTACCGAAATAGAAATCAGTAAGGACAAGAAAATTGAAATCAAGGCACCCAGAAAAGGTGAAGAAATAACGAAGGCAAACTACACGAAGACGGTTCGCGAGCGAATGGCTAACATGCGAAACGTAAGAATGGGTAGACGAAGAGGTCGTTAAAACACTATTACACTAACTAAAAAAAGGGATGAATTGACTTCATCCCTTTTTTATTTCTTATAATCCGCTGATAAAGCTACCATAAGGATCTTTAAACTGTATGCCCTCAGCATACCTATATTTGCTTAACTTCTTATATTCTACCAAAGCCCATAAGACAAATTCTTGCCAGAAATAAATGTCTTCAGATTTCACATCAGTCAAATGTTCCTTCACAAATTTTGAAAGTGGCCCGACACTTGACAATGAGGATGTATAGGCTGTTTCATTCTGTTCATCAAGTAACTCGAAATCGTCACTGTTGTTGAAGAACCACGAAACAATTTCGTCATAAGCCGTCTCCTCACCTTGCTTTTCAATTTTTTGAATTTTCGGGAAATAATTCGGGTACAAGGTTTTGACAGCATTGCCCAACAAGGTCAACGCCACTTGAAAAGCTCCTTCTTGTTCACCCTCATAAACCAATTCTACTTTTCCTGTAATGGCCGGAATAATCCCAACAAAGTCAGACATCCGAATAGCGGTTGACTCGTCACCTGCACGCAACAAACGGCGTTCGGCAGTGCTCAATAAATTCTCAAAGGCCGTTATACTCAAACGAGCACTAACCCCACTCTTCACATCTACATATTCACTTTTACGTGCCTCAAAAACAATTTGCTCTAAAAGGTCTTTCGCAATCTCGGGCACATAAATTTGATTGGCCTGACGCTGATCCAAATTGGCCTCCTGTGCCGTAATTGTTTTGGCAATCTCAATAGTTTCGGGATAATGCGTTAATATTTGTGACCCGATACGGTCTTTCAATGGGGTTACAATGCTACCACGGTTGGTGTAGTCCTCTGGATTGGCCGTAAATACAAATTGCATATCCAAAGGCAATCGCAATTTAAATCCACGTATTTGCACATCCCCTTCCTGTAGGATATTGAACAAAGCCACTTGAATACGCGCCTGTAAATCGGGTAATTCATTGATTACAAAAATGCACCGATTGGCTCTTGGTATCATTCCGTAATGAATCACACGATCATCGGCATAGCTCAATTTTAAATTGGCAGCTTTGATCGGATCTACATCTCCAATGATATCGGCAACAGTTACATCAGGCGTTGCCAACTTTTCAGCAAATCGCTGCGAACGGTGCACCCAATCAATCGGCGTATCATCACCATGTTCCTTAATCAATTCCGTTGCAAAACGAGAGATGGGTTGTAGCGGATCATCATTGATTTCCGATCCCTTTACTATCGGAATGTATTCATCCAAAAGATTCACCATCAAACGCGCCAATCTTGTTTTAGCCTGACCTCTCAATCCTAATAAATTGATATTGTGTCTGGATAAAATGGCTCTTTCGAGTTCTGGGATCACCGTATTTTCATAACCGTGAACTCCTTCGAATGTGGTTTCTTTATTTTTGATTCGTTGAATCAAATTATCGCGCAATTCATCTTTAATTGACTTGCTTTGATACCCTGATTCTTTCAGTGCTTTTAACGTTGTTATAGTTTTCATGTTAAGCTATTGTTGAATTGAATCACCCCTTAATTCGTTTTTTTCTGTTGGTTTCATAATCTTCGAAAATCATCTCGCCCAATCCTTTCAATCCTGTGTAAAAGGCTTTGCCCTGATTGGCATAAGTAAATTCTCGAACAAATTGCATCAAGTAATTGTCTTGTGCAATCATAAATGTGGTTATGGGAATGTGTAATTTTCGAGCTTGCTGTGCCATTGCATAACACTTGTTAGTAATAAAGCTATCCAAGCCCATGCTGTTTTTATAATATTGACCATCGGGCAATCGCAAACAACTTGGCTTTCCGTCGGTAATCATAAAAATCTGTTTGTTGGTGTTTCTTTTTCTTCGCAACAAATCCATAGCCAATTGCAAACCAGCTACGGTATTGGTATGATATGGACCTACTTTGAGATAAGGTAAATCTTTGATATCTATGGTCCATGCATCATTTCCAAATACCAAAATATCAAGTGTGTCTTTGGGATACCGCGTAGTGATTAATTCGGCAAGAGCCATGGCTACCTTCTTAGCAGGAGTGATTCGGTCTTCTCCATATAAAATCATAGAGTGACTAATATCAATCATCAGTACGGTACTCATTTGCGCTTTATGATGCGTTTCTTCTACAACCAAATCGTCTTCGGTCATTCTGAAATCGGACACACCATTATTGATTTGGGCATTCTTTAAACTTTCGGTGATCGAAACCTTGTCGATAGAATCACCAAATTGGTATTGTCTGTAATCTCCAGTATGTTCGTCTCCTAACCCTGAACTTTTGCTTTTATGACTGCCAGACCCTCTTCGTTTGATCTTCCCGAAGATTTGGTTCAAGGCCTGTTGCCGGATTGCTCGTTCCGTTTTTGCCGTCAATGAAATGCCACCACCATTGCCATCCGGATCAATTTCTTCTTTGATATACCCTTTGGCTTTTAAGTCTTCAATAAAATCGTCTATGGTGTAATTTTCGTCAGTCAGTTTGTACTCCTTGTCTAGCTGACGCAACCAATCGATAGCTTCATCAAAATCAACTGAAGTATACGTGATTAATTCCTTGAAGATCTCAAAGAGTTTTTCGAAGGGCGTCTGATTTGGCGCTTCATAAGATCTAAAAACAAATCCCTTTCTTTTCATTATTCACAAAAATACGGCTTATCTATTCCATTTCAGACAGCAGAGCTATCGTTTTTTTTGAAGACTTTTCAGTTTTATCATAACCTTAACAAATGTTGAACTTATGTAAAGTATCTTGTATCCTTTAAATCAACTTTTTACAATGAAAACAAATAATTCGATGAAACTAAAAATGTTTTTGTCGCTGATTCTTGCGATTTCATTTATTGGAATTCAAGATATGGATGCGCAACGCAGAAAAAGAAAAAAGAAAAATTCTAAAAAGGAGATGGTTGCTCCGAAACCAAAACCAAAAAAGCCAAAGAAATCCATTGCTACCTTGACCAAGAAGAGCAAAAAAATGGAAGGTCTTTTTACAGTTTTCCAAGATACTGTTACCGGTTCTGTAAAATTATTGATCAAAGAAGATCAATTAAACAAAGACTTTATCTACTTCGCACAGATTGCAGATGGTGTTACTGAAGCTGGCGCGTACAGAGGTTCTTATCGTGGATCTAGCGTATTTCAAATCAGAAAATATTTTAATAAAATTGAGTTCGTAGCACCAAATACCAACTTCTATTTTGACAAGAACAACGCGATCTCCAAATCATCTACTGCCAACACAAGTGATGCGACGATTGCCAGCGGAAAGATTCTTTTCTCGGATGCTAAAAAAGGTGAGCACTTAATTGATGCAACCAAGTTATTCTTATCAGAAACCTTCACAAGAATTAAGGCACCGAGATTTCCTGGAAGATCACCTTTCGCTTTTAGTCTAGGTAGATTTGACAGCAATAAGTCGAAAATTAATGAAATTAAAAACTACCCAGAAAACACAAATGTAAAGACTGAGTATGTCTACAGCAATCCTTCTGTTCTAAACGGTGGATCTGAGGCTGTTACTGATGGAAGAAATGTTTCCATCAAGGTATTCCATGCCTTCATGCAAATGCCAGCAGATGACTATGAAGTTCGGATGGATGACCCAAGAGTGGGTTACTTCTTGACGCAGACCAATGACATGACATCAACGGGAACTGTAAACTACAGAGACATGATTCACCGTTGGAAATTGATTAAGAAAGATCCTACAGCTGCTGTTTCTGAACCTGTAACACCGATTACTTGGTGGATTGAAAATTCTACTCCAGTTGAATGGAGAGAGACTATTAAAGAAGGGGTTTTGGCCTGGAACGAAGCATTTGAAAAAGCAGGTTTTAAAAATGCCATGGTAGTAAAAGTTCAACCAGATGATGCTGACTGGGATGCAGGTGATGTTCGATACAACGTATTGCGATGGACTTCCTCGCCTAATCCACCATTTGGAGGTTATGGACCAAGTTTCGTCAACCCAAGAACTGGTGAAATTTTAGGAGCAGACATCATGTTGGAATACGTACACTTTACCAACAGAGTATTCGCTGATAAATTATACAACGATGCTGCCAAAAACATGCACATCGAAACAGCAGAAGAATTAGAAGCAAAAAAATTCTTAGCCAAACACAATTTAATGACCTGTTCTGCTGGTCATGAAATGCATGAAAATTTACAATTAGCTACTGCCGTATTGCAGGCTGACGGTGCTTCTGATTTAGACATGGAAGCCATCAAGAAAGAAGGTATGAAATCTCTGATTATGCACGAGGTTGGTCATACCTTAGGATTGAATCACAATATGAAAGCAAGTCAGTTATTCACGCCAGAGCAATTGGCAAATCCTGATTTCATCAAAGGAAAAGCATTAACTGGGTCTGTAATGGATTATGCCGGAATCAACATTACAAATGATAGAAGTAAGCAAGGTCAGTATTATGATATGGCCGTTGGACCTTATGATATTTGGGCAATTCAATTCGGATATACTCCATTTAAGAATGAAGCAGAAAGAAATGCTTTGCTTGAGAGATCTACAGAGCCCGAACTAATTTTTGGAAATGATGCAGACGATATGCGTTCTCCAGGAAAGGCGATTGATCCTCGAGTGATGATTGGCGATTTATCAAGCGATCCTATTACTTATTCAATTAATCGTTTTGAGTTGGTAAACGGAATGATGAAGAAAATCAAGGGCCAATTCTTAAAAGAAGGTGAGACTTACATGGATTTAAGAAGAGCTTTCAATACCTTACACAACCAAACTAGAATTGCAGGTGGTGTCATATCAAGATTTGTTGGAGGTGTTTATGTTGACCGATCTGTTTATGGACAAAAAGGCGGAACACAACCTTACACTCCAGTTAGTTTGGAAGATCAGAAACGTGCCATGGCAGCATTGAAGAAGTATATTTTTGCACCAAATGCCTTCAGCACACCAAACGATGTTTACAACTATTTAGCAAGACAAAGAAGAGGATACAACTTCTTTGGTGGACCAGAAGATCCAAAGATTCACGAGCAAGTATTAGGATATCAAACAAGTGTATTAGCGCATTTGATGCACCCTAATGTATTGCAACGTATGACAAACTCTGCATTGTATGGCAACAAGTACAAATTATCCACATACATGAGAGATTTGAACAACATGATGTTCAAACCCGATGTTTATGGAAGCATCAATTCTTTCCGTCAGAATTTACAGGCGGTATATGTGAAGCGATTGATTAGTATGGTTACTGGTAGAACGGCAAACAGATTCACGGTACCAGCGAGATCCATGGCAATTTATAATCTAAACTTGATTAAGTCGTGGGTAAGCAACAATACTGGAGATTTAGCTACGAAAGCACATAAAAAACACATCAAAACATTGATCACCAATGCAATGGATGACATCAAATAATTGATATACACTTAATAAAAAAGCCACACTCCTTCGATGAAGGGTTGTGGTTTTTTATTTTAAACTTATGGAGAAGGTTTTAATTACAGGAGGAACAGGTTTAATAGGAAAGCATCTACAAAGACTTTTAAAAAAAGAAGGATTTAAAGTACGTATCTTAACTAGAAGACCTAAAAATGAAAACGAGTTTAAATGGGACATCAACGAAGGTTTTATTGATGAAAAGGCCTTTGAGGGTCTAGATCATATCATTCATTTGGCTGGAGCAGGTATTGCCGACAAACGATGGACTGCCAAACGGAAAAAAGTTATTATTGATAGTAGGGTTGAAAGCGCCAATTTATTATTCGAGGAAGTTAAGCGCTTAGGTCTGCAACTAAAAACCTTTGTCTCCGCCTCCGGAATTGGATACTACGGTGCAGTAACTTCAGATAAGACATTCAAGGAAGACCACGATGCTGGAAAAGATTACTTAGGCACAGTCTGCAAACTCTGGGAAATCGCAGCCTTGCAATTCGAATCATTGGAGGTTCCAACAACTATTTTCAGAACCGGAATTGTTTTGAGTAATGACGGCGGCGCTCTTGTAAAGATGAAAACTCCAGTGATTACGCCATTGGGCAGTGGCGAACAATTCATGCCTTGGATTCATATTGAGGATATGTGCCGACTTTACCTGGCTGCAATTAAAGGAGAGCTTAAAGGAATTTACAACGCAGTAGCCCCAGAACATCACAGCAATAAATCCTTTTCTAAAAAATTAGCGAAAAGTCTAAAAAGACCTTTTGTACCTATTGGTGCGCCTGAGTTTGTTCTAAAAACCGTTTTTGGCGAACTAGCGATCATACTTCTTACAGGAAGTAAAATATCCTCAAAAAAATTAAAAAAGGAAGGATTTGAATTTACATATGAGACATTAGAAAAAGCTTTAAATAACCTATAACTAAAATTACTGCCATGAAAAAAGTATTGTTTATGTTGGGGCTTTTACCCCTACTATTCGGTTGCAACTCCGAATCAAAAAAATCGAATCAATTTGAACTTGAATTAACGCTGAACGGAGTTAAGGATAGTAGTCTTGTCATTATTGAAGAACCAAAGCAAAACGGAAAAATAATTGACTCTGCACGAATATTCAACAACAAACTTTCGTTTAAAGGAGAAGTTTCGGGTTCCGAGCAAGTTATTTTACGAGTAGATGGAACTAGAGATTATAAATATTTTTGGTTGGAGCCGAATAAAATGACGCTCACTGCAGAAACTGGAAAATTCCGCCAAGCCAAAATCACTGGATCTAAAATCCAATTGAAGCAAGACGAGTTAGCGAATCGGGTGAAGCCACTTGAGGACCTGATGGATCAAGTTGATGGATATGCACAGATCAATTACAAATCCTTATCAAAAGAACAAATCGATTCTTTGCGCACTATTTTAAACAAAGCACAAAGAGACGTACATCTCGAAACACAAAAATTCATTGCCGAAAACTCAAGTTCTACCTATGGAATTTATCTTTTAGAGTTTTACAAAACAACCTACGGGAAGGAAGTCGTTAAAGATTTGTTTTTGAAATTCGACAAAGAGCTTCAAGCTGGATCTTATGGAAAGTCCATTTCAAGATACTTGATAATCAATGATGAGCCACAAATAGGTGAAAAATACCAAGACGTAAAGCTTCCAAATCTGGATGGTGAATTAAGTGCTATTTCAGATATTGAAGCCGAATATTTATTAATTGAGTTTTGGGCCTCAAATTGTGCTCCCTGTAGAATTACAAATCCGAAACTTGTGAAGATTCACGAAAAATATAAATCAAAGGGCTTTGAGATTTACGGCATCTCTTTGGATGTCGTGAAACAGGATTGGCTAGATGCCGTAAAAAAGGATGGCCTAACTTGGGAAAATGTGGTTGATCTGGATGGTGAAGAAGGCGATGTAGCCCTTACTTACGGAATAAATGGAATCCCGGTGAACTATTTGGTAAATAAGGAAGGAACCATCCTAGCCAAAAATATCTGGAGCGAACAATTGGAAGCCTTTCTCAAGAAATCATTGCCATAAAAAAAAGCCACTTGAAAGTGGCTTTTTTTTTGCTTTTTTGGTTTTTTAAAAAGTAGACGTGATGTTCAACGCTACTTCGCTCCATGTTTTAGAAACTCCGTCTGAACCTGTATGAAGATCTTTACAAATTTTATTCAAAGAGGCTAAGGCTGCCCCCGCATTCCATTGGTTTACATCTATTACCGCTTTCATATTGAACTCGCTGCCAGCAATGGTATAGGTAAAAGGAACATCGTGAGACTCTCCGTTCATAGTAATCGTAGCAACTCCATTGGTATCGTCTGAAATTGAAAGTTTGCCTGACAAGGTTTTGGTATCGGTCATGACATCAAAGAAAAACTTACGAATCTTGTAGTCTCTACTTGTGTCTAAGGTTGCCAAACTTGTTATCGGAATTGAGAATTCCGTATTGTGAATGGCTTCTTTCACTGAGTTTCCTTCACCTCCTGAAAGTACTTCCACTTTTTTAAACTGTCCTTTTACGGGAAATTTTTCAGTGAACTTATAAGCAGTAAATTCAATTTCATTTTTGGCATTTTGTACCGCAAATGCTGAAGTTGATTTTTTCTCTTTGGTTTCTGTTTTACTCTTATCTGATGAATAAGAAGGTTTGCTATCCTTTCCGCCACAAGCAACAATACTGAGCATAAGGACAAAGACCAATGATTGAAGGGTAAATTTTTTCATGATTTCTAATTCTATAATTTATTTTTCTGCTATCACTTGAACACCACCTTTTACAGTGTCTCCAATATTTACTTTTACATCACTATCCAAAGGAAGAAAAACATCTACTCGAGATCCGAACTTGATGAATCCCGCATCTTCTCCTTGAGTAACCTTATCTCCCTTTTTAGCGTAATTTACAATTCTTTTGGCTAAAGCCCCAGCAATTTGGCGATATAACACATCACCAAAGGTTTTGTTGTTCACCACTACAGTTGTACGTTCGTTTTCTGTAGAAGATTTTGGATGCCATGCTACCAAATATTTTCCCGGATGGTACTTGCTGTATTTCACTTCACCTCCCAAAGCATAGCGAGTAACGTGCACATTGATGGGTGACATAAAAATGGATACTTGAAGACGCTTGTCATTAAAATACTCAGGTTCCTCTACCTCTTCAATCACCACAACTTTTCCGTCTACTGGCGCAATAATGGCCTTTTCATTTAGCGGTGTTTCCCGCTTCGGATTTCTAAAGAACTGAAGAATTAAAACTAGAAATACCAATAAGGCCACCTGAATTGTCTTAACAATCCAAAGTGAATCGATAAAATTTTCGGCCAAAAGTATTCCAGCAATTACAATGCTAAATGTGATGAAGATGATCTTATATCCCTCTCTGTGAAATCGTATCATTAAAAAATAGCGATATGGTGTACATACAAATATACAAAGGGGGCGGCAAACAACAAGCTATCCAATCGATCAAAAAAACCACCGTGTCCCGGAATCAGTGTCCCACTGTCTTTCACCTCGGCAATTCTCTTAAATTTCGATTCAATCAGGTCTCCTATGGTACCAATGGTACTCATAATGGTTCCAATGACCAACCAGGATATCAAATCCAAGTCTTTGTTAAAATAATGAATACAGGCAGCCGCAACTAAGGTAAAGACAAATCCACCAATAAATCCTTCTACTGTCTTTTTTGGCGATACAGATGGAAATAGTTTTCGCTTCCCAAAGTTCTTTCCGACTAAATAGGCAAAACTATCATTAGCCCACATCATCACCAAAATTCCTATGATTAAATGAGGTCTGTATTCGCCGTTTAAAAATGGAAGAAGAATGATGAAAATCGATGAAAAAATAATATACCTCACAGAGATGACAAACCTCAATAGGTTTCGTTGAAATACAAATCCTTTATTCACAAACAATTGGTACATCAATACAATGGATGATGCCAAAGAAAGCATCAAAATTGGAGTCACTAAGAATTTGAAATCCTCAATAATTATGAGGTAAACGAGCATCCCATAAATGAGGTAAACAATGGTGTATTTGAAATTGATGATTCTGGTGAATTCCAACAAACAAAAGAATCCCAGCAGTGTCGCGTAAGCAACATATGAAAATTCAGAGATCAAAATGGCAGATAGGAAGAGTACTACATAGATCAATCCGAAAATACCCCTCTGATAAAAATTGCTCATCTTACAAATCTTCTAAGAGCAGCAAATATAAGTTTTTTGAGTTACTGTTTCCGTAGTTTAAGAAGCTATCATCGGAGTTATTTAGCTGATAGTTTCTGATCGAAGAAATATTGGTTGGAAGATTGTCTTTGTTCTTCCTTTTTATCCCCGTTAAGCCCTGCCCGGTATCTTTTACAATCTGACTGGTAGTGGCAAAAACAATGAAATCATCGGGCATTTCATTCAATTTGGTGCTTTTCAATTGATTGGAAGAAAAAAGAATATCGCCATTATCTGCAATTAAATGCTCACAGGTGGTAAACACAGGCATTCCCGTTTGCATCGTTTTAAGTGGGGACACTTCCTTTTTATTCACAAACTTCTTCAAGTCCTTAGTCAATAAGTAAAGCTTATCCCATTTATTTTCAGCCAACACTCGAGCCAAATTGCTTTGTACTTCTGTGCTTTGGACACAATACAAAAACTTTCCGCCCTTGTTCAAGAAGTTATGAACGAAGAGGTCATCCAGCGATAAATTGACATTTTGCTGAACAACCTCTTCTTTTTCTTTATCTGGTATGTTAAAAAGCTTTTTTAAAAAATTCATTCAAAAAAGTAATCACACTAGTTCGTTTCCGTTTGATTTTCCTCAGAGGATTCTTCGGTAGTTGCCTCCACTTCCAAAAGCTTCTCATCTTCTTGCTCATGAGGTCTTTTTCCGAATATTTTCTCCAAATCGTCTTTAAAAATCACTTCTTTTTCTAAAAGCAGTTCTGCAAGCGTAATTAACTTGTCTTTATTTTCCTTGAGGATATCAATAGCTCTTTGGTATTGCGTTTCTATGATTTTAGAAATCTCCTTATCGATACGCTTTCCTGTTTCTTCACTGTAAGGTTTTACAAAGGCATCATTCCCGGTAGAATCATAATAAGTGATGTTACCCAATTCCTCGTTCAACCCATATACAGTAACCATCGCTCTTGCTTGCTTGGTTACTTTTTCCAAATCGCTTAAGGCACCTGTAGAAATTTTATCAAACATGATTTTCTCGGCAGCTCTACCTCCCATGGTCGCACACATCTCATCGAGCATTTGCTCTGTTTGCACAATCATCCGTTCTGCAGGAAGGTACCATGCAGCTCCAAGAGATTGTCCTCTAGGCACAATAGTCACTTTCACCAAAGGTGCGGCGTGTTCGGTCATCCAACTCACCGTTGCATGTCCGGCTTCATGAAAAGCAATTACTTTCTTCTCTTTTTCGGTAATCACCTTGTTCTTCTTTTCCAATCCGCCTACAATTCTATCCACAGCATCTAAGAAATCTTGATGGGTAATCTGTTTCTTTCCTTTTCTGGCGGCAATCAAGGCAGCTTCATTACACATATTGGCAATATCAGCGCCAGAGAATCCAGGTGTCTGTTGGGCTAAGAATTCGATATTTACATCATCATCCAATTTCAACGGCTTGATGTGTACTTCAAAAATTTCTTGACGCTCTCTGATGTCTGGAAGATCCACATAAATTTGTCTGTCAAAACGACCTGCTCTCATCAAAGCCTTATCCAAGACATCAGCTCTGTTTGTTGCAGCTAGCACAATGACATTGGTATCAGTTCCAAATCCGTCCATCTCCGTCAACAACTGGTTCAAGGTGTTTTCTCTCTCGTCATTACCACCCGTCATGCTGTTTTTCCCTCTGGCTCTACCAATGGCGTCGATCTCATCAATAAAGATGATGGAAGGCGATTTTTGTTGAGCCTGTTTGAATAGGTCTCTAACTCGAGAAGCTCCTACTCCCACAAACATCTCCACAAAATCAGATCCAGATAAGGAGAAGAAAGGCACACCAGCTTCTCCTGCTACGGCTTTTGCCAATAAGGTTTTACCTGTTCCTGGAGGTCCTACCAATAAGGCTCCCTTTGGAATCTTTCCTCCCAAAGAGGTATATTTTTGAGGACTTTTCAAGAAGTCTACAATCTCTTGAACTTCTTCTTTGGCTCCTTCCAATCCGGCTACATTTTCAAAGGTGGTTTTTACTTTGGTGTTTTCATCAAACAATTTAGCCTTGGATTTCCCAATGCTAAAAATTTGACCGCCACCACCAGCTCCACCTGCTCCAGACATTCTTCGCATGAAGAACAACCAAATGGCAATTAATAGGATGAACGGCAACAATCCGAAAATGCCTTCCCAAATGCTTTGCCTGTCTTCATTACCAAAGTCGAGTTCCAATCCGTACTCTTTTTTGGCCTGATCCACCGTTTCTTCGAAATACTTTAGATCTCCAAAATTGTATTCATACAAAGGAGTTCCTGGTCTGTAAAAGGCAGATTTCACATGTTTCTGATGCTTTTGTTTGCTAATCGCATCTTTCTTGATGTAAATCTCTGCAATGTTTTTATTGATAACCAAGATTTCCTTGATATCATCGTCCTTCAAAATTTCAAAAAACTCATTTTTCGAAATCTTCTTTGAAGCAATACCACCACTGTTTAAAAAATTGAAAGCAATGATCGCAACGATAATTGCTCCGTAAATCCAGTAAGGACTGAATTTTAGTTTTGGTGTGTTTGGATTTTTATTTGAATCTGCCATGTTGTTTCTTTCTTGCTGTTTAGACTGTTTTCACCTCCGTAATCTTCGCATCTCCCCAAAGGCTCTCTATATCGTAAAACTCTCTTACGTGTTTTTGGAATATATGAACCACCACATTTACATAATCTAACAATACCCACTCAGAATTTGTTAACCCTTCAGAATGCCAAGGTTTGTCTTTTGTTTCCTTGCTCACTAGCTTTTGCACAGAACCTGAAATGGCATTAACATGAGTGTTTGAAGTACCCGAACATACCACAAAATAGTCGCAAACCGTATTGTCTATTTCTCGTAAATCAAGGAGTTGAATATCTTCTCCTTTCACATCATCAATTCCTTTAATTATGAACGAAATTAAATCGTCTGCACCTACGTGAATGTTCGTCATTAATAAAATTTAATTTAAGGCAAAGTTATTATTTTTTTTGAGTAATTTGTCTAAACCAATTATACTTTACACAATTATTTAACAATTGAAAATCATCAAACTTGATACCATTAATTCGACAAATTCTTTTTTAAAAGAAATGTCTCAAAATGGGGCTTGCGATAATTTTACCGTGGTCGTAGCCAAACACCAGACTGATGGCAAAGGTCAAATCGACAAAAAATGGATCACCGAGTCGGGTAAAAACCTTACTTTCAGCTTGTTATTTTCCGATAATTTATTAATTATCAATCAAAAATATATCAATTTGGCGGTTTCGCTTGCCATCTACGAGACCCTAAAAAAAATCAAAGTCCCGAACCTGTCAATAAAATGGCCGAACGACATTATGACAGACACCCAGAAAATCGCTGGGATCCTGATTGAAACATTTATCAGAGGTCAATACATCCACAAGGCAATTATCGGTATCGGTTTAAATGTAAATCAAGAAACTTTTCCCAACGAGTTAAATCGCGCTACCTCACTGAAATTAGTTACCAATAAGGAGTTTGATTTGGATGCTGTTCTTGTCGATTTATTATCGGCCTTAAAAGAGAAATTAGCCGTTGTGACTCAAAAGAATTTTTCAAAACTTGAAGCAGCCTATGGCAAAGCCTTGTACATGAAAAATGTAACTACAGATTTCCGCGACAACCATGGAAAGGTCTTTACAGGCAAAATAACGGGGATTTCTAAAACAGGAAATCTACTAATTGAGGATAGCGATCAACAAACTTTAGAATTCGGAATAAAGGAAATTAAATTCGCTTAGAGCTTTTCGAGATTTTCCGTTAAGATTTCAATAAAAGAAGTCAATGGTTTTTTCACCATCATGGCCATCATCATATTGAATTTTCCATTGAAATCGAGTTGAACTTCAGAAGTGTGAGCATCAATCTCGTCGATATTAGCGGCCAACTGAAAATCCAACTTACTGCTTGCAGCACCTAAAGTAACGTTTGAAAATTCGGTTTTGTCTTCTAAAACCAAACGGATTTCTGGCATCCCTTTTAAGGCAAATAAGAATGACTCACCATCTACCTCAAATTTTTGAATATCGTCAGGCATGATACTTTCAAAATTACCGACGTCAGCAAAAAAGTGATACATTTCTTCTGCCGATTTGTTTACAATTACTTTGTCTCCTGATATATTCATTGATTTGGTTTTTAAGGTTTCCACTCACCCGGATTGGATCTCCAATCACGAAGTAAACTTAGTTCTTTTTGGCTAATATACTGACTATCCAATGCTTGCTCAAGTAAAATTTCATAATTACTCAAGGTTTTCAAATTGACATTGTGATTTTCAAAATTTTCTGATGCTACATCAAATCCGTAAGAGAAGATGGCTACCATTCCCTTTACCGACGCACCCGCCTCTTTTAAAGCATCTACAGCGGCCAAACTACTTTTTCCAGTACTTATCAAGTCTTCAATGACAACCACATTTTGGCCTGACTCCAAATGACCTTCTATCTGATTTTTTCGTCCATGCTTCTTTGGTTCTGGTCTAACATATACAAAAGGAACTCCCAACTCTTGGGCAATTAATACCCCAATGGCAATGGCCCCAGTAGCCACGCCTGCTATGGCATCAGGCTTACCGAATTCTTCTTCGACAATCTTCGCCATTTGTTCCTTGATGTAAATTCTTACCGGAGGAAAAGATAGTGAAACTCTATTGTCACAGTAAATGGGTGATTGCCAACCTGAAGCCCAAGTGAATGGGTTTTCTGGACTCAACTTTATTGCCTTAATTTGAAGCAACAGTTCCGCAGTTTTTTTTGCTGTATCTTTGTTTAGAATCATGCCCACAAATGTATAAAGTTTTTATAAATGATAAGCCAATTATAATAACTTCTTCCTATGAAAATGAAGAAGATTTACCGGTTCAATTATTTAAAGAAACCGTGGTTGATGAAATCATCTACCGACTTAAAAATGAGAGTCTTGAGGGAATTATTTTATTCTCAGATCAGCTAGAAAGTGATTGGAAAACCTTTCAAGAAAGTTTTAAAGTGGTTCGAGCTGGAGGTGGTTTGGTTTTGAATGACAACAAAGACATCCTCTTTATTTATCGCAATGACAAATGGGATCTTCCCAAGGGCAGAATTGAAAAAGGTGAATCGGTAGAAACAACCGCCATCCGAGAAGTAGAAGAAGAATGTGGTATTAACGGCTTGAAAATTCTTCAAAAGCTGGTCACTACCTTTCATATTTACTTCCAAGACCAATATTGTTTGAAAGAAACACATTGGTTTCTAATGAAAACCGATTATTCGGGAAACTTAACTCCCCAGTTAGAGGAAGGAATTACCAAAGTGGCTTTCATTCCGCAAAATGAGATTGAAAACATTATCGAAAAGTCCTACAAGAATATAGATCTCACCTACAACGTCTATAAAAGCCTAAATATTTAAAAATTGCTTCTATATTTGCCGACTTAAGTTATTCTCATGGCAAGTTTTATAAGAAAGCGAGTTCAAAACGTTAGAAACGATATTTTATCCGGTATTACCGTGGCATTAGCGCTGGTACCAGAAGCAGTAGCTTTTGCCTTTGTGGCAGGAGTTGATCCTTTGGTTGGACTCTATGCTGCCTTTATGATCGGATTAATTACCTCCATTTTTGGAGGAAGACCAGGAATGATCTCCGGAGCAACTGGAGCTTTAGCTGTAGTTATGGTCAACTTAGTTTCTGAAGGAAACGCCATGGGGAGTCCAGACGAAAATTTAGGCTTGTACTATCTATTTCTAACCGTGATTCTAATGGGAATCATTCAGTTTTTAGCCGGTGTTTTCAAGCTCGGTAAGTTTGTTCGATTGATCCCTCACCCGGTCATGATGGGATTCGTAAATGGTCTGGCCATTGTCATTTTCCTTTCACAGCTGGGAATGTTTACCCAACAGGTAAATGGCGAAAAGGTTTGGCTAGAAGGATCTGCTCTGTATTGGATGATCGGCTTGGTAGGATTGACCATGTTAATTATGTGGGGTTTGCCTCAAATAAAAGCTGCTAAAAAACTGCCAGAAGCACTGATTGCGATTCTCGTTGTTTCCGGTATTGTTATTTTCTCTGGATTGGATGTAGCAACCGTTGGATCCTTCATCCGTGATGGAGGTGGTGAAGGATTGAAAGGAGGATTTCCTGTTCCTGTTTTGGAAACTTTTACCAAGATTCCTTTGAATATGAAAACATTATCATTCATCTTTCCATATGCCTTAATACTTGCAGCCATTGGATTAATTGAATCCTTAATGACTTTAAACTTAATTGATGATTTAACCGAAACACGAGGAAATTCCAACCGCGAATGTATGGCCCAAGGTGGTGCTAATATCATTACCGGACTATTTGGGGGAATGGGTGGATGTGCCATGATTGGTCAATCGATTATCAACATCAAGGGTGGCGGACGTGGTCGCTTATCTGGAATAACAGCAGCAGTATTCTTATTGATGTTTATCCTATTTGCCTCCTCATACATTGAGCAAGTTCCAATTGCAGCGCTCGTAGGTGTAATGTTTATGGTGGTTATTGGAACCTTTGCCTGGTCTAGTTTCAGAATCATTAATAAAATTCCGAGAGCGGATTTGATCGTATTGATTATGGTGTCTTCTTTGACTGTAATTTTCGACTTGGCCATTGCCGTAATTGCAGGTGTGATTGTTAGTGCTTTGGTTTTCTCATGGGAAAACGCCAAGCGCATTCGTGCTCGTAAGAGATTCAAAGAAGACGGCACAAAGATTTACGAGATTTGGGGACCTTTATTCTTCGGAAGTATTTCGGCCTTCAATGAAAAATTTGATGTAAAAAATGATCCGGATTCAGTAGAGATTGATTTTGTAGAATCGAGAGTTTCCGATCATTCTGCCTTAGAAGCCATTTTCAATCTTGTTGAAAAATACGAAGCAGCTGGTAAAAAAATCACTTTGAAACACCTCAGTCAGGATTGTAAAATCCTATTGAACAAGGCCAATCCGAAATTTAAAGAAGTAATTGAGGAAGCAATTGATGACCCAAGGTATCATTTAGCGGCCAATCCTGAACAATTTGAAAAAAGTCTATCAGACTATACCTTTTAGGGCAAGTCAAATCTGGCGTTCGCTACTTTTTCGATTTTACTGACAATTTCAGGTCTAGAGCGAATCAAATGCTTCAATTCATAAGACGTAAGTTCAAGCATCTCACAGCGCCGTTTGGCAATCACAGAAGCCGTTCGTTTGGTATCCCTTAACAAGGCAATTTCACCGAAAAACTGACCTTTTTTCAATTGGACAATTTTATCGGAATCGGCGATAACAACCTCCACCTCACCTTCTAAAATGAAATACATAGCATCGCCAATATCACCTTGTTTGATAATGGTTTCGTTTTTGCTAAATCTTTTCACAGTCAGCATTCTCGCGATTTCTGAAATTGTACCTCGATCCAACGTAGCGAACAACGGAACTTTAGAAACCAAGTTCCAGCTCGTAATGTATTTGATACGCGCCAATTCTTGTGCAAATCCGTTTGCCAAAATACCTGCTGGCAAAGCAAACATCCCCAAACCAACAATAGAAGCTAGTGCACCCAAAAGTTTTCCCAAGGCCGTAACCGGAACCACATCACCATAACCTACTGTAGCAAGGGTCACAACAGACCACCACATGGATTCTAAAATGCTTGAAAAGCCCTTCGGATTTGCATCCTTCTCCACAAAATAAAGAACTGTAGAAATTGCAAATGTGAGTAACATCATCAGGTACAAAGAGGCTAAAATGGACTTTCGTTCGCTGATGATAACATCCTTGAAGATGGTGAGTGCATCTGAAAACCTAGCTATTTTCAGAAAAGCTGCAATACCCAGAATTAGTTTTAAAAAATGAAATTGTTCTAAATCAAATAAGAGAATGAAAAAGGGTAAGGAAGTAACTAAATCCACAGCTCCTTCAAAAGACAGCAAATACTTGTGCATGTACTTGAGCGGCTGACCTAAAAACAGATTGACCACAAAATCCAATACCAACAATCCGAATACAATCAACTCTAGCCTCTCAATATAATGATGGTAATTGCTATTGAATCGCGTGGTTTCAATCGCAACCAAAAAAGTTGCAGCAACAGCGATTGCAGTGATTAAAATCCGGTAGAGACTATTATCGTGAAAGGACTGTCTTTGCTTTTCCATGGTTGATTGAGTGAAAAGTTAAAAGATTTTATAAATCGGTAATTGCATGTGTGCCTTTTCGTAATGTGGGGAATTCTTATGAATAAAATTCAACTGTGCTCGCGGACTTTTGGCAAAGTTTTCATCCTTCATTTGCTCTTCAAACTGTTTCTTTAGCAGTGCATCATTCTTTAGCAATTCTTCAGCGATATCCTCAAAAACATAAGCCGAATAACCTTCTTTTCGTTGCAAAATGGTATCAAAGAAATTCCAGTTGAAAAATGAGTCAGGAGCTTCAGCTTCAAGGGTTTCTAGCAAATACCGCACTCCGTTTTGATTGGTAGGAATTAAAATATCTCCTTTTGAAAAAGCCACCTTTTGCACCGATCTTCGGACCTTGGTGTTGTAGTGTAAATAATGACCCTCGTAAGGCGAGCGACGGGTATCAAATTGATCGATATGATTCACCTCAACTTCGATGAGGGTATCCTTTTCAAATCGACTGTATTGAATCTCATTGGTTTTTAATCGGTCAAAAACCGCATGCCAACCTTTCTTCAAAATGTAATAGTTGGGAATCCTAATTTCTTTGGACGGAACAAAATTATTGTAATACTTGACCTCTTTGGTGTAAGGTTTACTCCTATCATAAAACAAGCGCTTTCCGTTTGTTACCTTACTATCGATGTAAGATCCTTCATAGCCTTTGAATTGAAGTGTTGATGGATTGGTACGATCTACCTCATACGCGATGGCATAGCTCTTTTTGGAGAGCAATTCAGAAACTGCATTTTGTCGCAATTCAGAAATTGTATCAGCATTTTCAACCGTAAAATCGAGGGTAGAAAACAATAACTCATAGGTCTGCTCCACCCGATCTTTGTAAGGCTTCAACATATGGGTTTCAATCATAAAACCTAAGGAATGAAACAAGGTTGTATACCCCGTTGAATATCTAGGTCCGTCATAAAATTGCGACCACCCTTTCTCAGGAGTCGAGCCCCAAACATTTACATAGGGAGTAATGTCAAGTCCTTTTTGTTGTAGTGACGACTCGATATACGGACGCATTTCTGTTTCTAAAAAAGGACCTAACTTCCCTCCTAGCTTATTATGTTGCGTGAAAAGATGTGTTAAGGTATACTGATAATCTGCACCATTACTCACATGCGTATCGATAAATACATCGGGATTCAATGCATGAAATATTTCTGCAAAAGCAGCTGCATTCTTAGAATCCTGTTTGATGAAATCCCTGTTCAAGTCAAAATTTCTGGCATTTCCACGAAATCCATAAGCCTTAGGTCCATTCTGATTGGTTCTCGTATGAGAGTTTCTATTAAATGCACCTCCAACATTGTAAACCGGAATCACAGCCAATACAACGTCTTTGTATTTGGACTTTAAGGAATCGTTCTTTACGATGTCTCTAAGTAACATCATGGAGGCATCAATTCCGTCTGATTCCCCTGGGTGGATTCCATTATTGATAAGGACTTTTCTCTTCGTAGCGTTTTTTAGATCTGAGATATTGTAAATACGATCGGAGTCATAAACCAATAAATGCAAGGGTTCACCCGAATCGGTTTGACCAAATGTAAAAAGTGAAAACTCATCGTAGGTATCTGCCAGAGCCTTATAGTAATCAATAACTTCTGCATAAGTGGCTGTTTCAAATCCTTCAGATTGCTCAAATTTTGTAGTAAAATCAAACGCTTCATCAGCATTTTTAGCACAAGAAAAAATCAGTGTTACCAAGATCAATGACAACACCTGCTGTAGCTTTTTAGTTCGTATCATCAACATTATATTCTTACAGACTTAGGTACTAGTTTGGTGTAATCTCCATTATTTCGAATCACGTCTCTCACAATTGACGAGGAGATGTAGGAAGTTTTGGCCGACGTTAAAAGAAACACAGTCTCAATCGGGGCCAAATCCCTATTGGTATGAGCGATGGCTTTTTCAAATTCAAAATCAGCAGGATTGCGAAGACCTCTCAAGATAAATTCCACATCATTCTCCAAGCAAAAATCCACTGTTAAACCCCTGTAAGCAACCACTTTGATATTCGGCACATACATAAAAGCATCTTCGATAAACTTTTTTCGTTCTTCTAGGGAAAACATATACTTCTTATCGGCATTGATTCCGATGGCAATGATTAGCTCATCAAATAATTTTGCTCCTCGTTCTATGATATCGAAATGCCCGAGTGTTATGGGGTCAAAAGATCCTGGAAAAATTGCACGTCTCATAATTAATTCTGTTTGATACAAGATAAGTTGGAATCATGAATCAGGATTCACTGGTACAAACTTTATCAATAAAATTTGAAATTTTACCTTGTAATTTTTTAATTCTTTGTTCTGCATCTTTGAATTTCTCTCCGCTAACATAGCCTAAATTGTGGCAAATAATCAATTGGGTTTCCCATTCAAAAGCAGATCCTAAACTATCCTCAAGAAATCTAGTGAAATGTTTTACTGTTCTTTTACTAGTTCCTTCGGCAATATTTGACGGTATTGAAACAGAGCTTCGATTCATTTGATTCGCTATTCCAAATTTTTCAAAACTCGGAAACTCGGATGTAAATTGATAATTCAAACTCACCAAATCCATTGATTCCTGCCAAATATGCAGCTTTTTAAAATTGTGTCTTTTCATAGCGCTAATATTTCTTTTTCTTTCTTACAAATATCCTGATTCGATCCTCCTGAATCGTGATTCCAGCTCTAAAAATTAGTTCTCAAAGCAGACCGAATCGCATTATCAAATAAGGCTTCAAGTGAAATTCCCGCTTCACTTGCTTGCTGAGGTAAAATACTCTCTTCCGTTAAACCCGGAACAGTATTCATCTCTAAAAAATAAGGTTCTCCATTCACCAAGATAAACTCTGATCTTGAAAAACCTGAAATCTGGAGAAATTTATAAATCTTCTTTGCTTCCTCTTCAACCTTGATTTGATGATTCGGAATCAATCTAGCGGGAGTAATTTCTTGCGATTTACCTTGGTATTTTGCTTCGTAATCAAAAAAGTCATTCTCGGAAACAATCTCGGTAATCGGAAGCACTTTGATTTGATTTTCAAATTCTAAGACCCCAACCGACACTTCAGTACCGTCTAAAAAAGATTCAATTAAAATTTCAGAATCCTCATCAAATGCTTTGTCAATAGCAGCTCTCAAAGCCATGGATTCGTAAACCTTTGAAATTCCGAAACTAGATCCTGCTTTATTGGGTTTTACAAAACAAGGCAATCCGACCACGTCCAAAATATAAGATTCATCAAAATCATCTCCTTCATTCAAGAAAACCGATTTAGCTGTTTTAATTCCGTATTGCTTCAACACACTCAAAGTGTCCCTTTTGTTAAAGGTAAGTGCCATTTGATAAAAAGGTGCTGATGTGTGCTTGATTCCAAGGATCTCCAAATAGGCAATAAAAGAACCATCTTCACCAGGTGTGCCATGTATCGCATTAAACACGCAATCAAAATTGATTTTCTCTCCTTGAATGATAACCGAAAAGTCCTCTTTTTGAATAGGGTATTCGGTATCATCCTCATCGAGTACAACCCATTTTTCTTTTAGGATGTGAATGCGGTAGGGTTGGTAAATTTCTCTATTTAAATGCTTAAAAACTACGTTTCCACTCTTAATTGAGATGTTTACTTCAGAAGAGTAACCACCCATTACAATACCTACAGAAACTTTCATGAATAAAGGAATATGCAAACAAATTTATCAAAATATAAATAGAAAAGACAACGTTTAGATTTTATATATTTGTTTCGGTCAAAATAAGGATAATGAATTTTTTACGCTTCTTAATTAGCAAGGTTTTTTTCAAACAATTGGCAATAGCCGTAATTGGGTTTTTCGTCCTTGTCTTTGGTCTTAAGTTTTGGCTCGGATTTACCACCAATCACAATCAAAAAATTGAGGTGCCTGATTTGCACAAGTTACCTATCGATAAAGCTGCTGAAAAACTGAAAGAATCGGATTTGGATTTCATTGTGATTGACAGTGCCAATTACAATCCTACCTATCCCAAAAAATCGGTCATTGAACAAAGTCCAGAAGCTGGCGATTTCGTGAAAGAAAAGCGTAAGATTTATTTGACGTTAAATCCTTCGAAATACCGAGATGTTACCCTTCCAAAATTGAATGGTAAAACAAAGCGTCAGGCCATATCCAATTTACGATCCATCGGAATTAATGTTGGCACAAATTTCACCTATGTTACCGACATTGGAAAAGATGTTGTTCGTGGTATCAAGTTCAATGGAAAAACCTTGAATCCTGGAGATAAAATCCCACTTAACTCCATCGTAGAACTTATTTTAGGCGATGGTAAGGGCCGCTAACGGATCTACCTTTCAACTGTAATCAAATGCAAGAAAATTCAAGAACTTCTGAATTCGATAGTGATGACTTGTACGAGCATTATCGGTTTATTGCCAGCGACGGACAAGTACCATTGCGGGTTGATAAATTCTTGATGAACTTTATTGAAAACGCGACTCGAAATAAAATTCAGCAAGCAGCAAAAGCTGGGAATATATTGGTGAATGAAAAGGTAGTCAAATCCAACTACAAGGTAAAACCTAAAGACGTTGTTCGAGTAGTCTTAGCTCATCCTCCACATGAGAACTTATTGGTAGCTGAAGATATTCCGCTTGATATAATTTATGAGGATGATGATGTTATTGTGGTGAACAAACCGGCAGGTATGGTGGTGCATCCTGGACATGGTAACTACACAGGAACCTTGGTCAACGGATTGATTCATCATATTGAAAACCTTCCCACCAATAACAACGAAAGACCTGGGTTGGTGCATCGAATTGATAAGGATACCAGTGGTTTATTGGTCATTGCCAAGACAGAATATGCTATGGCCCATTTATCTAAACAATTCTTCGACCGAACTACCGAGCGCTTGTACTATGCTTTGGTCTGGGGCAATATCGATGAGGATTCTGGAACCATTGAAGGACATATAGGTCGACATTTTAAGAATCGATTACAAATGGATGTTTTTCCGGATGGTGAATTTGGAAAACCAGCCATTACCCATTATAAAGTAATCGAACGCTTGACTTATGTCACACTCGTTCAATGCAAATTGGAAACGGGTAGAACCCATCAAATTCGAGCCCATTTCAAACACATTGGACATACCTTGTTCAACGACGAACGCTATGGTGGAGATCAAATTTTAAAAGGAACCACATTTAGCAAATACAAACAATTTGTAGACAATTGTTTCAAGGCGCTTCCAAGACAGGCATTGCATGCCAAAACATTAGGGTTTACACATCCAACAACAGGTGAATTCCTACAATTCAACTCTGAAATTCCTCAAGATATGCAGGCTTGTTTGGAGAAGTGGAGAACCTATTCCAAACATAGAGACAGCTAATTTCCGCTAAGTTTATTACCTTAGAAGAGCAAATCTTCGGATTTCAATCAACCAAACCAATTTCATGCAGTACGGATTTACCGACATACTCCAATTACTGGGTGCATTAGGATTGTTCCTATTCGGAATGAAAGTCATGAGTGATGCCTTACTTAAAATGGCCGGAAGTAAGATGCGGTCTATTTTAGCAACCATGACCTCCAACAGGTTTTTGGGTATTTTCACCGGTTTTTTCATCACCTCGGTCATACAGTCCTCATCTGCTACTACTTTAATGGTGGTGAGTTTTTCAAATGCTGGATTACTGACCCTTACAGAATCGATTAGTGTAATTATGGGTGCCAATATTGGAACAACCATTACTGCCTGGTTGATTACCATTTTAGGTTTCAAGGTAAGCATGAGTACCATTGCCCTTCCCTTACTTGGACTCGGATTCGGATTGACTTTCGGAAAAAGTTGGAAGACCAAGGAGATTGGTAATTTTATTATCGGATTCTCTTTGTTGTTTATTGGACTTCAGTTTTTGAAGGAAGCCATGCCCGACATCAAAAACAATCCCGAAATACTTTCTTTCTTATCACAATATACAGACCTCGGTTACGGGTCACTCCTCCTCTTTTTACTCATTGGAACCATATTGACTGTGGTCATCCAATCCTCGAGTGCCACCATGGCCTTAACACTCATCATGTGTGCTCAAGGTTGGATTCCCTTTGAAATGGCAGCAGCCATGGTTTTGGGAGAAAATGTGGGTACCACCATTACCGCGAATTTGGCAGCCATGATTTCCAATTATCAAGCCAAACGCACGGCCTTTGCCCATTTGATTTTTAATTTAATCGGGGTGTTTTGGGTCTTGCTACTCTTTTATCCATTCATCAAATTTGTAAGTTGGCTAACGGTTCAAGTTGGTTCTGAATCGCCTTATGTTTCGGCAGCAGCAATTCCTGTGGCTATATCGCTGTTCCATACCTGTTTCAACATCGCCAACACCTTCTTGCTGGTGTGGTTTGTGAATCCGATTGCCAAAATTGTTGAACGGTTTATCAAAGCAAAAGAACCTGTGGTTGCTGAAATTGACAAACCCATTTATATTACCAAAGACGCCGCAGGATATCCTGAAACTGCCATTTATGCCTTGCAGAAAGAATCCAAAAACCTCTACAAAAACACGGTGTTTGAAATAGTAGTTCATGCCCTCAGTTTGCATCGAGCGGATATCAAATCGGACCTAAAAGCCAAAAAAGTAGTCAAGGGTTCCAAGGTAGATTTAGGGGTGGATGTTCGGAAATTGTACCAAACAAAGATTAAAACTATTTACGGAGAAATCATTCAGTTTGCCACCACTACACAAAGCAAATTGGATTTAACGCAAGCCCAAAACAGAGAGATTTCAAAAATTAAGTTGGCCAATCGAAAAATGGTTGAAGTGGTTCGATATGTGAAGGAACTCGGCAAAAACGTATCCAAATACATGGATTCTGAGAATGAGCATCTCACCAAAACCTACGATAAATATCGAAAGGATATTGTTCGAGTGCTGCGCATTATATATCTATTCCGAAAGGAAAATGAAAATGAAAAGCACCATCAAAAACTGGTAGAATTAAAGCAGCAGGCCAAGAAAAAAATTAATCAGGATAGCAAAACCATAGATCGATTGATTCGAAACAAACTGATTTCTGCTGATATGGCTTCTTCCTTGGTGAACGACAATGACAACTTCAATAATGTAATTAAGGGATTGATAGAAATTGCAGAACTGCTATATACCACCAAAGACTCTCTTGTTGAAAACGGCGATGAACCTTCTACAACCCAAACATATACCCCACCGAAAAACTAACAAAGCCTGTGGTAGGCAAATTTGATTCAGTGGTCACAGCGTTGGGTAGGTTTAGGGTGTACCCCAACTCAAAATCCCAGGACTTTGAGGTTAAGGAAATTGGGAAATTAACCTGCGTATTGAGTAAATCAAATACATCGTATGAAAATAACACCAACTGTGGTTGGCCATTCACTAGTTGTGGTCTGATAAAAGAAATTGTCTGTTGCGCAACAACGAGACTTACGTTGGGTCTAAAACGGACAGCACTAGTAGCTGTTCTTTGTAAATCAAAACTCAAAAAGGAGTTACTCACCAATTGAAAGGAATTCGAATCTCCGAACAAATAGGATCCTGCAAGCGTTGTACCCAAGGATCTCTTTTTATTGGTAATCCCTACACTTAAATCCAATGAATTGGTAAAAGAACCGGCATCTCCTGTAAAAAAGTATCGGGTGTATCCCAAATTATAAAACAGCGAATTGCTTGCCCCTATCGTATTGAAATATGCCAGTGATAGACTGGTAAAATCCCATTTAGGATCAAAACTTTCATAATAGATTCCGGATAAGGTAGCATTAAAACCAGACTTATGGAAGTAGGTCATTTGCGGAATCATATTAAACTGATCTACTCCAGTGTCTCTACCCGAGAAAAAAGTGTTGCTATTATATGTTAGGGAGGTATATAAAAAATCTTGAGAAATGCCGGCCAACATCATTTCGTCTAGAAATTGTTGTTCATTAAAAAACATTTCATCCAAAAGTAGATCGATATCCTCATCAGATCGTTCTTGTGCATAGGTACAAAAAGAGGTTGCTACTGTGATCAGTAGCAACCCATATTTTCTAATGATTTTAGGAAAATTCAACCTAAGAATTTGCATTCAGTCCCGATTAATTGCCTCTCTTTCTATTCTTTTGCCTACCTCCTGCATTATTTCTTGGACCATCTTTTAACTCGCCTCGATCTTTGGCATTCCGGATTTTATCAATCCGTTCTTTCAATACATTGCGCTGTTCCTTGGTGAGTGTTTTACGAAAACTCTCTCTTGTCTGACGCAATCGCATTTGCTGATTCTTTACCAGATCGCGTTGCGTTTTTGTAAAACTCGCCATCAACTGCTTTCGGATTTGTGCTTTTGAAAGCGATTTGTTTCTGAGAATGGCCAACTGATCTTTGCTCAAACTTGCTTTGAACGCCTCACGATTTGCTTTCAGGATTTCCTTTTCCTTGGCCAACAATCGCTGCTGTTCTTTGGTAAGTTCTTTTGAAATGAGTTCGTATCCCGAACTTTGAGCCTGCATAAGTGTAGCACAAAAAATGAAACCTAAAAAGATCAGCTGATGTATGTTCGTTCTAAATTTCATTTTTTATTGTTTTGACTAAATTACAAATTATTCTCTATTAATTACAAGCTTGCTTGGCTGCTTCTAATTCTGTTTCATCATTGATGGTGGCAACAGTTCCGTCTCGGTATTCAATATCTACTGGGAAATTCACTACACCCTTTTCATCAACATCTGGATTGTCTTTGTGCCATTGTCTGATCAATTTAAAATCTCTTCTTTCGTTGACATCAATTACGGAACCATCAGGCATTGTGAAAGACACTGGCAATACAAATCTGAAACACTTTCTTCGATCTCTATCTGCTCTACAAGAATTCTTTACTTCTCGAAGATCTTCCACGTCAATTAAAGTTTGTACGGTTCCATCTTCCAAGGTAACATCTACTGGAAATACCAATTCTGGTTTTTCTGTAGCATCTGGATTCGCTGTATACCAATCTCTAATCAAAGACCACTCATCCTTGGAGTTCAAGGTAATGCTTGAATCATCTGGCATGATAAAATCAATTGGGAAAACAAATTCGAAACATCTGTTACGTCTCCTTCTTGATCGATCTCTGGTATCGTCTAATTGTCTTCCTTGTAAATCGAAATATACGTCGCTTGAATTCTCCATGCGCGATTCGTCAACAGAGCTTACCGCTACTTTGTAACCCAAGGCATTTGCCAATTCTACCTGATTGATGAAGTTATCGTTTAATTCACCATTGAAAGTTGTTTGAGTTGAAGTAGGTAAATCATCACTTCCTACCACTGTTCGGTTGGCTGTATCAATTTGATCGATTAATGTAGCATCAGAACTTAAATTGATTCCGTCTGAATTTTCACTACAGGAAGTGAATACAAAAAATGATAGCAATAAAGTTGCTAATGTCAAACTAGCAATGGATGCTCTTGTTCTTTTTGTGTTTGTTTTAATAGTTTTCATACTCTTTGTTTTTAATTTTAAAATTGCTTCTGTTTTCTTAGAACCCAATTTTCTCAAATAGTTTGAAAATTTTATAAAATTATTGTTTCGATGAATTTATCATCTGTGTAATTATCTAATAATGAGTCTTCTACAAACAAAGAATTCATAAAGAAATTATCTAGTTTTTGTTCAGACAACTCGGCCTTGATGACAATTTCATTGATTAATAATTCATTCGTATATCCATCAACCTCATCATCTTCTAACAATAATGAATTGATCAATACATTTTCTGAAGTCATTAATAAATCATAACTGTCATCCGTGGTGTTTCCATTAAAATTGAACAACCAAAGATTAAAAAATAGCAAGAAGACCACACTGGCAGCCACCATATACTGCAATCGAACATTCATATATCGAACCTTCGTCTCCTTTTTGGGTGGTTCGACCTGTTCTGTTCGTACTTTGTCGAGAATGGAAAGCTTTGACTTAGCGAAGTAATCGCTAGGCATTTCCATCCCCAAATATTCTTTGTGTTTCTCTGCAATGGAGTTCTTATCTCCTCTTAGAAATTTGTCGTTATGTTTTGGTGCTTTACCCATAATCTTTTGTTAGACCCAACTTTTTTAAAATAGTTTGGTTTTATTCTAATATTTTTTTCTCAATGATTTTCACAGCAGCGTAATAGCTTGATTTCAAGGTGCTTTCACTCACATTTAATAGTTCAGAAATTTCTCGAAAACTCAAATCATCGAAATATTTCATCTGAAAAACCTTCCGTTGTTTTTCTGTAAATCCCTGAATGATCCGATGCAACTTGGCTTGTATTTCGTCACCGCTGTAGTAACTATCCTCTTGTAAAATCTGAAAGTGATTCAGGGTGGCATCTTCTAAATTGTCAAACTGAAATCGCTTGTTCTTTTCAATAAACCGCATGGATTCATTATAGGCAATCCGATACATCCAGGTATGCAAAGAACTTTTCTCTTGAAATTTTTCAATACTTCTGTAAATCCGCACAAAGGTGTTTTGCAACACATCATCTGCATTCTCATGTGTAATCACCAACTTCCGAATATGCCAATACAACCGCTCTTGATACAAATCTAACAGTTCAGCAAAAGCCGCATCCTTCAATTTGGGGTTCTTCAATTTTGCAACAAGGGCTTGATCTTTCTTCAAGTAAAAAAGTTTGGTGTGTTGATTAGACCTTTAAAGTTAAAAATAGTTTGACTGATACCCTAAAGATTTGAGAAATATCATTTCTGTATATAGCAATATAGATATAAAATTGACCAAGCTTTTCGTTGTATCTCCCCTCGCTTTTATTTTTGTAAAAAACGATTTCATGAAGATTATTATTTCACCAGCAAAGTCCTTAGATTTCGAAACGAAAGCAGAAACTAGCCTTCATACGACACCTGAGTTTTTAGAAGATTCAACCAAATTGAATAAAAAACTAAAAACAATTTCTCGAAAGAAATTGGGTGAATTGATGCGTATTTCGCCAACCTTAGCAAGTTTGAACTATGAAAGAAATCAATCTTGGGAGAACGAATACGACCTTGAAGAAGGCAAACAAGCGGTGTATGCTTTTACTGGTGAAGTATATCGTGGTCTTGACATGAACACACTTCCAGAGGATAAAATTCCCTTTTTACAAGAGAATCTTCGAATTGTTTCGGGTTTGTACGGACTTCTAAAACCTCTTGATGTCATCCTGCCTTACCGATTGGAGATGGGTACAAGATTGAAAGTGGGAAGAAAAAATAACCTGTATGAGTTTTGGGGAGATAAACTGACCCAAACCTTAAATGAAGAAATGGAAGAAGGAGAAATCTTAGTCAATTTAGCTAGTAACGAATACAACAAAGCCATTCTCAACAAATCATTAAAGGCGGATGTCATCACTCCGGTTTTCAAAGACTTTAAAAATGGTCAATTAAAAACCATCATGACGTTTGCGAAGAAAGCACGTGGTTTAATGGTTCGTTATATTGTAGACCATAAAATCACTTCGGTAGAGGATTTAAAAGGATTCAATTACGAAGGCTATGGTTTTAGCGCGGAATTATCTACCGACAGCGAATTCGTATTTACCCGCTAATTTTTCATTTGGTACATCACCCAAGTATGGGGCGCCGTAACGGCAAATAAAATTGCAAATACGATTGAGGCAAATTGGTTGAGTTCTGGAAACAGAAAATACAAACCTACCAATCCCATCAAACTGATACCCCAAAAAATAGAGGCATTCTTTAGATAATGAATGACAGCCTTCTTGTTAAAGTCGCCCGAAATGAATTTTGTCTGATGAATGATCGAAGGAATGGAATGCCAGAAAATGAAGTAAATGGCAAAGCTCAACACAAGAGAGGAAGTATTAAACACAACCGCTAATACCAAGAAGTAAAACAATTCTCTTCCAAAATTTACTTCTGTTTTCTTTTTTGTTAGAAGTATATAGGCGCTCATTAAAACTAGGAGGGCTCCACTAATCCCCAAGGAAATCTGTATTTGCAACTCCGAAAATGAAGATCCAGTCAGTTCTTTCATAATAATGGCAACATCTTCCTGTGAAATGTAAAAAAGCAAGGAAAATAGAAAAACGCCATAGGCAGAGAAGTAGACCGTATCAAACAAAGTACCTTGGTTTAATTTCTCTCCGAGGTGCTCTTCACCAAAATGATAGGAACTAAGGATTACAAATAATAATATGGCAACATATGAATTGATATAGAAGGTGAGAATACAAAGGGCAATAATTCCCAAATAGATAGCAATACTTTTAAGGTTTGATTTTTTGTCTGACTTTTTTTTAGATAAAATCAACAAATCATTCGCACCATGTAATATACCAACGGAGACTACCATAATATAGGCTACCGAATCTTCCACTAATTCACCGAATTGTACGCTAAACCATATCAAGAAAAATGTAAAAAAAATCATAAAATCTTGATATTTATAGCTCAAAATGTTGTTCATAGTGCAAAATTAAGAATTTATCACTACTTTTGTTTATCTTTTTACTCAAAAGATTAAACGTTTGTAACTAATTAAATTAATGTACAATGTATTATTTTTCTAAATTTTTAGCCGTTGCAAAAATGGCTACGGATGATTATGTTGGATTCACATTCTTCGTTGGATGTATGGCTATGATGGCTGCTTCTGCATTTTTCTTCCTTTCTATGAACAACTTTGACAAAAAATGGAGAACTTCTATTTTGGTATCAGGGTTAATTACTTTCATTGCTGCAGTGCACTACTGGTATATGAGAGATTACTGGGCATCTAATGCTGAGTCACCAACATTCTTTAGATATGTTGACTGGGTATTAACTGTACCATTAATGTGTGTTGAGTTCTACTTAATCTTAAAAGTAGCTGGAGCTAAGAGATCAATGATGTGGAGATTAATCTTCTTATCAGTGATTATGTTAGTAACTGGATATTTTGGAGAGGCTGTTTACAGAGACCAAGCTTGGTTCTGGGGTCTAATTTCAGGTATCGCTTACTTCGTAATCGTTTATGACATCTGGTTAGGTGAAGCTAAGAAATTGGCTGAAGAAGCTGGTGGAGCTGTATTAAAAGCACACAAAACATTATGTTGGTTCGTTTTAGTAGGATGGGCAATCTATCCATTAGGTTATATGGCTGGTACTCCAGGATGGTATAGCTTTATTGGAGATTGGGGTCTTAACATGGACGTAATCTACAACATCGGTGATGCTGTAAACAAAATCGGATTCGGTTTAGTGGTTTATGGTGCTGCATTAGCTAGCTCTAACGACTAATCATCGATCGATAAAGACATAAAGAAACTCGAGCATTGCTCGAGTTTTTTTTGATTTATACCTTAACAATCTGCCAATCTAACGGTAACGGCCAATCCTCCTTCTGAGGTTTCTTTGTAGTTTTTATTCATGTCCTTCGCCGTTTCCCACATCGTATCAATCACCTCATCCAAATGCACCAAGCATTCCTTGGGATTGGTTTCCAAAGCAATCTCTGCTGCATGAATGGCTTTGATAGCACCCATAGAGTTTCGTTCGATACATGGCACCTGAACGAGTCCGGCTATAGGATCACAGGTAAGACCCAAATGATGCTCCATGGCAATTTCAGCCGCCACGAGACTTTGAGAAGGCGTACCACCCATTAATTCGGTCAAAGCTCCCGCTGCCATTGCTGAGGATACCCCAATTTCAGCCTGACATCCGCCCATTGCGGCAGAAATCGTCGCATTTTTCTTGAATAAACTTCCTATTTCACCTGCCGTCAGCAAAAATCTTCGAACGTGTGAAAGGTCGGCCTTGTGGTTTTCAATTACCAAATAATACATCAATACTGCCGGAATTACACCTGCACTTCCATTGGTAGGGGCAGTTACTACTCTTCCTAGTGAAGCATTTACCTCGTTGACAGAAAGAGCAAAACAACTCACCCATTTTAAAATCTGTCGGAATTTCACCTCTGTACTTCGAATAGCATTTATCCATTGGCTCGGAGTTCCATAGCTTATCTCCTGAATCAATTTCTTATGGGTATCATAGGCTCTGCGTTTCACATTCAATCCGCCAGGAAGTTTTCCTTCTGTATGACAACCCAGGTACATGCATTCCAACATGGTGTTCCAAATGCGATCCAATTCGTCATGAATTTCTTTTTCTGTTTTCAATTCCAATTCGTTTTTGAAAACTACCTCCGAAATCAATAGATTATCCCGCTCACAGTACTCTTCAAGTTGCATGGCTCTATTGATCGGATAGGGAAAATTCTTCTTATTGATCTCAATATCTTCCTCCAAATTGTCATCCTCTTGAACAATGAAACCTCCTCCAATAGAATAATAGGTCTCTTTTGAAATCAATTCTTCTCCACGATATGCCGTAAAGGAAACTCCATTGGGATGAAAAGGAAGGAACTCCCGATTGAATCTGAGGTCATTAGGCACAAAGGGAATCACCTTACCTCCCTTGAAAAATAATTCGTTCTGGGTATTGATGCGTTCCACGATGATCTCAATATCTTCAATAGGAATGGTCTCTGGATCGGCCTCACAAAGTCCGAGTAAAATGGCCAAATCAGTAGCATGGCCTTTGCCTGTCAGCGAAAGAGAACCATAAAGATCAACTTCTACTCGATCAAAGGTATCGAAGGCACCAGTTTCTCTAAGTTTCCCCACCCAGCTTTGGGCTGCACGCCAAGGTCCGAGGGTGTGAGAACTGGAAGGCCCCACCCCTATTTTCAGCATATCAAAAACGCTAACAAATTGTGACATTCATCGATTGATTGAAAGTTGGGCAAAAATAAAAAATCCAACTCAATGAGTCGGATCTTTAAGATTTTGAATTCGATTTTTATTTAAAAACCATAAACCGATTCTTTATCAAACTTTTTAACAAGCATGTAGTATACTACTGCTCGATACTTATTGCGTTCCGACTTTCCAATACGCTCCATTACCTCTCCAATTTTCTCATCAAGCTCTGGTGTATCAGCCAACCCAAGTTTTTTAATTAAAAAATTGTTCTTCACAGTGGCCAATTCCTTCGGATCGGAACCCGAAACAGTTTCAGCATCTTTTTTGTAAATCGAAGGACCTAATCCTTTGGTTACTGCCGTTAAAAGTTCTGTATTAGAGCGGATATCTCTATCATCCATGAATTTTTTGTAGAGTGCTACCTTTTCGTCAAACTTACTCATAGTGTTTTATTATTTGAATTATAAATTGATTTGTTTAAAGGTAATGAATAAATGATTAGACTCCTATTAAATTTATGTGATGTTTATAGCACTGCAATTATGTCATATTGTCACATTTTTTACGCGTGATTTTACAGAATTCTGCCAAATTACGGAGCTATTCTTGTTGGCATACCCTTTGACATAGTCTAGGCAAAACTGAAAACATAATTCAAAATATACAATATTACTATGAGTAAAATAATTGGAATCGATTTAGGAACTACCAACTCTTGCGTTTCTGTAATGGAAGGTAATGAACCTGTAGTAATTCCTAATGCAGAAGGAAAAAGAACTACTCCATCAATTGTAGCATTTGTTGAGGGTGGTGAGCGTAAGATTGGTGACCCTGCAAAAAGACAGGCCGTAACGAATCCTACAAAGACTATATATTCAATCAAGCGTTTTATGGGGAATAAATTTTCTGAATCTTCTAAAGAAGTAGAAAGAGTACCTTATAAAGTAGTAAAAGGTGACAACGACACTCCTAGAGTGGATGTTGACGGACGCTTATACACGCCACAAGAAATCTCTGCGATGATTCTTCAGAAAATGAAGAAAACAGCGGAAGATTACTTAGGTCAATCTGTAAGTGAAGCTGTGGTTACCGTACCTGCTTACTTTAACGATGCGCAAAGACAGGCAACTAAAGAAGCTGGTGAAATCGCTGGATTGAAAGTGAGAAGAATTATTAACGAGCCTACGGCTGCTGCGTTGGCATACGGATTGGATAAATCTAATGAGGACAAAAAAATCGTGGTATTTGACTTTGGTGGTGGTACACATGACGTTTCTATCCTTGAATTGGGTGACGGTGTATTTGAAGTATTGGCTACTGATGGTGATACACATTTAGGTGGTGATGATGTTGATGAAAAAATCATCAACTGGTTGGCAGATGAATTTAAGGCTGATGAGAACATGGACCTAAAACAAGATCCAATGGCTTTACAGCGTTTGAAAGAAGCTGCTGAAAAAGCAAAGATCGAATTGTCAAGTACAACGTCTACTGAAATCAACTTGCCATACATCACAGCAACCGCAAGCGGACCAAAACACTTGGTAAGAACTTTAAGTAGAGCAAAGTTTGAGCAGTTAATCGACGACTTGGTAAAAAGAACTATTGAGCCATGTAAAGCCGCTTTAAAAAGCGCCGATTTATCTACTTCAGAAATCGACGAGATTATCTTAGTAGGTGGTTCAACTAGAATTCCAGCGATTCAAGAAGCTGTTGAGAAATTCTTCGGAAAAGCGCCAAGTAAAGGTGTAAACCCAGATGAGGTAGTTTCTTTAGGAGCTGCTATCCAAGGTGGTGTATTAACAGGAGATGTGAAAGACGTTCTTTTATTAGACGTAACACCACTTTCTCTAGGTATCGAAACTATGGGGAATGTATTCACCAAATTAATCGAAGCGAATACAACCATTCCAACCAAGAAGTCACAGGTATTCTCTACTGCAGTGGACAATCAGCCATCCGTAGAAATTCACGTATTACAAGGTGAAAGAGCCATGGCTGCTGACAACAAAACCATCGGACGTTTCCATTTAGATGGAATTCCACCTGCACCAAGAGGCGTACCTCAAATTGAAGTAACATTTGATATTGATGCCAACGGTATCATCAACGTAAGTGCTTCTGACAAAGCAACTGGTAAATCTCAAAACATCAGAATCGAAGCTTCTTCTGGATTGTCTGATGAAGAAATTCAAAAGATGAAAGCTGATGCTGAAGCAAATGCTGAAGCGGATAAGAAAGCGAAAGAAACTGCCGAAAAAATCAACGGTGCTGACGCTATGATTTTCCAAACCGAAAAGCAATTGAAAGAGTTTGGAGACAAATTATCTGCAGATAAGAAGCAACCAATTGAAGATGCTTTGGCCGAATTGAAAACTGCTCACGAATCGAAGGATTTAGATCAGATTGATGCTGCCATGGAGAAAATCAATGAAGCTTGGAAAGCTGCCTCAGAAGAAATGTATGCGGCACAACAACAAGCGGGAGCGAATCCTGGAGCTCAAGGAACTGAAGGTCATGGAGGGGATGCCAATCAAGGGGACAACGTTGAAGACGTAGACTTCGAAGAAGTCAAGTAGCCTGTCTTGAGCGCTGTCGAAAGATAGACTTTGAGGAAGTAAAATAGACAGTCCTTCTAAACATTGTTTAGAGTCTATATATACCAAAAAGCGCAATTAAGAAATTAGTTGCGCTTTTTTCATTTATCTCATTAGAAAATACCCAGGAGTATTCTCATGTATCAAAAAAGAATGATCAAGTGTCCCAATTGTGGCACTTTTAATACCGATAGAGACCAATGCAGCGAATGCAATTCGCCATTGAACGAGCGAAAGAAAAAACATGAGACTCGCAAAGAAAAAGTTAAGTCCGAATTGATCGAACAGGTCATCTACGAAAAAGAAAATCCGAATCTCCCAGAACGTCTGAAAAGACACAAATACGCGGTTGTTAGGGCTTTCGGATGGATTCTGTTTTCAGTTATTTGGGTAGTGAGTGCTATTGTGAGTGCATTTGTTTGGTTTGTAACAATGGTAGCTGCTGGATAATGAATCGATTGACCACTTCTTACTTTTTTATTTCCCTTTTCTTGGGAAGCCTTATCTACGGAATGCAACAATTCACTTCCGTTGAACTTCCTAGCTTGGCAAACAATTACCTAAACGATTTCCTTTTCATGCCCATCGTTTTATTCGTGTGTCTTTTTACAATTATCTTGATAAAGAACAATAAGAATTATCAATTACCCTTGTACATCATTTTGTATACCTGTGCTTTGGTAAGCATTGCCTTTGAATATTATTTCCCAAAAGTTTTAACCCGCTACACCGCCGATATTATGGATGTTTGCTTATACTTTGTCAGCGGTCTATTGTTCTACTTCCTACAAAATCCTTCATTAAAGAGGATTGACAGTTCGTCAATAAATTAATACAACTCGGTTCCTTTTAGTTTTAAAGGAAGGGTAGATCCTTCAACTTTGTGTCATCAAAACCATAAAACTGATGAGACAAGCAATCAACCTTTTACTTCTTTTATGCATCTCCACGCATTTTGCTCAGACTAAAATCTCAGGAATTGTTTTAGATTCGAAAAAACAACCCATCATTGGGGCAAATGTGTATTTAGATGGCACCTACGATGGTACGGCCACCAATGAAAAAGGGGAATTTGTTTTTCATACCGAAGAAAAAAATATGCAAACCTTGGTGGTTTCTTTCTTATCCTTTGAAACCTACACCATAACAGCCGATGTTTCCTCCTTTCAAAAACTAAGCATCACCTTAAAAGCAGACATCAACACACTAGATACAGTTGTAATCACTGCCGGACTCTTCGAAGCAGGTGAAAAAGCCAAAGTAACGGTTTTAAAACCTTTGGACATCGTAACCACAGCGAGCGCTGTAGGAGATTTTCTTGGGGCTATCCAAACCTTACCAGGAACAGCTACAGTTGCTGAGGATGGCCGACTATTTGTGCGTGGTGGTGATGCGAATGAAACTCAGATATTTATTGATGGAATGCGAGTTTTTACGCCCTATGTTCCTACGGCTAGAAATATTCCTACCAGAGGTCGCTATTCTCCTTTTTTATTCAAAGGAATCTCCTTTTCTACAGGTGGTTATTCCGCAGAATACGGACAAGCTTTGTCCAGTGTTTTGGCACTGAACACCATTGATTATCCCGATCAGGAGAAAACCGAAGTACAAGTAATGAGTGTGGGTGCAGGAATTGGTAATACTCAAATGTGGGGAAAAAGTTCCTTTAGTATTAATACTTCCTATATCAATCTGGCACCCTATTTAGAATTGTATCCAGATCGAAATACCTGGAACAAACCTTACCAAGCCATGAACGGAGAAATGGTTTTCCGCCATACTTTCGAGGACGATTCTTTATTGAAAGTTTATGGGGCGTTTAGTTATACGGATTTCAACCTAATTCAACAAGATATCAATTTTACTAACGGATTTGAATTCGGATTACAGAATAGAAACTTCTACTTGAATAGCAGTTACCGAACCAAATTTGGAAACAATTGGCGATTGGAAACTGGAATAAGTTATACGCATGATAACACCAAGGTCGACTTTATCAATGATGACATCAAAAACAATGAAGACTCCGCACATCTTAAAATCAAACTGAACAAAAACATCACCAATCGAGTAAAAATCAATTTTGGGGCAGAATACTTCATGACCGATTTTGATGAGCGCTTCTTACCACAACAGGGAAATACGATTGCTTACGGATTCAACAATAACATTCTAGCTTCTTTTGTAGAATCTGATATTTACTTCTCCAAAGACATAGGTGCAAAAATCGGATTGCGTTCTGAGTACTCCGAGTTATTTCAAGAACACAACCTTTCACCGAGAGCGTCCTTATCAATAAAATCAAGTAAAAACGCCCAATTCTCCTTGGCTTATGGAGAATTCTTTCAGAATCCAGGAAATGATTTCTTGAAGTTCGAACAAAACTTGAATCCAGAAAGAACAACCCACTATATTGCTAATTTTCAATGGACCCGAAAAGATGAAATTTTTAGAATTGAGGGGTATTACAAAAAGTACAGAGACCTCGTTAAATTCGATACAGAGATGCCGAATTTCATGTCTAGCTATTCAAATGATGGCTATGGATACGCAAAAGGAATTGATATTTTCTGGAGACAGAATCAAAAAATAAAGAATACTGATTATTGGATTTCTTACTCTTACTTGGATACTCAAAGAGATTTTCGAAATTTCCCGGTTGCGGCCACTCCAAATTTTGCATCGAAACACAATTTCTCGGTAGTTGCCAAACATTGGGTGGAAGACTGGAAAAGTCAAATCGGATTTGCCTACAACTTTGCCACTGGAAGAACTTTTACGAATCCGAATGAACAAGGATTTTTAAATAATCAATCTCCCAATTACAATTCCTTAAGTTTGAATTGGGCCTATTTGATCGATCAGCAAAAGATCTTGTATTTCTCTGTGAACAATGCCCTATTCACTAAAAATATTCTTGGCTACAATTACGCCAACAACCCAAATCCCAATGGATTTTTTGAACGTGAAGCCATTTTGCCCAATGCCGATAGTTTCTTTTTTATTGGATTCTTTTGGACCATTAGCGACGACAATAAATCCAATCAGTTAAATAATCTTTAATATCGATACGATTCGGTCAGCTATTCCTACAACTCGGTATTATTATTGGTACATTGTAAAAGATAAAAATGATATTTGACTAAAATTAAAACACATGAAGTTACCATTCTTAGTTTCTTTTTTCCTCTTAATTCTTGCAACTACTTCTTTCAGTGCACAAGAATCTTATACCCTAACCATTGAAATCGAAGGGATTAAAAAACAATCAGGCAACGTCCTTGTATTGTTATCCAATTCTGAAAAATCTTTTTTGAAGGATGGGGAGGGACGCACTTTAAAAGTGAAAGGAAATACAGTGACCGCAAATTACAAAGTAGCAAAAGGAGAATATGCTTTCTCTTTTTTCCACGATAAAAACAGTAATGGAAAGTTGGACACCAACTTTATGGGAATTCCGAAAGAATCCTATGGTTTTTCAAACAATGCCAAAGGTTTCATGGGACCTCCCAGCTATCAAAAGGCAAAATTCTCTATCACTGGTGACACAAAGGTGACCGTATCGTTTTAACTTATGTTGAAAAAAGTCTTACATATCATTTTTATTCTTTCCTGTATTGGAATTGGTCTTTATCCGATCCTCTATTTTTTAATAGATCAGAAATTCGGTCTGTTAACCACAAAATCAGCAGATTTATTGGCCAGTGAAGTTTGGAATGTATTCTTCTACCTACATATTGTTTTAGGCGGATTGGCACTGTTGATCGGGTGGATACAGTTCCTAAAAAAGTTTCGAGAAAAGAATCTTTCAACCCATCGAATCATCGGAAAAATCTATGTGGCTTCCTGCTTCATTAGTGGTATCTCTGGTTTATACATTGCCTACTATGCCACAGGGGGACTCATTACAAAGGTAGGTTTCTCGAGTTTGGCAATTCTTTGGTTATACACTACTTACATGTCCTTCACGGCCGTTAAAAAAGGTGACATCCAACGACATTTAAACTTAATGATTTACAGCTATGCCTTGACTTTCGGTGCGGTAACCCTTCGCATTTGGCTTCCTTTATTGACCATGGCTTTCGGGGAATTCTTAGCTGCCTATAAAGTTGTGTCTTGGTTAGCCTGGGTACCAAATGTTATTGTTGCCTATTTCATTGTAAAAAATCAATCCAATATCAATTATCAATCATGAAAAAATTTATCACTCTTTGCCTTTTTGTTTTAAGTCTAGGAATCTTTGGTCAATCGCCCTATGAAAAGGGGATGCAGAAGGCCTTCTCTCTTTGGGGTGAAGGAAAAACAACACAAGCTTCGCAATTATTTGAGCGTATTTCTAAGGTGGAAAAGGACAACTGGATACCCAACTATTATGTTGCTCAATTGGAAATTCAAAGTGCTTTCAACACAAAAGACGAAGCCACCCTTAAGGCCAAATTAGACAAAGCGCAACAGTATATTGATACCGCAAACTCTTTGTCTGAAAACAATCCGGAGTTACTGATTACCCAAGCGCTATTGCATACCGCTTATATTAATTTCGACGGACAGAAATACGGAATGACAATGTCTGGAAAGAATTCACAACTCTATAAAAAAGCCTTGGAACTTGCTCCTGACAATCCAAGAGTTATTTTGGGATATGCCGAATGGAATATGGGTGCGGCTCGATTCTTTGGAAAATCAACCAAACCATATTGCGACCAAGTGAAAAAAGCAATTGAAGTAGGAAAGACAGAGAAACTTACTGAGAAATTCTATCCAAGATTTCAAGTAAAGCGCGCAGAAGCTGTTTTAAAGCAATGTCAAGGTTAGTTTGATTCTTGCCTGATTGTTTTAGCTAGGAGCTTGTATTCCTTAGGTGATAGCATCCACTGACCATAAAATTTTTGGTCGAGCTGATTCAAATCGGTCTCTGGATACAATTGGTAAAACATGGTCAGGGCAGCTAAAAAACTCCCCGTTGAAGAAGGATGGAAACCATCGGAAGCATACAAATTTATAGAAGGAGACTTTTCGCGAAACGCCTTCCACACCCGACCTACAGGAAAAAGGAGGGCCTTGTTTTCTTTGGCGGCAATCCTATGATTATCAATTACTTGATCCATGGTTTGATACCACGCTTTTGAAGTCCATACCATGAAATATGCCATTCGGATGTTGTATTGATCACAAATAGCCTTTAATTTTTGACCGTCCTCAATCAACATCTTTTTCCCTTCCCCTTGTGAAGACGGACCTTGTTGCACAATCAAATAATCAAACCTTTTATTTTGCAGTAGTATTTGCAATTTCCCTTCATTTAAATGATCAATAATTGCATAGTTGGGATAACAAAGTGCTTCGGTATTGAGGTTCTTTTCAAACTCCTCGGCGATTTCCTCTACTATCTTGGGTAAATCATTGGAATAAGTCAAACTGTTTCCAACAAAAAGTATTTCTTGACTTTGAACAAAAAAGGTGACTACTAAGAAAAGGGGAAGTAAAAGTGTTTTCCTTGACATCATGAATTCAGAATCTTGGAAACAAGAGCGGATTTTTGATCCTCATCATCTCCAAACAACCACTGTAGGACATTGTCATCCCACATTTGATCCTTTTCTTCTTCGGTAATTATCTCTTCTTTTATGGCTAAATCTAAAATTTTACCGGGATAAGAAGACTGCTTATCACTCTCCATTTCTCCCAAAGGATAAGGATCGTCTAATCCTAATAACACCTGTTTTGAGGATTGATTTTTTATCAGTAACCCCAGAGATCCGGTATCATGCACTAGGGTATCAAAGAATATATTCTTATGACCTACAGCTTTTCGCGGATGTTGTTTTCCTTCAAATAAATCAGGACGCCCATCAAATCCTTGGATTCTTCGTCCTAAGTTCATCTGAGCCAATTGTCCACCATGAGCGAAGCAAACGCGCATATTAGGAAACTTGTCGTAGTAGGCATTTAAGGTAAAAAAATGATAGGCATCGGCACATTGCGCCAACATCCAAATGAGGTGAAAACGCCAATTATTATTTTGCAATTTGATAAATTTCTCCCCATCATAGGGGTGAATTTCCACTGCCAAATTGTACTTATTGGCCAATTCAAAAATCGGCTCATTCTCTTCATCAAAAATAGAACGCCAAGTACCAATGGTATCCATGTAATGCGTGGGCAAACAAAGCAAACGCATTCCTAATTCTTCAACACATCGTTCAATCTCCCAACAAGCACCTCTTACAAAACCCGGATGGACTACGAATCCGCAAGTAAATTTGGACGGATATTCTTGCTGAATACGAGCATTGAAATCGTTTTGAAAACGTAGTGCCTGTTTCATCTCTTCCAATCTAAGACCGTTTCCATACAATTGAGACAAGTTCAAAACCACCGCGTGATCAATCTTGAAATGCTCCATCCAAGCGAGTTTTTCATTGAGAAAAAAGCTGGAATCGGTAATTGGTCGGTTCCAATCCTTTTGGAGCATGTACTTCCGATCTTTGTCCACCCAAAAGATTCCTTTTTCCTGCATGAAATCGGGAATTTCCTCTGGATAAGGAAGTAAGTGAGAGTGTCCGTTGATTCGAAGTTTTCGCTGTTTCATGACTCCCTACAATTCTCCTTTTTCTCTCAGATTATTATATCGATCAAAAATAGCTGGCATGTCTGTTTCAATATTATCTAAGGTGAACTCTTCTTCATAAATAAGGCTGGTATCTTCGTCAGAATACCATTGCAATTTATCTTTTACACCTTCAGGTCGTGGATACTCAATGACCAAACCTACCGTATTTGCTCCTCTTTGTGGCGAATGCGGAATTTTAGGCGGTAATACGAAAATCTCACCTTCACGAATATGAATGTCTTTGGGTTCGCCATCATCAATCACTTTTAACACAATGTCACCTTCAATTTGATAGAAAAATTCTGGTGTTTCATTGTAATGATAATCGGTTCGACTATTGGGTCCACCAACGACCATCACAATAACATCGGCATCCTTCCAAACTACTTTGTTCCCTACTGGAGGCTTCAATAGATGGCGGTGTTCATCAATCCACTTTTTAAAATTTATAGGCTGTACGAGATTGTTCATATTGATTGATTTTATGACTTAAAGTTACAAAGATTTTGTTCTTCCTCCATCCACAGGCACGTTGACGCCGGTGATATAACTAGCTTTGGCACTTGCTAAAAAGGCAATGGCCGCTGCAGTTTCTTCAGCTTTGGCAAACCGCTTCATAGGCACATAATTCTTCATGATTTCTTCCATCTGCGCTTCGGAAGTCCCTGCTTTTTGGGCCTTAATTCCCACAATTTCATCCAGTCGGATGGTTTGCGTAAATCCAGGTAACACATTGTTTACCGTGATACCAGCGGAAGCCACTTCTTCAGATAAGGTCTTTGCCCAATTGGCTACGGCATTTCGAATGGTATTGCTCACTCCAAGTCCTGGAATGGGTTCTTTTACTGAAGTTGAAATCACATTGACAATTCGGCCAAACCCTTCCTTTTTCATAAAAGGTAAGCAAGCCTGACTCAATTTTTGATTGACCAGCAAGTGCATTGTAAATGCATTTAAAAACTGCTCCGAGGTAGCATCTTGAATCAGTCCACTTCTCGGTCCGCCTGTATTATTTATAAGGATGTGATAATTAGCTCCTTGATCCATAACGGTTTTTTGTACGGCATCTGGATTGCTAAAATCGGCCACCAAATAAGCATGACATTGATTGTTATTCGGTAATTCTTGTAAAACGGATTTTAGGGCTTCTTCATTTCTGGCGAGCAGGGTGACGTTTGCCCCTTCTTCCGCCAGTGCAATCGCTGCGGCCTTTCCTATTCCTTGTGAGCTTCCGCACACCAAGGCATTTTTATTCTGGATTCCTAAGTTCATACGTTGATTATTGAATTCTAAAAATACAATAATTCAGAAGGAATTTGCCAGGAATGAAATTTAAAGACAGATTTACAAGGTATACCCTACTGAAGCATAAAAACTTCGCACCGTAGCAGGAATGATTCCCGGACCAGGATAACTCTCAGCACGTCTGGTAAAGTACTTTTGATTGGTCAAATTATTTACGCCTGCAGAGAATTTCCATTTGTTGATGTTGTATTCTGTAGACAAATCGAAAATAGAATAGGCTGGAATGCGACCCGTCAATGCATTGGGATTGAAAATGGAATTGGTAGCATCAGAAAATTGATCACTCAAATGTGAGAATTGGAAGCTGGTTTTGAATCCTTTATAGCGATAATTCAAACCGGTTCGCAACATCACATTGGGTACATACTCTACCCTTCTACCTCGAATGGCAGAAATATCAGATTCGATATACTCGGCATCGGTCAATGCCAAGTTTATAAACAGGGCTAATCTTGATGCATTTCTTTGCACTGTTTTGAGTAATTTGGTAATATCCAACTCACTGAACAATTCTATTCCCACATGTCTCGAGTTCCCGATGTTGGTTCGGAACAAAGTAGTACTTCCTGGCAATTCATACAATCCGATTCGGTCGTTGTAGCGCAACAAAAACAAACTAGCATCCAAACTCAACCATGGAAATAAATTCCCGCGGATTCCTAAATCGGCATTAAACCCATTTTCATCTTGAATGTTCGGATCTAGTTGGAAATTTGGGTTCACCACTCTCAAATCGCTAAAAGTGATGGATCTAAAATTGGTTGAAAAATTGGTGTATAGTTCTAGATCGAGTTTCAAATCATAATTCAATCCGACTCCAAAAAGTGGGAACACTCGTTCTTCGGAAGAACTATCGAAATTGGTGGTTGAGGAAATCAAGTTGCCAGAAAAATCAAAGCGATTCAATTTCCAGAATCCTTCGGCCTCCGTTACAATCCGCTCTAATCGAACTCCTGTTGTTAAGCTTAATTTGGAGTTTAGGTTGATAAGATTCTCAATAAATAAAGACTGATTCTGACTCGGAAAGTCATAATCAAACTCTTCAGGATCATTCGGATTTAAGAAGTAGAAATCCGGATTGCTCGAATTATTAGCGTCACCTTGCATTCTTCTGGTAAGACCCTGATACAGTCGCATTCCGGCTACATAGGTAGATGGCTTTCCGAACAAACTGTAGTTGTGAAGCAATCGGGCTTCCATACCGTAATTCCCGAATCGATCGTTGATTAAAGTTCGATTTTCTAATGGATTATCGGGCACTCCTATTTGCTCTAAATTCCCCAAAGCATTTCGTTCGGAAAGGAGTCCGAATGTTCGAATATTCAACTTGGTGTCTTCGGAAAAGTTGTAATCGGCAATTAATGCTAAGAGATTCCAAGTAACTCCAAACCAATTTCTTCCTCTATTTGACGAAGTTATATCACCAGTGTTAAAAATGTCATCGGTTAGTCCTCCAGGTTGCTGAGCCTCATAATCCAAAAAGGAATATTCTAAGGTCAGTTTTAGTTTTTCATCCGCCTGATATCCGATTCTCGCAAAAGCAGTATGTGAATTGAATCCAGAATTATCACGCCATCCATCACCACGTCTAAATTGGTAATAAGAATAGTAATCGAATTTATCTTTTGTTCCTCCCAAACTGACAAAACTATTGGTCAATCCGAAGGAACCTACAGATTGCTCGGCGGTAATTTTCAGCGGTACATTGGGTGCATCTTTCAATTTAAAGTTTAACATTCCACCGAACTGAGTTCCATACTGAAGTGAAGCTGCACCTCGAACAATTTCAATTCGATCGATAGCTTGAAGCGCAGGCATGTAATAGCTTTCAGGATATCCCAAGGCGTCGGCACTCATATCATAACCATTCTGACGTGTATTGAAATTTGCCGTTCTACTAGGTCCCAATCCGCGCGCAGCAATATCTAATTGAAGTCCGGCAAAATCACTTTCCCAAATATTTAGACCTGGAACTTTTGCAAACACTTGGCGCGCTGTATTCGCCGCTTTGTTGGCTGCAAAATCATCCAATACAATTACCTCATTTTTCTTCGCCTCAAAAATTCCGAAGCCCTCTACTCCTTTTAAACGAGTGATTCCATATGTTTTCTTTTTGGTTGCAATGGCCACCTCATCCAACTGAAAGACATCGTCCTTTAAGAAAAAATTGACTTGCATATCCTTGGATACCTCTATGGTCTTGGACATTTCCATCATTCCAAGGCTAGTTACACTGATGGTATGCACACCCTTTCTCAGTCGAATTTCGAAATTTCCGCTTTCATCAGAAACCACAAACTTTTTGGTGGCCTTATCAACGATTAACGCTTCGGATATAGGCTGTTTGTCATTCTCACTGAGAATCCGTCCCGACACTTTGTAGGATTGTGCTTGAATTCCTAATCCAACTAGTATAAAAAAGTATAGAATTACATTTCTCATCGTCATTGCTTTAAAGGAAGTATCCAGTCTTTGGTTTTCCATCCGTCTACCTCTTTTGTTAAATCCCTCTTTGGATCTATTAATAATTGTGCTCGTCTGCCATTTAGTGTAACCCATACTTCTGCTCGCACTTTCGGATCTTTCATTCCTTTGTCTTTAAAATGAGACTCCAAATAATGCGCAAATTGCAGGATCAAATCGGGTTGCATGGCCATTTGTTTTTCTTGGTGATCATTTAGAAATTGACTGTTAATGACCGAACCTTCGCGTCCATCATCTCCATCTTTGACATAAAACGTAGCGGTGCCTGCTTTTTCCATGAGCATCACCCTCCATGAAAATCGATAGCCTTCTTCGGTCCAGAAAATATTTCCTGGATACAACAAGTAGCGCCAAGGAAATAGCAGTTGAAACAACATAAAAAAGGCTAGCAATGGGACCAATTTGCTATTGTTTCTCCTGTTATTTTGATGCGCTTTTTCTTCGGAATTCACTCTTTTTAGTTTTTTGAAGATTCGGTTTAAAATTCGCTCATGGAATGTGGCTGGAAAGAAAATAGTCACTACCAACATCATGACCAATGGGAATACTCCAATTTGAAACAGAATACCCGTCAATGTATGAAAGACCACAACCGCGATATAAGCCAATACTCGTGTAGGTTTGAATAATAATGCAAAAACAACGAAGGTATCGAAGAGCATTCCCATCCAACTAAAGAGATAGGCCGTCTCTTGGTACTGAAAAATCCCGCCGATAATCGGAATGCTAGTTTTAGCAGGCAACCAAATCGCTAAAGGCAAGGCCTCGAGTAGCCAATCGGTATTAATTTTGAAAAGACCGGCATAAATGTAAACGATGGCGATCTGTAATTTTAAAAGATCAATACACCAGGCAGAAACTTTTTTACGACCAATTGTCGGCTTTCTTAATACGTCCAAAGAATAATTCTGATTCGCAGGAAGCCAAATCAATAAGAAGGAAACAATACTTACAAAATAGTAATGATTCAGGTAGTAGGTAATATCAATAAGCTCGACATAGGTGAAAGCAAAAAAGAAAAGTACCGTAGCAACTCGGTAAAAATACCCAAGTAAAATTCCGACACTTGAAAGAATGAGGAGTCCGAAAACGGCATACATTCCGAGTCTTGGCAAGGGTTCAATCCAATCGAAACCAAAATAACTAAAATGCAAAATAGGGTCGACCAATTGTGTGTCGACCCAACCCATGTAGATATATCGTATTGTGCTAAAAAGCATCACCGCTCCGAAGGCAATTCGGAAAGTGATCAAGGGTGCTATGGGAACTAATTTATTTAGATAATTTGCTACTCTTTGGTTTAACAAGTTTCTATATTATTTGTATGATTGAGTTTTTAGGAATTAGTTGTTAATCGCCATCCCCTGAATTAAATGTGATGCTGATACCCAACAAAGAACTCATGGAACTTTTGAAGTTCGCCGTGTTCGCTTGAAGCTCATCTCGTAGTGTAATTAAACTTTGATCACCAACATTGGCAGACAGCTCACCTGAAGGAAGCGCAGCAATCGCATTGTCAATTCTTGTAATGGCAGGAAGGGTGGCGTTTACCAAATCCTCACCTCCAACTACTGATTTTAAGTAATCCTCAAAGCCAATAATGGACTGCCCAGATCTGGATCTACCGAAATAAATATTCTTGGAACTTTCAAAATGTTCCATAATCAAATCCCGTGAAATTCCGCTGTAATAAGCCTCTACTAAAGTTCCGTCTGGACCAGATTGACCGGCAGTTAATCCCGCTGGCAATTCAACCTTAAAGTTTTTGAGGACCTCATAGTATTTCACAAATTCATTGTACAACAAGGAAACAGAACTACCAGCCGACGTACCATCATTGCTGATGAACTCGTTTCTATAAGTCCCTCTCCATTCACTGACAATGGTATCAAAAGTTGTTTTTAGTTCATTTACGATTAACACCAAGTAATCTCTACGTTCTTGAGTAAATCCGCTTACCAATTGAGCATCCGACTGTCCAATTCCATAAATCAAATATTCAACCGTGTAGAAGCCTCGGATATCGGTAGCAAAACTATTTGCTAAATCGAAATTTGGATTCTGAATGTTCTGCTCAATGTTAGCCGTATTCACAGGGAAAGCTCCCAAAACATTGGCATAAGAGCCTAATAACAAATTCGCTGGGCCAAATCCGAAGGCATTGGTATGCTGGTGATCTTTCACCACCTGAACCCAATTGTTACGCATGGCCTGTAAATTCTGTTCCGTGGTATTTGCGACAAAGTTTTGAACACTTGCGTGAAGGGCATTTACACTTGTTTGTACCGCTTCAAAATTCGGAATGATCAAATTATCTGCAATCGATGTCAACATTTCAGATCTATCAAAACCAGCAGGTTGGTTGATGGTTTCTTCCTCTGAACTACTGCAGGCATTGAACAATATAAAGGCTGAAAAAACAAGGGTTGTGATTGAAAGAATTTGCTTTTTAAAATTCATGAATGGTAGGATTATTCGTTTGTATGGATATTCATAAAAAGAGGAATTGGTGTTTTCCAATTCCTCCTTGATTAGGTATTAGTTATTCACATAAAAACTTTGAACTTCTTCGTCTGAAAAACCATAGATGGCTTGAATATCAGTGACAATTCGGTCTAAGTTATTGATTAAAGTTGCTTCATTTAAAAATCTAAAACTCTCTGGAGTTTGACCTTCTGGCGCAAGTAAATCCACCAAAATTTGATCGATCTGAGCATCGGTAATTAATTTCTGTGAGGCTCTTTTAAATCCGTGAGCAAAAGCAACACCTTCTGCATAGGCATGCATGGCATTACCGCGATCTTCGTCAGTTTGAGCGTTTTGCAACTGTACTTTTGTGGAATAGCAGTAAAAGATAACCGTCGCGAAGTTCGACTTTTCCCAATTTAAAAGATAATCTGCCAATGCTTGATCTCTAACCGCATTGTAATCCGCTCCGCCTTCAATGGCTGCCTTTGCGGTAATTAGGTTTGTTTTGATATCGAAAAACAATCCAGTTTCATCCGTCAGGTTGGATCTTCTTTTAGAGTATTTGGCCGCAGCAGTTGTTGTAGCCGGATCAAAAGAAGCATCTGTACCGTGAACTTCTACCAATCGATCGATTGTTGCAGGATTCGTTAAATCTCCGTTCTGAATAACATCAATGGCATGGTTGTATAAGGCCGCACCAAACAATCCTTTTTCAATCATTTGCTCTAGCTCTAATCCGTTTTCATCTAAGAGGCGGGTTCCTAACAATCCACCTTGCTCTCCTTGTGCTGGTGAACCATTCAAACCTGGATTTTGAAATCCGGTCGTAGAATTGGCTGAATTTACCAATTCGGTCAACCAACCTTGCACCAATGCTCTATAATCTGGTTGTGTAATGGTAGATAAGGTTTGTGGAAAAGAGATAGGTGCAACCGTAGTGGTTTGGGCATTGGCCTCAGCGGCATTCAATTCTCCTGTCATGGTTAATAATTCACCAATAACTGCGTCCTCAGCAGTCACATTGGCATTGTAAGAAGTGGAATTATATGTTGATGGTAGTTGTAACTCTGGAACTACATTGTTGTCTTCATTTGTACATGAAACAATGGTCATTACAAGGGTTAACATTAGGGCTGTTTTTGTCAATTTTTTTAACATCGTCATTTTCATTTTTTAATTATTCGGATGCAAAAATACAACAGGATTTTTATTTAGAACAAATTAAAATAAGAATTTTTGAAAAAAATTTAATTCACTTAAAAACCTTTATTCCAAATACTTACGAAGTTTTATAAGGTTTCTTGAAATTATGGGAGTTCGTAAAATTAGCTGGATTTTCCTTTTTCGAAGGAAATGCAAACGTTCTTTGGCTCGGTGAAAAAGCGCAGTGCTTCTACCCCTCCTTCGCGACCTACTCCCGAGTCTTTTTGACCGCCAAATGGCGTTCGTAAATCACGAAGCATCCAGGTGTTCACCCAAACAATTCCGCTTTGTAGGTTTTTAGAGAAACGCATGGTTCGATTCAAGTCATTGGTCCATACCGTAGAAGACAATCCGTATTTGACATCATTGGCTAATTGAAGGGCTTCATCCTCACCCTTAAATGACATGATGGTTACAACAGGACCAAAAATTTCTTCTTGGTTTAATTGGCATTGATTGTCTTTTACTTCGATGATGGTGGGTTGCAGGTAATATCCTTTCTGCATGCCTTCCACGGCCAGTTCCTTGCCACCATAAAGAATGCTTCCACCCATTGCTTTGGCATTATCAATATAGGATACTACTTTTTGCAGGTGAGGCTTGGAAACTATGGCTCCGATGTCAGTTTGATCATCCATCGGATTCCCAATGCGAAGCTCGGCAACCTTTTCAATGAAGTCTGATTTGAACCTGTCGTAAATGGATTCTTCTACCAATATTCGACTTCCACACAAACAAATCTGCCCTTGATTGGCAAAGGATGATCGAATGGTAGTACTAAGCATCTTATCGTAATCACAATCAGCAAAAATGATATTCGGATTCTTACCTCCTAGTTCTAGTGACAGTTTCTTAAACATCGGAGCCGTGATGGAAGCGATCTTTGCTCCTGTGTCTGTTCCGCCCGTAAACGAGATTGCTTTAATCTTTGGATGTGCCACGATGGCCTGGCCAGTAGTTTGGCCCAATCCGTGAACAATATTTAAAACACCTGCTGGTAAACCGGCTTGCATACAGATATCAGCCAACATATAAGCAGTTAACGGGGTTACTTCACTTGGTTTAGCAACCACACAGTTTCCCGCAGCCAAAGCCGGAGCGATTTTCCAAGTAAACAGATACAAAGGAAGATTCCATGGTGAAATACAACCCACAACCCCAATGGGTTGACGTAAGGTGAAATTTATTGCATCCAAACCAACACTTTCATGACTTTCCGATGGAAACTGGGTAATGGCTTTTGCGAAAAAACTAAAATTACTCGCGGCTCGCGGAATGTCAATGGACCGTGAAAGTTGAATGGGCTTGCCATTGTCTTTGGTTTCCGCTCTTGCAAATTCCTCGAGGTTTTCCAACAGCAAATCAGCGATTCGCTGCAGTATGGTTGAACGCAATTCCAACGTTGTATTACTCCAATGTGGAAAGGCATCCTCAGCCGCCTCAACGGCAAGATCAACGTCTTCCTCTAAAGAATTGGGAATTTGTCCATAGACCACACCCACGGACGGATCATAATTATCCAACCAACTGTCGGCCATTGGGTCTTTGTATTCTCCGTTGATGTAGTTTTGGATTTTCATTTTAATCTTGGAATCTAGTTTCAATTTCTTGATTCAAAAGTGATAAAATTTTTTCTGTGTGTTCAATTGTACCTCTAATTCTGCCCCAATAACTTTTTTTGTTCCTAGCCTGCAGCAACAAATACTTGTAATAGATTGGATGATTGATTTTTTCAAAATCATATTTGGTTCTAATGAAATAAGTAGAATCTGTTTGAAGTTCAAAATAATCCTCTTGAAATTTAATTTCCTTTAAATCTTCTTCAACTTGATCTAACTTTGGTTGATCCTCATTATAGATATCGTTAATGAATATCTTTCTAACAGGAAGAAAAACCTCGTAGAAACGCATAATTTCCTTTCGCAAGGAGTCCGTTTTTAATTTCTGTATCCCTTTATTCTTGAGCGTTTCAAAAGTGGCCTTATCAAAAGAAAGTTCTATCGCAACTCTAGACCAACCATGAAGATTTCTTAATTTTCGCTCTTTTAAATCCAGTTTTCCTTCTCTAACAAGTAGCAATGAATCAATCGCACCATCCTTTCGTCTAATTCGGTATTCCAAATAATTAAAAAGCTTTAGATCATTTTCAATGGAAGTTTTTAACTCCCGTATTATTTTCTCCTCAAATATTTCATCTTGCTTTTCGAGATTCCAATTGTTGATTTGTAAAGCAATCAAAATACCAATAACTACGAGGATAATTTCCCCTAAGGCATATATCAGGTATTTACTGAAGCGATTTTCAGCGAGAAGTTTCAGACGTATTTTTCTAAAGAATTTTATCATCTAATAGTTAATCTCTAATTTTTAATTCTTTGTCTATGGCTACAATGAGATCTTTAATTCTCTCAAATCTTTGATTTAAGATTTCATGAGTTCTCATTTTACTTTGGACAACTGAAGGCAATAACTCAATAAATTTATCATTAGAACGCATTTTTCTCAGCACGAGTAAAGCATCACGATAGGTATAATCAAACCTCTCTTTAAAACTACCCATTCGAATTTGTTGTTTATCGCTAAGGATACCTATTCGATAATCAATATAATTTAACTGAATCTTTTCAGTGATAAACCGATATTGATTCCTGTTTTTTACATACGCATAATAGGTTGAGATTTGAGTCTTTAAATCTTCATTTGTTAAAAGCCCTAATCGACCTGCCGACTTAATCTCCTCATACGTATGATCTATCTGTTGTGGCGAATATGTATAACCTGCATATTCGATACTTTCAATAAAATAAGTCGGTCTATCAATTGATTCTGAATTATTTTTACTGAATTGCAATAAGTACTCAGCTCTTTTCTTGCGGTTTAAATTGGTGCGTATTGCATTAGAAATACTCACAGAATCTTGTGTTAATTCTAATTTAATTCTTTTCAAATATTTAATTTCAGAAGCTCTATCTTTTCGATTTTCGTTCCATATATTGATTTGAAGGGCAATTAAAATTCCTATCACCACCAAAACAATCTCTCCAATGGCGTACATCAGGTATTTATTGAAACGATTTTGTTCCAGTAATTTTTGGCGAATACGTCGGAAAAATTTAATCATACTTATTGCTTTGTGTCATTTCGAGCCTTTCGACGGGGCTCAAGACAGGCCTGTCGAGAAATCTCGGAACATAGCCTTGAGATTCCTCCGCTATGGTCGGAATGACATCGATTTTTTTTATGAACCAACCTAATCACTAAAACTCAGTATTTAAAATAGACAAACAAATCTTAATCCCCTGTCGGATGTTTCCAATACGTATGTTTTCATTCGGACTATGCTGATTGTTATCCATATTCACCATCGGAACAATAATGGCCGGAATCTTTAACTCATTAATTGCGGGAATAATGGGAACTGTTCCTCCCATAGTTCTGATTCGAACGGGTTCTTTACCGAAGGTCTTGGTTAAACTTTCGCTCAACGTTGCACCAAAGGTTGAGTTCATATCGGTACGAAAAGCATTCACATAACGATTGGCCTTAAAAGTCACAATTTTATCATAAGTCATTCGCTCTTTATCTGTTGGGTTTCGATCAATCACATAAAATCCTTGTTTTTCAATATGCTTCTTTACTTTTTCCAGCTGTTTGGCTCCGTCGGTTTCCTTCACCAATCGGACATCAATATGTGCCGTTGCATATTCTGGAATAACGGTCTTTAAACCTTTTCCTTTCCAAGATGTTCCAATTTGACGTACATTCAAGGAAGGATATTGCAACGCTTCTTGATAGGTGGTCCCTACTTTTTCAGCATTCTTAATTATCAATCCTTTATTGATAAAATCAGTATCATCTGGAACAGACGTTAAAATCTTCATGGTTTGTTCATCTAAGGAAATTCCATCATAATATCCATCAATAAGAACCCTTCCATCTTCCCCTTTCATGGTACTTAACAATCTGGATAGCGTAAACACGGGATTGCTCACATAATTGCCATAGTGACCACTATGCTGTGGTAATTTTGCCCCATGAGCGGTAATACTGCAGGTAGCAATACCTCGACATCCAAAAGTTAAGGTTGGCTGATTGGAATTATGGGCCGGACCGTCCATAATGATCATGTAATCCGATGCATATTTTGATTTGTACTTTTTGAGTGTGGACAAAAATCCGTTAGAACCATACTCTTCTTCCAAATCAAAAATGATTTTTAGGTTGAACTTAGGCATCATTCCTTCCGCCTTAAGAATCTCTAAGGCCGAAAGCATCATCGTTATCGGTGCCTTATCATCCGCAGCGGCACGACCAAAAATGCGCCAATCGTCATTTATCTTTTCATTCAAATTATCCCAAGCGATTGCCTTCCAATCACCCTTCGGAGATTTTTCCTTCAGGACTGGCACAAATGGATCTTCTTGATCCCAAGCGTCGGGATTAACGGGCTGGCCATCCAGATGAAAATAAAACAAAATGGTCTTCAATTTCGGATCTACCATCCTTTCCGCAAAAAGAACGGGTAACGTTGAAGATTCTAAGGTCTCCAATTGAAATCCGACATCTTGATACTTCTTCTTGACCCAAGAAATATTCTTATAGACATTCTCAAGATCTTGAGGTAAGTTTGGAATACCCACCAGTTCTTTATGACTCCATAAAACGGAGGTTAATTTCTTGTCGATGGTCTGATCCCAATTCTCTTGAGACTGAATTTGCCATCCAAAAGCAATGACAAATAGTACGGTTAAATAATTTCTCATGATTGTTTCTTGTAGGCAGTTACTTTGATTTCTACGACCAAATCGGGATGTGGTAATTGATGCACGGCAACCGTAGTTCTTGCCGGTCCGGTTTCAGAATTGAAAAATTCGGCATAGGCCTTATTATATCCAGCAAAATCATTCATATTCACTAAAAAGGTAGAAACATCGACGACATCGTCAAGGCTAGCTCCAACACTGCGTAAGTTTCCATCAATGTTCTTTAACACTTCCCTTGTCTGAGTTTCAATATTCAATCGTTTGGTTCCCATTTCATCTATGATATCTACTCCAGCAATGCTGTTATCTGCTCTTCTCGAGCTTGTACCAGAAACAAAAATGAAATCGCCAACCACTTTCACATGAGGATAGGCTCCTCGTGGTGTTACTTTTTTAGTCATTATTTGATTAGTTTTTATATAATGTTAACTTCTCGACTTATTGTCAGTTCGAGCGCAGTCGAGAACCATTAACTTTTAGGTTTGTACTTATAATGCGTTGCATTCCTACACTCAGAATAAATCTCTAATAAATCGAAGTTTCCATCCGCAAGAGCCTGTTTCTTTGTTCTACTCCATTTTTTGATTTTCTTTTCAAATGAAATGGCTTGTCCTATATCATTAAAATCCTGATAAAAAATTAATTCTAATGGTCGTCTTCTAAAAGTAAAACAACTTTTATTCAATCCTCTTTTATGTTCAATTATTCTTCGTTCTAAATTATTTGTAATACCAACATAAATATACTCATCTGCACATCTTACCATGTACACATAATATTTTTTCATAGCAATTAATTTTTTTCCTCTCGACTGCGCTCGAGGTGACAAGCAAGCTACAATCCGGCTATTTTATCTTCTCGCAAAATTTCTTCGGTTTCCTCATTGATTTTATCCAGGACAAATCTCAGTTCTTCTTGGGTCATATTCAATGAAGTAGAAACTTCCTTATCGGCAATTAAATTTAACAAGGCTTTGTCTTGAGCTCTTCCTTTCACCATGGCTTCATGATAAGAAATATCTTCTCGGAAAGTTACCATAGAATACTTGGAGAAATATTCTTCAGGAAAATGCTTTTCCAAATCCATTTCAATCTTTCGTTTCTCCTTGAACAGCGGATTGGCAACATGGTCGCGCATTTCGTAGAAATTATCAATAGCCAAGTCTGCGATGGAATCGGTATTCACTTTGCGTACCTTTTGGTATTCGCGAAATACATCTTCCCAAGAGTCTAAATTCTGATCCAATATTTGATCAAAAACAACCACATCTTCGAAAGAGGCATTCATTCCTTGACCATAAAAAGGAACAATAGCGTGAGCTGCGTCTCCAATCAATAAGGTTTTGTCTTTGTAATACCATGGTGAACACTTTACGGTTCCCAATGTAGCCGTCGGATTGTTGGTGAACTCTTCAATAACATTCGGAATCACATCCAAGGCATCTGGGAATTCGGTTTGGAAAAACTCCATGATTCGTTCTTCAGAATCCAGGTTGTTGAAATTAAATTTACCCTCATCAAAACTCAAGAACAAAGTAACTGTGAAACTTCCATCTTGATTTGGCAAGGCAATCAACATATAATCTCCTCTAGGCCAAATGTGCAAGTGATCTTTACTGATTTGATGATTTCCATTCGCATCAGCAGGAATCTCCATTTCTTTGTAACCGTGATTCAAAAAGTTTTGAGAAAAGCTAAACAGAAACTTTCGTTCGGAATAATAACTCTTTCGTAGAGACGAGCCTGCGCCATCAGAACCGATGATTACATCAGCCTCTACGGTGTAGACTTTTTTAGTCTCCGCATCTTGAAAAAAGGCAACGTTGTTTTCGATGTCAATTCGCTGACAATACTGATTGAAGTGGATATTGACTCTTTCGTGCTTATCGGCCTCCGTTAGTAAGATTCCGTTTAAGTCGCCCCTCGAAATTGAATTGATATACTCTCCTTGTCGGCCCGAATAATCTGATTCAAAGAGGTTTCCTTCTTTATCATGCACCAATCGACCATACATTGGAATACAAATGTCTTTTGCCAAATGATCTACTTGACAAAGTCGCAATGCTCGAAACCCTCGATCTGAAAGGGCGAGGTTAATGGATCTACCGGCAGAAATGTCTACCTCTCTTAAGTCTGGTCTTCCTTCGTAAACCTCTACATTGTATCCCCTTTGCGCCAAACGAAGTGCTAATAAAGAACCACACAAACCTGCTCCTATTACAAGTATGTTGTCTTTCTTATTCAAATTTTAGTCGTTTTTGGTCTTTCTAAATTTAAGACTTTTTAATCAAACCCTTTAAGATTTGCACGAATTGATACACATCTTCGAAGGTATTGTAAAACGGTGTGGGCGCACAGCGAATTACATTGGGTTCGCGCCAGTCGGTAATGACGTGATTCTCCATGAGTTGCTCATGCAATCGTTTGTCGGCATTATTCACACTGATGGAAAGCTGACATCCTCTTTCTTCTGGGTTTCTTGGCGTTATTACGCGAACAACATCAGACCCCAATTCACCCATCAAATACTGCAAGAATCCGGTAAGCTTCACTGATTTTTCTCGTAATTGTTCCATTCCGACCTCTTCAAACATTTCGAGAGCTGCACGAATCGGAACTAAGGATAATATTGGCGGATTGCTCAATTGCCATCCTTCAGCACCTGGCATCACGTCAAAAGGCAATCGCATGTTGAATCGCGTTTCTTTGTTGTGATTCCACCAACCTGCAAATCGTGGCAATTCTCTATTATGCGCATGTCTTTCATGAACAAATATTCCCGATAAACTCCCTGGACCAGAATTCAAATATTTGTAGGTACACCAAGCTGAAAAGTCCACACCACTGTTGTGTAAATCAGGCATGATATTTCCGACTCCATGAGCCAAGTCGATCCCCACATAACATCCTTTTGCATGTCCGAGATCGGCCAATTTTTTAAAATCAAAACGTTGACCCGTGTAGTAATTTACACCACCAATTAAAATTAAGGCAATCTCTTCGCCTTGCTCCTCTAGAATGGATTCGAAATCATCCATATCTAAAAGATCTTTCCCTTCTTTGGGCGACCATTCTACTAAAGAAGTTTCTGGATCATAGCCGTGAAACTTTATCTGTGATTGGACAGCATATCGATCCGATGGAAAGGCATCGCTTTCTATTAAAATCTTATGTCGTTTGGCAGTAGGTTGGTAAAAAGAAACCATCAATAAGTGTAAATTGGTAGTCAAGGTATCCATGATGATTACCTCTTCTGGTTTTGCTCCAACTACCTTTGCCATCATTCCCTGCAATGTCTCGGGATAGGTTACCCAAGGATAGGTTCCATTAAAATGTCCTTCCACACCTTGCTCAGCCCAATCTTTCATTTCTAGATTGACATAATATTGGGCTTTTTTGGGTTGTAATCCGAGGGAATTTCCTGTGAAGTACAACCAATCATTACCGTCTTTGTCTTTTGGAATATGAAACTCATTTCGATATTTCTTCAACGGATCTTCTGCATCTTGTTCTCTTGCGAACGCTAAACTATTTTGATATTTCATGAGTAAAAAGAAAGTTGCCCAAAGATAATCAATCTATAAAGAGAAATAAATAATAAATTAGCTCTGTATTTAACCCAATGAATGCCAAATGAAATCCAACTTTGCTTACCTACTTCTTGTATTATTTTTTGTGTCTGGATGTGCTTCGGACAATGAAGCCAAAGATCAAGTGCAAGACATCGTCAAACACTTTAAAAAGGAATTTGCGCCCGATAAGCGCGTCGCGATATTTGATATTCAAGTAGCCTCTAAAAAAAGCAAATTGAAAATAACTGGGGAAACAAATCTACCAGATATATATCAACAGCTTTTGGACAGCATCAAGAGTACGGAAGCAACTTTTGAAGAGGACATAAGAGTGCTACCTGATGCATTTGTTGGCGAAAAAAAATATGCGGTGGGGAGAAACTCGGTGATAAACATTCGTTCCAAACCCAAACATTCTGCCGAACTGGGTACACAAGGGTTATTGGGAATGGAATTAAAAGTCTTAGACAAGGAAGGTGATTTTTATCGAATTCAGACTCCTGATAATTATATTTCTTGGGTGGACAAAGGCGGAATTACACGAATGGATCAGTCTGAATTTGAATCGTGGCAAAAGGCACCGAAGGTTATTTTCACCAAAAACTTCGGCTATGTGTACGCCGATGAATCTTTCAATCAAATTGTTTCGGACATTACCTTAGGAGGATTACTCATCTTAAGAGAAACGAACAAGAATTCCTTTAAAGTGGAATATCCCGATCAACGAATGGGTTATATCAAAAAAGATGAAGCCATACCTTACCTCAATTGGTTAAACAAGCTTGAAACAACGGCAGCCAATGTTGAGACCGTAGCAAAATCTATGGATGGGTTCCCCTACCTCTGGGGCGGAACCTCAAGCAAAGGCATGGATTGCAGCGGATTTACAAAAATGGTTTATCTGATGAATGGATTTGTAATTCCTAGAGATGCCTCTCAACAGGTGAATGCCGGAAAAGTAGTTGATGAAGAATTAGATTTTTCTGATTTACAAAAAGGAGATTTGCTTTTCTTCGGAAAAAAGGCCACAAAAAAGAAAAAGCAACGCGTTACTCACGTGGGAATTTGGCTCGGAAATGACAAAATGGAATTCATTCATGCTTCTGGAAACGTACACCTATCCTCGATGGATAAAAATCAACCACATTACGATGAGTTCAACAAAAACAGGTATTTGGGTAGCCGGAGATATCTCGGAGTCATCGACAAACAAATTCTACCACTAAAATCGAGGGTTAGTATAAAACCCTAAACTTGATGGTTCCTTCGATGTTTTTAAGACTCTTAATAACCGCTTTGTTGTAATCCTTATTCAAATCGGTAATCACATACCCCACTTTTTCATCCGTAGATAAATACTGCCCTGTAATGTTCATGTTGTACTCGGCCAATACCTGATTGATGTGGGCCATCACACCCGGAATGTTTTTGTGAATATGCAAGAATCGATGCGCATTGACCTGTCTTGGAAGTCGAATATTCGGGAAATTGACCGCATCGACCGTGTTGCCAGAATTGATATAGGCCATAATTTTGTTCGGAACAAAATCGGCAATATCTCTTTGAGCTTCTTCGGTACTTCCTCCTACATGTGGCGTAAGAATCACATTAGACAATCCTTTTAATTCAGTTTCAAATTCACCATTTTTGCGTGGTTCTGTTGGATACACATCAATGGCTGCTCCACCAATCTTACCAGACTTTAAAGCCTCTACCAAGGCAGGCAAGTCAACCACAAATCCTCTGGAAAGATTCACCAACAAAGCACCATCTTTCATTTGTGCAATCTCTTGAGTTGAGATGTAATTTTTATTGGCAGGGTGGTCATCAATATGCAGACTCACCACATCTGAGATTTTCAACAACTCCTCCAGCGTATTTAGCTTGGTGGCATTACCGAGCGCCAATCTGTCCATGATATCGTAATAATACACGTCCATCCCCAAAGACTCAGCAAGGATCGACAATTGTTTTCCAATATTTCCATATCCCACAATTCCGAGTTTCTTACCTCTCACCTCTCTAGAACCGATCGCAGTTTTGTTCCATTGACCATTGTGAAGTTCGGTGCTTCTTTGAAAGGTACTTCGCATCAACATGATAATTTCACCCAAGGCCAATTCAACTACGGAACGCGTATTGCTGTAAGGTGCGTTAAAAACCAAAATTCCTCTTTCCTTGCAGGCTTCGAGATCAATTTGTTTGGTTCCAATACAAAATGCACCAATCGCCAGTAGTTTTTCAGCTGCATCGAGTACTTTCTTAGTCACCTGAGTTTTCGAACGGATTCCTAATACATGTACATCTTTAATCTTTTCAATAAGCTCTTCTTCGGTTAATCCGATGGAAACCTCTTCGACTGAAAATCCGTCTTTCGACAATTTATCAAAGGCATCAGAATGCACATTTTCTAAAAGTAAAATCTTGATTCGGTTCTTGGGATAAGAAATACTCCTTGGCAATTTATTCACGAAAAGAAATTCATCCAAACTTGGAGCAACATGATCCGCATCTTTGGTGGTCTTATCCCGCTTTACATTTTCCGTATAAGCAAAAAACTTATCGGCCACACCAGCTTCACGAGTTACATAATCGCTGTAACCATCGCCGATTACCTGAACTTCTCCATCCAAATCTAGATTCTGAAGGCATTCAATTTTTCCATTGTGTTTGGAAAGAACATTATCGCCATCAAATCCGATGATGTTATCATTTTCATCGTATCGGAAGGTATTGGCATAAACACGCTCTGATGGAATGTTGTATTCCGCAACAATAGGATCAATGAACTCTTTGAATCCGCATGAAATTACATAAATATCATCTGCATGTTTTTCAAAAAACTCCTTGTTTCTCTCGATAGAAGTAGAAACTTGTTTTCTTAAATCAACAACCAATTGATCCAAATGATATTTCTTGGCCTCCAAAAGGTTAATCCTTCTCTTTAAGGATTCTGTAAAAGAAATTTCACCATCAATACCCAGATTGGTAATATCAATGATTTGTTGAATGATTTCCTCCTTTTTCGGATTGAATGACAAGCTAATTTCTGCCAATACATCCAAAGCTTCCACCTTTGTTAAGGTACTATCAAAATCAAATACGTAATTTCTCTTCACTTCTATCATTTTCCCAAAAAATTAAGCATTAAAACTACGAAGTTCTAAAGGATAAGAAAAGCCCAATAAAAGAATTATGGAATTATTTTATACAGCGAATTTTGTTGAAAAAGTGATAATTTTTTCTTGATTTACCTCAAAAAATTATCATATCCAAAAAGTAGCAACCACCAAACAATCGGAATTGATTCAACCCAAAAGGAACTGTAGTATTTTGATTGTGTTGGTTTTGCTCTCATCAAGAAAATGAGGGTGATAAAAAAGACAATCATGAACACATTTCGTTGCATTTCGCCTGGTGAAAAAAGAAACTCGAGCACCACTGAAATCATCAAAAGGGCCAAGCCTAAGCGTTTGGTATTTGGAACCCCCAGCTTTTGAGGAACAGTTTGCAAGGATATTTTATCGTACTGCAAATCGCGAATCTCAAAAGGTAAAATCCACACCACAACCAACAAAAAGCGTTGCACAGATAGTCCAATTTCATTAGCGGTAAAGGTGTATCCAATATCAATAAAGTGTAATACCATGGTGGCCAATACCCAACAAAGGGCAACCACTAAAATTTTAAGATGGGCAATGCTACGTAGATTGCGTTCAAAGCCCGATAAAAATGGCACCGCATACATTACGGTAAGTGCCGTCGGAATTAACGCATAAGACAAAGTTTTGTAGGTCAATTGTCTTGCAAAATACAAGGTAATCAGAAAACAAATCCACGAAAAAATGCTGATGAGTTTGATGGGTCCCGCTAATTTTTTGAAATGCCATTTTTGAAAACCAGCATATTTCACAAAATTATACCCTGTAATGGTGGCAAAAAAAATGAATCCAATGAATTCAATTTTAAAGGGATATGGGTAATAATATTCGGTAACTCTTAGTAATGCATAAACCGCAATTGCCACGTGAATGCTTGAATTCAAATAGAAATCAAAAATCTTCTTCAAAAAACCCATTGGGCAAATGTAAGTTTTCTGTTAGTAAATTAAAACATTCGTTAATAAATATGTTTCTGTAACATTTTTTTAGTATTTGAATTCCTAGGTTTTTAAGTATTTTTGTGCTTTAATTTTTTACTCAAATAATGAATACAAATTCTTTTGAAAACAGACACATTGGACCTCAGCTAACTGAGCAAGATGAAATGTTGAAGGCGATAGGTGTTGAGAGTATGGAACAATTGATTTCCGAAACCATACCTAGTGAGATTCGGTTGCCAAAACCGATGGAGTTGGATGAACCTATGAGTGAGTATGAGTACTTGAATCATATTGAGGAATTAGGAAAGAAAAACAAGGTGTTTAAAAGTTACATTGGCTTGGGCTATCACGAAGCCATTGTACCCAGTGTGATCAAAAGAAATATTCTTGAGAATCCAGGATGGTATACGGCCTATACACCTTATCAGGCGGAAATTGCACAAGGAAGACTGGAAGCGCTGTTGAACTTCCAAACCATGGTAAGCGATTTGACTGGGATGGAATTGGCGAATGCTTCTTTGTTGGATGAATCCACAGCAGCTGCTGAGGCAATGACCCTCCTTTTTGATGTTCGTGAAAGAGCACAGAAAAAAGCAGGAGTCGTAAAGTTCTTTGTTTCTGAAGAAATTCTTCCTCAGACCTATTCTCTTTTACAAACCAGAGCAATTCCACTCGGAATCGAATTGGTCGTAGGGAATCATGAGGAATTTGACTTCTCAACAGATTTTTACGGAGCGATTGTACAATACCCTGGAAAGTATGGTCAAGTGAATGACTATGCTGAATTTGTAAGAAAATCAAATGAAAACGGAATTAAGGTAGCGTTTGCGGCCGATATTCTTTCATTGGTAAAATTGAGAGCTCCGGGAGAATTAGGAGCTGATGTGGTTGTGGGTACTACCCAACGTTTTGGAATTCCATTAGGATATGGCGGACCTCATGCAGCATTCTTTGCTACAAAAGAAAAATACAAGCGAAACATTCCCGGAAGAATTATTGGTGTGACGCGTGATCTGAACGGCAATCGCGCTTTGCGTATGGCCTTACAGACAAGAGAGCAGCACATCAAACGTGAAAAAGCCACTTCGAACATCTGTACAGCGCAAGTACTTTTAGCCGTTATGGCCGGAATGTACGCTGTGTACCACGGAAAAGAAGGCTTGATAGATATCGCCGATAAAGTACATAACAATACAAAATTATTAGCAGCCGTTTTAACCGAAGAATTGGGCATTGAGCAATTGAATACCGAATTCTTTGATACTATTTTGGTGAAAGTGGATGCGGCGAAATTGAAAACTGTAGCGGAAGCAAAACATATCAACTTCAATTATATTGATGACAATCACGTTTCGATTTCATTGAATGAAACTGTGAACCATTCAGCTTTGAAAGAAATCGTTGCCTGTTTTGAAGAAGCCTTTGGAGGAAAACACGAAAAAGAAGCAACTGACTTCAATTTACAGCCAATTTCAGTGAATGTCGCAAGAGATACTTCCTTCTTAGATCATGAAGTATTCAAGAGCTATCATTCAGAAACAGAAATGATGCGTTACATCAAGCGTTTGGAGCGTAAAGATTTGGCATTGAACCACTCAATGATTTCTCTTGGTTCTTGTACCATGAAATTGAATGCTGCTACAGAAATGTTACCATTGAGCACCACCAACTGGGGGAACATTCATCCATTTGTTCCTTTAGATCAGGCGGAAGGATACCAAATCCTATTGCACAAATTAGAAGAGCAATTGAATGAGGTAACCGGATTTGCAGGTACTTCTTTACAGCCGAACTCGGGAGCTCAAGGTGAATTTGCTGGATTGATGACGATTAGAGCTTATCACCAAAGCAGAGGAGATTTCCATAGAAACATTTGTTTGATTCCATCTTCTGCACACGGTACCAACCCTGCATCGGCAGTAATGGCGGGAATGAAGGTAGTAGTAACAAAAACCGATGAGAAAGGAAATATTGACGTTGCCGATTTGCGTGAAAAAGCTGAAGTGCATTCAGATAATTTAGCCGCTTTAATGGTAACCTACCCTTCTACCCATGGTGTATTTGAAAGTGCAATTAAAGAAATTACCGACATCATTCACAACCATGGCGGACAAGTATATATGGATGGTGCTAATATGAATGCTCAAGTAGGACTTACGAATCCGGCTACCATTGGCGCAGATGTTTGTCACTTGAACCTGCACAAAACCTTTGCGATTCCGCATGGAGGTGGTGGACCAGGAGTTGGACCTATTTGTGTTGCACCACAATTGGTTCCTTTCTTACCATCAAATCCATTGGTAAAAACTGGAGGTGAACAAGCAATAACATCCATTTCTGCAGCTCCTTGGGGATCTGCCTTGGCTTGCTTGATTTCTTACGGATACATCTGCATGTTAGGTTCTAAAGGATTGACCAATGCTACAAAAGTGTCCATCTTGAACGCCAATTACATCAAAGAAAGATTGGATGGACATTACACCACATTATATACGGGTGAAATGGGCAGAGCAGCTCACGAAATGATCATCGACTGTAGAGCTTTTAAAGAAAATGGCATCGAAGTCGTTGATATTGCAAAACGTTTGATGGATTATGGTTTCCACGCTCCTACAGTTTCTTTCCCAGTAGCCGGAACCATGATGATTGAACCAACCGAATCGGAAAACCGAGCTGAATTAGATCGTTTTTGTGATGCCATGATCGAAATCAGAAAGGAAATTGCATTCTCTGTTAAGGATGAAGAGAACAACATTCTTAAAAATGCACCGCATACTATGGCGATGTTGACTGAAGATGAGTGGCAATTCCCATACACGAGAAAGAAAGCGGCATTCCCGTTAGACTTTGTTCAGGATAACAAGTTCTGGCCAACAGTAAGACGTGTTGATGAAGCTTTCGGTGATAGAAACTTAGTATGCTCATGTAATCCGATTGAAGATTATATGGAAGCTTAAAAGAAACACTTCCAACAAAAAAGCCAGTCTAAACAGACTGGCTTTTTTAATGTTTTGATATCAACAAAATTACTTCTTAAATTTTGCGTATTTGTTTTTGAACTTGTCAATACGTCCTGCAGTATCTACTAACTTAGACTTACCTGTATAGAAAGGGTGAGAAGTTCTAGAGATTTCTAATTTTACTACTGGATACTCAACACCATCAACATCAATAGTTTCTTTTGCTTCAGCAGTTGAACGCGTTAAGAATACGTCACCGTTAGACATGTCTTTAAAAGCGACCATTCTGTAATTTTCTGGATGTATACCTTTTTTCATGATATTAAATTTTAATTTTTAATTCGGTTTGTAAAGTTGGTAAGGCTTTACAGAAATCAAAATAGCAATAGCGTATCCATTTTGAGGGTGCAAATTTAACCTAATTTTATTTATTTACAATAAATTATTGTTTTTATTTGCCTAAAATACTCGATGATGAAATCTAGAATAATTGCTTTCCTTTTTCTTTTTGTTGTCTTTTTGACGAGCTGTGATACACCTTACAAATTTACCATTGAGGGGCCAAAAAAGACCACTTGGAATTCCACAGTTTCTTTTGCCTTGAGCGAAGAGAACAATCAACCAATCGATAGTGTTGTATTTTTCATTAATGGAAAAAAAGTGGAAGGAACCAATAATCAAATTTCTATCAAAACCAATGACATCGGAATCGGAAAGCAAGCCATCTCCGCCCTAGCCTTCTTTCCGGGAAAAACGAAAAAGGTAAATGCTTCCTTTGAGGTTTTTGCTGATAAAGCACCGGATGTTTACACCTACAAGATTATCAATACCTATCCCCATGATAAAGGTGCCTACACTCAGGGACTCGAATTTTACAAGGGATTCTTATACGAAACTACCGGACGTAGAGGACAGTCATCCTTAAGAAAAGTAGACATCAAATCTGGAAAAGTTTTGAAACAATATGATTTGGACAAAAAATACTTTGGTGAAGGAATGACCATTTATAATGACACGATTTATTGGTTGACCTGGCAAGCAAACAAAGGATTTATTTTCGATTTAAAATCCTTCGAGAAGATCAAAGAGTTCAACTACAATCGTAGCAAAGAAGGATGGGGATTGACACATAATGAAACAGAATTGATCAAATCAGACGGAACTTCTAAAATTTGGTTTTTAGACCCTTCTACACAAAAAGAAAAAAGATCGCTCCAGGTCTACACCAACAAATATGACTTGAAAGACTTGAATGAATTGGAACTAATTGGTAACGATTTGTATGCGAACAAATACCAGCAAAATGCCTTGGTGATTATTGATAGCCAAACGGGAATCGTAACAGGTGTAGCCAATCTAACCGGACTAAAGGAGGAAGTTGAAAAAACTCAAAAATTGGTTCCTCAAGATGAAGTTCTCAACGGAATCGCCTTTGATAAAGAAAACAATCGCCTGTTTGTTACAGGTAAGAACTGGGGAAAACTATTCGAAATCGAATTGATTAAAAAACAATAAATCAATTCGTAAAAAGTTCTATTTTTACAAAAAAGCTTCATGCGCAAATTCTACACTTTTCTCATCGTAGTGATTCTAATTGCAGTTAGTTCCTGTAGAAAAGATTTTTCCACCATACCTAGTTTCGGAAACTTAGAATTTTCAAAAGACACCGTATTTTTAGATACCATTTTCACCAATATTGGTTCAGCTACCTATAATTTAAAAGTCTATAACCGTGGAGACAAAGCCATTACCATTCCTAGAATTCAATTGGAAAATGGCGTTTCTTCCAATTACCGATTGAATGTAGATGGCATCCCGGGTAAAGACTTTAACGATATTGACATTCTTGCGAAGGATAGTATTTTCATTTTTGTCGAAACTACGATCGATGTGAACAATGTCTCCAATCCGTTGTATACCGATCGAATTCTATTTGACAATGGCAACAACCAACAGGATGTTGACTTGGTGACTTTGGTTCAAGATGCCAACTTTATATTTCCAGGGAAAGACCCAATAAGCATGAAGGTTGACAGCCTGAGTTTGGATGGCAATCCGACGACCATTAAAGGACGTTTTCTGGAGGATTCAGAACTCCGATTTACGAATCAGAAGCCATATGTCATTTATGGATATGCCGCTGTAGGTGCGAACAAGACCTTAGAAATCGACGCCGGAGCAAAAATTTATTTCCACAGCAATTCAGGACTCATTGTGGATACCGAAGGCAGTCTAAAGGTCAATGGTACTTTAAATGAGAAAGTAATCTTTGAAGGCGACCGATTGGAAAATGCTTTTAGTCGAATTCCAGGACAATGGGGCACCATTTGGCTTCGAAAGGGAAGTAAAGACAATGCTATCAATCATGCTCAAATTAAAAACGGATTGATCGGAATTCTGATTGACAGTTTGGGAACTAATGGCAATCCTACTTTAGAATTAAAGAACACCGAAATCTACAATCATTCTAGTTTTGGCATATTGGCTCGTGAAGCACATATTGAAGCAGAAAATGTGGTTATCGGCTCTGCAGGTCAAGCTTCTTTGGCAGCTACGGTAGGCGGAAATTACTCCTTTACCCATTCGACTATTGCCAATTATTGGAATAATGGAATTCGACAGCTTCCCGCTGTTTTAGTGAATAATTTTTTCACATTCATTGATGCAAATAACCAAGAGGCCGTGGGACTACGAGATTTGGTGAGGGCTGATTTTACCAATTGCATTATTAGCGGTAACAACAATATCGAATTTGTACTGGACAGGGTAGACGGCAGTTTGTTTAATTACAACGTGAGTCATTCGATGATTCAGTTTAATGACATTACTGATGCCTTTGCCAACAATCAAGAACTAGATTTCAACAACCCCAATTATCAGAGCATCGTGCTCAATGGGATTCCGGATTTTAAGAGTACCATCAATCAAGAATTCATTATTGGTCAGAATTCAGATGCCATCAATAAGGCTGCACCAAGCGCTGTTATTCTAGATCTATTGGGTAAGGATCGATCGAGCGCACCTGATATTGGAGCTTACCAACATATTATCTTCAATTAATTTTTAGAGCACTTCCTTTTTCCTTACTTTTCCATTGCGAATGGAAACATCCATTGTATAAATTAACACAACCAAAAATCAAATGGAAATTATTTCTGGACACCCATCTTCACCTCGAAAAATCAAATACTTCGGAAAAGGAAGCGAGTTTGCAATTATTTATTTCAAAAACATCATCTTAACCGTTCTTACCTTCGGAATTTATTATCCTTGGGCCAAGGTTGAAATTTTAAAATATCACTATCAGTCTTCAGAGTTAGACGATTCTCGTTTTCAGTTTCATGCGACCGGAATGGAAGTTTTTCGAGGATTTATAAAGATCTACCTAATCCTGGTGATTCTCTATGCCTATTTGTTCTTTGGACTCCAAACTCAGAACGATTTTATCATCAGCATTGCCATTGGCGCCTTTTATCTTTTCTTTATCATAATCATACCATTTGCCATTCATGGAGCGGTTCGTTATCGAGCTTCTAGAAGTTCTTGGAAAGGTATTTATTTCAAATACATTGGGAGTAAAAGGGAGATTTTTTCGATCTACTTAAAAGGAATCATTTTGACTACCCTGACCCTAGGATTGTACGGTCCTTGGTTGCAAGTAGAACTAAGAAAATACGTGCTGCAAAACTTGCGGTTTGGGAATGTTTCGTTTGATTTCAAAGGAAAAGGAGGTTCACTTTTGTGGATCAATGTGAAACTCATTTTACTATTCTACATTACACTCGGTATCTATTCCTTTTGGTATTATAAAAACCTTTGGACCTTCTTTATCGATAACACCACTATCAAGCAAAATGATGAGGAATTAAAACTGCGATTTCACATGTCGGTATCGGATGTATTCGAGCTTCTGGTCATCAATTTCATTTTGATCTTTTTCACCCTTGGTTTGGCAACACCCTGGGTGACGGTTAGAACCTTGAACTTTTTCTTCCGATTCTCTGAAATTGACGGGTACCTAGACACCAATGCCATCACCCAAGTTTCTTATGATGACTATGACGACGCTGCAGGTGATGATTTCTTGGATTTTCTAGATTTCGATTTGTTGTAATATGGCTTTTAAGGGAACTTATTTTGATGGCAAAACCGCAAAATCACATGCGGCAGATATTGCCGTGAGTTCCATGAGATGGACCATTTCATATACAGACAACGAACAAGCCCAACAGGTATTTTGGAATCTTTCCGAAATTAAAAAGTCGGATGTTTATACCAAAGATTTTTTGGCCTTCACCTATGGTAAATCCTTTCCTTTTCAACGATTGGAAAGCAAAGATGTTACCTTCATAAACTATTTAGAGAATCAAGAAATTGGTGGTTTAAATTCGAAAATTGATTCCCAATTACACAATTCAAAAAGATCATCTTTAGTCGGATTGATTCTAGGGCTGATTGGTCTTATCTTCCTTATCTACCTCTACGTCATTCCTACAGTTGCTGAAAGTTTTGCCAGCAACATGAATGTATCTCGCGTAATTGAATTCGGAGATTATGTATTTCGTGTTCTTTCTTCGGATCTTGAAATTGACGATAACAAAACCAAAAAACTAAAGAACTTCGTCGATGAATTAGAAATTGAGAGCGAATTCCCCATTGAAATATATGTTGCCGAAAGCAATCAATTAAATGCCTTTGCTTTGTCAGGAGGTAAAATTGTCATCTTCTCTGCCCTATTGGAAAAGATGGAGACCAAAGAACAATTGGTAGCACTCATCGGACATGAGATCTCTCATATTGAGAATCGACATGTCTTAAAAAATGTAGCTCGTAATTTATCTGGTGCTCTTTTTGTTTCCATCATCTTCGGTGATGTAAATGGTGTTACCACGATTATGGCCGACAATGCACACCTCTTCTCACAACTCAGTTTTTCGCGAAAACTAGAAAAAGAAGCTGATATTTTCGGATTGGAGTTTATGCGGAAAAACGCCGTAGATTTGCATGGAATGCCAGAGCTATTCAAATTACTCAAAAGGGAAACCAATGTTGACATGCCTTCTTATTTGAGTAATCATCCGATGCTGAAAGAACGCATTGAATATACCTTTGAAATAGCAGAGCAACAAGAAGTCTTTGAAGACAATCAAGAACTTGAAAAACAATGGATCATCTTAAAAAGCGGTATTCGGGATTATGAAGATGACAAAAACGAAACCAAAGAAGTAAAGGAAAATGAGTAAAAATGTTGTAATCACAGGGACAAGCAGAGGAATTGGTTTTGAACTCGCCAAACAGTTCGCTTCAAATGGACATCATGTTTTGGCACTATCTAGAAATTCAAAACCTTTAGACGAAATTAATCACGTAAACATTTGCACCATTGCCTTTGATATTGGCAACACCGATGATCTACAAAAAGTGCATGATTTCGTAAGCGCTCAATGGAAAAAGGTGGATATTGTGATTCACAATGCCGGTCTTTTGGTCAACAAACCATTTGGAGAGTTGAGTTCTGAAGATTTTTTCAAGGTCTACAACGTGAATGTTTTTGGAGTGGCCATGTTGACTCAGAAATTGATTCCCTTTATGACGGAAGGTAGTCATGTGGTAACCATTAGTAGTATGGGCGGAATTCAAGGAAGTTTAAAATTTCCTGGACTTGCGGCATATAGTTCGGCCAAAGGTGCAGTTATTACGCTATCAGAATTATTAGCTGAAGAATACAAAGAACAACAAATCGCTTTCAACGTATTGGCGATTGGGGCTGTACAGACAGAGATGCTGGAAGAGGCCTTCCCTGGATATCAAGCACCATTGCAACCGAACGAAATGGCCGATTACATTCAAAATTTCGCATTGACAGGTCATCGCTTTTACAACGGGAAAGTATTACAAGTTTCTTCCACAACACCTTAATCCAAACCTTGGGCTTTCAAGAGTACATCGTCGCAACTGCAGTTCCTTACGTTCAATCCCTATTGGATTCGAATAAAATTGATTTAAAAATTGTAAATCAGCGACAAACCAAACACGGTGATTTTCGACGATTACCCAGTGGAAAAATGACGATTACAGTGAATAACAATTTGAATCCGAATCAGTTTCTCATCACCTTAGTCCATGAAATTGCCCATTACATGACCTTTCAGAAATTTGGACGCGTAAAGCCTCACGGATTGGAATGGAAAACTACCTTTCGAGACCTTATGCTTCCTCTTTTGCGACCGGATGTTTTTCCGTCTCATGTCCTAGGACCTTTAGCACTTCACTTGAAAAATCCGAAAGCGAGTACAGACTCTGATCCAAAATTATCTTTGGTGTTGAAAAATAATGAAGCAAAAGAAGGAACCATATTCGTGCACCAAATGGAAATCGGAGCCTGCTTTATGTATCGAAATCAACAATTCAAACGAGGTAAACTCAGAAGAACTCGAATTGAGTGCTTAAATCTTGAAAACAAGAAGTTGTATTTATTTCATCAAAATGCAGAGGTGGAACTCCTTAGTTAAACTCCTCTGAATAGAAGGTGGTTGCATCTTTGATCATTAGGTCCAATCGTTCTTTTTCCGAATCAATTCGCTCTTGATCCCATTCCAAATACTTGGTACATTCTTTCAATACAAGAGGAAGTGTTCTATCGATGGATTTCACATCAAAATACAAGCGACCTGTTCTTCGCACATAAAAATCGGCCAAACTATTCACCATTTCAAAGTGAACGGCATACCAGAGTTCGGCTCTCACCAAACGTTCTCTTGGATCTTTGTTGCTAAAAAAGCTCATTTTATCAATGATTCGAATGGCGTTTTTCCCATAGGTTGTGCTCAAGTACCAAGCCTCATAGGTGTCAAATATCTCTTTTTCTACCAACAATTCACGAAGGGTCTTTTGAAATTCCAGAACTTCATCATAGGATTCAAAATTGGGGTTGACTAAGGCAATTTTATCGGTAGTTGATTTTTTCAGTTTCTTCTTTCTTTTTTCTGGAAGCGTTTTAATCACGGAACTCAATACCCGTTGTGCCATTTTTCGGTACCCTGTTAGCTTTCCTCCTGCGATTGAAATCAATCCGGTTTCAGATTCAAAAATTTCATCTTTCCGAGATAAGTCGGAAGGATCTTTATCTTCCTCATGAATCAATGGTCGTAATCCGGCCCAGCTTGACTCAACATCTGCTGCGGTCAAATGAACATTCGGAAAGGTCTTGTTTACGGCCGTTAACAAATAATCGACATCTTCTTGGGTCGTGACTACTCGGTTCAAATCGCCACTATAGTTGGTATCGGTCGTTCCGATGTAGGTTGTTTTTCCCCTTGGGATGGCAAAAATCATACGGCCATCGTCTACATCAAAATACACCGATTGTTTTACAGGAAGTTTATCCTTTGCCACAACCAAATGCACTCCCTTTGTTAAGTGTAATCTTTTTTGATTCTTAGAATTGTCTTCCTCTCTAATTTTATCTACCCAAGGACCTGCTGCTGAAACAAAATTTCTACCTCTGATATTTATTTTCTTCCCTGAATTATGATCCAAACAGTTGATGCTTTCAATCTGTTTATCGGTATCATAGACGAAGGATTCCATCTCACAATAATTGACTACAAAGGCACCCAATTCAACTGCCTTTTTCAAAATTTCAATGGTCAATCGGGCATCATCCGTACGATATTCTGCATAGTACCCACTGCCAAGAAGGTCGGTCTCATCGAGCAAAGGTTCTTTTTGAAGCGTTTCTTCCTTATCAAGCATCAATCTGCGGTCGTCTCCTTCTACATTGGCCAAAAGATCATACACTTTCAACCCAATGGAAGTCATCATTTTCCCATAGGTACCTCCTTCTACCAAAGGGAGCAGCATTTTTTCAGGAATTACCAAGTGTGGTGCAATGGAATGAACAATGGCCCTTTCGGAACCCGTTTCACGGACCAAGCCAATTTCTAGTTGCTTCAAATAACGCAATCCACCGTGAATTAGTTTGGTGGATTTATTGGAAGTCCCCGAGGCAAAATCATCCTTTTCAACCAAGCAAACAGACATGCCACGTGAAACCGCATCCAAGGCAATTCCAGCGCCCGTTACTCCGCCTCCGATGACTACCAAATCAAATTTTTTAGAAACTATTTTCTGAAACTGTTTGGGTCGGTCTAAAATTGAAAAACGCAATTTCTTTCCGTTCTGGAGGCCTTTTTTATTGGTCCGAGTTTTGTCAACTGCTTGCAACCAACCTTTGTATTTCTTATTTCGTTGTTTCGAATTGATTTGAGGTTGGAAGATTCGTTCGGATTCTCTGAGTGTTTCAATATCGTTGAGTGACCAAAAACCAGACTTTAAGGCTGCCAAGGCCGCGGCTCCAAAAGCGGTTACTTCAATCATTTTTGGCCGGTCTACAGATACATTCAGCATATCCGATTGAAATTGCATCAAGTAATTATTGGCACTAGCGCCACCGTCTACTTTGAGAACGGTTAATTCTTTGCCACTGTCTTCAATCATCACATCCAGCACATCTTTGGTTTGATAAGCCAATGCATCAACGGTAGCCTTAATAATTTCATTCTTGGTGGTATCTAGGGTCATTCCGTAAATCGCTCCTTTGGCATTGGCATCCCAATAAGGTGCTCCAAGACCCGCAAAAGCTGGAACCACATACACGTCCTCCAAAGGTGGTATCCTCTTGCAAATTTCCTCCGTCTCACTGGCATTCTCAATAAGCTTCAAGTTATCTCGTAACCATTTTATAGAAGCACCACCTACAAAAATACTTCCCTCAAAAGCATATTGAGTGGGTTTGTTCTCGAGGGTACAGGTCATGGTAGTGAGCAATCCATTTTGAGAAGCAATGAATTGATTGCCAATATTCAACAACATGAAACATCCAGTACCATAGGTGTTTTTGGCAACACCAGGAGTGAATCCGCCTTGACCAAATAAAGCCGACTGTTGGTCTCCCGCAACTCCCTGAATGGGGATTTCATAACCTTGGAACAGAAGTGTTCCAAAATAGGAAGAGGATTGTTGAACTTTAGGAAGAATGTGATTCGGAATCTCTAGCTCTTGCAACAACAATTCGTCCCAATCAAGTTTATTAATATTATAGAGTAAGGTGCGTGAAGCATTGGTATGATCAGTGACATGATTTTGTTCTTTGGAGAGCTTAAAAATCAACCAACTATCAATAGTACCAAAGCATAAATCTTCCAATTGTTCCTTAGCCTCGGGTACATTTTCAAGAATCCATTTTAATTTTGTTCCAGAAAAATAAGCGTCAATTACGAGTCCGGTGTTTTCTTTGATATAAGGCTCCAAGCCACGAGATGTCAAATCCTCGCAAATGGAATTGGTACGTTTATCCAACCAAACAATGGCATTGTAAATGGGCAAACCGGTTTTACGGTTCCAAACCACCGTCGTTTCACGTTGATTGGTAATACCGATGCTGTCAATTTCAGAGGCATCGATGTCTGCCTTCCCTAAAGCTTCCTCGAATGTCTTTAGTTGATCCTGATAGATTTCCATAGGATCATGTTCCACCCAACCCGATTTTGGGTAATGTTGTGTGAGTTCTTTTTGTGAAATGGAAACGATAGAACCCGATTTATCAAAAACAATGGTTCTTGTACTTGTTGTGCCTTGATCGAAAGCAACTACGTATTTTTTCATCGACTGTTGACGATTTATTTTTCTCTTTTAATGAAGATGGTATCTAATTGTAATTCTTTTTGAAGCCAAAGTTGCATGGCCTTTTCTTTTGAATCGATAATGGAATCGGAAATCGCAGGATTCCACTTCACAAAGGCCTGAGGAATGGTATCAATTTTTATAAAATCTTTTGAGTTCAAAATATTTGCAAATCCGATTTCTTGAATATCGATGTATCTAATTTTGGCTTCCTTGGCAACACGACTAAAGGCCACCACTTTCTCACTTTCACTTTGAGCATTTTTTTCAATCCGATCGTTTAGCCCTAAAATGGTTTCTTCTAAAGACGCAATCTGCTTTTGCAATCCTGCAATGATATTTTTACTCTGCTGAAGTTCATCACGTTTTTCTTTATACGCCGTGGTGATGAGCTCAAAACTTTTGGTATCACTTCCCTTTATTTTAATCGAAAAGTCTTTAATCTTGGTGTACTCATCATCATTCAACTGATTGCTGAGTAAATTGCTTTCACCCTCTGTAACTTCATTGAAAAAACGCAATCGAATTTCCTTATTTGGGATGTCGAGTTCTGGGTCACCAATAAGCTGAAAATTTGGAATCTGTTTTACTTCACTTTTTACAAACTCATTAAAAGCACGTTCAATCTGACTTTCTTCAAACACCCGAATAAAGGTGAATATAGCCGGAATCATTACGGCAATTCCCAATACCGTTGCAATGGTCGCATATCGTTTTCGAGTTCTAGAATTGGCATACTTATGCATCGGGAATCGAAGCATTTTCAACACCACAAATCCAGCAAGAGCGATGAAAATAGTATTAATTGTAAACAAATACATAGCCCCAAAGAAGTATGGGAAATTCCCTTTGGCTAGACCATACCCTGCTGTGCATAAGGGTGGCATTAAGGCCGTTGCAATGGCCACTCCAAATACCACAGAGGCAATGGTGCGCTTTTTTGTCTTTGCCACCATCAAGGCAAGTCCACCGAAAAAGGCGATCAATACATCTCGAATGTCTGGCTTGGTTCTACCTAGTAACTCTGAAGTGTCTTCACTAAGCGGAAAAAAGTAGAAAAACATAAAGGAAGCAAACAAACTCAGTCCAATCATCACACCAAGATTGATCAAGGACTTCTTGAAGGTATCAATATCATTTAAGGCAAAGGACATTCCCAAACCTAAAATAGGACCCATTAAGGGTGAAATTAACATGGCACCGATAACAACTGCAGTAGAATCTGCATTCAAACCAATAGACGCCACGAAGACGGCAAAGATGAGGACCCAGGCTGTTGCTCCCTTGAACGGGATGTCTACCTTGATATCCTTTATGGTTTCCTCATGATCGGTATCATCACGAAAATCAAATCGGTCGTAAAGGAAAGTTATTACTCGGTTTTTAACTTCTTTGGCTAGCTCTGGCTGATTAATGTTGGCTCCTTGATTACTAGTAGGTTCTTCCATGTGAAAAAATATCTAGTGGAAGATACAAAATAATGGGAATAACTATTTTAGTCGAGGTAAATTTTATCAATCAGCAATTGGAAGTTCTCATTGCGTTTGTTCCCAATTAAAAAAGCAATCTCCTTGATGGTTGATGCGGCGAAGTTCTCCATATTGAGTTCACGTCCCCGAAAAGTTGGATACATGTCCTTTAACGGAATTCGAATGGTCTGCCAGGAAGTAGTTGTTTTAAAATATTGAATGTAAGAATGATAATGAAATCGAGATGCTTTGACCCGGATTTGATATTTCTTTCCGTCTCCCTTGACTCTTAAGACCAAATGCGAATATGTATCCACATCTTTTATGGATGCTCGATGTCGAATGGAAGAAAACCCACCGTAATTATCAGTAGAAACCTTGCCGTAGAACAATCCGTGACCATCTTCAGTCAAATCAAAATTTCCTGAAGATACACCACCCATCACTACATCATCTACCACTCTCCAATCTCTGGGATTTGAGGAATCATTAAAATCATAAATCACCATTTCTGTGGACATAAAAAAGGTTAGTAAAAATACACCGAGAACAGTTTTCTGCATCATCAAAAAACATTTTAGAAAACAAAATTAGGTGAAAATCTAGGTAGGGACTGTTATAAAAAACAAAAAACTCTGCATTTCTGCAGAGCTTTTGTGACCGGGCTGGGGCTCGAACCCAGGACCCTCTCCTTAAAAGGGAGATGCTCTACCAACTGAGCTACCCGGTCTGCTATTTTATCTTAGCGGGTGCAAAGATAGGGGTAAATTTTAATTATAAAAAACTTTTTTTAGTTACTTTTTTCATTTTGTGCTACCCTGATTTTTTTAAATAAATTCGAGGAATAGACAAAATTTACAACCGCTTCATTATCAGTTTTAAAGATATCGTTTTTTGTTCCCTCCCACGCCTTTTTGCCATGTTCTAAGAAAACAATTTTTTCACCGATCTCCATCACCGAATTCATATCATGGGTATTAATCACTGTTGTAATACCGTATTCCTCCGTGATTTCTTTAATCAGATTATCAATGACGATGGCGGTTTTTGGATCCAAACCCGAGTTCGGTTCATCACAAAACAAATACTTTGGGTTCATTACGATTGCCCTTGCAATGGCAACGCGTTTTTGCATTCCTCCAGAAAGTTCTGCAGGAAACTTTGCGTTCGAATTATCAAGATTGACCCGATTCAAAACAAAGTTGACTCTTTCGAGCATTTCCTCATAGGTTTGAGTGGTAAACATCTTTAAAGGAAACATAACATTTTCCTCCACAGTTTGGGAATCGAAAAGAGCGCTGCCCTGAAATACCATTCCAATGTCTCTCCGCCATTGGCGTCTTTCCTCTTCGGTAAAATCGGTACTTACCTTTCCTGCAAAAGAAATGGTTCCGCTTTCAGGAGTATGCAGACCAATGAGCGACTTCAAGAAAACGGTTTTTCCAGACCCACTTTGACCGATAATCAAGCTTGTTTTTCCAGGATGAAAAGTGGTTGAAATTCCTTTTAAAACTGGAACCCCATTAAATCCTTTGTGTAAACCTTTCACTTCTATCATACCCTACTCTTTTTAGGTCAACAACAATTGCGTTAGAAAATAGTTCGTAACCACAATAAGGACGATGGTCCAAACCACAGAGGATGTACTGGCCTTCCCTACGGCTATCGACCCACCCTTCACATAATAACCATGATATGAGGGCACCGTCGCAATGATAAAGGCGAAAACAAGGGTCTTAATAATGGCATATACCAATAAAAATGGTTTGAAATCCATCTGGATTCCTTGGATATAATCGGTTCCTAAAAACAGACCTGATAGCATTCCCGCAGTCCAGCCCCCGAGAATTCCTAAGAACATGGCCAAAGCGATTAAAAAAGGGTAAAAGAAAAGTGCGGCCAAAACTTTTGGGAGCACCAAATGATTCAACGAGTTAATTCCCATCACCTCCAAAGCATCAATCTGCTCTGTTACACGCATGGTACCAATACTTGAAGTAATATAAGAGCCTACCTTTCCCGCCAAGATAATGGAACAAAAAGTAGGAGCAAATTCTAGGATCACAGACCTTTTAGTTGCAAAACCAATTAAGGTATCTGGCAGCAAAGGGCTTTCTAAATTCAATGCTGTTTGCAATGAAATAACCCCGCCAATAAAAAAGGAAATAAAAGTTATAATTCCCATAGACTTAATCCCTAATTCATCAATCTCACGAATTAAAGATTCGTAAAAAAAACGTCCTTTTTGGGGTCTCTTAAAAACCTGACCCAGCATTAAAAAATACTTGCCGATATGTCTGAGGTATACCATAGCCTATTTGATAATGCTAAAGTATTAAATAATCATTAACTAGGCTCTAAATCAAAAGAAACAAATAAAAATTTAAGTACTTTTGAAGTATAATTTTCTATCTCATGAAATTGCATAAAATCCTCATTCTATCCTTATTAATAACAAGCTTTGCTTGCACATCACAAGGCAAAAAAAACGATAAACCAAAACTTATTGTGGGCGTTGTTGTAGACCAAATGCGCTACGATTATTTGACCCGATTTGCCGATCGTTATGGTGAAGGCGGATTCAAAAGAATTCTCAATGAAGGATTCAATGCAACCAATGGGAATTTTGACCATGTGCCAACCTATACCGCAGTAGGGCATACCTCCGTCTATACAGGAACAACTCCAAGTACCCACGGAATAATTTCAAATAACTGGTATGACAAGTACAAAAAGCGATTTATTTATTGCGTAGATGACTTTAACTACCAAACTGTAGGTGTTGAAGGAAGTTCTGGACAGAAATCGCCCTATAGAATGCAGACCACGACCATTACCGACCAGTTGAAGATGGCTCAAAATTTAAAAGGAAAAACCATTGGAGTTGCGATTAAAGATCGTTCATCGATTTTACCAGCCGGTCATACTGCCAATGGAGCCTATTGGTATCGTGGCGGAAATGAAAATAAGTTCATTACCAGCACCTATTATATGGAAGAATTACCTGATTGGGTAAAAAACTTCAACGCCAATAACAAGGCTGATGAATACTTATCGAAACCTTGGGAAACCTTGTACGATATTTCCACCTACACTTCAAGCAGAGCTGATGATAATGATTTTGAGCGGACGTTTAGAAGTCAGGAAAGACCAGTTTTCCCTCATAACCTACCCGAACTTCGCAAAAAGAATGGGAATTACAGCATTATCTCCAATACGCCCTTCGGAAACTCTTTAACCTTGGATTTTGCAAAGGCCGCAATTGAGGGTGAACAATTAGGACAGGGAGACTTTATTGACTTTTTAGCGGTTAGTTTTTCAAGTACTGATTATGTAGGGCATCAATTCGGACCGGATTCGGTAGAAATTGAAGATACCTACCTGCGCTTGGACAAGGAATTGGAAGACTTCTTAAACTATTTGGATGCAAAAATTGGGAAAGGCAAATACACCTTATTCTTATCTGCCGATCATGGAGCTGTACAAGTTCCTTCCTATTTGCAATCTTTAAAAGTTCCTGCCCATTATTTTGACACCAAAGGCTTTTCAAACTTTGTGAAGGAGAAACTAAAAGGTCAGTTTGGCAGTGATAATCTGGTTGAAAATATTTCGAACTTTCAAATCTTCTTGAACAAAAAGGAACTCGCGAAGAAAAAATTAACCATCAAGGAAGTTGCTGATTTCCTAGTTGACGAGACGATCAATTTCGAAGGTGTATATAAAGTGGTTTCTTCAAAAACGTTGCAAACAACGGAGTTCAAATCAGGCGTTTTGCATAAGATTCAGCAAGGGTACAATCAGAAATATTCAGGGGATGTTATCTTAATACCACACCCTGCGACCTTATCCGGCGACCGAAAAGGGACCTCTCACGGTTCGGGATATTCTTATGATACGCACGTACCTATTTTGTTCTATGGGCACGGAATCAAAAAAGGAAGCTCTGCAGCGCCTTATTTTGTTCGAGATATTGCTCCGACCATTGCAACCTTGTTAGGTGTTGAATTCCCGAATGGAACCACAGGAAAAGTTATTTCTGAAGCATTAAAATAAGCTATGAGAATCCTTATTGGTCTTTATTTTGTTTTCTTTTCTATTAGCTTGTTATCACAAGTCACTGTAGTTGAGAAATACACCTTAGATCAACAAATTGAAGAAACTTCAGGATTACTTTTTTACAACAATAAAATCATTACCCATAACGATAGTGGTGACAATCCGCAGCTTTATGAGCTGAATGCTTCCACTGGAGTTATTGAGCGCACCATTGTAATCTCCAATGCTACCCATGTCGATTGGGAAGACATCGCCATGGATGATACCCATCTTTATATTGGAGATATTGGAAATAACAATGGAGATCGGACCGATTTAAAAATTTACAAAGTAGCCCTTAGCGATTTTACATCCCAAAACACAGTGACTGCAGAAATCATCAACTTCTCTTATGCTGATCAGCAAAGTTTTACTTCACTTCCCAATGCAACTAATTTTGATGCAGAAGCCTTAATGGATTTTGGTGATAGTTTGTTGGTTTTCACCAAGAACTGGCAGGATTTTCAAACAAAGGTTTATAAAATCCCAAAAGCACCTGGCACATATTCCGTAAGTAAAGTTAGCACGACCAATGTAAGCGGATTAATTACAGGGGCTAGCAAAGCAGAATCCAATAATGACTTCTTATTTCTCTGCGGATACGACGCTTCAGCAACACCTTTTTTAATCGCAATTTCGGACAACCGAGCTGCCGGAGATGATATTTTTAACAACGGATTTACAAAAGTTTCACTGCAAGACAATCCACTTGGCATAGGTAGTCAGGTTGAAGGAATTGTGAGTTATGCAAAAAATAAAATCTATTTAACTCGAGAAAAAGTTGAACAGAATGTAAATGGAACTCCAGTGGTGTTTGAACCCAAACTTTACGATGTCACAGAGCCTTATTCAAGCATACTTTCTACTACAGAGTCGTTACAAGATTTAGTTTATTTTGAAAACCCAGTGAGGGAACTTCTGGACATCAAAACTACAAGGTCCATCAACTCCATAAAGGTGTATTCCATTGAAGGAAAGGAATTGCTTTCTTCTTCCTCTTCAAATCAATTAAATGTATCTGGACTCTCAAAAGGAGTCTATTTCCTGGTTTTGAGTATGGAGAATAATTTGGTTATTCAGAAGAAACTTTTGAAAGAGTAGTCTTAGGTAAAAAAACCTCAGCCATCATGCATCTAGCACTTCCGCCACCACAAGCCTCAATGGTACCTAATTCGCTATGAATGATGTTGTTGAAGGTAAGAATTTGAGCTCTCTGTGCATCCGTTAGTGAATGATATGCAGAACTACTCATTACCAAAAACAATTGGTCATAACTCCCTTTCACCTGTAGCATATTTCCAGCAAATTGTTCCACTTGCTCTTCCGTTATGGCAATGATTTGTTTTCCCGATTCCTTTAAGTGTTTGATTAAGTTTTTACGTTCCTTTTTATCGTCTATGGAATCCAAACAAACAATTGCGTAGGCATCGGCAATGGCCATCATGACGTTTGTATGATAAATAGGAAGTCTTTCGCCTTCTACTGATTGATAGGCCGTAAATATGACCGGAGTGTATTCGAAATCTTCACAGAACTCAATAAAGAGTTCCTCATCAGCTCGAGCCGACAACGCACAATAGGCCTTTTTATGAATACGATCTAGGACAATACTTCCAGTACCTTCTAGAAAAACACCATGTTCTTCGGCCGAAGTGTAATCCATGATGTTCTCGATGATAAATCCTTTGGCTTCCAACTCATCAAGGATATCAGATCGCCTTTCCATTCTTCTGTTTTCTGCAAACATTGGATAAATGGCTACCGTACCATCTTCGTGAAAGGAAATCCAATTATTAGGGAAAATAGAATCAGGCGTGTCCTTCGAGGTATTATCAGAAACAACGACCACCTCAACACCATGATTTCTCAAGGTTTGAACGAAAGTATCAAACTCATGCTGGGCCTTATCACTGATCTCTTTCGACTTTAAGTCGATGTCTTCTTGGTAGTAATTATTGACCGCCGTTTGCTCATTCATACGGAAGGCAATCGGCCGAACCATAACAATGGTATTGGTGCTTTGATTCATTTTCATTGAAGGCAAAATTACGTTTTTTTCGGACTGGTTAAATTTGGATTTATACTTTTTTTAACAAGACCGCTATTTACTTTTGTTTAACGTTTTGTTATTTTTGTTAAACACAATTAAAATTAAAGATACCCATGAAAAACTTAATTAAATTATTAAGCCTTGTGCTTTTTGTATCATTTGCTTCGTGCAATGACGATGACAACTCGAATGTACCTACTCCTACAAACACCATTGTAGATGTTGCCAGTGGAAATACTGATTTAGACCTATTAGTTCAGGCGGCTACTCGCGCTGGATTGGTTGACGCTTTAAAGCAAACAGACATTACTGTTTTTGCGCCAAATAATGCTGCTTTTCAAGCTTTATTAGATTCTGACCAATCTTGGAATACGATTAACGACATTCCAGTATCGACTTTAGAAACGGTGTTGAAATTCCACGTAATTGAAGGAAGAGTAAGAGCTAACCAATTATCAGACACTTATGTAAACACATTAGCAACTGGACCAAACAATGAGCCTTTATCATTACAGGTAAATGTAACTGGAGGTGTTGAATTTAATGGTAACGCTGCTCCTTTAACTACGGATGTTGAAGCTTCTAACGGAGTTGTGCACATCATCAACTCAGTTATGATGCCAAGAAACATTGTAGCTTTAGCGCAAGGAAACAGCAACTTTACGACACTTGTGGCTGCGTTAACAGATTCAAGACACACGACTGACTTTGTAGGTTTATTAACTGGAAGCGGACCATTTACGGTTTTCGCTCCTACAAACGGTGCTTTCCAAGCTTTATTAGACACAAATCAAAACTGGAACACGTTAGCTGATATTCCAATCGGAACTTTAGAGAACGTATTAAAGTACCATGTATTAGGATTAAATGTACAGGCAGATCAATTGATCAATGGAGCTGTTCCAACTTTATTAGGAACTAACGTTACCATCGACTTAACAAACGGTGCACAATTGGTAACAGGAGCTAACCAAACTGTAAACATCCTGGTTGACCCTGCTACAAATGATGTACAAGGAACGAATGGCGTAATTCACGCTGTGGATACGGTGTTACTTCCTAACTAAGAAGAAACACTTCCTAAAAACATAAAAAAAGCTGCATAATGCAGCTTTTTTTTATTCTCTTATCAAAGGCATGGTACTGCAGCGCAGCAGGCCTTCCTGTTTGGCAATTTCTGAATAATTGACCTCTTCTACAGTAAAACCTTGACTCCGAAGCCAATTGTTTAATCGGGTAAAATTCTTTTCAGAAATAATCACTTCTTCAGAAATGGAAAAGATATTGCTGTTCATGGCATACATTTCCTCCTTACTGATTTCAAAAACGTTTTCTTTCCCAAAGAAATCAACCAACCATTGGTATTCAGACTCGATAAGGAATCCATTTTTATGGATGATGGCTTTGTCCTTTCCAATAGGTTGAAAACAACAGTCCAAATGCAAGGCGTTGTTGTAAGGATCTGTGTTCGATTTTCGTAACTCAAATGATTTCACCTTTTTATGCGGGAACAATCCTTGAATGGCATCCACAGCGGCCTTATTGGTTCTTGCCGTAATAAAATCGGCATAGTCATCACCTGTATAGGTACCGATAAAGATGTAATCGTTCCAAGGCATGACATCTCCTCCTTCTACATGACATTCATCGGGTAAAATAATACGATTGGCTTTATCTACATGAATCCATACATATTCGGTCGCCTCTACCTCTCTCTTCCTATCCGGAAGAATATTCGCAATGATGATCTTGTCTTCAATAACAAAAGAAATATCCCTAGCAAAAATTTGATTGTAGTCGGGCAAGACTTCTGGTCTAAAAACAGCCACGTCGTACTTTTTAAGAACAGCTGCAACCTCTTCCATTTCTCGCACCATATCCTCCTCTTTCGGATAGGTTCCTGCCAAAACATGTTGCAAGCTCTTCGGGTCATAACAATCCTCTGGTTTAGGTGTCGGACCATTACTTTCCGCGGTACCCAAGATCACTGCTTTTAACCGTGCAGTTTCATTGGTGACGTTCAATTGTATGATTTCTGGAATATTCAATGAAATTCGGTTGACTATGGTTTCATAAAATTTTCGTGTAACTCGCTAAAAAAAGCTTCAGTGAATATGAAGCTTTTCTATTTTTTATCTCTCATCGATATTGACAAAAGATCGATGGTTTTCTCCGGTGTATAATTGGCGTGGTCTACCAATTGGCTCTTTTCTCAATCGCATTTCTCTCCACTGAGCAATCCAACCTGGTAAACGACCCAAAGCAAACATTACCGTAAACATTTCTACAGGTATGCCTAAAGCTCTATAAATGATACCCGAGTAGAAATCTACATTTGGATATAATTTTCGGTCTACAAAATATGGGTCTTCTAATGCTTCTTTTTCCAATCCTTTGGCAATTTCTAAAATAGGATCTTCAACACCTAAATCATTCAATACCTCATCTGCCGCTTTCTTAATGATACGAGCTCTAGGATCAAAGTTTTTATAAACTCTGTGTCCGAATCCCATCAAACGGAAAGGATCATTCTTATCCTTCGCTTTGGCCATGTATTTTTTGGTATCGCCACCATCAGCTTTGATCGCTTCTAACATCTCAAGTACCGCCTGATTCGCCCCACCATGCAATGGACCCCATAAGGCTGAAATTCCTGCTGCGATGGATACAAATAATCCTGCATGAGAAGAACCAACAATTCTTACCGTAGATGCCGAACAGTTTTGTTCATGATCTGCGTGAAGAATTAATAACTTGTTCAATGCATTTTTAATGATTGGATTGATGAAAAACTCTTTGTGAGGTTTTAAGAACATCATTCGAATGATGTTATCTACATAATCCAAACGCTCAGAAGCATAGATTAATGGCAATCCTTGTTTCTTGCGCATTGCCCATGCCACCAATACTGGCAACTTACCCATGATACGCACAATAGCATTGTACATATCGGCTTCTGAATCAACATTTACAGATTCTGGATTAAAGGCAGTAAGCGCCGCTGTCAAGGAAGATAAAACACCCATAGGATGGGCACTCTTCGGGAAAGAATCTAATATTTTCTTTACCTCTTCATCAACGATTGAATTGTCTCTAATGTCAGCTAAAAATTTTGAAAGTTGATCGCGAGTTGGAAGGTCTCCAAAAATTAACAAATAAGCTACTTCTAAAAAACTAGCTTCTTCAGCTAATTCTTCGATGGAATACCCTCGGTAACGTAAAATTCCTTTTTCTCCATCAAGGAAAGTAATCGCACTTTCACAAGATCCTGTATTTTTAAATCCAGGGTCAATTGTTATCACACCATTCGTTGCACCACGTAATTGTTTTACATCGATGGCAACCTCATTTTCTGTTCCTTTCACTAAAGGAAATTCGTAAGCATTTTCGCCAATAATTAACCTAGCTGTTTCTGACATTATATCTATAAATCTTTAGTTGAAAAATTTTACGCGAAGATACCGAATTAATAAGAATTTTGAAAGAATCGGCGTCTTGAATTTTGATAATGGAATAGAATCGAAAATTATTTAACAATTCTTTAAAGGAAACAAAAAAAACCTCACTTTTTCAAGTGAGGTTTCCTTTCTTATTCAAAACCCTTTTTTTAGATCTTAAAGGCTTTTTCTTGAGGGTAGTAAGCTACCTCTCCCAATTCTTCTTCAATTCTTAATAATTGATTGTATTTGGCCATACGGTCAGAACGAGATGCAGATCCTGTCTTAATCTGTCCCGTATTTAAAGCCACCGCTAAATCAGCAATGGTATTGTCTTCTGTTTCTCCAGATCGGTGTGACATTACAGAAGTATAACCCGCATTCTTAGCCATGTTTACGGCATCAATGGTTTCGGATAAAGTACCAATCTGATTTACCTTGATCAAGATTGAATTCGCAATATCGTTTTCAATACCACGAGACAAACGCTCTACATTGGTTACAAATAAGTCGTCACCCACTAATTGAACAGAATCTCCAATTTTTTCAGTAAGTGATTTCCATCCATCCCAATCATTTTCATCCATTCCGTCTTCAATGGAGATAATTGGATACTTCTCACACAACTCAGCCAAATACTCAGCTTGCTCTTCAGAGGTTCTTACAACGCCTTTATCGCCCTCAAATTTGGTATAATCATACTTTCCATCAACATAAAACTCTGCTGCAGCACAATCCAAAGCGATCTTCACTTCATCCCCAAAAGAATAACCCGCGTTCTTCACGGCCAACCCAATAGTTTCGATGGCATCTTCAGTTCCGTCTAAAGTAGGTGCAAAACCTCCCTCATCACCAACTGCCGTTGATAGATTACGGTCGTGCAATACTTTTTTAAGATGGTGAAATATCTCAGAACCCATTTGCATGGCGTGCGTAAATGATTCCGCCTTAACCGGCATGATCATAAACTCCTGAAATGCGATCGGAGCATCTGAGTGCGATCCACCATTGATGATGTTCATCATAGGAACAGGTAATGTATTGGCAGAAACTCCACCAACATATCTGTACAATGGCATGTTCTTTTCATTTGCCGCTGCCTTGGCCACCGCTAGTGAAACACCTAAAATAGCATTGGCTCCTAATTTTGATTTGTTAGGCGTACCATCCAAATCAAGCATAGCTTTATCAATAGCATTCTGTTCGAACACAGGCATTCCCACAATCTCCTCAGCAATAATCGTATTGACATTACCAACTGCTGTTAAAACACCTTTGCCCATATAATTTTCTCCTCCGTCTCGAAGTTCTACTGCTTCATGCTCCCCTGTTGAAGCTCCAGATGGAACTGCTGCTCTACCTAATACGCCATTTTCTGTAATTACATCAACTTCTACTGTTGGATTCCCTCTGGAATCAAAAATTTGACGTGCATGAATGTCGACTATAATACTCATAAGTTTATCAATTTTGTTTTTCGATTATTGTTCTACTAAGATAAAAAGATTCAGGTTTTTAGAAGTAAAATTAAGGTGATAATTACGAAAACGATTACACCAAAAAATAAAAAACCCACCCATTAAAAATGAGTGGGAAAATTGCTATGAAAAAGAAATGTGATAATTAAATCACACTCCAAAAATAGGAAAAATAAATGGACTACAACAATTAATTTGTTGAATGGCCCAATTTACCCGATTGCAAGCGGATTTATTCCGATAAAACCGACTTTGCCCGCTTTACATTGTCTATAAATTGATCAAATAAATAGACGGCATCGTTTGGTCCCGGGCTTGCTTCTGGGTGGTATTGTACAGAAAATACGTTCTTATCCTTTAATCGGATTCCAGCAACTGTATTATCATTCAAGTGCGTATGAGTAATTTCTACATCTGGATGGACTTCTGTCTCTTCTCGATTGATGGCAAAACCATGATTTTGAGAAGTGATTTCTCCCTTACCCGTCAACAGATTGATTACCGGGTGATTGATACCACGGTGTCCGTTGTGCATCTTGTAAGTAGAAATTCCGTTGGCTAAAGCAATTACTTGATGCCCTAAACATATTCCGAAAAGAGGTAAATCCCTTTTAATAATCTCTTGAGCCACCTTAATGGCATCTTCTAATGGCTCTGGATCCCCAGGTCCGTTAGAAATGAAATAGCCATCAGGATGAAAACTTTCTAAATCGGAAAACTTTGAATTGTATGGGAATACTTTGATGTAAGCACCTCTTTTGGCCAAATTTCGAAGGATGTTTTTCTTAATTCCGATATCAAGGGCAGAAATTTTAATATTAGCTTTCTCGTCACCTACAAAGTAAGGTTCTTTGGTGGATACCTTTGAAGCAAGTTCCAATCCTTCCATGCTTGGCACCTCAGCCAATTGCTTCTTTAATTCCTCAATGTTATCAACCTCGGTAGATATAATGGCATTCATAGCCCCATTATCACGAATATATGAGACCAAGGCTCTTGTGTCAACATCAGAAATAGCCACAAGATTGTGCTTTTCGAACCAATCTTTCAAATTTCCATCAGAATCTACTCTGGAATGAATGAAACTGAAATTACGGCAAATAAGACCTGCGATTTTAATGCCTTCTGACTCTACTTCTTTGTCATTTACACCATAATTACCAATATGTGCATTGGTAGCCACCATTAATTGTCCGAAGTAAGAAGGATCGGTAAAAATTTCTTGGTACCCGGTCATCCCTGTATTGAAACAGATTTCTCCAGTTGCCGTTCCTTCAATACCGACAGATTTCCCATAAAAAATGGTTCCGTCTGCTAACAATACTAATGCCTTCTTTCGAGATTGATATTTCATAATTTTTAAATCCAGTTATAGTGAGTTGTAATACTCAAATATTTTTATGACGTCTTTTTCCTTTTTAAAAGACAACTTTCTTTTCTTTATGTCTGATTGAAATTTCTTTTTATCGTCCAACTCCAAAATACCAATAATGGCTTTCTTCTTCAATTTGAAGGGAACCAATGCATCGTTTTTCAAATACACATAGGCCGATTTAACCACATATCTATCTGGAGTTATTTTCTCTTTCGTGGTTCCATCCTTCATACCTTCTTTGATCGAAAGGGCATGCTGCTTAAAGACGTTGATTTTTCCCTTCGCCATTCGCTCTACATAATCGCCCTTCACCAATTCAAACTTTTTGTTGTTCAACACAACGTAGTTTAAGTTCTTGATGTTGATTTCGTAAATAGAATCGTTTTGCAACTTCACAAAGAACTTTCGTTCTTTCAAATTGTAGTTCGCATTGTTGTAGCGATAGGTTCTGTTATCAGCTCCAAAAACAACAATATTGGCCAACCAGTCTTCGTAAAGGAATGTAGACCCCTCAATATTGGCGTCGCCATTCTTAAAACCTAAAAAATTGGATGGTGTAATGATTTCTCTGGAAGGCAAATCCTGACCAAAAGTGGCAAAGGAAAGAAGGATAAATAAAAAGCCTAGAAATTTTCTCACGATTACGAAAGTATATAAAAAAAGGGATAAACTTAATCGTCTATCCCTTTGAGTTATTAAAATAAATTAACATTTATTCTTCTGTTTTTTCTTCAACAGCCTCTGTCGTTTGTTCTTCTTGAACAGCCTCTGGAGCCGCTGCTGGAGCATCAGACTTCTTTCTTCTACTCCTTCTTGTAGTTTTCTTAGCCTTTTTACCATTTGGATTGTACAATTCGTTGTAATCAACCAATTCAACCATTGCCATTGGTGCGTTATCACCCTGACGGTTTCCTAATTTGATGATACGAACATACCCTCCTGGTCTGTCTGCTACTTTCACAGATACTTCTCTAAATAATTCAGTAACTGCGTATTTGTTTCTTAGATAAGAGAATACAACACGTCTGTTATGAGTTGTATCGTTCTTTGATTTTGTAATCAAAGGCTCAACAAATTTTCTAAGCGCTTTCGCCTTAGCAACTGTTGTATTAATTCTCTTGTGCTCAATTAATGAACAAGCCATATTGGCAAGCATTGCTTTTCTATGAGCCGATTTTCTACCTAAATTGTTGTTTTTGTTTCTGTGTCTCATGACGCTTGTTTTAAACTTTCATCTTGCTCTACCCTTTCTGAGGAGCAAATTATGAAATGTTAATCTCTATCTAATTTGTATTTGCTTAAGTCCATTCCGAAACTCAAACCTTTCACAAGAACTAATTCTTCTAATTCTGTTAAAGATTTTTTACCGAAGTTTCTGAACTTCATTAAATCGCTTTTGTTAAATGATACTAGATCTCCTAATGTTTCTACTTCTGCAGCTTTCAAACAGTTTAAAGCTCTTACAGAAAGATCCATATCGATCAATCTAGTTTTTAATAATTGACGCATGTGCAATGATTCTTCATCATATGTTTCCGTCTGCGCAATTTCGTCAGCCTCTAAAGTGATTCTCTCATCAGAGAATAACATGAAGTGGTGAATTAAAATCTTAGCAGCCTCTGTTAATGCATCTTTTGGATTAATTGATCCATCGGTATCGATATCAAAAACTAATTTTTCGTAATCGGTTTTTTGCTCAACACGATAGTTCTCGATGGCATATTTTACATTTCTGATTGGTGTAAAAATAGAGTCTGTAAAAATTGTTCCGATTGGCGCAGAAGCTTTCTTGTTTTCTTCTGCAGGAACAAATCCTCTACCTTTTTCGATAGTAATCTCAGCATTTAATTTTACTGATTTATCCATGTTACAGATTACCAATTCTGGATTCAATACTTGAAAACCAGAGATGAATTTCTGTAAATCACCAGCCGTCAATTGCTCTTGGTCTGTGATAGAAATAGAAACTGTTTCTTTTTCAGTTTCTTCTATCTGTTTTTTGAAACGTACTTGTTTCAAGTTTAAGATGATTTCAGTAACGTCTTCTACAACACCACTTATGGTAGAGAATTCGTGCTCAACACCATCCACTCTTAATGAAGTGATTGCGTGTCCTTCTAATGAAGATAAAAGCACTCTTCTTAATGCGTTACCTACGGTTAAACCAAATCCTGGTTCTAAAGGTCTAAATTCGAATCTTCCAGAGAAATCTGTAGATTCAATCATGATTACCTTATCCGGCTTTTGAAAATTTAATATTGCCATTTGTTGTTCTTCGTTTTAATTGTTTTTTGGTTGCGCGGTCTATAAGTTTGAAGAAGGACGAATAGACCCTTTGGCCAAAAACCAATGGGTTAATGTATTACTTAGAATATAATTCTACGATTAATTGTTCCTTGATGTTTTCAGGAATCTGTAGTCTTTCTGGAACTTTTACAAAAGTACCTTCTTTCTTATCAGCATTCCAAGTCAACCACTCAAATACATTGTTGTTTGACGCTAATGCATCTTCAATAACTTGTAATGATTTTGACTTTTCTCTTACACCAACAACATCATTTTCACGCAATCTGTATGAAGGAATGTTTACGATTTCTCCGTTTACAGTAATGTGTCTGTGTGAAACCAATTGACGTGCTCCGTCTCTTGATTTTGCAATCCCCATTCTGTATACTACGTTGTCCAATCTAGACTCACAAAGTTGCAATAAGATCTCACCTGTAATTCCAGATGAAGCTTGTGCTTTCTTAAATAAGTTTCTAAACTGGCGCTCTAAAATACCGTAGGTGTATTTTGCTTTTTGCTTTTCACTTAACTGAATAGCATATTCTGATTTCTTTCCTCTTCTACGGTTGTTACCGTGTTGTCCTGGAGGATAGTTTCTTTTTTCGAAGTTCTTGTCTTCACCGAAGATTGCTTCTCCAAACTTTCTAGCAATCTTAGTTTTAGGTCCTGTGTATCTTGCCATTTGATTTTCTTTTTGCTTCGGGGATTATGAATTAAGGCTTCCTCCTTCGATAATCGTATTCCCAAATGAAATATGTATATAAATTAAACTCTTCTTCTTTTAGGAGGGCGACATCCATTGTGTGGCATTGGCGTAACGTCAATGATTTCCGTTACTTCAACACCAGCATTGTGTAATGATCTGATAGCAGATTCTCTACCATTACCTGGTCCTTTTACGTAAACTTTCACTTTGCGCAATCCAGCTTCTTTTGCTACTCCTGCACAATCTTCAGCGGCTAATTGAGCTGCATAAGGAGTGTTCTTTTTAGAACCTCTAAAGCCCATTTTTCCTGCCGAAGACCAAGAAATTACGTCTCCTTTTTTGTTGGTTAAAGAAATGATGATGTTGTTGAAAGACGCATTGATGTGCGCTTCTCCGATAGCATCAACAATTACTTTACGTTTTTTTGGTTTAGCTTTTGCCATAATAATTATTGTTTAGTTATCCAGCTTTAGTAAAGTGTGTTTTACAAACACGGCACACTAAATGACAACTAGGTTACTCTACTTGTTATTTTTTCTTGTTTGCTACTGTCTTACGCTTACCTTTTCTGGTTCTCGAGTTATTCTTAGTTCTTTGACCTCTTAAAGGAAGTCCAAGTCTGTGACGAATACCTCTTTGACAACCGATATCCATTAAACGCTTAATGTTTAACTGCACTTCCGAACGTAATTCACCCTCGATTGTGTAGCTACCTACCGCTTGTCTGATGGCAGCAATTTGAGCGTCTGTCCAATCTTGAACCTTGATGCTCTCATCAACTTTTGCATTAGCTAAAATTTCTTTAGCTCTACTTCTACCAATACCAAAAATGTATGTTAAAGAAATAACACCTCTTTTGTTTTTAGGAATGTCTATACCTGCTATTCTTGCCATTACCCTTGTCTTTGTTTAAATCTAGGATTTTGTTTGTTTATTACATATAATCTGCCTTTTCTACGCACAATTTTGCACTCGGCACTTCTCTTTTTAACTGATGCTCTAACTTTCATCTGTTTGGTTTTTTAATATCTGTATGTAATTCTTGCTTTTGTTAAATCGTATGGACTCATTTCTAACTTTACTTTATCTCCAGGTAATAATTTGATGTAGTGCATACGCATCTTTCCCGATATATGAGCAGTTACAATGTGACCGTTTTCTAATTCTACACGGAACATAGCATTTGATAATGCTTCTGTAATTGTACCATCTTGTTGAATTGCGGGTTGCTTTGCCATATATTAATTATCTATTTGATTTTCTATTGCTACTTCCAGTTTTCATTAACCCATCATAATGACGGTTTAATAAGTAGGAATTGATTTGTTGTAAGGTGTCAATTGCAACACCAACCATGATAATCAAAGATGTACCTCCATAAAATAGAGCCCATCCTTGTTGCACTCCAAACTGAACAACAATAGCTGGTAATACAGATAATGCTGCTAAGAATAAAGAACCTGGGAAGGTTATTCTTGATAAAACAGTATCCAAACGGTCTGCTGTATCCTTACCTGGTCTTACTCCTGGAATAAAACCTCCACTTCTTTTTAGATCCTCCGCCATCTTATTGGTCGGAATAGTAATCGCAGTATAGAAATAACTGAACACAATGATTAACAATGCGAAAATCACGTTATATCCTAAACCGTTGATATCTTGTAGGCTCGCCAACGCTGGAAATTTCTGCGCCAATGCCATTGGTAAGAACATAATTGCTTGCGCAAAGATGATAGGCATTACACCCGCCGCATTTAACTTTAACGGAATGTAATCTCTAGATCCTGCAACGCTTTGAATGTTTCCTGCCACCGTTCGTCTTGCATATTGTACCGCTATTTTACGAACCGCGGTTACTAACATCACTGTTAACAGAATTACAACGAACCAAATGATTATTTCAATTAAAATCATCATGATACCACCTGCACCAGCATTGGTAGTTTTTGCAACAAATTCCTGTAAGAAAGAAGCTGGGAAGTTTGCGATAATACCTACAGTGATTAATAATGAAATACCATTACCAACTCCTTTGTCTGTAATACGCTCACCCAACCACATTGCAAAGATTGTTCCTGCTGTAAGGATGATCATTGATGAAACCCAAAACGTTAAACCTCCAATTAAGAAAGCTTCTGGTGGTAAACCAAATTGTGTTTTAATCGCCGTAATGTAGGTTGGCCCTTGAACCAACGTAATTGCGATGGTCAACCATCTTGTAATCTGAGTTATTTTCTTTCGTCCACTTTCACCATCCTTTTGAAGCTTCTGTAAATAAGGAACCGCGATTCCCATTAACTGAACAACAATAGATGCCGAAATGTAAGGCATGATACCCAAAGCCATTACAGAAGCACGAGCAAATGCTCCTCCTGTAAATGCATTTAAAATTCCCAATAAACCTGATGAAGTGCTTTCTTTTAAAGCAGCGAGTTGTAGCGGATCGATACCTGGTAACGGTACAGCAGCCATAAATCTATACACTGCCATTAATCCGATAGTTAAAAGAATTTTATCTTTTAATTCCTCGATGCTAAAAATCTCACGTAACGTTTTTATCAATTTCATCTTTTATTCGAAGTCTTATAGGGTCACTGCTTCACCACCTGCACTTTCAATAGCTTCTTTTGCAGTCGCTGTAAATTTGTGTGCACTGATGTTTAACTTTGCTTTTAATTCTCCTCTTCCTAAGATTTTTACCAAATCATTCTTTCCAGCCAAACGATTCGCTACTAAATCATCAAAAGTAACGGTATCTTTTAACTTACCAGAGTCAACTAAATTTTGTAAGGTATCTAAATTGATGCCTGTATATTCTTTTCTGTTGATATTCTTAAATCCGAATTTTGGAACTCGTCTTTGCAAAGGCATTTGACCACCTTCAAATCCAATTTTTCTAGAATATCCAGATCTTGATTTCGCCCCTTTGTGACCTCTTGTAGAAGTACCTCCTTTACCAGATCCTTCACCACGTGCAATACGCTTGTCACTTTTTACGGAGCCTTTAGCCGGTTTTAAGTTATGTAAACTCATGTCAATATCTTATTTTATCTCCTCTACGGATACTAAATGTTTCACTTTATTCACCATCCCAATAATAGATGGAGTCGCGTCATGCTCAACAGTTTGATTCATTTTTCTCAAACCTAAAGCTTCTAAGGTTCTCTTTTGATTTTGAAGACGACCAATCTGACTTTTTACCTGTGTTACTTTAATTCTTGCCATTGTACTAGAATTATCCGTTAAATACTTTCTCTAATGAAATTCCTCTTTGCTTTGCAATCATTGCAGCACTTCTCAATTGTAACAAAGCATCAAATGTTGCTTTTACTACGTTATGAGGATTCGAAGAACCTTGAGACTTTGATAATACATCGTGAATCCCAACAGACTCTAATACAGCTCTAACAGCTCCACCAGCTATTACCCCGGTACCAGGAGAAGCAGGCTTGATAAATACTCTTGCTCCGCCGAATTTACCTTTTTGTTCGTGAGGTAAAGTTCCGTTTAAAATTGGAATTCTAACTAAATTTTTCTTTGCGTCTTCCACAGCTTTAGCAATCGCAGATGAAACATCTTTAGACTTTCCTAAACCATGTCCTACAACACCATTACCATCTCCAACAACAACAATAGCAGAAAATCCAAAAGCTCTACCACCCTTGGTTACTTTAGTAACACGCTGAACGCCTACTAACTTGTCAACAAGCTCTAATCCACTTGGCTTAACTCTTTCTACGTTTTTATAACCTTGCATAACTTAAAATTTTAAACCAGCTTCTCTTGCTGCGTCTGCTAATACTTTAACTCTTCCGTGGTATAAATAACCATTTCTATCAAAAGCTACAGTTTCTATACCTGCTTTTGTTGCTTTCTCTGCAATTGCCTTACCTACAGCTACAGCCGCTTCAGCTTTGGTGTTTGCAGTAATGTCTTTATCTCTAGATGAAACAGATGCTAAAGTAACTCCGTTTACATCGTCGATTATCTGTGCATAGATCTCTTTATTACTTCTAAAAACCGATAATCTCGGTTTTGTAGCCGTACCGTTAACGATCTTTCTAATTCTATGCTTAATTCTAACTCTTCTCTCAAGCTTTGATAATGCCATAATATTCTATTTATTATGCAGACTTACCTGCTTTTCTACGTAATTGTTCACCAACAAACTTGATACCTTTCCCTTTATATGGCTCTGGCTTTCTAAACGATCTAATCTTAGCAGCTACTTGACCTACTAATTGTTTGTCGTATGAGGTTAATTTTACTAAAGGATTCTTTCCTTTTTCTGATACTGTTTCAACTTTCACTTCAGGAGCTAATTCTAACACAATGTTGTGAGAGAATCCTAAAGCCAAATCTAATTTTTGTCCTTGGTTTGAGGCTCTGTAACCAACTCCTACCAATTCCAATTCTTTGGTAAATCCTTTGCTAACTCCTTCGACCATGTTTGCAATCAAAGCTCTCATCAAACCGTGTTGCGCTTTTTGAGATTTTAATTCTGAAGATCTTGTCAATGTAATGGTAGCATCTTCGATACTTACATTGATTCCTTCTGAAATTACTTGAGTTAATTCTCCTAATTTACCTTTAACAGTAATTACATTGTTGTTTACGTTAACTTCTACTCCTTGAGGGATGCTAACTGGGTTGTTACCTATTCTACTCATGGTTTAAAAGATTAATAAACGTAACACAATACTTCACCACCAACGTTTTCTTGCTTCGCTTTTTTGTTTGTCATTACTCCTTTTGAAGTAGAAACAATAGCAATACCTAAACCGTTTAAAACTCTAGGCATTTCTGAAGAAGAAACATACTTACGTAGACCTGGTGTACTTACTCTTTGGATCTTACGAATCACAGATTCCTTGGTGTCTCTATCGTATTTTAATGCGATTTTGATAGTTCCTTGAACCTTGTTATCGTTAAACTTGTAGCTTAAGATATAACCTTGATCAAATAAGATCTTGGTCATCTCCTTTTTGAGGTTAGATGCAGGTATCTCCACAACTCTGTGGCCTGCAGAAATTGCATTTCTAACGCGAGTTAGAAAATCCGCAATCGGATCTGAATACATATTTATTAATTTGCGACTATGGTTTTCAACTTACTCTATTTATGCTACAAACCTGCGTTTGTGAAAGTTGAACCTGTAATCAGTTAATACTTATTTACAAAAATTGAGCGTGCAAAGATACACAAACAATTCTTATTTCTATCGAAATATCAAATTTTCTACCAGCTGGCTTTCTTTACACCTGGTATAAGGCCTTGGTTGGCCATCTCACGGAATGTTACACGTGAAATTCCAAATTGACGCATATAACCCTTTGGTCTTCCAGTTAGTTTGCAACGATTGTGCTTTCTAATTGGAGAAGCGTTTTTTGGAAGTTTTTGCAATGCTTCATAATCTCCAGCTTCTTTTAAAGCCTTTCTTTTTTCAGCATATTTTGCAACCATTTTAGCTCTTTTTACTTCACGAGCTTTCATTGATTCTTTAGCCATCCTTAATTCTTTTTAAATGGTAAACCTAATTCTTCTAGTAACGACTTTGCTTCCTTATCGGTATCTGCCGAGGTTACAAAGGTAATATCCATACCATTGATTTTCTTCACTTTATCAATGTTGATTTCTGGAAAGATGATTTGCTCAGTAACTCCTAGGTTGTAGTTACCTCTTCCGTCAAATCCGTTTGCCTTAATTCCGTTAAAGTCTCTTACACGAGGTAAAGACGCTGTGATAAGTCTGTCTAAAAACTCATACATTTTGTCACCACGTAAAGTTACTTTTGCTCCGATAGGCATTCCCTTTCTTAATTTAAAAGCAGCAACGTCTTTTTTAGAAATTGTAGCAATTGCTTTCTGACCAGTAATTGTTGATAATTCCTCGATCGCATAATCGATTAATTTCTTGTCAGCAATAGCAGCTCCAACACCTTTAGATACAACGATCTTTTCTAGTTTTGGAACTTGCATTACGTTCTTATAGCTAAACTCTTCAGTTAAAGCTTTAACAACTCTGTTCTTGTATTCTTCTTTTAATCTTGGTACGTAACTCATGATTATTATTTTTTAGTTTGTTTAGAGATTCTTGTTTTTGTATCTCCATCAACTGTATAACCTACTCTTACGGCAACACCGTTTTCTACTAACATTACGTTAGAGATGTGAATTGGTGCTTCCTTTTTAGTGATTCCACCTTGAGGGTTTTGAGCATTTGGCTTCACATGCTTAGAAACCATGTTTACACCTTCTACCAAAACTCTATCTTCGTCTTTAACAATACTTAAGATTTTACCTTCAGACCCTTTGTGATCTCCAGCAATTACTTTTACAGTATCTCCTGATTTTAATTTAAACTTCTTCATTGTATTGTATAATTATAACACCTCTGGTGCTAATGAAACGATTTTCATGAATTGTTTTTCTCTAAGCTCACGAGCAACTGGTCCGAAAACACGCGTTCCTCTCATTTCCTCAGTTGGGTTTAACAATACACATGCATTGTCGTCAAATCTGATGTAAGAACCATCTTTACGTCTTACTTCTTTCTTTGTTCTTACCACAACGGCTTTAGAAACTTGACCTTTTTTTACTGTTCCGTTAGGAGTAGCAGATTTAACAGTTACTACTATTTTATCTCCAATTGAAGCATAACGCTTTTTAGTTCCTCCTAAAACTCTAATTACCAAAACCTCTTTTGCTCCGGTATTATCAGCTACTTTTAATCTTGATTCTGTCTGTAACATAATTATTTAGCTCTTTCTAGGATTTCTACTAATCTCCAACGCTTGGTTTTACTCATTGGTCTTGTCTCCATGATTTTTACTGTATCACCTTCGTTACAGTCGTTTTTCTCATCATGTGCAACGTATTTCTTCGTCTTCAAAACGAACTTACCATACATTGGGTGTTTAACTCTTTTTACTTCAGAAACAACAATAGACTTGTCCATTTTACTGCTTGAAACAACACCTATTCTTTCCTTTCTAAGATTTCTTTTTTCCATCTTTAACTGATATAGAGTTATTATAATTCTCTTTTTGTTAACTCCGTTGCAACACGTGCAACAGTTCTTCTCAATGATCTAATTTGCATTGGATTCTCTAATGGAGAAATCGCATGTGCCATTTTTAAATCATTATAACTTTTTTTCAACGCTCCAAGCTTCTCTTGTAAATCTGCTGTTGATAATTCCTTGATTTCTGACTGTTTCATAATAAATTCGAATTAAGCGTTAAAATCGTAATCTCTGGCAATAACGAACTTTGTTCTTACTGGAAGCTTTTGAGCTGCTAAACGCAATGCTTCTTTAGCTACCTCCATTGGTACACCACCAACTTCAAACAAAATTCTACCTGGTTTAATTACTGCAACGAAATGGTCTGGAGCACCTTTACCTTTACCCATACGTACCTCTAAAGGCTTCTTTGTAATAGGCTTGTCTGGAAAGATTTTAATCCATAATTGACCCTCTCTTTTCATATAACGAGTTGCCGCAATACGCGCTGCTTCAATTTGACGAGAAGTTAAAAGGTTTTGATCAAGCGATTTAATACCAAACATTCCATTGGAAAGTTGGTTTCCTCTTCCAGAAATACCTTTCATGTTCCCTTTTGCCTTCTGAACCTTACGGTACTTTACTCTTTTTGGCTGTAACATTTTAAATCTTCTTTAAAAAATTATTTTCTTCTGCGAGGTTGTTGACGTTTTCCTCCTTTTCCTCCCTGTTTCTTTGAGAGCCCTACCAAAGGAGATAATTCACGTTTGCCATAAACTTCTCCCTTCATGATCCATACTTTCACACCGATTCTACCATAAGTAGTGTGTGCTTCTTCCAAAGCGTAATCAATATCAGCTCTAAAAGTAGAAAGAGGAATTCTTCCTTCTTTGTAGTGCTCTGATCTCGCCATTTCCGCTCCGTTTAAACGTCCTGAAATCTGAATTTTAATTCCTTCAGCGTTCATACGCATTGTAGCAGCAATAGCCATTTTGATTGCTCTTTTGTAAGAAATTCTATTTTCAATCTGACGCGCAATACTAGCTGCTACTAAACGAGCATCTAATTCTGGTCTTTTGATTTCGAAAATGTTAATTTGAACTTCTTTACCAGTAATCTTCTTCAATTCCTCTTTCAACTTGTCTACCTCTTGACCTCCTTTACCGATAATGATACCAGGACGAGCCGTAGTGATAGTAACGGTTACAAGTTTTAAAGTTCTTTCGATAATTACTCTAGACACACTAGCTTTTGATAATCTAGCATGGATATATTTTCTGATCTTATCGTCTTCAGCAATTTTATCTCCGTAGTCATTGCCTCCATACCAGTTAGACTCCCATCCTCTGATAATTCCTAAACGATTCCCTATTGGATTTGTTTTTTGTCCCATTTCTACTTTGATTAATTACTTTTATTAGATTCTGCTAATTCGATAGTCACGTGATTTGAACGCTTACGGATTCTGTGAGCACGCCCTTGTGGAGCTGGTCTCAATCTCTTTAACATACCAGCGCTATCAACGCAAATAGTTTTAACGAATAAACCTGCATCTTCAATATTAGCATCTTCATTTTTTGCTTGCCAGTTTGCAATAGCAGACAATAAAAGTTTCTCTAAATTAATAGATGCTTCCTTCGGACTAAATCTAAGGATTGCAAGTGCTTTTTCAACTTCAACTCCTCTTATTTGGTCAGCCACCAATCTCATTTTTCTTGGTGATGTCGGACAGTTAGTAAGCTTGGCGATAAAACGTTGTTTTTTCGCTTCTTTTAACTGCTGTGCCATGTTGTGTTTACGACTTCCCATAATAGTCTACTATTTTTTACCTTTATTTTTTGCACCAGCGTGTCCTCTAAACGAACGAGTTGGTGAAAATTCTCCAAGTTTATGTCCTACCATGTTTTCAGTAATGTATACTGGGATAAACTGCTTTCCGTTGTGCACGGCAATTGTTTGTCCAACGAAATCAGGAGTAATCATACTAGCTCTAGACCAAGTTTTGATTACCGATTTCTTTCCAGCTTCAACATTAGCTAAAACTTTTCTCTCTAATTTATAGTGAACGTAAGGTCCCTTTTTTAATGATCTTGCCATAATATTATTTCTTTCTACGTTCTATAATATATTTGTTACTTGCTTTTGTCTTAGATCTAGTCTTATATCCTTTTGCTGGGATACCGTTTCTTGATCTTGGGTGACCTCCAGAAGCTCTACCTTCACCACCTCCCATTGGGTGATCAACTGGGTTCATACGAACGGCATTTGTTCTAGGTCTTCTACCTAACCATCTAGATCTACCTGCTTTACCAGAAACAATTAACTGATGATCTGAATTGGAAACTACTCCAATAGTAGCCGTACAAGTCAATAAAATCATTCTTGTTTCACCAGAAGGTAACTTTACAGTTGCATACTTACCATCTTTTGCCATTAACTGAGCAAAAGAACCAGCAGATCTTGCCATTACAGCTCCTTGACCGGGGTGTAATTCAATACAAGAAATTGTAGTACCTAAAGGAATGTTTGCCAAAGGCATTGCATTACCAATTTCAGGAGCCACTGTACTTCCAGACTCTATGGTTTGCCCAACTTTCAATCCGTTTTGAGCGATAACATATCTTTTTTCACCATCAGTATACTCAACTAAAGCGATGAACGCTGTACGGTTTGGATCGTACTCAATAGTTTGTACTGTTGCAGGAACACCTTGCTTATCTCTTTTAAAATCGATAATACGGTATCTTCTTTTATGACCACCACCAATGTTTCTAGTAGTCATTCTACCCTGATTGTTTCGACCTCCAGATCTTTTTTTCGGCGCCAATAATGACTTCTCCGGCTTATCAGTAGTAATGGTGTCGAACCCATTTACAACTCTAAAACGCTGACCTGGTGTTATTGGTTTTAATTTTCTAACTGACATTTCGTGTCTTATTATAAATTGCTATAAAAATCTATACTGTCTCCTTCAGCCAATTGAACAATTGCTTTCTTATACCCGCTAATCGCAGCAGACACAATACCGTTTTTGGTATACTTGGTCTTTCTTTTGATTGGGTAGTTCATAGTTTTTACACTATCAATTGTTACACCGTAAGCTGCTTCAACAGCATCTTTTATCTCTAATTTGTTAGCTCTCTTATCAACTACAAAAGCATAGCGATTGAATAATTCGCTATCTCTGTTTGCCTTTTCTGTAATTATAGGTTTTACTAAGATGCTCATAACCTTATTTATTAAAATTAGCATTGATACCATCTAAAGAGCTCTCTGTAATAACGATCTTGTTCGCGTTTAATACGTTGTAGGTATTTAATTGCGATGCTTTGATCACTTTAGAATTCTTTAAATTTCTTGATGATAAATACACATTATCATTTGATTCTGGGAAAACGAACAAAGACTTTTGAGTATCTAAGCCTAATGCTTTCAATACCTCTACAAAGTTTTTAGTTTTCGCATTTTCAAATGTAAAATCTTCTAATACAACTACGTTGCTAGCTTGCTTACTTAATGCAGACTTTCTAGCCAATCTTTTCAAGTTTTTGTTCAACTTGAAGGAATAGCTTCTTGGTCTAGGACCAAAAATTCTACCACCACCTCTAAATACAGGCGACTTGATAGAACCTGCACGTGCTGTACCAGTTCCTTTTTGCTTTTTAATTTTTCTAGTTGATCCAGCGATCTCACCTCTCTCTTTAGACTTGTGTGTACCTTGTCTTTGATTGGCTAAATATTGCTTTACATCTAAATAAATAGCATGCTCATTTGGTTCAACACCAAAAATATCAGCAGAAAGTTCCACTTTTCTACCTGTATCTTTTCCTTGAATATTTAAAACTGCTACTTCCATTACTTCTCGATGGTTATGTAAGAATTTTTGTGACCAGGAACTGCTCCTTTTACAACAAGCAAGTTCTTTTCTGGAACTACCTTCAAAATTCTTAAGTTTTGAACCTTAACTTTTTCGCCTCCCATTCTTCCGGCCATACGCATTCCTTTGAATACTCTAGCTGGATAAGATGCTGCACCAATAGAACCTGGTGCTCTTAAACGATTGTGCTGACCGTGAGTAGCTTGTCCTACACCCGCAAAACCGTGGCGCTTCACTACCCCTTGAAATCCTTTTCCTTTAGATACTCCTGAAACATCAACAAACTCTCCTTCTTTGAAAAGTTCTACTGTAACAGTATCACCTAAATTGTACTCTTCTTCAAATCCTTGGAATTCAACGACTCTTTTCTTAGCAGTAGTGCCAGCTTTCTTAAAGTGACCGTCTAACGCTTTGTTAGAACTCTTTGCTTTTTTGTCATCGAAACCAAGTTGCAACGCATTGTAGCCGTCAACCTCTGTGGTTCTGACTTGGGTTACAACGCAAGGACCTGCTTCGATAACGGTACATGGAATGTTCTTTCCATTTTCGTCATACAAGCTGGTCATACCGATTTTCTTTCCTATTAACCCAGACATTATTAATTAATTATTATTATTTAAAAAAATGGCGTCAAAAACAATTCGACGCCGATTTTGTTTTTTCCGTTTTTCCTTAGCCAATCACTAAGGACATGTTATACTTTTTTCGAGTAAACTCGAAAGTCTATCCTTACACTTTGATCTCTACCTCAACTCCACTAGGCAACTCTAATTTCATCAAAGCATCAATTGTTTTTGATGAAGAGCTATAGATGTCTAGTAACCTTTTATAGGCTGCAAGCTGAAATTGCTCTCTCGACTTCTTGTTAACGTGTGGAGACCGCAATACAGTAAAAATCTTCTTGTGTGTTGGTAATGGAATTGGACCGTTTACTACAGCACCAGTACTCTTTACCGTTTTTACAATTTTCTCAGCAGACTTGTCTACTAAATTGTAATCGTAAGACTTTAATTTTATTCTAATTTTTTGACTCATCGTTTTCGTTTTAGTAGATTATCCTTTAGCTGCTGCAATTACTTCTTCTGAAATATTAGAAGGCGTTTCTGCATAGTGTGAAAATTCCATTGTTGATGTTGCTCTACCAGAAGACAATGTTCTTAACGAAGTAACATAACCGAACATTTCTGATAAAGGAACCAAAGCTTTTACCACTTTAGAACCAGCTCTATCACTCATGTCGTTTACTTGACCTCTTCTTCTGTTCAAGTCACCAACAATATCACCCATATTCTCTTCTGGAGTTAATACCTCCAACTTCATGATAGGCTCCATAATTACTGCACGCGCTTGTTTCGCAGCAGCTTTATAACCTAACTTCGCAGCCAATTCGAAAGACAACTGGTCAGAATCCACAGGGTGGAAAGAACCATCTTTCAAAGTAATCTTCATCGAATCCATTTCAAATCCTGCCAATGGACCATTCTTCATAGCTTCCTTGAATCCTTTTTCAACAGATGGGATAAATTCTTTTGGAACGTTACCACCTTTGATTTCAGAATTGAACACTAATCCTTGCGTTCCTTCTTCAGCAGGTTCAATGGTAAATACAATATCCGCAAACTTACCACGACCACCAGATTGTTTCTTATAAACCTCTCTGTGATTTGCAGTAGCTGTTAATGCTTCTTTGTACTCTACTTGAGGTTGCCCTTGATTCACGTCAACTTTAAATTCACGCTTCAAACGGTCAACAATAATATCTAAGTGAAGCTCACCCATTCCAGAAATAATTGTCTGTCCTGAAGCTTCATCTGTTCTTACTGTAAATGTTGGATCTTCTTCTGCTAATTTCCCTAAAGCCATACCTAACTTATCAACGTCAGCTTTGGTCTTAGGCTCAACAGCGATACCGATTACTGGATCTGGGAAGTCCATAGATTCCAATACAATTGGATTCTTTTCATCCGATAATGTATCTCCAGTTTTGATATCTTTAAATCCTACTGCCGCTCCAATATCACCTGCCTCGATATGATCGATAGCATTTTGCTTGTTAGAGTGCATTTGGTAAATACGAGAGATACGCTCTTTCTTTCCAGAACGGTTGTTCATCACGTAAGAACCAGCGTCCAAACGACCTGAATACGCTCTAAAGAATGCCAAACGACCTACGAATGGATCTGTAGCAATCTTAAAGGCTAATGCAGAGAAAGGCTCTTTTACATCTGGTTTACGAGAAATCTCATCTCCTGTATTTGGATCCGTTCCAACGATAGCATCTTTATCTACCGGAGAAGGTAAATAACGACAAACAGCATCTAATAAGAACTGGACACCTTTATTTTTGAAGGCAGAACCACATACCATTGGAATGATAGACATATCCATTACGGCAGCTCTTAACGCAGCGTGTACTTCGTCTTCAGTAATTGAATCTTCATCTTCCATGAATTTTTCAAGCAACGCCTCATCATAAGCAGCTACTTCTTCAATTAACAAAGCTCTATATTCTGCAGCTTCTTCTTTTAATTCATCTGGAATCTCGATTACGTCAAATGTAGAACCTTGAGTTTCCTCATGCCAAACGATGGCTCTGTTCTTCACCAAATCAACGATTCCTTTAAAGTCCATTTCCTCTCCAATTGGCAATACAATTGGCACAGCGTTAGAACCTAACATCTCTTTTACCTGAGTACAAACATTCAAGAAGTCAGAACCTTGTCTGTCCATCTTGTTTACAAATCCCATTCTTGGAACTTTGTAGTTGTCCGCTAATCTCCAGTTGGTTTCAGATTGTGGCTCAACACCGTCAACCGCTGAAAATAAAAATACCAATCCGTCTAATACACGAAGTGATCTGTTTACCTCAACCGTAAAGTCAACGTGACCCGGAGTATCAATAATATTAAAATGATACCCTTTTGCATCAGCAGTTGGCTTACCATTTTCAGTAGGGAAGTTCCATGTACAAGTTGTTGCAGCCGAAGTAATTGTAATACCTCTTTCTTGCTCTTGCTCCATCCAGTCCATTGTAGCGGCACCATCGTGAACCTCTCCAATTTTGTGTGAAACTCCAGTGTAATATAAAATACGCTCTGTAGTGGTGGTTTTTCCTGCATCAATGTGAGCAGCAATACCAATATTTCTTGTGAATCTTAAATCTCTAGCCATTTCTTTTAGAATCTAAAGTGAGAGAAAGCTTTGTTAGCCTCTGCCATTTTATGTGTATCAACTCTCTTTTTAACCGCAGCACCTTCTTCTTTAGCAGCAGCTAAAATTTCTGCAGCTAATCTTTGAGCCATTGACTTTTCATTTCTCTTACGAGCATATGAAATCAACCATTTGATAGCCATAGAGACCTTACGATCTGGTCTAATTGGCATTGGTATCTGGAAAGTTGCTCCACCCACCCGTCTTGAACGAACTTCTACGTGAGGCATTACATTTGACAATGCTTCTTTCCACAATTCTAATGCTGACTTTTCGTCGTCATTCTTCTTTTGATCTACAATTTCTAAAGCGTCATAAAAAACCTTAAAAGCAACGGTTTTCTTACCGTCCCACATTAGGTTGTTTACAAAACGGGTCACTAACTGATCGTTAAATACTGGATCTGGTAGTAATACTCTCTTTTTTGCTCTTCTTTTCCTCATGTCTGTACTTTAAAAATTACTTCTTTGGTTTTTTAGCACCATATTTTGATCTTCTCTGAGTTCTTCCTTGAACTCCCGCTGTATCAAGAGCACCTCTTACAACGTGGTACTTCACACCTGGTAAATCTTTAACTCTTCCACCTCTAACTAATACTATCGAGTGCTCTTGCAAGTTGTGTCCTTCACCTGGGATGTATGCGTTTATCTCATTTCCATTAGTCAACCTTACCCTTGCTACTTTACGCATTGCAGAGTTTGGTTTTTTTGGAGTTGTAGTATAAACACGAGTACAAACACCACGTCTTTGCGGACAAGATGTCAAAGCAGCCGATTTACTCTTCTTAGTTATTTTGGTCCTTCCTTTACGAACTAATTGCTGTATAGTTGGCATACTATTTAATTACTGTTTTCGTTTTTATAATATAATTACCCTATTTTTAAGGGTCTGCAAATGTACAACTTATTTCGAAAGAATCAAATAAGGCTAGATTATTTTTTAAATTATAAGTCCATTTGTGTCAAGAACTTAATTTTAGATTTACATTTGAAGTAATATCCTTCTTTCCAATAATGCTGAAACCAAAGTTTCTTATTCTCCTTTTCTTCTTTTTTGCTGGCGGATTCCAAATACAGTCGCAAGAATTCACCTTAAAAGTGGTCACATCACCCGAAGTGAAAATCGACTTACCTGATTATTCTCAAAAATTCACAAAATCGGAAAACCTTAAAAAGGAGGTATATATATATGGTGTGAAACTGCAAAAGATGGGTTTCTTAAATTCGAAACTCGATAGCCTTGTACATAATGATAAGTTGTTCACCGCCTACTTTTCTTTAGGCAAGAGAACCGAGGAACTGTTATTGCTCGTTAGGATAGAAGATCAAGCCTACTTACCCAGTTACCTCAACCGAAGAGATTCCATTCAAATTCCGTTTGAGAAAACAGAAGAATTGCTTGGCGATATCACTACCAATTTAGAAGCCAAAGGACAAGCCTTCTCTAAAGTAAGCTTGAAAAATTTACAGATGCAAAAAGGAGGATTGACCGCATCCCTATCGATTACAAACCAACAAGCTCGAAAAATTGACACCTTAATCATTAAAGGTTATACGGAGTTCCCACAAAAATTCATCAAACGATATTTGAGTCCGACAAAGGGAAGTGTTTTTTCCCAAAAGCAACTGGATCTTATTTCAAGAAAAGTCAATGCATTATCCTTTGTAAATCAAACCAAATTTCCAGAGGCCCTATTCACCAAGGATTCGACCAAGATATATGTGTACATGAGCCGAAAGGAAACCAGTAGTATTGATGCCAATATCAATTTTACAGGATCTGAATCGGAGAGCATCCAATTCAATGGGCTGGTCGATTTGCAGCTGAACAACATCTTTAACAAAGGAAGCAGAATTGCCTTGTTTTGGAATGCCGCAGGTAACCAAAGAGAAGAATTGCGATTTTCGACAAGTGTACCATATATATATGGTGGCAAATTTTCACCCGCCATCTCCTTTTCATTGTTCAAACAGGATTCGACATTCATCAACACCAAATTGAATATCGATGTCAAATATCCTCTGAGTGATGCATTTCAAGTCGGTCTCAATTATACAACAGAATCATCTACTGATTTAATCAACCAATCGCAATCCATAAGTTCCTTTTCGAACAATTTCTTTGGCATCTCCTCCAACTATCTTCAGCTCAATCAAGTGGGTTTCTTTCCTAGAAAATTCGAAACAAATGTTCATTTATTATTCGGTAATCGAAATGCTGGTGGTTCCAGTAGCAGTCAAATCAAATTTACCTTTGATGCGAGCTACCTTTGGGAATTAAATCCGCGTAATTTTATTTCCTTGAAAAACAGCACGGGATTCTTAAATTCAGATGCTTTTTTTGATAACGAACTTTTTCGAATTGGAGGCATCAATTCCATTAGAGGATTCAACGATCAAAGCATCTTTACAGACCGGTTTACCATCATGAATTTAGAGTATCGATTTTTAACCAACAATAGCTCCTATTTTTTCACCATTACAGACTATGCCAATGCAAGGGTCAACTTGAATGGTGAAACCTTTATGGGTTTGGGCTTAGGGTACTTTTTCACCGTAAAGAATTCACAGTTTAATTTGGGAGCGGCCTTAGGCAAAACCAGCAATCAAAATTTCAACTTTTCAGACACCCAATTACTCATCAGTTGGAAGAACTTTTTTTAATAATCTTTCAAGTCCGAAATCGTTTTCCTTAAGTTTTTCTTAACATTTTTAACATTTTTAACATTTTTTTACCATATTTGAGCCACTAATTCAAATCATATAATATGAAAACAATGTTAAAAGGTTTTTTAACGCTATTCTTAGCGTTGTTTGTGCAGATTTCATTTGCGCAAGAAAAAACAGTTTCCGGAACAGTTTCCGATGCTTCTGGCCCACTACCAGGAGTTTCTGTTCTGATCAAGGGAACTACAACAGGTACTGACACTGACTTCAATGGGAAGTTTTCCATTAAAGTAAAGTCAGGAGATGTTTTACGTTTCAGCTACGTTGGTTACAAGCCAGTAGAACGTAAAGTTGGTCTTTCGAATACAATTAACGTAACGTTAGTTGAAGATGAAAATGTACTAGACGAGATCGTATTAACGGCCTTAGGTACAGAAAAGAAGAAGGATGAAGATTTAAGTTCTACTACTGTTGTAAAAGTGGCTCAATTAAAAAAGGCAGGTGAAGCTGGGGTATTACAAGCTTTATCTGGTAAAACTTCAGGGGTGAATATTACCAGAAACTCTGGTGACCCGGGTGCTGGTGCTTACATTCAGATTCGTGGTCAAAACACAATCTTAGGTAACAGTAGCCCACTTATCGTAATCGATGGTGCTATTATTTCAAACAGTTCTATTGGTGGTGGAACAGCAGGTGTTGTTCAACAGTCTCGTTTGAATGATATCAACCAGGAAGATATTGAGTCTATCTCTATCTTAAAAGGTGCTTCTGCTGCTGCAGTTTGGGGTACTGGTGCTGCAAACGGTGTGATTGTAATCAAAACCAAGCGTGGTAGTAAAGGTGGTAAGAAATGGAAGTTTGAGTACAAAGCTGGTATTTATGCCGATGAAATCAACAGAGAATGGTCCAAGCAAGATGTATTTGGTCAAGGTTGGAGAGGTGTTGCTCACTTAACAGGTAGCGGTCTTTCTAACACTGGTTTCTCTTACGGTGATAAAATCTCTTCGAGATCTGGTGGTCCTGATACTATTGATACCACTGGTGCTTACTTCGAAGCAGATAATGGCACAAGATACTATCCAATTACTCAGAAAAACTCTCAAGATGTATTCAACCAAATCAACAGAGATGCCGTTTTCAAAACTGGTGTTACTGTTGAAAACAACTTTAGCTTAAGCTATAGTGGTGAGAATAGTAGAACTTTTGCGAGTTTCTCTAACTGGGATCAAGATGGTATTTACCGTGGTGCATCTGATTATAGAAGAACAAGTGTACGTTTGAACAATGATACAGACTTTAGCGACAAGCTCACGTTGAAATTATCAACTACTTATGTAAACATTGGTTCTAATCGTGTACAGACTGGTTCGAACTTGAACGGTTTATACTTAGGATATTTGAGAACTTCTCCTGATTTTGATATCAGAGACTATAAGGGTACTCATTTTGACGCTAACGGAATTCCAACTCCAAACTCTCATAGAGGTTACCGTCAGTTCTTAGGATCTAAAAGAACCTTCAACCCAACATCAGGAACATTTAGTTACAACTCACCAGCCTATAACAACCCGTTATGGACAACTAATGAGCAAAAGAACATCAACGACGTAAATCGTTTCATCATTGCTCCTGAGTTAAACTATAAGATTAATGACAACTTATTATTAGTTGGTAGATATTCTTATGACTACTACCAAGATAACCGATTGAACTACGAGCCTGCAGGTTCTGCTGGTGACGGTACAAACGGTCAGTATCAAGAAGATCGTATTACTGAAAGTAATCAAAACATCAACGTTTTCATTACTGGTAACTACGGATTGACAGATGATTTAAAAATGGATTTCAACGCGGGTGTGCAGTTCTTCGAAAATGCATACAGAAGACTTTCTGCTGAAGAAACAAACTTCACAAATCCAGATGAGCCTTTCTTAAACGTAGGAAACGCTATCTCTGCGAACTCAAATCCATCTGACTACATCGAAAAAACTAGAAAATCTGGTGCTTTCGCTGTATTGAACTTTGATTATAAGAACGAGTTCTTAGTAGAATTAACAGCAAGAGGGGAATATGTATCTACTTTACCTGGTGCTGGTTTAATCTTCTATCCTTCTGCATCTGCAGGTTGGAACTTCACTAAATACTTAGAAGACTCAGCTATCTCTTTTGGTAAGTTAAGAGTTTCTTATGGTGAGGTAGGTATTGAAGCTGATGCTTATAGAACCGCTACAGTAATCTCAACTGGAGGTATTGGATCTGGATGGGGTGATGGATATAACGGCGCTTTATATGGTAACCCACTTACTTTATCAGCTACTAGAGGTAATCCTGATCTTAAAGAAGAGCGTGTAAAAGAATTTGAAATTGGATTCGATACGCGTTTCTTAGATGACAAGTTAAGTTTATCTGCAACTTACTATAGCAGAAAAACTGAAGATGGTTTATTACAATTACCATTACCTTCTTCAACTGGTTTTGCTCAGTCATTGGTTAACGCTGCAACAATTACCAACAAGGGTATTGAAGCGGACCTTTCTGCAAGAATCATTAACAAAGAAGACTTACAATGGTCTATGAACTTGAACGTAACTAGCAACCGTCCATTAGTAACAGATATGGCTGGTAGTGCTTACTTCGGATTGAATGGATTTACTTCAAACTCTTCAGGTGTTGCTGAAGGACAGCCATTCGCAGTATTAAGAGGTACAGCTTATGCTAGAGATAACAACGGTGATTATGTACTTAACGCTAACGGATTCCCAACAGCTGCTCCAACTGAGAGTTTCTTAGGAAATCCAAATCCAGATTGGAGAGGTGGTTTAGGTACTTCTTTATCTTACAAGAACTTTACGTTATCTGCATTACTTGAAACTTCTCAAGGAAATGATGTATGGAATGGAACAAGAGGGGTATTATATTTCTTCGGTATTCACCCAGACACAGCAGTTGAAACTGTTGCTTCACAAGATTTAAGAACTGCAGGAGGAAGCATCATTCCACAAGGGACAACCTTTAGAGGAATTGAGCGTGACTTCGGTGGTGGACCAGTTGCAGTAAACCAAGATTGGTGGACTGGAAACGGTGGTGGATTTGGTGACGTAGGTGAGCCATTCTATGAAGATGCTTCATGGACACGTTTACGTGAGGTTTCATTGAGCTACTCTTTCCCATCGGAAATTACTCAGAAGTTAAAAGTTAGCAATATTGACTTAACTTTAACAGGTCGTAACTTATTCTTATGGACTAAGATTGATGGTTTTGATCCTGACAACAACTTAACGGGTGCTTCTAAAGGTAGAGGACTTGAGTATTTCAGTAACCCAGGTACAAGAACTTATTTAGCAACTTTACGAGTAGCGTTTTAATTAAAACACAGAAAAAATGAAAAAAATAGTAATTATATTTCTACTTTCTTTTAGCCTTATCAACGTTTCATGTGAAGGTTATACGGAAGGTTTAAATCAAGATCCTAACAACTTTAACAGTGCACCGGCCGAATTAATTATTGGTCAGGCTCAGTTAGGATGGATGCAATTAGCTACCAGTAACAGTGCTCGATACGCAGGTATTTTTATGAACCACTTTACTGGAGAAGATAGACAGTACGTAACTGTGAATGGTTATTCAACCACTGCAGCAGATTACGATGACTCTTGGGAAGATGCTTACGTAAGAGGTATTGCCCAAGCAAAGTATACACAAGAATTAGCAGCAGCTTCTGGAAACACCATTCTTGAAGCAATCGCTAAAATTTCTGAAGCAGCAACTTTTGGAGAGATGGCAGCTTTATTTGGTGACATTCCATTTACGGAAGCAGCAGATCCAAATAACTTCCCAACTCCAGCTTATGACGGACAAGCAGCAGTATTAGCTGGTGTTCAAACATTATTAGATCAAGCCATTGCCGCTTTAGGTAGTGAACCAGCATCTTTATATGCTGGTAACCGTATGGCAAGTTCTGCAACTTGGGTTGAAATTGCTCATTCTTTAAAGGCACGTTACTACTTGATTGCTAAAGACTATGCAAATGCATTAGTTCATGCAAGACAAGGTATTGACACACCTGCTAAAAGTTTGGTGACACTTCACACAAGATCTACTGATACAGAAAACTTGTATTTCCAATTTACCGTTGATGAAAGAGATGGTTATTTAGGAGCAACTGGATCTCATCTAGTAAATCTCTTAACAGGTGTAACTCCAAGATTAATCAATACGCCTGGTGATGCTAACAGATACGCTTCGTATTTTGCAGATAACGGAGGCAATGTTATTTTAAACGTTGCTGACTCTGGATACTTCGGAGAGATCAAGTCAATGAACTTAATTTCTTATGAAGAAGTTAAATTAATTGAAGCGGAAGCAGCGAACAGAACAGGAGATGCAGGTGACGTAGCAGCCTTCAACGAGGTACGTGCTCACTTGGCTACAACTTATGGTGGTAGCTTCCCTCCTACAGCAGCAGCTTCAGGAAGCAACACTTTATTATTGGAAATATTAGAAGAAAAGTATATGACGTTGGTTGGTGAATTACAACCATTCCACGACGTAAGAAGAACTGGAAACGTTTTAAATATTCCTCCTAAGACTGGAAGTACAATTCCACAGAGGTTTATTTATCCACAGGTAGAGATTGATACAAATCCGAATGTACCTTCTCCTCTACCAACTTTGTTTGACAAGACGCCAATTAATTAAAATATTGGTTTAATTGTTTGTTTAGAATTCCGAATAAGGCTTCTCATCGCGAGAAGCCTTATTTTTTTTTCTTCAAACATCTCTGGTTTTTTTTGTTAAAACTTTGGTTTTTTAAGTTTTATTTAGGATTTTTGACACAATTTAATTCAAATAATTATACAATGAAGACAAAGTTTTATGGAATTTTAACGCTTTTATTAGCGTTTGTTGTGCAATTTTCTTTTGCACAAAAGACTATAACTGGTACTGTCTCTGATGCTTCAGGAACCTTGCCAGGGGTTAGTGTTTTGATTAAAGGTACAACAACAGGAACTGAGACTGACTTTGACGGTAAGTATTCTATTAAAGCTGATGCAGGTGCTGTATTAGTGTTTAGTTACTTAGGTTATAAGCAAGTTGAAAAGACTGTTGGAAGTGCTAGTGTTATTAATGTAACCTTAGAGGAGGACAACAATGTATTAGATGAGATTGTTGTTGTTGGTTATGGTACAACAACAAGAAAGGCTTATGCAGGTACGGCTAAGACAGTTTCCGCTGAAAATATTCAAGCGAAAAACTTCTCAAACGTATCACAAGCATTAGCAGGTGAGGTTGCTGGTGTAACAGTAATCAACTCTTCTGGACAGCCAGGTTCAATTGGTACTATCCGTATTAGAGGTTATGGTTCTCCAAATGGTAACCGTGCTCCGTTATACGTAATTGATGGTATTCCATGGGCAGGTACATTTGACTTAAATTCGATTAACCCTAATGATATCAAGTCTACAACTGTATTGAAGGATGCAACTGCAACTGCAATCTATGGTTCTAGAGGTGCGAATGGTGTAATCGTTATTACTACAAAAAGCGGTTCTTCTTCAGGGAAGTCTTCTATTGAAGTTGACGTGAAAACTGGTGTGAACTCACAGTTAATTCCTCGTTATGATGTAATCTCTAATCCAGAGCAGTACATTGGTTTAGTATGGGAGGGATTATACAATAGAGGTCAGTTTAGCCCTTCAAGTATTCCAGGAAGTTTAAATGGTGACCCAGTAGCTTTCGCTAACT